>Ga0207650_10003608_pt1 | contig 10613 bp, 8 predicted proteins | sample KBSS63metaG_FD_184325 | JGI IMG/M metagenome (GOLD analysis project Ga0207650, IMG submission 184325) | Switchgrass rhizosphere microbial communities from Kellogg Biological Station, Michigan, USA - KBS S6-3 metaG (SPAdes) (version 2) | ecosystem: Host-associated > Plants > Roots > Rhizosphere >...
CCGCGCCGCCGCGGACACCGCCGCCGCCGCCGCCGCCGCCGAAGCCGCCACCGCCGCCGCCGCGATATCCACCGCCGCCGCCGCCGCCGAAGCCTCCGCCGCCGCCGGCGCGATACCCGCCGCCGCCGCCGCCGCGGTCGCCAAAGCCACCGCCGAAGCCGCCACGGTCGCTAGGACCGCGGTCGAATCCTCCGAATTCCTCGCCACCACCGAAACTGTCGCGCTTGTCACGGCCGCGTCCACCGCGGTCACCCTTACGCCCTCGATCGAAACCCATAAAAATTCAAACTCTCTTGTGCCCCTCAAAATCAATAACCAACGCGCTGGGCCTGTGGCGCAACCGGCAGAACGCGCAGAATCATCTACACGTACGCCACAGTCCCTACAGGAAAAATGGCGCATATCCTAGAGACTCCATGGTTAAGGCTGGCAAGCGCCACCCCGATGCGACTAGAGGGGTAGGAAATACATGCCGTCACTGCCGGTTCAGGCGGTGCCGGTAAACAGCGACCGGGACTGTCATGGCGATCCATTTTCATGAAGAAGACTTGCCGTCGGCCAATCTGTTCAATGCGGAGGCGGCAATTGCGGTGGATACCGAGGCGATGGGACTCGTGCCGGGCCGCGACCGGCTATGCCTGGTGCAGCTATCCGACGGATCCGGCGACGAGCATCTGGTGCGGTTCGCTCCCGACAGCGATTTCGCCGCGCCAAACCTGAAGGCGCTGCTGGCGGATCCCGACCGGCTCAAACTCTATCACTTCGCTCGGTTCGACGTGGCGATCATTCGCGCCTATCTCGGAATCATGGCCGCGCCGCTCTATTGCACAAGGACCGCCTCGCGGCTGGTGCGGACCTACACCGACCGGCACGGCCTCAAGGAACTCGTCAAGGAATTGATCGGGACCGATCTTTCGAAGCAGCAGCAGACCAGCGACTGGGGCGCTGCGGAGATCAATGACGCCCAGCGCGAATATGCCGCCAGCGACGTCCGCTACCTGCACCGGTTGAAGGAGCAGCTGGACGTGCGCCTCGCCCGCGAGAATCGCGAGGATCTCGCCCAAGCCTGTTTCGACTTCATTCCCGCCCGGGCGCTGCTCGACTTGGCCGGTTGGGCCGAGGCCGACATCTTTGCCCATGATGGCTGAGCGACGTGTCCGAGGCAGCCGCCAGAAAGCATGAAATCAAGCGCCACTGGGCCGAGCCCGGCGGACGCCACGATGCCGTTATCCGCGCCACCAAATATGGTTTGCCGGTGATCATCCTGGTGTTGCTGATCCTGTTGGCGATTGCGCCGTTCGAGCGGCGCGGCGACGTCGGCTTCATCCTCGACAAGAACAAGGTCGCCGAAGCCAAGGAGCGAATGCGGGTCGAACAGGCGCGTTACGTCGGCGAGGACAATAAGGGCCAGAAGTTCGAAATCGTCGCCGACCGGGCGGTCCAGCAATCGAGCAACGTACCGGTCGTCAATATCGAGGGCGTGCGGGCGCGGCTCAACCTGTCTCGCGGGCCGCTCAACATCGCCGCCTTGAAAGGGCGCTACGATCTGGAGGGCGAGGCAGTGTCGGTTGATGGGCCTGTCCACGTCGTCGGGCCCGATGGATACAGCTTGTTGACGCGCGACGTGCAGGTCGATCTCGACAAGCGCACCATGCAATCGCGCGGCGCCGTCAGCGGCACAATGAAGCTTGGCCAGTTCCAGGCCGGCCAACTAAGCGCCGATCTCGACGAGCGCACGGTGCGCCTGGACCGTGGAGTTCGCTTGAAAATCGTGCAGGGGGCGGTCAGATGAAGCTTATGAAGTCAAAGCGTTTCATCCCGATCGCGGCACTTGCCCTGATCACCGCCGGATCGGCCGTCGCCCAGCAGGGAGTTTCAGCGCTCAAGGGTCATGACAGCAGGGCCCCGATCGACTTGTCGGCGGACCAGGCGGAGGCCCAGGATCGCGCCGACCGGGCGATCTTTTCCGGCAATGTTGTGGTCAAGCAGGGCGAACTGACGCTGCGCACGGCGCGGCTCACGGTTGCATATGCGAGCCAGAATGGGATCGACATCAACCGGATCGACGCCAGCGGCGGCGTGACGGTCGTCAGTCCGAGCGAGACCGCGACCGGCGATTTCGCCGTCTACGATCTCGACCAGGGCCTGATTACCATGGTCGGCAATGTGCGGCTGGAGCGGGGAGGTTCGTTCCTCACCGGCGGGCGTCTGACGATCGATCTCGACAGCGGCCGGGCGGTGATGGACGGAGGACTGCGCGGCATCAACCAGGGCGGCGGCGGCCGAGTGACCGGGCGCTTCACCGTTCCCCAACGCAATAATCGGCCGCAATGAACGACGCGGCGCCCCTCGACGCCCAGGTAGGACCGGCCGGCACGACCATGCGCGGCCTTGAAGTGCGCTCGATCGCCAAGAGCTATGACCGGCGGGCGGTGCTGCATGACGTGTCGCTTCACGTCGAACGCGGCGAAGTGGTCGGCCTGCTCGGCCCGAACGGCGCCGGCAAGACGACCAGCTTCTATTCGGTAATGGGCCTGGTCCGGCCCGACGCAGGGCGGATTTTCCTCGACGGGCGAGACATTACCAACCTCCCCATGTACCGGCGGGCGATCCTCGGTCTTGGTTATCTGCCGCAGGAAACGTCGATCTTTCGCGGGCTGACCGTCGAACAGAACATCCGCGCGGTGCTCGAAGTGGACGAACCCGACCGGCAGGAACGGGAGGCGCGTCTTGAGCAGTTGCTTGGCGAGTTCGGCCTCGCTCACTTGCGCGACTCCCCAGCGATGGCCCTGTCAGGCGGCGAGCGGCGCCGCTGCGAAATCGCCCGGTCGCTGGCCGCCGAGCCGACGATCATGCTGTTGGACGAACCGTTTGCGGGCATCGATCCGATTTCGATCAGCGACATCCGCCAATTGGTGATGGAGCTGAAACAGCGCGACATCGGCGTTCTGATCACCGACCATAATGTCCGCGAGACGCTCGACATCGTCGACCGCGCCTGCATCATCTACGATGGCCAGGTGCTGTTCGAAGGGACCCCGCAGGCGCTGGTCGCCGACGAAAATGTGCGGAGGCTCTATCTTGGCGAAAGCTTCGCCCTCTAACGGAAGAGCCTGATCATCATGGGGCTCGGCCCGCGTATCGACATTCGCGTATCGCAGCAGCTGGTAATGACCCAGCAGCTGCAGCAGGCGATCAAGCTGCTGGCGTTGTCGAACCTGGAACTTGAAGCCGTGATCGCCGAGGAGCTGGCCAAAAACCCGCTACTGGAAGCGCTGCCGGGCGAAGGCGGCAACACCAGCGACACGATCGTCCGCGAGGATCGCGAATATGGCGACGAGGCTGCGGAGCCGAGCGGGTCCGACGAGCTGATCGGCAACAAGCTGGGGACCGAAGATTCGCCGGTCGACATGGACTGGCAGGCCGCCGCGCTTGAAGTCGACAGCTATGCCGACGTCGGTGGCAGTTCGGGCAGCGACGAGGCGTTCGATTTTGATCGGCTGGAAGGCGGCGAGTCCGGCCTGTCCGAGCATTTGCTGTCCCAACTTCGCGGGATTGGCGGCACGCTTGGCCGATTGGCCGAAGCGATCGTCAATGAGCTGGAAGAGACCGGGTACCTCGATACTTCGCTCAAATTGATAGCCGAGGAATGCGAGGCAAGCGGCAAGGAGGCCGAGGAGGCTCTGGCCCTGGTCCAGTCCCTCGACCCGCCCGGCATAGCCGCACGCAGCCTGGAGGAATGCATTGCCCTGCAGGCCAGGGCGGCCGACCGCTACGACCCGGCGATGGCCCGGCTGATCGCCAATCTCGATCTCCTGGCCAAGGGCCGCATGGCGGATCTCCGCCGTATTTGCGGGGTCGATGAGGAGGATCTTGCCGACATGGTCCGGGAGCTTCGGGCCTATGATCCCAAACCCGGCTGCCGCTTTGTCAGCAAGGAACCCGACGCGATTACGCCCGACGTTTTCGTCCGGCGCAGCGGGACCGGGTGGATCGTCGAGCTCAACAATGCCGCCCTGCCCAAGGTGCTGGTCAATCGCCGCTATCATGCGGAATTGAAGCGAGGCCCGCAGGACAAGGGATCGAAGGCCTGGCTTGGCGACTGCCTGGCCAGCGCGAACTGGCTGGTGAAGGCACTCGACCAGCGCGCCCGGACGATCGTCAAGGTAGCGACCGAGATCGTCAAGCAGCAGCAGGGCTTCTTCGAGCGAGGAGTGTCGGCTCTCCGGCCGCTGACTTTGGCCAAGGTCGCCGAGGCGATCGAGATGCACGAATCGACCGTCAGCCGGGTGACGTCGAACAAATATCTGGCCTGCGACCGGGGCCTGTTCGAACTCAAATATTTCTTCGGATCGGGCGTTGCCAGCGAGGGCGGGGAAGGTGCCGCGGCGGAGGCGGTCAAGGCCGCAATCAAGGACATCATCGATGACGAAACCGAGGTGTTGAGCGACGATGCCATCGCCGTCATGCTCAAGGCCAAGGGCATGGATGTCGCCCGCAGGACCGTCGTCAAATATCGGGAAGCGATGGGGATCGGTTCATCGATCCAGCGCCGCCGCCAGCGCAAAATGGTAGCCGGTTAGAGCGCCACTCTGGCCCAGATCGGCAAATGGTCGCTGGCCTTGCGAGCCTCGGCGCTCGCATGGACTCCGGCCGCCTCGATCGCCAGTTCCTGGTCGACGAAAATCCGGTCGAGCGCCGCGATCGGCCGGCGCGAATGGAAGCTGGGACCGGTTGGGGCGATTCGGTAGCTGCCATTGAGCTCCCGGTGGAATCCGCCGGCGTCGCGCCATTCGTTGGTATCGCCCATCATGATCGTCGGCATTTTCTGCGGCCGTTGGTGAATCGCCTCCAGGATCGCCCGCATCTGCCGCCGGCGCCACAGGCCGCTAAGGTCGAGGTGCATCCCGATCACCCGCACCGGGCGGTCGCCGATCAACAGTTCGGCCATCACCGCGCCGCGCGGCTCAAGCATCGGCAGGTCCAGCGCGGCGACATCCATCACGTCGACATGCTTCTTCACCAGCAGGGCATTGCCGTGCCAGCCGAGGTTGCGGGTATTGAGCTTGAGCAGCTTTTCGGCTTGCTTGCCGCCCGGCAGGCCCTCCAGCGTACGCTTGTGCCGCACACGAAATGCCACGGCCTTGTACAGCCCATGATCGTCGATCAGTTCGTGCGGGACCGCCGCCCCGCGGCCGCCGATGCGCTTGTCGGCCTCCTGCAGCGCGACCACGTCGGCATCGATTTCCTGCAGGACGTGGAGCACCCGGTCGGGCCGCCGTCGCCGGTCGGTCCCAATCGCCTTGCGCATGTTGTAGCTCGCAACGGTTATGGTGGGGGTTGCGGTCACTACGCTGCCAACCCCCACCACATTGACCGGTTCCTCAAACGTCGAGGTTGGCGACGGAGAGGGCATTCTCCTGGATGAACTCGCGGCGCGGTTCGACCACGTCGCCCATCAGCCGCGTAAAGATTTCGTCGGCGACATCGGCCTGGTCGGCCTCGACCCGGAGCAGCGAGCGGTTCGACGGATCGAGCGTGGTTTCCCACAATTGCTCGGCGTTCATTTCGCCAAGGCCTTTGTAGCGCTGGAACTTCAGTCCCCTGCGCCCGGCGGCCAGCACGGCATCGAGCAGTTCCGACGGGCGGGTAATCTGGATCGTCTTGCCCTTGGTGTCCTGCTCCTCGGCCGCCTCTTCGCCCTCCTCTGACGGGGCTTCCTGGACGGCCGACTGCTTCACTGCCTTGAGCAGCGCCGGCACGGCATAGGTGGTGGCCTGTTCGGCGGCCAGCGCGTGGAGCTTGCGCGCTTCGGTCGAGGCGATGAACGAGGGCTCGATGACGAAAGCGTCGGTCACGCCGCGCCACAGCCGCCTGAGCAGATAGCCGCCGTCGACGGAGGGCTCGCCGCTCCATTGGCCTTCGGGATCGCCGCGGCCCAGCCATTCGGCGACCCAGGCAATTGCCTTGGCCCGCTTGGCCTGGTCCAGCGCCGGATCGAGCGCGCCGTTGATTGCGAGCGCCTCCAGCATCGCCGGATCGTAGCGCTTGGGCGCATAGCGCATCAGCGTCCGGATGCGGCGGGCATGGTCGACCAGTGTCTTGAGATCGCGTCCCGACCGGTGGCCCTCGGCGGTCTCCAGAACCATGCCCTCGAGGCCGGCCTCTTCGAGATAATCGTCGAGCGCCGCATCGTCCTTGAGGTACACTTCCGACCGGCCGCGCGACACTTTGTAGAGCGGCGGCTGGGCGATCATCAGATGCCCCTTCTCGATCAGTTCGGGCATCTGCCGGTAGAAGAAGGTCAGGAGCAGCGTACGGATATGGGCGCCGTCGACGTCGGCGTCGGTCATGATCACGATCTTGTGATAGCGCAGCTTCTCTAGGTTGAACTCCTCGCGGCCGATGCCGGTGCCGAGCGCCTGGATGATGGTGCCGATTTCCTTCGACGACAGCATCCGGTCGAAGCGGGCCCGCTCGACATTCAGGATCTTGCCGCGAAGCGGAAGAATAGCTTGGTACTTGCTGTTGCGGCCCTGCTTGGCGGAGCCGCCGGCGCTATCGCCCTCGACCAGGAACAGCTCGCTGAGCGCCGGATCCTTCTCGGCGCAGTCGTGCAGCTTGCCCGGCAGGGAAGCGATGCCCATTACCGACTTGCGGCTGGCTTCACGCGCCTTGCGCGCCGCTTCGCGTGCCGCGGCGGCATCGATGATCTTCTGGACGATTGCGCGAGAGTGGGCCGGATTTTCTTCCAGCCACTCGGCCAGCTTGTCGGCCATCAGGCTTTCCAGCGGCTGGCGCACTTCGGAGCTGACCAGCTTGTCCTTGGTCTGCGAACCGAATTTGGGGTCGGGCAGCTTGACCGAGACGATGGCGGTCAGTCCCTCGCGCATGTCCTCACCCTGGAGGTTGATCTTCTCGCGCTTCAATATGCCTGACTTGTCGGCATAATTGTTGAGCGTGCGGGTCAGCGCCGCGCGAAATGCGGCAAGATGCGTGCCGCCATCGCGCTGCGGGATGTTGTTGGTGAAGCAAAGGACGTTTTCGTAATAGCTGTCGTTCCACTCCAGCGCGACATCGATGCCGACGTCGTCGCGCTGCCCGTGAATCGCGATCGGATCGGGAAACAGCGGTGTCTTGGCGCGGTCGAGATATTTGACGAAGGCCGCGATGCCGCCTTCATAGAACAGCTCGTGCTCGACCCGGTCGGAATGCCGGGCATCGGCCAGGATCAGCCGTACGCCCGAATTCAGGAACGCCAGCTCGCGGAAGCGATGCTCCAGGCGCTCGAAGTCGAACTCGGTGATCTTGAAGGTGTCGGGGCTAGGCAGGAAGGTAACGCGGGTGCCCTTCTTGCCATCGGCCTTGCCGACGACCTTCAGGGGCGCCTCGGCGTCGCCGTGGCGGAAGCGCATGTAATGCTCCTCGCCATCGCGCCAGATCGTCAGGTCGAGCCATTCGCTCAGTGCGTTGACCACGCTGACGCCGACGCCGTGAAGGCCGCCGGACACTTTATAGGCATTGTCGTCGCTGGTGTTCTCGAACTTTCCGCCGGCATGCAGCTGGGTCATGATGACTTCGGCCGCCGACACGCCTTCCTCGGCGTGGATGCCGGTCGGGATCCCGCGGCCATTGTCCTCGACGCTGACCGAACCGTCGGGATTCAGCGTGATCAGGATCCGGTCGCAATGACCGGCCAGCGCTTCGTCGATGGCATTGTCGCTGACCTCGAACACCATATGGTGCAGGCCCGACCCGTCGTCGGTGTCGCCGATGTACATGCCGGGGCGCTTGCGCACCGCGTCGAGGCCCTTGAGGACCTTGATGCTGTCGGCGCCATATTCACTCTGGTTCGGATCAGTAGCCATAGGTCTTTCGATAGGGGGAAAAGTCACAAAAGTCTCACCCAAACGCGCGCGTACGCGCACGCGCGCGAGAAGGCTTATTCAGATATAGGAATTCGCCTGCCCTTTTTCAGGCCGGGACCATCGGTCCCGGCCCTGGCAGACGAATTCCAGATTTGCAAAGCGCGTCAGCCCTGGGCGCGCTGGAAACGGCCGGGGCCGCCGCGACGGCCGCCCTTGAACGGCCGCTTGCCGCCCGTGCCTTCTGGACGATGAGCGGGATGTCCGCCGGCCCGTTGCGGGTGCCGCTGGCCATCTTGGCGGAGGGCGCCGTCGCGACGCGGACCGTTGCGCTCGCCATTAGCGGCACGGGGTCCGTCGTCGCGGCGTTGCTGGCCATGCACGGGCCGCTGGTCGTCCCGGCGACGCTCGCCGCCATTGGCGCCAGTCGGCTGGATTGCGGCGCGGGGAGCGGCTGGGCGCCCATGACGATGTCCGCCATCCCGGCGGCGCCCGTTGTCTTTGGCGCCAAAGCCGCCACGGCCGTGTCCGCCACGCTCCTGGCGCTCGGGGGTCGGCAGCTTGAGCGCCTTCAGCGCCTGCGCGGCGGCCACAAAGCCTTCCGGCAGCGGCGTCACCGGCAGCGGCTGACGAATCAGCCGTTCGATATCGCGCAGGTTGATCCGCTCGTCAGGACTGCAAAAGGCAATCGCCGCTCCGTCGGCGCCGGCGCGGGCCGTGCGGCCGATGCGGTGGACATATTGTTCCGGTACGTCGGGCAGGTCGAAATTGACGACATGGGCGACGCCCGGGATGTCGATCCCGCGCGCCGCGATATCGGTCGCGATCAGCACCGGCGCCTGGCCGGTCTTGAACGCGGCAATGGCGCGCTCGCGTTGGGGCTGCGACTTGTTGCCGTGGATAGCGGCGGCGGAGATACCAGCGGCGGCCAGCTGGCGGACGATCTTGTCGGCGCCATGCTTGGTCCGGCTGAACACCAAAGTCCGCTCCAACCCGGTCTTCTGCAGGAAGAGGGTAAGCAGAGCCGACTTCTCGGCCTGGTTCACATGGGTAACGCTCTGGTCGATCCGCTCGACCGTGGTCGCAGCCGGGGTGACCGACACTTCGGCCGGATTGGTCAGATAGGCGTCGGCGAGCTGCTTGATGGCCTTCGGCATGGTGGCCGAGAAAAATAGGGTCTGGCGCGTCTTGGGGACGAGCTGGACGATCCGCTTCAGCGCGTGGATGAAGCCGAGGTCGAGCATCTGGTCGGCCTCGTCGAGGACGAGGATCTCGAGCCGCGACAGGTCGACCGCGCGCTGGTCGACCAGGTCGAGAAGGCGGCCAGGGGTGGCGACAAGCACGTCGAGCCCGCGCGACACCTCGCGCACGCTCTTCATCGGCGCGGTTCCGCCGAAGATGACGCCGGTGGTAAGGTGCATGTTGCGGGCGTAGGTCCGGGCGCTCTCGGCGATTTGCGAGGCGAGCTCGCGGGTCGGTGCGAGGACGAGCATTCGAACGCGCTTGGCGATCGGGTGAACCCGCGGATTTGCGAGCCGGTCGAGCGACGGCAACATGAACGCCGCCGTCTTGCCGGTTCCGGTCTGGGCGATGCCCAGGAGATCGCGGCCGGTGAGGACGGTCGGGATGGCTTGCGCCTGGATCGGCGTCGGCACGGCGTAGTTTTTAGCCGCGAGCGCGTCGAGGAGGGGCTGTGACAGCCCGAGGTCGGTAAATTTGGTCAAGATGAAAGTCCAATATGCAAGGCGAACGTCCGCGCCTGATTGGCACGGACCCGCCGGGGTTTGGTTGAGCACCCCGCGTGAAAAGGAGAGCATGAAAGCTGGGTCGAGACGCGGGCCGGGACCTCTGTGCCTGTCGGGCGAGAGACCGATCACGCCGCTTGCAAGGCGTCTCGTGTTGCAGTGCAATATAGCGAGAAAGTAAAGAAAGTCCAGTCAGGCGGGCGAAATCGTTCCGGCCTCGACATGGAAACGGGTCGCAGAAGCGCCGATTGGATCGAACAGCGCTGCCTCGGTCGCGGTCATCCAAACTTGGCCGCGCCCCTCGAGCCGTTCGAACAGCGCGGCGCGCCGGCCGGGATCGAGATGCGCAGCAACCTCGTCGAGCAGGATGATCGGCGGAGCGCGGCGCCGTTCGGCAACCAATTCGGCATGTGCCAGGACCAGGCCCAGCAGCAGTGCCTTTTGCTCGCCGGTCGAGCTGCGGAATGCGGGCTGGCCTTTGGCGATGTGGGCAACCGCCAGGTCCTGCCGGTGCGGCCCTTCCGTCGTTCGTCCTGCGCTTGCGTCCCTGGTTCGGTTGGCCCTGAGGGTTTCGGCCAGGTCTCCGGCGTTCCAGCCTTCCAAGGCTAGCGAAGCGCGGGGAAAATCGCCATCCGCAAGCCTCTCCAGCTGTTCGGTCAGGGCTTCGACCGTGCGCGTTCGCGCGCCATGCAACGCTGCTCCATGCTCCGCCATCTGCGCCTCGAGTGCGGACAGCCAGTCGGGATCGGCATCGGGGCTTTCGCCGAGCAGCTTGTTGCGCGACCGCATGGCGGCTTCGTAGCGGGCAGCATGGTGGGCATGGCCGGGCTCCAGCGCCAGCGCCAGTCGGTCGAGAAAGCGCCGCCTTCCGCCGGCACTTTCGGTGAACAGCCGGTCCATCGCCGGGGTCAGCCAAAGCACGGCCAGCCGCTCGCCCAACGAATTGACCGCGGTTGGAGCACCGTTGATCCGCACCTGCCGCCGGTCTGGCGCGGTTGCCGCC
>Ga0207650_10003610_pt1 | contig 10612 bp, 12 predicted proteins | sample KBSS63metaG_FD_184325 | JGI IMG/M metagenome (GOLD analysis project Ga0207650, IMG submission 184325) | Switchgrass rhizosphere microbial communities from Kellogg Biological Station, Michigan, USA - KBS S6-3 metaG (SPAdes) (version 2) | ecosystem: Host-associated > Plants > Roots > Rhizosphere...
CATCACCTACGACATGCGCGGCCGCGGGCGTTCGTCGCCGCTCAAGTCGCTCGACAGCGTCACCATTCAGCAGGATGTCCGCGATCTCGAGACGATCCGCGCGCACTTCAAAGCCGAGAAATTCGTCCCCATCGGTTTCTCCTACCTCGGCCTGATGGTGGCGATGTACACCATCGATCATCCCGAGCACGTCACGCGGCTCGTGCAGATCGGACCGGTGCCGCGCAAAGCCGGGACGCAATACCCGAAACGGCTGACGAACGGCATGAGCGACGTGTTCGACGTGGCCGAGGAGACGAACAAGTGGCGCGAGATGCGGGCGAAAGGGATGGCCGAAAGCGCGCCGCGCGAATTCTGCGAAGCGGATGCAAAGGTCTTCCGCTACGTTCTCGTCGGCAATCCCGCGCACGCCTCGCGCATCAAATCGAACTGCGACCTGCCCAACGAATGGCCGGTCAACACGGACAAGCATTTCGAGCATCTCTTCACCTCGATCAACGCCCTCAACATCGCCGCCGCGGATCTGGCGAAGATCACGATGCCGGTCCTGGTCATCCACGGCACGAAGGACCGCAACGCGCCGTACGGCAGCGGACGCGAATGGGCGATGTCGCTCCCCGACGCGCGGCTCGTCACCGTCGAAGGCGCCGCGCACGTTTCCTGGGCCGACGATCCCATCGCCGTCTTCGGCTCCATCCGCGAGTTCCTCCGCGGCAACTGGCCGCTCGGCGCGGAAAAAGTGACGATGCTCGATCCTTCGTAACGCCGGCGGCTCGCCGGCTGGAACGCCAGCGGCCCGCTGGCGCTATGTTTAACGACTACCATCCCATCGATGGATGAACTCTCCTTCCTCAACTTCGATGCCGACTTTAATTCGCCGCAAGTCATCGCCGCGTACGACGAAGTCGCGCTCTGGTCGGCCATGTTCGGGCTGCTGCTGCTCGAAGAAGTGCCGCTGGCGAACGTCACGAACGTCCTCGACGTCGGCTGCGGCACCGGCTTTCCGCTGATCGAGCTCGCCGAACGTCTCGGCAGCCGCGCGCACGTTCACGGCATCGATCCGTGGAGCGGCGGACTCAAACGCGCCGCCGAGAAAATCGCCAGCCGCGGCACGAATAACGTGACGCTGCACGAAGGAACCGCGACGTCGATGCTTTTCCCCGACGCCACCTTCGACCTGATCGTCTCCAACCTCGGCGTGAACAATTTCGAAGATCGCGCCGCCGCCATCCGCGAATGCCGCCGCGTGGACGAAGCCCGGCGCCACGCTCGCCCTCACTACCAATCTGCAAGGCCACATGCGCGAGTTTTACGACGTCTTCGCCGATGTCCTCCGCGACGATGCCGCGGCATCGCAACGACTGCGCGATCACATCGAGCACCGCGCCACCGTGGCCAACGTTCGCGAGCTGCTCGAAACCGGCGGCTTCGAAATCACGCGCGTCATCGAACGCGAATCCATCATGCGCTTCGCGGACGGTACCGCATTCCTGAACCACTACTTCATCAAGCTCGGCTTCCTCGACGCGTGGAAGAAAGTGGTTCCCGGAAACGAGCGCGAGATCTTCGAACGATTACGAAATGTGCTCGACGAACTCGCGGCAAGTAACGGCCAACTGCGCCTGACCGTCCCAATGGCGTACATCGAAGCGACGGCGCGATAATTAAACGCCATCGGGAGGATTCCAATGCGATTCGTTTCCGCAGTTTTCTGCGCAGTGGTCGGTGTGTCCGCGCTCGCCGGCGTCACCGACACGCAAGCGCCGGCAACGCCCGCGCAGCCCTCGAGCGTTACCCTTCCTCTCACCCGCTACGAAGAGCTGCAGAAGTCGGCAGAGAACGCCTCGGCCACGGTGATTGACACGTTGTCGCTGGCCGGCACCTTCCGTGATCACAACCTCACCATCAGCTTCACCGGCCGCAGCGTCGGCAAGCGCGCGGCCACGACCGTCATCAGCGACGCGTCCGACCTCACGCTCTCCGGCTGCAACGGCGACGCGCTTCTTGTCCGCAGCAGCAAGGGCGTTTACGACGTGATCGCCCTCGCGCAGTCGTTCACGCTCCGCTGCGATGCGCGCCCCAGCGGCAGCGATCGCATCCACATGGACGTCGCGAAGTCCGTGCTCGCCGTCCGCTCCGCCGTCGCCGATGGAGAGCTCGTCTCCGCCGACGATGGCTCTGATGACACCCGCGGCTATTCGCTGGTACGCCAAGTCGCGGGCGGCAGCGAGACGCTCGCCGCAACTGCCACCGGCCGTTACCTGATTACGCTGCTGCCCGACACCACGCGCTTCCGCTACGTCATCCAGATCCACAATCCGAATCGCAACACCTCGCCGCTGCTGATCCGCCTTGTCTCCGGCGAGCACCTGCAACAGATCGACTCCGCCGCGCCGTATGAGCCGAAGGATGGCAGCTACGCCTTCGCTATGCCGCCCGGCGACACCACGATCACGATGACCGGAGAGCTGCAGGGGACGACGTTCGCGCCACCGGTCGAGGCCAGCCTGCAGTACGTCGTCGTCGAATCACATCCGCTGCTGCGGCCGGCGATGAAGTCGGCGGCGAAGCGCCTGAGCACCGGCGAGACCGGCATCGATACACAATATCGCGGCGCGCTGGCGTTCGAGATCGGCCCGCGCGAACGAGTCTCATGGACGGTGACGCGGCTCGAAGCGCTGCGAGCGATCAGCTACGCCGTCCGCAACGTCAGCCACACGCTCTTCGTCCCGGCCATCGGCCCTGTCCTCGGCGAGTCGGACCTCTTTCTCGACAATCAGGGCGCGCCCGAAGTGGTCCTGCCGCCGAAGCCGGAACCGACGTTCGTCAGCCTGCAGAACGAACCGGTGTTGATGACGAAGAACGCCGCCGGGGAGCTGACCGTGCCGCTCTCCGCGGGACTGCAGCACGTCATCGTCCAGCACCGCCAGTCCATCGCCCATCTGCCGATCGTCTTCGCGCGGCTGCAGGTGCCGCGGCTGCCGGTGCCAGCCACGTACACGAACGTGACCATCCGCTATCCCGATCACTGGATTCCGCTGTGGCAATCGTTCGCCACCCGAGGAACGACATGGCGTCCGGAACCGGCGACGACGATCGCGTTTCTACTGTTGCTGCTATGGGCGGAGCGTGCACTCGCACTAGTAAAGGTCGGACTTCGAACGCGCGCAATCGCAGCGCTGCTTCTCGCATTCGTGTCGATGGTGATTCCGGTCGTCCTCTGGATCGTCATCCTCGGATGCGGCGCGGTGACCTTGTTGTGGATCGCCTCGCAACGCCACGCCCTCTCGATTTCGCGCTTTCTCGGCGTCGTCGCTGCGGCGGCCCTGCTGCTGGTCCTGGTTTTGGTCTACACAGTCTCACAACGATCATCTTCCGACAGCGAATCAGGCAGCTTCGCGAAGATGAATACGGGGATCACGTCAGCGGTGACCAATACCGTCACCGATACGGCGGACACCAACGCCCCTCCTCCGCCGCCTCAGCCAAAAGCGATGCCGGCGCGCGACGGATCATTCGCCTACCAGGGTCTGCCCGCAAAATTTGAGCTTCCCGGCGGCGTTCGCGATGGATCGTTCAGCGAGCAGTTGCTCTCCCCCGAGCGGCCGCAGGTGGTCATCCTCGTCCTGCTCTCGATGACGCTCGTCACTTGGTTATCGGTGGTGCTGGCGATCCTCGCCACCTGGATGCTGTGGCGCGAACGAACGACGATCCGCGCCTCGGTCAAAGAGAAGCTCGCGGCGGCGACGCCGGTCGCTCCGGTGGTGCCGGCCTAAGGATCAGTCGATGAACCCCACCTTCGTGGCGTGATCGAAAACCCATCGATCCTTTTCCCTGACCATGCGGACGAGAAACAGCGCGTTCTGGTTTTCGAACATCTCGCCTTCGACGTTCAGTATGGCGGTGTCGCCGCGCAACTCGCCGCCGGTGATCTTGCCGGCCTTCTTCGGAAGCCAGAAGCCGAGGGTTTCTATGGCGTCGTGGAGGTTCTCTTTGGGAGTGCGCCAGGACGCGTCGAACGATTCGAGATTCTTCGCCGTCACGTTTGCCTTGATGCCGTCCCAGCTCTTTTTCGCGATCGCAGCCTGCAGCGCTTTGAACGCCTTCCCCGCCTCGCCGCCGTCCGCCGGCAGTTTCGTTCCGGCGGGCGGGCGCGTCACCTCGGTCGAAAACTTCAGATCGATCGTGTACTCATCGCCGTCCATCGTCTTCAGCGGCTTGGGCGAGAAGATGCGTCCCGCCACCTTCGACGGCGTATTCGTGGTCAGGTCCGCGGTCATCCGGCTGCCGGTCATCTCCACGTACTGCGTCATCGAGTCGGAGTAGGTCGCGTTCATGCTCACGTCGTTGTCGGGGCGGACCCACAACAGCACGTAGTTGTGATCGCGAAGGGCCTTCTGGTTGATGACGTTCGTGTGCGGATCGAGCTCGGCCACCGCTTCGGCGACGTCGATCGGCTCCTCGGAGAGCACGACTTCGATCGCGGATTTGCGCGCGTCGCGTTGATCGTGCGTTGCGTACGCAGCCGCGTACTTTGGCTTGATCGGAGGATGCTTGCTGACGGTGAACTGGCCCGAAGCATCGCCGCCGAGGACGACGGCAGGACAGAGGAGGGCGAGGAGAGCGCAGGCCGATCTGGAAATCATCGGCGTACCGTAGGTCCGCTGCGAAGCGCGGTCAAGTCATACTCTCCGCATGACGCTGCTCTTCGGGCTGGTTTTCGGATCGATCGGCACGGTCTACATGATCTACGGCAAGCGGCAGTCGAGCGTCATTCACATCGTCGTCGGCGCCATCCTCCTCGTCTATCCTTATCTTTTCTCGAACGCGATCCTCATCCTGATCGTTGGCGCGATCCTGACCGCGATTCCGTTTGCGCATCAGCGGGGACTGATCTGATGACCGAGTCGATTCCACTGAGCTGTCCCTATTGCGGCGAGCCGGTCGAACTGGCCGTCGAAGACACCGGCTGGAGCCGGCAATCGTTCGTGCAGGATTGCCCCGTGTGCTGCCAGCCGTGGCAGGTAGAGCTGACGCGCGACGCGTACGGCGATTGGAGCGCGACGCTGCGGACGGGAGATGAGTAGGCACTGTCATCCTGAGCCGCCGCAGTCCCGGAGGGACGAAGGACGGTCGAAGGACCCCCGCCCTCCCGGCAGGTAGTGAGGGGGTCGTTCGACCGTGCTACGCGCTTCCAGCGCTTCGCCGGCTCACGATGACATCTCACTTCCCGCATCCTCGCGCTGCCTCGGCGGCGGCAAGCGCGGTCGGGAAGAGTGCGCGCGCGGCGCGGGCATGTTCGCATCGCACGCGTCCGCCCATGTGCGCGAGGCGCATCTGGACGCGATAGTTGCCCGGATCAATTTGCGCGGCGCGAATGAGCGAGGCGCGGTCGCCGTGCGTGGCAAAGATCTCCATCGCCGCGATCTGCGATCCGCTGCGGAAGACGCCGGCGATCGAAATCAAGAGCGCTGCGATGACGACGAACGGCCAGACCAGACGCGCCCGCGATTCATCGGGCGTCCACAACGCGCCGAGCGTCGTCCAGACCAGAAGCGCGGGAACGGCCAGCAGCAGCACGGCGTCGAACGTTCCGGCCACGATCGCGCCAGCGATGACGCCGAGTAATGCGACTGCGGCAAGCGCCTCCTGGGCGTCCAGTGCGCGGCGCAGTTGGCGCAGGCCCGATCGCGCGAGGCGGAAAAACGCCAGCGCGAGCAGGACGAAAGCAGCGATGCCGCGCTCCGAAATGCAGGCGAACAAATCGCTGCTCGGCCACGGGTTCGCCGTCATCCCGCGGTCGTTCGGATCGCGCGACGGATCACTGCGCGTGGCACGAACGAGATAGTCGACCGGCCAGTTTCCCGGCCCGGCGCCGAAGAGTGGATGGCGGATCGCCATCAGGAGCGAATACGTGTACTGCACCAGCCGCCCGCGCCCGCTCCCCTCCGAATACTCGGCGATGTTGCGAACGGAATCGAGATACGGATTGCGTCCATGCCAATGCAGTGCGTTGGGAAGCGCGAGCGACAACGCTGCGAACGCCGCCGCGATGAGGACGAGTCCGATCAGCCGTTTCCAGATTCTCCGATCGCGCCGCAACGGTACGGAGATGATCATCGCCACGATCAACACCAGCATCACCGCGGCGAAGGCGAGCCACGCGGCGCGCGATCGCGTGAGCACGAGCGCGGTCACGACCAGCGCACTCGCAACCGCCCAGCGCAGGTAGGTGCCGCGACGCGCCGCGCGCAATGCACAAAGCAGCAGCAGCGGGAATCCGAACGCTGCGACATGCGCGATGAAGTTCCGGTTGCCGAGCGTTCCGCCCGGCGCGCGGTTCACGGAGAAGAAATCGATGTCGAGTCCATACGTCTGCAGCAGCGACGTCGCCGCCGCGACGACGACCGCCAGCGCGAGGGCGCCGAGAAGCGGACGCGCCAGTCCGGCATCGCGAAGCGCGCGCGCGACCCAGAAGAGCAGGATGCTCGACGCCGTGAGCGCCAGCGCGCGCATCGCCAGCCAGCGATTCGTCGCGAACAACGCCGACACCGCGCTGAGCGCGAGATAGCCGGCGAGAAGAAGATCGACGCGCGTCACGCTCATCCGCCACAGCGCGCGGATTGCCAGTAGTCCGGCCAACGCCGCGGTGACGTGCAACACCAATTCTTTCGGAACGAAAAAGCGGTCGAGCTCGAAGATGTGAAACGTCGTCACCGCGAGCACGACCGCGATCGCGCCAACCTGCACGACCCGCAGCGCGAGACTTCCGATCCGCTTCGGCTCGACGACCTCGACGACGCTCATGAAGCGCGAATTGTCTGTCAGGTCTGCTTCTTTCGTTGCCGCCAGAAAAAGAGAACCAGCGGAATGATCAGGGTCGACAAAAGCCACTGCCAGTTCGAGCCGAGGAACTGGGAAACAGAACGCCCCGGGTTCGCGCTCACGTGAACCGGCCAGCGCTTCGGAGTCGCTTTGACATGTTCGCCGAGCTCGACGTACACGTTCGCCACCAGCTCGCGATTGCCGCTTTCCGTAGGCGTAACCTGCCAGGACCATTCCGTGGGGGTTCCGCCGCCGATCAACTGTTCTTCCTGCGAGGTGCTTTGGATGGTGAAGCCGGTTCCGGACAGCGTGGCGCGCATTTTGGGCGTGACGTGAATCGTGGACGTCGCGGTCTGCCCGCCCGCCGGCAGGTCTGACGAAATCCCGTCGCTCTGGTTCGCCGCCGCGATCCGCAGGACGAACGGCACCGGCACCCCTACCCGCATCTCCTTCGGCGCGCTGATCAGGAGCTGGCCCGGATTCAAGGCCTTGAAACGCCGGTCGATCTCATTGAAAAGCTCTCCCTCCGGCGTCGTCGGATCGTGATGATGTTCGGTGGCCGTCGCCGCGGTCGTCGTGCCGGTCTCCGTAGTCGCCGTCGTCAACGCCTCCGTGGACGTCATCGTGGTGGTTGGAACGTTCTCGGTCGCCGTCGTCATGGTGAGTACGGTCGTAGACTGCGGCTGGGGCTGCGGCTCCGGAGGAAGAGGAGGCGGAAGGACGACATGCGTCGGGCGGCGGGCCGACGTGCGCATGTGAGCCTTGATCCGCTGCGTCATCAAGGCCTCTTCGGGCGTTCCCTTGATCGCTCCCTGCCGTTGCGATTCGCGCCATTCCGCGAGGGCCTTACTCGTCTCGTGCAGCTCGTCGTACGCGACGCCGAGCCAGTAGTGCGGAAAGTAGCCGGGCCGCTCGTTGGCATCGCGCGCGATGGCCTGGCGAAAACGCTCCGCCGCCAGATCCCACTGCTTCGCTTCCGCGGCGGTGAGGCCTTCACGGTACGCCTGCGCCGCCGTCTGCACGAAAACGTGCGGAGCGACATGAATCTGCGCCGGATGCGGCTGGCCGAGGAGCGCGAGCAGGGGCAGGACGAATCGCAATGCCATACCTGGGAGAGTATGAACGAGGCCAGAGTCCTACCCATCGAGAGGAACCTATTCCTCGGCATTCACGTCCCACGACAAACTGATTGCCGGGAGGCACGAATGATCCGGAAGCTCCTGCCCGCGTTCTTCACCCTTGCCCTGGTCGCCGCAAATGCAAGCGCCGGCGATCTCGTTCGCATCGTCCGTTACAAACTCTCGGCTGGCGACATCGCCAGCGGGATGGCGGCGGTGGAGGATTACAAGCGAGCCAGCGGCGTTGACGCCGAATATCTCGATGCCGTCGGCTGGCTGGCCCGCGGCGCGGAAATGCAGCGGCGCACGGAGCTGGCGAAGGAGTTCGTAGCCGAACTGCGGCGCGAGATTCCCGCCGAGAAGGCGGAGCTGGTCGTCCCGTTCGGTGCGGCGATCGAAGTGGAAGCGCGACTGGTCGCGGCGAAGAGCGGACGGCGCGCGGCGATCCGTTTCCTCGAAGGCCAGCTCGCGCGCGCGAACGCTGTCTCGCTTCGTTCGCGGATCAACAAGAACATCAACCTGCTATCGCTGGAAGGAAAGCCCGCGCCCGCGCTGGATGCGGCGCACGTGATCGGCGCACCGGCGCCATCGCTGGCGTCCCTGCGTGGCAAACCGGTGCTGATGTTTTTCTTCGCGCAGGGATGCGGCGATTGCAAAGCGCAGGCGCCGTCGCTCACGCGCGTCTGGCAGAAATACAAATCATCGGGATTAGCGCTCATCACGGCGACGCGCTTCTACGGAACGCTCGACGAAAAACCTGCAACGCCCGAGGCGGAGACGGCGCAGATCGAGAAAGTGTGGAAGGAGTTGTATGCGGGCCTCGACGGCGTCCCCGCAATCATCGATACGGAAACGATGGTTCGCTACGGCGCGTCGGCGACGCCGACATTCGTCCTGCTCGATCGCAAAGGAATCGTTCGCCTTTACGCGCCGACGCGGCTTTCCGAGGCCGAGTTGTCGCATCGGATCGACGAGGTGCTGGCCGAAGCACCGTAGAATCAGCCGATGAATGAACGCGTTCGCGGCGCCGGCGGCACCAGCGGTGGCATGGGACTCTTCCTCGTCGGCCTCGGCATGGCCGTCGCCGGCGGCTGGTTGCTCACGAACCAGGTCACCGTCACTTCCGGCTTCTGGCAATGGGGCGGCTACAACACCTTCGGCCTCTCGCTGATCCCGCTCATCGTCGGCATCGGCTTCCTCTTCTTCAACGGCCGCTCGATCGTCGGATGGCTCCTCACCTTCTGCGGCGCCATCATCATCCTGGCCGGCATCATCACGAACCTGGAGATCTACTTCCGTCCGACGTCGCTCTTCAACACGGTGATGATGCTCATCCTCCTCGCCGGCGGCATCGGACTGGTGGCGCGGTCGCTAAAGGCTCGCTGACCTTCAGTCCGAATTGAGATAGCCGATCCGCTTCTGCGGCTTCTCCGGCTTGGCGATCAGCGTTCGGATTGCATCGAAGACGGCTTGAAAGTTTCCGTCGTAGCGCTTCTCCAATTCGTCGATGCGCCGCGCCAGTTCCGCATGGTCGGAAATGAGCCGCCGCAGGTAAACGAACGCGCGAATGATCTCGATGTTGACCTTGACCGCGCGGCGGCTCCGAAGGACGCTGGACAGCATCGAAACGCCCTGTTCGGTGAAGGCATACGGAGCGCTGCGGCGGCCGCCTCGTATGTTTGAGATCACAATTTGTGATCTCAAACTCGCATACTCACGCTTCGAGAGCCGGAACATGAAATCGCGCGGAAAGCGAGTCCTGTTGCGGGTTACCGCCTGAATCAGCTCGCGCGTTTCGACCGCGTAAAGTTCCGCGAGGTGAGCATCGAGCATCACTTTCTGACCGCGAATCAGGAAGATGGTTTGGCGAATCCGGTTGGCGATTGCTTTCGTTTTTGAAGTCATCGTTGTCTCCGATCAGTGACCCGACGACTGCTTCTGCCGCGCTTCGTCATACGCGCAATCCGGACAGTCCAGGATCTGCCGCAGAAACATTTCCATGATCTCGTCGGGAAGGTTTTCGTTGATGTAGATGCTGCCGCCGCGCCGTTCGATCTCCGCCTTCAGTCTCTGAATTGTCTTGTTCATACGCACTCCTTTCGCCCCGAGGCTCCCTCGGAAAGTCGCGGAGTGCAACTCTTCTACTGTGGGTAGAACGCTAGCTTTCGCCGCGCGCGACCAGCACGGCCGCGGCGAGGTCGCCGGTCACGTTGAGGATGGTGGAGAACGTGTCAGGAATCGCATCGACTGCGATCAGCAGGCCGATGCCTTCGGCGGGCAATCCGATGGTCAGAAAAAGCGGCGTGAGCATGATGAAAGCGCCGCGCGGAATGCCGGGGACGGCGAAGGCGAGGAAGACGGCGGCGAAGGCGATGATGGCCAGTCCGCTGGCGTGGATCGGAACGCCGTAGAACCAGCCGGCGAAGAGCGCGCCCACGGTCCAGGAGAGCGGCGCGGCGATTTTGAATGTGGAGACGGCGAGCGGGAGGACGAAACCGGTGGTGGCCGGCGGCAGTTCGAGTTGCTCCGCGCTCTCCACCAGAGCCGGCAACGATGCGATCGACGAGCTGGAGCTGAAGGCGATGAGCTGCGACGGCAACGCGGCGCGCGCGAAACCGCGCATCGGAATCCGGCCGAACATCGCGGTGACCGGATAGAGCAGCAACGTT
>Ga0207650_10003617_pt1 | contig 10596 bp, 10 predicted proteins | sample KBSS63metaG_FD_184325 | JGI IMG/M metagenome (GOLD analysis project Ga0207650, IMG submission 184325) | Switchgrass rhizosphere microbial communities from Kellogg Biological Station, Michigan, USA - KBS S6-3 metaG (SPAdes) (version 2) | ecosystem: Host-associated > Plants > Roots > Rhizosphere...
CTCTCCCCGAAAGTCAACCTTTTCGCATCACCAGCGCCAGCCACGCCATCGACAGCACGAAGCTGGTCCAGACCGAGGGCTCCTGCTCGAGCCCGAACCACGTGATCATCCGCTCGCTGGTCGCGACGAACGCGAGATTGATGAACGCTGCCGTCAGCAGGCCGATGAAGAGGCGGTCGCCGCGCGTCGTCGCGATCGGCAGGAAGCCCTTGCGCAGCACGGTCGGCGAGCGCAGCTCCCAGACCGTCATGCCGACCAGCATCAGCACGATGCAGGCGAAGAACACCATCACCGGCAAGGTCCAGGCCATCCACTCGAACATCAGATGCTCCTCAGACGCGGCCCATCGCGAACCCCTTCGCGATGTAGTGGCGGACGAACCAAATCACGACCGCGCCCGGCACGATGGTCAGCACCCCGGCCGCGGCGAGGACGCCCCAGTCCATGCCCGACGCCGAGACCGTGCGCGTCATCACCGCGACGATCGGCTTCGCATTGACGCTGGTCAAGGTGCGCGCCATCAGCAACTCGACCCAGCTGAACATGAAGCAGAAGAACGCGGCGACGCCGACGCCAGCCTTGATCAGCGGGATGAAGATCGTCAGGAAGAAGCGCGGGAACGAATAGCCGTCGATGTACGCGGTCTCGTCGATCTCGCGCGGCACGCCGCTCATGAAGCCCTCGAGGATCCAGACAGCGAGCGGCACGTTGAACAGCAGGTGGGCGAGCGCGACCGCAATGTGAGTGTCCATCAGGCCCAGCGTCGTGTAGAGCTGGAAGAACGGCAGCAGAAACACCGCCGGCGGCGTCATCCGGTTCGTCAGCAGCCAGAAGAACACGTGCTTGTCGCCGAGAAAGCTGTAGCGCGAGAACGCGTAGGCGGCCGGCAGCGCGACCAGCAGCGAGATCACGGTGTTGATCGCGACGTAGATCATCGAGTTGACGTAGCCGGAGTACCACGACACGTCGGTGAAGATGGTCCGGTAGTGGTCGGTCGTGAAGTGCTGCGGCCACAGGCTGAAGGTCGACAGGATCTCCTCGTTCGTCTTGAACGACATGTTGACCATCCAGTACACCGGCAAGATCGCGAACACCAGGTACACGGTCAGGAAGACGATGCGCTTGATCGACCGCCGGTCATCCATGGCCGCTCTCCTTGTCCTGCGTGCCGACCCGCTGCATCCAGTTGTAGAGGATGAAACAGAGCAGCAGGATGATCAGGAAGTAGATCAGCGAGAACGCGGCCGCCGGCCCGAGGTCGAACTGGCCGACCGCCTTCTGCGTCAGGTACTGGCTCAGGAAGGTCGTCGCGTTGCCAGGGCCTCCTCCGGTCAACACGAACGGCTCGGTGTAGATCATGAAGCTGTCCATGAAGCGCAGCAGCACCGCGATCATCAGCACGCCACGCAGCTTCGGCAGCTGGATGTAGCGGAACACCGCGAGCTTGGACGCGCCGTCGATGCTGGCGGCCTGGTAGTACGCGTCGGGGATTGCGCGCAGGCCGGCGTAGCAGAGCAGCGCGACGAGAGGCGTCCAGTGCCAGACGTCCATCACGAGCACGGTCAGCCATGCATGCGTCGCGTTGCCGGTGTAGCTGTAGTCGAAGCCGAGCTTTGCGAGCGCGGCGCCGAGCAGGCCGATGTCGGTGCGGCCGTAGATCTGCCAGATCGTGCCGACCACGTTCCATGGGATCAGCAGCGAGATCGCGACCAGCACCAGCACTGCCGAAGCCTGCCAGCCCTTTGCCGGCATCGACAGCGCGAGCGCGATGCCGAGCGGGATCTCGACCGCCAGCACCGCGAGCGAGAAGCTGATCTGGCGCAGCAGCGCGCCCTGCAGGTCGTCGTCGCGCATCACCGCCTTGAACCACTCGGTGCCGACGAAGACGCGCCGCTCCGGCGAGATGATGTCCTGCACCGAGTAGTTGACGACCGTCATCAGCGGCAGGATCGCCGAGAACGCGACGCACAGGACGACCGGCAGCACGAGCAGCCACGCCTTCTGGTTGACCGGCTTCATGCGACCGCTCCTTCGATGCGCTGCTCGTCGCGGTAGTAGCAGGTGTGCGGTCCGACGATGCCGAACCAGACCGCGTCGCCCGCCTTCGGAATCGCCTGGTTCGGTGCCAGGCGGGCGCGGACCAGCGCACCGTCGTCGCCGTTGACCGCGCCGACGCGTCCGGTCACGAGCCAGTAGGTGCCGATGTCCTGCGCCTGCGTGACAACCGCGGGCACCGCGCCCGCGGCGCCAACGTCGGCCAGCGTCACGTATTCGGGCCGCACGCCGAGCGTGCAAGCATCGACCGCGAACAGCGCGGCACCGGCCGCAGCGACGCGTCGGCCGGCGACCTCGATCTCGCGGTCGACGACGGTCGCGCGCAGGAAGTTCATCCCGGGTGAGCCGATGAAGTGGCCGACGAACGTGTGTTGCGGGCGCTCGAACAGGTCGGAGGCGCTGCCGATTTGCACCGCGCGGCCGCGTGTCATCACGACGACCTGCTCGGCGAAGGTCAGCGCCTCGACCTGGTCGTGGGTCACGTAGATCAGGGTCAGCTTCAGCTCGTGGTGGATCTGCTTGAGCTTGCGGCGCAGCTGCCACTTGAGGTGCGGGTCGATCACCGTCAGCGGCTCGTCGAAGAGCACCGCCGAGACGTCTTCGCGCACCAGGCCGCGGCCGAGCGAGATCTTCTGCTTCGCATCGGCGGCGAGGCCGGCGGCGCGTCGGTCGAGCTGGCCGCTCAGCTCGAGCATCTCGGCGACGCGGCCGACCCGGCTGGCGATGCGATCGGCCGGCACGCCGCGGTTGCGCAGCGGAAACGCGAGGTTCTCGGCCACCGTCATCGTGTCGTAGATCACCGGGAACTGGAACACCTGCGCGATGTTGCGCTGCTGCGGTGTCCGCGCGGTGACATCGACGCCGTCGAACAGCACCTTGCCCTGCGACGGCCGCACCAGGCCCGAGACGATGTTCAGCAAGGTCGTCTTGCCGCAGCCCGATGGGCCGAGCAGCGCATAGGCGCCGCCGTTCTCGAATGTCATCTTCAGCGGCAGCAACGCGTAGTCCTCGTCGCGCCGCGGATTCGGCTTGTAGGCGTGCGCCAGATCGAGCTCGATGCGGGCCATGTCAGTGCGGCGCGACGGCCCGAAGGCACGCCGAATTCAAAGAGAGAACGGACGTCATCTCAGTGCGGCGCCAGCAGCAGCGCGCCGGTCTGGTCGAAGACATAGGCGTGCTGCGGATCGAGGTGCAGCGTGACCGGCTCGCCCAGGTTGAAGGTGTGCACGCCGGTCAGCTGAGCGACCAGCGGACCGATGCGGCTGTCGACGTGCACGAAGGTATCGGAGCCCGAGATCTCGGCCAGCTCGACCCGGCCGGCGAGCGCCACATCGCCGTCGCGCGGCCGCACTCGCAATGCGCCGGCGCGGATGCCGACGGTCAGCGCCGACGAGGCGCCTGCGAGCAGCGCGCGACGCAATGTCAGCCCGTCGCCGAGCGCCACGCCATCCGCCGCCGCCGTGCCGGCGACGAGATTCATCGGCGGGTCGCTGAACGCACGTGCGACGCGGATCGATTGCGGCCGGTGAAAGACCTCGGCAGTCGGCCCATATTGCAGCAATTGACCAGCGTCGAGCACAGCCGTGTGGCCGCCGAGCAGCAGCGCCTCGGTCGGCTCGGTGGTCGCGTAGACGACGGTCGAGCGGCCCGCCGCGAACAGCTGCGCCAGCTCGTCGCGCAACTCCTCGCGCAGCTTGTAGTCGAGGTTCACCAGCGGCTCGTCGAGCAGCATCAGCGGCGCGTCCTTGGCGAGCGCGCGGGCGAGGGCGACGCGCTGCTGCTGGCCGCCCGAGAGCTCGGCCGGCAGGCGATCGAGGAACGGCTCGATGTGCAGCTTCGCGGCGAGCGCGCGCACTCGTTCGTCGATGCCCTTCTCGCCGCGCAGCCGCAGCGGCGAGGCGATGTTCGCGGCAACCGTCATCGACGGGTAGTTGATGAACTGCTGGTAGACCATCGCGACATTGCGTTCTCGCACCGGCATGCCGGTCACGTCGGCGCCGTCGGCCAGGATGCGTCCCTGGAACGGCTTGTCGAGCCCGGCCATCACGCGCATCAGCGAGGTCTTACCGGCCTGCGTCGCACCGAGCAGCACGGTCACCGCGAGCGGGACGAGCGCGATGTCGAGCGGGTACAGATGCACCTCGGCGCCGACCCGCTGCTCGACCCGTTCGAGCTTCAGTTCCACGAGCGCTCCGACGGCGCGACCGCATCGGCCGTCGACCAGTGCTGCGTGCACCAGGCCTCGACCCGCGCGCGCTCGGCCGCGCTCAGGTGCAGGCCGAGCTTGCTGCGCCGCCACAGCACGTCGTCGGCGCTGCGCGCCCACTCGTGGCGATGCAGGTAGTTCAGCTCGGCCTCGTGCAGGCCGGGCACGACCTCCGGCCCGAGACCGCCGCCTTCGAGCAGCCGGTCGATGCGCGCACCGTAGGCACGGGCGAGCCGCTTCGTCAGCGCCGCCGGCCACTCCGGATGGCGCAGCGCGAGCGCCTGCACGAAGCGCGCGAAGTCGGTGTCGGGCCGGCGCGCATCGCCGATCCACGGGCTCAGGTCGCCGCCGGGCAGCGGCGCGTCGCGGGTCCACGGGCCGCTGCTCAACTTGAGCGAATCAGCCAGGAGATCGGCGGCTTCCTCGGCGAGCTTGCGGAACGTCGTGATCTTGCCGCCCCAGACGGTCAGCAGCGGAGCCTGCCCGCTGTCGAGATCGAGCAGGTAGTCGCGCGTCACGGCCGACGGATCGCCGGCGGCGTCGTCGAGCAGCGGACGCACGCCCGAGTAGCTCCACACCACCTGCTCCGGCGTCACGGGCCGCTCGAAGTAGCGGCTCGCCTGCTCGCACAGGTACGCGGTCTCGGCCGCATCGATGCGGGCCGCGCCGATCGCGCCGTGGTGCTCGACGTCGGTCGTGCCGATCAGCGTGAACTGCCCCTCGTACGGGATCGCGAAGATGATCCGCTTGTCGGTGTTCTGGAAGATGTACGCGTGGTCGTGTTCGAACAGGCGCGGCACGACGATGTGGCTGCCCTTGACGAGGCGCAGCGATTTCGCGCGCGGCAGGTGCGCCTGTTCGCCGAGGAACTGCGCGGCCCACGGCCCGGCCGCATTGACGAGGACGCGCGCGGCGACCTCGCGCTGTTCGCCGGTCGCGCTCTCGAGGCGCAGCCGCCAGCGGTCCGCACTGCGCTGCGCATCGATGCAGCGCCAGCGCGTCAGCACCGTCGCGCCGTGCTCGGCCGCGTCGATCGCGTTCAGCACGACGAGGCGGGCATCGTCGACCCAGCCGTCCGAGTAGACAAACCCCTTCGTGAAATTGCGCTTGAGCGGCTTGCCGGCCGGATGGTGGCGCAGGTCGACGGTCTCCGAGCCCGGCAGCACCTCACGTCGCGCCAGGTGGTCGTAGAGGAAGAGGCCGATGCGGATCATCCAGACCGGGCGCATCGACGGGTCATGCGGCATCACGAAGCGCAGCGGCCACATCACGTGCGGGGCGCTCTTCAGCAGCACCTCGCGCTCGGCCAGCGCCTTCTTCACCAGCGAGAACTCGTAGTACTCGAGGTAGCGCAGGCCACCGTGGATCAGCTTGGTCGACGACGACGACGTGTGCTGCGCCAGATCGTCCTTCTCGCACAGCAGGACCTTGGCTCCGCGGCCGGCGAGGTCGCGGGCGATCCCGACGCCGTTGATTCCGCCGCCGACGACGACGGCGTCGAGCAGCGGCGCGCCGGCCGAAGGATGAGTCGACATCGCGCCGGACGACAACGGGGTCGACGACGGCGCATGCAGAACGGCGCCGTGTGGACCGGGCGCCGGATCAGACCTGCTCAATGCGTTTCCTCGTGAAGGGGTGAACCGGACGCGGTCGGGCGACGTCTTCGATTCGTTTTCGTTCGTTCTCGTTTTTCTCTTTTCGTTTTTAGTCGACTCGGCGCAGAAACGCAAGCTGGACTTCCATCAGGGCAAACTGCCGCGATCCCGCTAGGCTTGTCGGTACCCCGTGGCCGCGCGCACGCTCCGATGACCCCGAATCCCCGTCAGGCCCTGTTGCTCGAAGAGGTCGGCGCGCGCGGCTCGGTCTCGGTCGAGGCGCTCGCCGAGCGCTTCGCGGTGACCCTTCAGACCGTGCGCCGCGACGTCAAGCTGCTGTCGGCGGCCGGCCTGCTGGCGCGCTTCCACGGCGGCGTGCGGGTGCCGAGTTCCACCACCGAGAACATCGCGTACCGGCAGCGCCAGCTGCTGAACGAGACCGCGAAGGCGTGCATCGCGCGCGCCGTCGCGGCCGCGGTGCCGTCCGGCTGCTCGCTGATCTTGAACATCGGCACCACCACCGAGGCGATCGCGCGCGAGCTGCTGCGCCACAAGGGGCTGCGCGTGATCACGAACAATCTGAATGTCGCCGCCATCCTGTCCGACAACCCCGACTGCGAGGTCATCGTCGCCGGCGGCATCGTGCGCTCGCGCGACCGCGGCATCGTCGGCGAGGTCACGGTCGACTTCATCGCGCAGTTCAAGGTCGACATCGGGCTGATCGGCATCTCCGGGATCGAGGAAGACGGCAGCCTGCGCGACTTCGACTACCGCGAGGTCAAGGTCGCGCGCGCGATCATCGAGCACTCGCGTGAGGTCTGGCTGGCCGCCGATCACAGCAAGTTCAACCGCCCGGCGATGGTCGAGCTGGCCCGCGTCGACCACCTCGACCGGCTGTTCACCGATCGGCCGCCGCCGGCGCCGTTTCCGGCGCTGCTCGCGGCGGCCGGCGTCGACTGCGTGACCTGTGGAGACAACGGATGACGAACGACAAGCGGTACCTCCTCGCGCTCGACCAGGGCACCTCGAGTTCACGCAGCATCGTGTTCGATGCGCACGGCCGCATCACGGCAATGGCGCAGCGCGAGTTCAAACAGATCTACCCGCAGCCCGGTTGGGTCGAGCACGACCCGCGCGAAATCTGGGCCTCGCAGCTGGCGACCGCGCGCGAAGCGCTCGCGCAGGCCGGCATCGGCGCCGACCAGGTCGCCTCGCTCGGCATCACGAACCAGCGCGAGACGACCCTGGTCTGGAACCGGCGCACCGGTGAGCCGATCTGCAACGCGATCGTCTGGCAGGACCGGCGCGGCGCGCCGCTCTGCGACGAGCTGCGCAACCGCGGACTCGAGCCGACATTCCGTGAAAAGACGGGCCTCGTGCTCGATGCGTATTTCTCCGGCACCAAGCTCAAGTGGATCCTCGACTCGATCCCCGGCGCGCGAGCCAGTGCGGCGCGCGGCGAGCTCGCGTTCGGCACCGTCGACACCTGGCTGATGTGGCAGCTGACCGGCGGGTTCGATTCGAGCCGGCGCGCCGCCTCGATTCATGCGACCGACGTCAGCAACGCGTCGCGCACGCTGCTCTACAACGTGACGCAAGAGGCCTGGGACGACGAGCTGCTCGCGCTGCTCGAGGTGCCGCGCGAGCTGCTGCCGACGGTACACCCGTCGAGCCACGTCTACGGCACGGTTGATGCCGACCTGCTCGGCGCGCCGATCGAGATCGGCGGCGTCGCCGGCGACCAGCAGAGCGCGCTGTTCGGTCAGGCCTGCTTCAAGGCCGGCCAGGTCAAGAACACCTACGGCACCGGCTGCTTCATGCTGATGCACACCGGCACGACCTTCGAGACCTCAGCGAACGGCTTGATCAGCACGCGCGCGGCGCAGCTCGCCGGCACGCCGCAGTTCGCCCGCGAGGGCAGCGTCTTCATCGGCGGCGCGGTGGTGCAGTGGCTGCGCGACGGGCTGCAGGCGATCAAGGCAAGTGGCGAGATCGAGGCGCTCGCCGAAAGCGTGCCCGACAGCGGCGGCGTGATGTTCGTGCCGGCGTTCACCGGCCTCGGCGCGCCGTACTGGAAGGCGGATGCGCGTGGCACGATCACCGGCCTGTCGCGCGGCTCGAGCGTCGCCCATGTCGCGCGCGCCGCGCTCGAGAGCATCGCGTTCCAGAGCGCAGCGCTGCTGCAGGCGATGAGCCGCGATGCGGTGGCCGGCGGCGGCGCGCCGGTTGCCGAGCTGCGGGTTGACGGCGGCGCCTGCGTCAACAACCTGCTGATGCAGTTCCAGGCCGACTTGCTCGGCATTCCGGTGGTGCGTCCGAAGGTCATCGAGACGACGGCCCTGGGTGCGGCCTATCTGGCCGGCCTCTCGTGTGGCCTCTACGGCGGCCTCGACGAGCTCGCCGCGCAATGGCAAGTCGAGCGCACATTCCTGCCGACGATGCCGCGCGAGCAGGCGCAGGCCTTGATGCAGCGGTGGGAGCACGCCGTCGCGCAGGCAACTCTTTGAGGCGGCGGCGCCGGTACTATCGGTTCCAGGCGGCGTCCCCTCGGCTGCCGCCTTGTACAGCACGCAGTCCGCTGACAGCTTCCGGCGACTCGGCGCCCCCGTTTCTGCTATCGGCAAGGCTGACAGAATGCCCGTCCCGCCACACCTGCCACGCACTTCCCATGCTCGAGCTGCACCACTATCCCGGCAACGCCAGCATGACGCCGCACATGCTGCTCGAGGAGCTCGGCGTTCCCTACACGCTGAAACTGGTCGACCGCACGCACCAGGCCCACAAGAGCGCCGATTACCTCGACCTCAATCCGAACGGTCTGATCCCGGTGCTGATCGACGGCGACCTCGTGCTGTACGAGACCGCGGCGATCTGCCTGCATCTCGCCGACACCCATCCGCAGGCCGGCCTAGCGCCGCCCTTGGGCAGCGCGGACCGCGCGCACTTTTACAAGTGGCTGGCCTGGCTGACCAACACGATGCAGGCGGCGTTGATCATCTATTTCTATCCCGAGCGATGGGCCGATGACGCCGCCGCGATCGCGCAGGTCAAGGCGCATGCCGAGGCATCGATCGGTCGCATGCTCGATCAGCTCGAGGCTCAGCTCGCGCGCCACGGTGGGCCGTTTCTGCTCGGAACGACCTTCAGCGCCGTCGACCCGTATGCGCTGATGGTGTGCCGCTGGACGCGCGGCTTCGCGCGGCCAGCCCGCTCGCTGCCGCATCTCGGCGCGTACCTCGCGCGCATGCTCGAACGTCCGGCGGTGCAGCGCGTGTTCGCGCAGGAAGGGCTGGTCGCGCCGCTCGTCTGAACCGCGCGTCGGATCGTCCCTCCGAAGAGGGAATGCTGGGGGGCTGCGCTCCACGGCGCCCCGATTCGCAGCGAGAGGCTGCAAGACTTCCGTGGGCACCGGCCTGGCGCTTCGCGCCGGCTCGCGCTGTTTGCATATGAAGGAGTTGACTTGGACCGTCCTGCCTCAATCCCCTTGAAGATCGTCAATGGCTTCGCCGTGCTGGCGACGGCGTTGATGGTCGGCCTGTCGAGCTCCGGCTGGGTGCAGATGGGCATGCGCGCCAGTCCGGCCACGCTGCTGCTGGCCCTGCCGCCGCTGTTGCTGATGGTGTTCGCGTTCCACCGGCTCTATCAGGTCGTGCGCTGGCCGCGCACCCTCGACTCGCCGCCGGTTTCCGGAATCGCCGCGCTCGCCCGCACGGTCGGCGTCGGCCTGGTCTACCTCGGTGGGATAGCGGGCTTGCTGTCCCCGTTCGCGAAGCCGATCTTGCGGATGCTGACGCGCACGCCGGGCGATAACGCCACGCTCATGCTGCTGAGCATCTGGCTGCCGCTGGCCGCGGGGCTGGCCGTGTTCGGCGTCATGGTGTTCGAGTACAGCCGGCTGCCCGCATTCGAGGCCGCGCGACGCGGCGCAGGGACCGAGGAGCACCCGGCGATCCCGAAGGCGATGCTGGTGCCGTCGCGGCGGCGATAGCAGGAGCGCCGTAGTCGCCGGTTCAGCTCACCAACGGCGACTGAACCGGATTCGTTCGGAGATCAGGCCGGCGGTTCCGGCCATGGCCGCTGCGCCGGCCGCATCTGCTCCCACGCGCGGGCCACCTGGAGTACGGTCAGATCGTCGTGCCGATGGCCGACGATCTGCAGGCCGATCGGCAACCCGTCGGCGGTGTAACCGCAGTTGATGCTCGCGGCCGGCTGCTCACTCATGTTGTACGGGACCGTGAACGCGATGTGCTCGAACGGCCGCGTCGGATCGTTGGTGGGGCACGGCAACTCGGCGGCGAAGGCCGGCATCGGCGCGGTCGGCGTCAGCACGACGTCGAATGGTGCACAGGCCGCGACCGCCGCGTCGCGCATCGCGCCCATCTGGCTGTAGCCGCGGAACACACGCTCGCCCGACAGGCCGGCGGCGCCGCGCGCCCACTCGACGATGAACGGCAGCACGCGGTCGCGGCGCTCGGCGTCGAGTGCCGAGATGTCGAGCCATGAGCGCATGCGCCAGAACACATCGAGGCCCTCGGCCATCGCCCGCGTCGTGAACGGCTCGAGCGGCTCGACGATCGCGCCGGCGCCCTCGAACGCGCGGGCCGCTGCCTCGACCCCGGCGCGCACCTCGGGCTCGACGTCGAGACCCCAGCCGGCGTCCATCAGCAGGCCGATGCGCAGGCCCTCGACCGGGCGCTCGAGCTTTTCCCAGGCAATCGCCTGCGCCGGCAGGCTCATCGT
>Ga0207650_10003624_pt1 | contig 10582 bp, 6 predicted proteins | sample KBSS63metaG_FD_184325 | JGI IMG/M metagenome (GOLD analysis project Ga0207650, IMG submission 184325) | Switchgrass rhizosphere microbial communities from Kellogg Biological Station, Michigan, USA - KBS S6-3 metaG (SPAdes) (version 2) | ecosystem: Host-associated > Plants > Roots > Rhizosphere >...
GGGCCTCGAACTGCTGGCTACGGTTGCGCGTGAAGCGCGGCCACGCCTCGGCACCCGGGATCATCGCCGCCAGTGCGGCGAGCATCTGGCAGCCGTTGCAGACGCCGAGGGCGAACACGTCGCCGCGGGCGAAGAAGGTCGCGAACTGGTCGGCGAGCTGAGGATTGAACAGGATCGAGCGCGCCCAGCCCTCGCCCGCGCCGAGGGTGTCGCCGTAGCTGAAGCCGCCGCAGGCGACGAAGCCGGAGAACATGTCGAGCCGCGCCCGGCCCGACTGCAGATCGGTCATGTGGACGTCGTAGGTGTCGAAGCCGGAGCGGTCCATCGCGTAGCTGAGCTCGACGTGGCTGTTGACGCCCTGCTCGCGCAGCACCGCGACCTTGGGCCGGGCGCCGACCAGCGCAGGTGCGGACGTCGACGCGGCGGCATCGACCACGTCGACGTGCAGCCCGGGGTCGTCGTCGCGTCCCGCCGCCGCATGCTCGGCATCGGCCGAGGCCGGGTCGTCGCGCAGCCGGGCGATGCGCCAGCTGACCTCGTCCCATGCCTGGTGCAGCTCCCTGAGCGGCGCGGCGAAGACCGCCTTGGCGTCGCGCCAGACCTCGATCACGGCGCGCGCCTGGGTCTTGCCGATGACGTGGCTGTGCCGGCTCAGGCCGGCGGCGCGCAGGATCTGCATCGCCTCGTCGCGGCGCGGCGTCGGCACCTGGACCACCGCACCGAGCTCCTCGTTGAAGAGCGCGCGCAGCGTCAGCTCCTCGCGCCGCGCGCTCACCTGGGTCGCCCAGTTCTTCGAATCGCCGTACTCGGCGCGGCTGTCGCCGATGCCGTCGCTCTCGGTGACGAGCAGGTCGACGTTGAGGGCGGCACCGAGGTGACCGGCGAACGCCATCTCGCAGACCGCCGCCCACAGGCCGCCATCGCTGCGGTCGTGGTACGCGAGCACGAGGCCGGCGTCGCGCAGGCGGTTGATCGCATCGACCAGCGCGATCAGCTGCGCCGGATCGTCGAGGTCGGGCACCGCGTCGCCGACCTGGCCGAGCACCTGCGCCAGCATCGATCCGGCCATTCGCATCCGACCGGCGCCGAGGTCGATCAGGATCAGCGTCGTGTCGCCCGGCATGAGCTGGGGCGTCGACACGGCAACGACATCGGCGAGGCTCGCGAAGGCGCTGACGACAAGGCTCACCGGCGCCGTCACCTGCCTGGCCGCGCCGTCGACGGGATCACGCCAGCGCGTTCGCATCGACAACGAGTCCTTGCCGACTGGAACGCTGATCCCGAGCGCAGGGCACAGCTCCATGCCGACCGCACGAACCGTGTCGTAGAGCGCAGCGTCGTCGCCGGGCGCGGCCGGATCGTCGCTGCATGCCGCCATCCAGTTGCAGCTGAGCTTGACCCGCTCGAGCTCGATCGGCGCGGCGAGCAGGTTGGTGATCGCCTCGGCGACCGCCATTCGGCCCGAGGCCGGGGCGTCGAGCACGGCCAGCGGCGTTCGCTCGCCCATCGCCATCGCCTCGCCGGCAAAGCCCGAGAAGTCGGCGAGCGTCACGGCGCAGTCGGCCACCGGCACCTGCCAAGGGCCGACCATCGGGTCGCGGCTCGAGAGGCCGCCGACGGTCCGGTCGCCGATCGTGATCAGGAAGCGCTTGCTGGCGACGGTCGGATGACGCAGCACGTCGAACGCGACCCGCGCCAGAGCGACGCCGGTGAGATCGAGCGCGGGCGACTCGACGCGGCGGCGATGAACGTCGCGCTGCAACTTCGGCGGCTTGCCGAGCAACACGTCGAGCGGCATGGCGATGACCTCGGCGCCGGCTTCGTCGGTGTCGGGCGACGCTGCGGCATCGATCGCGCCGACGACCAGATCGCGCGCCTCGGTGGCGACGCCGACGACGGCGTACGGACAGCGCTCGCGAACGCACATCGCGTCGAACAGCGGCAGCGACTCCTTGGCCACCGCCATCACGTATCGCTCCTGGCTCTCGTTGCACCAGATCTCTTTCGGCGCCAGGCCGCTCTCCTCGACCGGCACTCGGCGCAGGTCGAAGCGCGCGCCGCGCCCGGCGCCGTCGATCAGCTCCGGGAACGCGTTCGAGATGCCGCCGGCGCCGACGTCGTGGATCGCCAGGATCGGGTTCGAGTCGCCGAGCGCGGCGCAGTGGTTGATGACCTCCTGCGCGCGCCGCTGGATCTCCGGGTTCCCGCGCTGAACCGAGTCGAAGTCGAGCTCGGCGCTGTTGGCGCCGGCGCTCATCGAGCTCGCGGCGCCGCCGCCCATGCCGATGCGCATTCCCGGGCCGCCGAGCTGGATCAGCAGCGTGCCGGCGGGGAATTCGACCTTGTGCGTCTGCGTCGCCACGATCGAGCCGAGGCCGCCGGCGATCATGATCGGCTTGTGATAGCCGCGCCGCTCGCCGGCGACCCCCTGCTCGCCTGCGCCGCTTGGCACGGTCTGCTCGTAGACGCGGAAGTAGCCGGCGAGGTTGGGCCGGCCGAACTCGTTGTTGAACGCGGCCCCGCCGAGCGGGCCCTCGATCATGATCTGCAGCGGGCTGGCGATATGCCCAGGCTTGCCGTAGCGGTCCTGCTCCCACGGCTCGTCGGTCCCGGGCAGATGGAGGTTGGAAACCGAAAAGCCGGTCAAGCCCGCCTTCGGCCGCGAGCCGCGGCCGGTCGCGCCCTCGTCGCGGATCTCGCCGCCGGCGCCTGTCGACGCGCCCGGGAACGGAGCGATCGCGGTCGGATGGTTGTGCGTCTCGACCTTCATCAGCACGTGCGTCAGCTCGCGCCGGCCGGAGTAGCGCGGCGCATTGGTGTAGCCCTCGGGCAGCCAGCGCTCGGCCACGCCGCCTGCCATCACCGAGGCGTTGTCGCTGTAGGCAACGACGGTGTGCCGCGGCGCGAGCGCGTGCGTGTGCCGGATCATCTCGAACATCGTTCGCTCTTCGGCCACGCCATCGATCGTGAAGCGGGCATTGAAGATCTTGTGCCGGCAGTGCTCGCTGTTGGCTTGCGCGAACATCATCAGCTCGACGTCGCTCGGATTGCGGCCGAGGCCGCGGAAGGCATCGAGCAGGTAGTTGATCTCGTCGTCGGAGAGCGCCAGGCCGAACTCGCGGTTGGCCGCCGCGAGCGCGGCGCGGCCGCCGCCGAGGACGTCGATCGCGACACTCGGTCGCGCCGGCTGCTCGTCGAACAGATGCTTCGCGTCCGCCGGGTCGAACAGCACCGACTCGGTCATGCGGTCGTGCACCAGCGCGGCAACGGCGGCGCGCTCGCCGCCGCCGAGGGCTGCGGCGCGGCCGAGCAGGGGCTTCTTCACGCCGATCGCGTACTCGGTCACGCGCTCGATCCGGTGCAGGGCGAGGCCACAGTTGCGCGCGATGTCGGTTGCCTTCGACGCCCAGGGCGAGATCGTGCCGAGACGCGGTGCGACGACGATCGTCTCGGCGCCGCCGACGACCGTCGCCGGCTCGCCGTAGCGAAGCAGCGCCTCGAGCCGGTCGATCTGGGGCTGCGTCAGAGCATCGTCGCTCCAGACCCAGTGCACGTGATGCGCGGCGATGCGATCGACGCGGTCGACTGCAGCTCGCAGCCGGGCAAGAAGCGCCTCGGCGCGAAACCCCGGCAACGCGTTGCCGCCTTCGAAGCGGGCGAGATGCTTGGGCTCGGTCGTCACTCGGGGCGCTCGGCGGGGTCGGGAAGCGGGCCGCGTTCGGCCTTGCGGCTCTGGGGCGACCCCGGTGGAAACCCGCGATTCTAGGGCCCCGATGCGATAATTCGGAGATGACGATATCGATCAAGAACGAGTCCGAGATCGCCGGCATGCGCGTCGCGGGCCGGCTCGCCGCCGAGGTGCTGGACATGCTGACGCCGCACGTCAAGCCCGGCGTCACCACGGACGCGATCGACAAGCTGGCGCACGACTACATCGTCAACGAGCAGGGCGCCATTCCCGCGCCGCTCAACTACGCGCCGCCCGGCTACACGCCGTACCCGAAGTCGATCTGCACCTCGATCAATCATCAGGTCTGCCACGGCATCCCGAACGACCGGCCGCTCAAGAACGGCGACATCGTCAACATCGACGTCACCGTCATCAAGGACGGCTGGCACGGCGACACGAGCCGGATGTTCGTCGTCGGCGAAGGTTCGATCGCCGCCAAGCGGTTGATCCAGATCACCTACGACGCGATGTGGAAGGGAATCGTCAAGGTCAAGCCCGGCGTGCGCCTGGGCGACATCGGCAGCGCGATCCAGATCTTCACCGAGAGCAACGGGTTTTCGGTCGTGCGTGAGTTCTGTGGCCACGGCATCGGCGCTCGTTTCCATGAAGACCCGCAGGTGCTGCACTACGGCCGCCCCGGCACGCTCGACGAGCTCAAGGCCGGCATGACGTTCACGATCGAGCCGATGATCAACGCCGGCAAGCGCGAAATTCGCGAGGCCGGCGACGGCTGGACCATCGTCACGCGCGACCGGTCGCTCTCGGCGCAATGGGAGCACACGGTGCTCGTCACCGAGACCGGCTACGAGGTAATGACGCTCTCGGCCGGATCGCCGCTGCCGCCCGCGTTCGCGGTCGGCCAGTAGCCTTCACGGCGCCAGGGCGGCCGGGCGTGAACAGCAGCGATCCACAGGCCGTCGCGGCCGCCCGGGACGCGCTCTCGCAGGCGCCCGCAGCGACGGTGCCGGGCCCTCTGGCTCGCTCCTCGGGCGCGGCGCGGGCACGCTTTCGCGACGCCAAGGCAGCCCGCCTGATGCAGTTCCTGGCGACGCGGCCGACCGCACGAGCCGCGCTGCGCCTGCTGCGCGGTCTGTCCAACGATGTCGATGCGACCCTGCAGGGTCTCTGGAGCGAGGCCGGGATGCCGGCCGACACCGCCCTGGTCGCGGTCGGCGGCTATGGCCGCGGCGAGCTCTTCCCCTACTCCGACGTCGACGTGCTGGTGCTGCTGCCGTCGACCGGCCTCATCGCCGCCGACAGCGACGCCCGCGATTCGGCGATCGAGCGCTTCATCGGCGCCTGCTGGGACTCGGGCCTCGAGATCGGCTCGAGCGTGCGCAGCGTCGACGAGTGCGTGACGATGGCTCTGGCCGACGTCACAGTGCAGACCGCGATGCTCGAGTCGCGCTACCTGAGCGGCGCACGCAAGGTGTTCAAGGCGTTCGAGCAGGCAACCCTGGCGGCGATGGATCCGAAGGCCTTCCTGCGCGCCAAGACGCTCGAGATGCGCCAGCGCCACCAGAAATACGAGAACACGCCCTATTCGCTCGAGCCCAATTGCAAGGAGAGCCCGGGCGGCCTGCGCGACCTGCAGACGGTGATCTGGGTGGCGCGCGCCGCCGCCCTCGGCCGCACTTGGCAGGAGCTCGCCGCGCACGGCCTGATCACGCCGTTCGAGGTGCGCCAGCTGCAGCGCAACGGCGGCATGCTCAAGCTGATCCGCGCCCGCCTGCATGCGATCGCCGGGCGGCGCGAGGATCGGCTGGTGTTCGATCTGCAGACCGCCGTCGCCGAGAGCTTCGGCTACCGCTCGCTTGGCGGCCAGCGTGCCTCCGAGCGGCTGATGCGGCGCTACTACTGGGCGGCCAAGGCGGTGACGCAGCTGAACCAGATCCTGATGCTCAACATCGAGGAACGGATCACCGGCCTGCAGGACGCGCCGATGCGGCCGATCTCGAAGAAGTTCCTCGAACGCGGCGGCATGCTCGAGGTCGCGAGCGACGACCTCTACGAGCGCGACCCGCACGCGATCCTCGAGACCTTCCTCGTCTACCAGCAGACGGTCGGGCCGAAGGGGCTCTCGGCGCGGACGCTGCGCGCGCTCTACAACGCGCGCCACCTGATGGACTCGAAGTTCCGGCGCAACCCGGCGAACCACGCGACCTTCATGAAGATCCTGAAGGCCAGTGGCGGCCAGACACACGCCTTTCGCCTGATGAACGAGACCAGCGTTCTCGGCCGCTACCTCTGGGTCTTTCGCCGCATCGTCGGCCAGATGCAGCACGACCTGTTCCATGTCTACACGGTCGACCAGCACATCCTGATGGTGCTGCGCAACGTGCGCCGCTTCCTGATCCCCGAGCACGCTCACGAGTACCCGTTCTGCTCGCAGCTCGCCTCGACCTTCGAGCGACCCTGGGTGCTCTACATCGCCGCCCTCTTCCACGACATCGCCAAGGGCCGCGGCGGCGACCACTCCGAGCTCGGTACGCTCGAGGTCAGGCGCTTCTGCCGCGACCATGGCGTCAAGGGTGCCGACGCGGTCCTGATCGAATACCTCGTCGCCGAGCATCTGACGATGTCGCGCATCGCGCAGAAGGAAGACCTGTCCGATCCCGACGTGATCGCCGATTTCGCCGCCGCCGTCGGCAGCGAGCGGCGCCTCACTGCCCTCTATCTGCTCACCGTCGCCGACGTGCGCGGCACCAGCCCCAAGGTCTGGAACGCGTGGAAGGGAAAGCTGCTCGAGGACCTGTACCGGCTGACGCTGCGCGCGCTCGGCGGCGCGCGGCCGAACCTCGACACCGAGATCGAGGCGACCAAGCTCGAGGCGCGCCTGCTGCTCAACCTGGCGATGCTGCCGGGAACGGTCGAGGTGCCGCTCTGGCGCACGCTCGAGCTCAGCTACTTCGCGCGCCACGACGCGAGCGAGATCGCCTGGCACACGCGCTCGCTGGTCGACCGCGTCGATGCGGCCAAGCCGGTCGTCCGCGCCCGCGTCAGTCCGATCGGCGTCGGCCTTCAGGTGCTGGTCTACGCCCCCGATCGGCAGGACCTGTTCGCGCGCACCTGCGGCTACTTCGACAGCGCCAACTTCAACATCCTCGACGCCAAGGTGCACACGACGACGACTGGCTACGCGCTCGACACCTTCCTCGTCACCAGCACGCACCTCGAGCCGCACTATCGCGACCTGATCTCGTATGTCGAGAACAAGCTCTCGCTCGCGCTCGAGGCGACCGGGCCGCTGCCCGAGCCGAGCCGGGGCCGGATCTCGCGCCGGGTGCGCTCGTTCCCGGTCACGCCGCGCGTCACGCTGCGCCCCGACGAGCGCGCGCAGCGGTGGCTGCTCGCGGTCTCGGCGAGCGACCGCTCGGGCCTGCTCTACGCGATCTCGCGCGTGCTCGCGCACCACAACATCAACCTGCAGCTGGCCAAGATCACGACCCTGGGCGAGCGCGTCGAGGACACCTTCCTGATCGACGGCAATGCGCTGCAGCAGAACAAGCTCCAGCTGCAGATCGAGAGCGAGATGCTCGACGCGATCAGCTGATGACGACGCCCTCCCCGCCGACTCCGTGTCGCTGACGACCGTCACTGCCGCCGAGGCGCTCGCCGACCTCGGCCGCTTCGACGCCATCGTCGACGCGCGCTCGGAGAGCGAGTTCGCCGAAGACCGGTTGCCCGGCGCGGTCAACTGGCCGTCGCTCGACGACGCCGAGCGGATCGTGATCGGCACGCTCTACAAGCAGGTCTCGCCGTTCGCGGCGAGGAAGCGCGGCGCCGTGCTGGTCGCGCGCAACGTCGCCGCGCATGTCGAGCGTCACCTGCTCGAAACAGCCCACGGCTGGACGCCCCTGGTCTACTGCTGGCGCGGCGGCAAGCGCAGCGGCGCGCTCGCCACCGTGCTCGACCAGATCGGCTTTCGCGTCCACGTCCTCGAGGGCGGCTACCGCGAGTACCGGCGAGCGGTGATCGCGGCGCTGGCCGAGCTGCCGGCGCGCTTCGACTGGCGCGTCGTCTGCGGCCCGACCGGGTCGGGCAAGAGCCGACTCCTTGCCGAGCTCGCACGCCAAGGCGCGCAAGTGCTCGACCTCGAGGCGCTGGCCAATCATCGCGGCTCGGTGCTCGGCCTGGTCCCGGGCACCTCGCAGCCGTCGCAGAAGGAATTCGACAGCCGCGTCTGGGACGGGTTGCGACGTCTCGACCCGGCGCGGCCTGTCTTCGTCGAGAGCGAGAGCAAGAAGGTGGGCGACCTGCGTGTCCCGGAAGCGCTGATCCGGCAGATGCGCGCGAGCCGTTGCCTCTGGCTCGAGTTGCCGCTCGATCGGCGCGTCGCGCTGTTGATCGAGGACTACGGGTTCTTCGTCAGCGACAACGACGCCTTCTGCGCCCGGCTCGACGCGCTGCGCGTGCTGCGCGGCAACGAGACAGTCGCCGGCTGGCAGGACGCGGCCCGAGCCGGCCGCACGGCCGAGGTCGTCGAGGCCTTGCTGGTGACGCACTACGACCCGATCTACCGCGAGTCGATGCGACGCAACTTCCCGGCGCTCGAGGCGCCGGACTGTCCCTCGCTCGACTGGGACGGCAGCGCGGCCGGGCTGGCGACAGCGGCCGCGCGGGCGACGAACACTGCATCAGGCGCGACAGGCGATTGACCACGGCAGACGGCGGCGACGTCCGCGGCAGTCTGCGCCGGCCCCGCGGTCAGGTCGGTCGGCGACGCCTCGCGACGAAGCCCATGGCGCCGAAGCCGGCGAGGAGCATCGCGTAGGTCTCGGGTTCGGCAACGGGGGTCGTGACTGCGCCGACCGCACCGGTTGCGCCGAAGCTCTGCGTGTCGGCAACCCAGATGACGTCGGCGGCGAAGTACGCCGGGCCGAGGTTGCCGGCGCCGGTGCTCAGCACCGTGAAGTCGCCGGACGCTGGCATTGGCCACCGTGAAGGTCAGCGGGTCGGCGTAGCCTCCAACGGAGCCGCCGTTGGAGCATCCCGTGGCACAGGCGATGCCGAACTGGAATGTTCCGAAGGGAGGGTTCTTGACCGAGGTCGACGACGCGGTGAAGGTCTGCGGACCGGCGCCGCTGATGTCGCCGATCTCCAAGAAAGAGTTCATGCGGCGCGCGGCCGCTGCCATCTACCCCGGGTTCACGGGATGGCGTTGCTGCGAGCCCTGCAGATACCGCGCGAGCTCTTCGGAGCCGCCGATCAAGCGGCCACCGACGAACACCTGCGGCACGGTCTGCGCGCCCGCGATCGCACCGAGCGCCTTGCTGCGGATCGTGTGCGGCAGCGGGATCTCGGCGAAGTCGTGGCCGGCCTCGGTCAGCATCTTCTTCGCCTGGGCGCAGAACGAGCAGCCGTCGCGCGTCAGGATCGCGATCGGCTCCGGGACCGTTGCCTTCGGGTCGAGGTAATGCAGCATGGTGTCGGCATCGGAAACCTCGAACGGGTCGCCCGGCTTTTGCGGCTCGACGAACATCTTCTCGATCAACTTGTCGTGCACCAACATCGAATAGCGCCACGAGCGCTTGCCGAAGTTGAGGTCGCTCTTGTCGACCAGCATTCCCATCGCCTCGGTGAAGGCGCCGTTGCCGTCGGGAAGCAGCAGAATGTTCCCGGCCTCCTGGTCCTTGCCCCATTCCTCCATCACGAACGGGTCGTTGACGGCGACGCAGACGATCGCGTCGATGCCCTTGGCGCGAAACACCGGTGCGAGCTCGTTGTAGCGCGGCAGGTGCGTCGATGAGCAGGTCGGCGTGAACGCTCCGGGGAGCGAGAACACGATCACGTTCTTGCCGGCGAAGACCTCGTCCGTGGTCAGCGTCTTCCATTCGCCGTCGCGGCGGATGCGAAGGGAGACGTCCGGGACTTTCTGTCCCTCGCGGTTGGGAAGAGTCGGCTCAGGCATGGTGGGTGTGCGAATGTGCGTTCATGATTTCGGCAAGCGGCGCGCCCGCCGGTCCTCGCCTCACCCCATATGCAGGCCGCCGTTGACCGAGAAGTCGGCACCGGTGGCGAACCCCGACTCGTCGGAGGCGACCCACGACACCATCGAGGCGATGTCCTGGGGAGTGCCGAGTCGCTTGACGGGGATGCCGGCCACGATCTTGTCGAGCACCTCCTGGCGGATCGCTTTGACCATGTCGGTGGCGATGTAGCCCGGGCTCACGGTGTTGACGGTGACGCCCTTGCTCGCCACTTCCTGCGCCAGCGCCATCGTGAAGCCGTGCATCCCGGCCTTGGCTGCCGAGTAGTTGGTCTGGCCGAACTGGCCCTTCTCGCCGTTGACCGACGAGATGTTGATGATCCGGCCCCATCCGTGCTCGACCATGTCGTCGATCACCTGCTTGGTGACGTTGAACAGGCTCGTCAGGTTGGTCTCGATCACGGCGTCCCAGTCGGCGCGGGTCATCTTGCGGAACATGCCGTCGCGAGTGATGCCGGCGTTGTTGACCAGGACGTCGACCGGGCCGTGCTCGGTGCGCACCTTCTGAAACGCGGCGACCGTCGAGTCCCAGTCGCCGACGTTGCCGACCGAGCAGTAGAAGGTGTAGCCGAGCGCCGACTGCTCGCCCAGCCATTTGGCGTGATCGCGGCTCGGCCCGCAGCCGGCGATGACCGTGAAGCCGTCCCTGTGCAGACGCTGGCAGAGCGACGTGCCGATACCGCCCATTCCTCCAGTGACGTAGGCGATCTTCTTCCGGTCGGTCATCGTCGCGCGGCTCTCAGCGTTCGACGCACAAGGCAACTCCCATGCCGCCGCCGATGCATAGGCTCGCGATCCCCTTCTTGGCGTTGCGCTTGCCCATCTCGTGCAGCAGCGTCACCAAAATGCGGCAGCCCGAGGCC
>Ga0207650_10003625_pt1 | contig 10582 bp, 9 predicted proteins | sample KBSS63metaG_FD_184325 | JGI IMG/M metagenome (GOLD analysis project Ga0207650, IMG submission 184325) | Switchgrass rhizosphere microbial communities from Kellogg Biological Station, Michigan, USA - KBS S6-3 metaG (SPAdes) (version 2) | ecosystem: Host-associated > Plants > Roots > Rhizosphere >...
GACACTGCCGGAATTCGGCGACGACGCGCGCCGCGCTCGCCGGAACGCGAGTGTTTTTCGCGGTTATGAAAAGATCGAAGTCTTGTGGAAAGCGACCGCGAGGAGCGCGCGGCCGCGGACGTGTAACTGTTCCCCGGGCATGTGAGCGCGGCACCGGGCCGCGCTCACATTTTTACATCACACTTTGATCACGTCGGTCAGTTCTTTCACAGCGCCCGCCGATTTCTTGAGTGCCGCGTCTTCTTCCGCCGTTAATTTGATCTCGATGATCTGCTCGACACCGCGCGAGCCCAGCTTTACCGGGACGCCGACGAAGAGATCGTTGATGCCGTACTCGCCCTGCAGAAACACCGAGCACGGCACGATCTTCTTCTTGTCCTTGAGAATGATTTCGACCATTTCCGCCGCGGCTGATCCCGGCGCGTACCAGGCGCTGGTCCCGACCAGCTTGGTGATTTCGGCTCCGCCATCGGCGGTGCGCTTCGCGATCGCATCGATCCGTTCCTTCGTCAAACCCGGGTAATCCGGCAGCGGAATTCCGGCGATCGTCGAGTAGCGCGGCAGCGGCACCATCGTGTCGCCATGCCCGCCGAGCACGAACGCGTGGATGTTCTCGACCGAGACGCCGGTTTCCATGGCGATGAACGTGCGCATGCGCGCCGAATCGAGCACGCCGGCCATGCCGATGACGCGCTCGCGCGGGAACTTGCTCAGTCGGTACACCGCCTGACACATCGCGTCGAGCGGATTGGCCACCGGCACGATGATGCAGTTGGGCGAATACTTCACGACCTGCTCGGTGACGGCCTGCATGATCTTGTAGTTGGTCTGCAGCAGATCGTCGCGGCTCATGCCCGGCTTACGCGGCACACCCGAGGTGACGACGACAACGTCCGAGTTCGCCGTCTCCTTCCAGCCGGCATCGTCCGCGCCGGCACCGATGATGCGCGAGTCGGATCCCTCGATCGGGCACGCCTCGTACATGTCCAGCGCGATGCCCTTGGCCTTCTGGTCGGCGATGTCAATGATGACGACGTCGGCGAGCTCCTTGTTGGCGATCGCGCGCGCGACGGTCGCGCCGACGTTGCCGGCGCCTCCCACTACCGTGACTTTTCTATTCATGCAACCTCAGTAGCCGCTAGATTTCCAGATTTCCAAATTACATCTTCCCGATCATGCGGTCGCCGAACTCCGAGCACTTCACCTCGGCGGCACCTTCCATCAATCTTGCGAAGTCGTAAGTGACGGTCTTCGCCGAAATCGCGCCGTCCATGCCCTTGACGACGAGGTCGGCGGCTTCCGGCCAGCCGAGATGCCGGAGCATCATCTCGCCCGAGAGGATCACCGACCCTGGATTGACCTTGTCCAGGTTGGCGTACTTCGGCGCGGTGCCGTGCGTCGCTTCGAAGATGGCGTGGCCGGTCAGGTAGTTGATGTTGCCGCCGGGGGCAATGCCGATGCCGCCAACCTGCGCCGCGAGCGCGTCGGACAGATAGTCGCCGTTCAGGTTCGGCGTCGCGATGACGTCGAATTCGTCGGGACGCGTGAGCACCTGCTGTAACGTAATGTCGGCGATGGCGTCCTTGATGACGATGCCGGCACCCGGCTTGCCATCTGGAATCCGGCACCACGGACCGCCGTCGATCTCGACCGCACCGAAGAACTGCTTCGCGATCTCGTAGCCCCAGTCGCGGAAGGCCCCCTCGGTGAACTTCATGATGTTGCCCTTGTGCACCAGCGTCACGCTCTTGCGCTTGTTCTGGATCGCGTAGCCGATGGCGCTGTGGATCAGGCGCTCGGATCCGAGGTAGCTGATTGGCTTGAGGCCAAGACCCACCTGCACGCCGACGTCGCGGTGGGGCGCGCCGATTTCTTCAAGGCCCGCTTGCCAGGCTTGCGCGGCGTCCTTGGTCCCGAACCGGATCTTTTTGAACTCGTTCGGGAATTCACGCGCGAAGAAATCGAGCAGCTTCTGCGCCTCAGGCGTGCCGGCGGCATACTCGATGCCGGCGTAGATGTCTTCCGTGTTCTCGCGGAAGATCACCATGTCTACCTTTTCGGGACGCTTCACCGGCGAGGGCACGCCGCGGTACCAGCGAACCGGCCGCAGGCAGACGTACAGATCGAGCAGCTGGCGCAGGGCCACGTTCAAGGACCGAATCCCGCCGCCGACCGGCGTGGTCAGCGGCCCCTTGATGCCGACGTAGTACTCGCGAAAGGCCTCGACAGTGTCGTTCGGCAGCCAGTCGTTGAACAGCTTGGCGCTCTTCTCGCCGGCGTACACCTCCAGCCATGCGATCTTGCGCTTCCCGCCGTAGGCTTTGGCCACTGCTGCGTCGAGCACGCGGACGCTTGCGCGCCAGATGTCGGCGCCGGTGCCATCACCTTCGATGAATGGAATGATCGGATCGTCGGGTACGACGAGGCGCCCGTTCTTCCGGGTAATGGCCGTTCCGGCCGTCGGCGCCTTGAGAGTAGAAAAATTCGGCATTAGGTCACGTCCCCGCTCCGGCGTTACCGGATCTTCACAGAATCTGTGGAAAAGCTTGTGGAAAACCCCGGTTCGAACGCCGCTTGCACCGCATCAAATCGGGAGTTTCATGCGGTTTGCACCATCATGGTGCGAGCGCTCTTGGTCGCGCGCGCAAACGGCACATTATAATCTGGCGTGCACATCGTCATCGCTGATTCTCTTCCCGCATCCGCCGCTGACGCGCTCCGCCTGCCGGGCTGGACCCTCGACACCAAATCCGGACGCAAACCCGATGAACTGGCCAAGGCTCTTGCCGATGCCGACGCGTTGATCGTCCGCAGCGCGACGCAGGTCACCGCCGCGCTGATCAACGCCGCGCCCAAGCTCCGCGTCATCGCGCGCGCGGGCACGGGCGTGGACAACGTCGACGTGCCGGCGGCCTCGGCGCGCGGCATCCTGGTCATGAACGCGGCGGGCGCGAACAGCATCAGCGTCGCGGAACTGGCGATCGCACTCATGCTTGCGCTTGCACGTGCCATTCCTGCCGCCGACGCGTCGATGAAGCAGGGCGTATGGGACAAGAAGCGGTTCATGGGCAGCGAGTTGCGCGGCAAGACGCTCGGCGTCGTGGGCTTCGGTCGCATCGGCCGTGAAGTGGCGGCGCGGGCGCGGGCGTTCGAGATGGAGATCGTCGCCTACGATCCGTTCATCCCGGCGCGAGCGGCCGACGCCGCCGCCGTCCCGCTGGTTGCCCTCGACGATCTGCTGGCCAAGGCTGACTTCATCTCGCTCCACGTGCCGGCGCTGCCGGAAACGCGGCACCTTATCAATGCGGCCCGCCTCGCGCGCGCGAAAAAGGGTGTCCGAATCGTGAACACGGCGCGCGGCGAGCTGATCGATGACGCGGCGCTGGCCGCGGCCATCACGTCGGGCCACGTCGCGGGCGCGGGGCTCGACGTCTTCGATCCGGAACCGCCGACTGACTGGACGCTGTCGCGGCTGCCGCAGGTCATCGCCACGCCGCACATCGCGGCGTCCACCGCCGAGGGCCAGGAACTGGTCGGCAACGAAACCGCGTTGCAGGTCCGCGACTATCTGAAGGACGGCATCATCCGTAACGCCGTCAATTTTCCGTCAGTCCCGTCTGAAGATGTGCCCAAGCTGCGGCCATATCTGGAACTGGGAGAGCGGCTGGGTCGGCTGCTGGCCCAGCTGCTGCCAGAACCGCCAGAAGAAATCGGCATCCGCTACTACGGCCCGCTGATGACCGCCTACGAAAACGTGATCGGCAGCGCCGTGCTCGCCGGACTGCTCTCGAAAGTCGCAATCGTGACTGCGGTGAACGCCCGTGCGGTGGCCTCGGAGCGCGGGCTCGACGTCGTCGAGTCCCGCAGCACGCGTGCGCGCGACTTCACCCACGTCATTTCCGTGCGGGTGCAGGGACAGAGTCACGAACGGCGCGTCGAAGGCGTCGTGACACCCGCGGGTCCGCGCGTCGCATCACTCGACGGTATTCCCATCGAGGCGCCGCTGACCGGGACGCTGATCGTCATGGCTAACGAGGATCGGCCGGGCGTGATTGGGGACGTCGGCACGGCTCTCGGTCGTCACGGCGTAAACATCGCGAGCTTCGCGCTGGGACGGAACGAGAAAGGTGCCGTCGGCGTGATCAGCGTGGATACGAGCGTCGGTCTGGAGTCTTCCGTGTCGGAGATGGGGAAATTGAAGAACGTCCGGGAAGCCTCAGTCGTTAGGCTCTAAAAGCAGTTCTGTAGTTCTATAGTTCTGCAGTTCTGTAGTTCTTCAGAACTTCTGGTTTCTATCGCAACGCGAGCCGGCGATAGGCCTTCGTGATGACGTCTTCGAGCTCCACGGCATCCGCCCCGACCTTGGTGACCTTGTAACGGTCGCCGACCGACTGCCCTTCCACGACGAGAAACAGCGCGTCGCCGTCGCCGGCAATGATGGCGGTGCGGCGCACGCCTTGGGCCGTGCTCTCTTCGGCAATGCCCATGAGCGTGAGGGCAGGCGCCGCAGGAATCGGCGGTGCGGTTTCGACAGCTACTGGAGCGGGGCTCTCCACCGTCGCGCGATGCGGCCGCGGCGGTGCGGCGAACGCGAACGGATTCCTTATGTCGGGATGCGGGGCAGGAGCCTGCGACATCCGTTCGCGCAGCCGCGACGCCTGCGCACTCACATCGAGGGCGATGGCATCGGGACCGGGCGTTTGCGCTGCCGCGCGCGCGGGAGGGGCTGGCGCCTCGGGGCCCGGCATGTTCGCCGCCGCGAGCCACGCTACGAGGAGCGCGCCGCCAGTCAGGTACGTCGCGGATTGTCGAGGCGTCATGAGCGGCTCATCGGCCATGGTCATTCTACGCCTGCGGCTGCGTCGCCACAAATCGCACCACGCGAGCGAACGGAGTGAGCGAGCCAGACGAACGGAGCGAGGCGGCGAAGCGCCGAGCGAGTGAGGCTGTCGGGGAGTCTGAGGGGCGAAGCCCCTCAGTATGGTAAGATTGTTCGTGCCCCCTGTTTTCAACACCGGGCCTTCCCTTTCTCGCGCTTCCGTCTTCGCCGTCGCCATCATCCCCGCGCGATACGAGTCGAGTCGTCTCCCTGGCAAAGCGCTGGCGGACATCGCTGGCCGGCCGATGATCGAGCACGTGTACCGCCGGGCGGCCGCGGCGACAACGATCTCGCGCGTCATCGTCGCCACCGACGATCGGCGCATCTACGACGCGGTCTGCCGCTTCGGCGGCGAAGCGATGATGACCTCGCCGACTCACCAGAGCGGCACCGATCGCCTGGCGGAAGCCGCCGCGGCGATCCAGGCCGACGTGCTGGTCAACGTCCAGGGGGACGAGCCGCTGCTGCCCGCCGAAACGATCGACGCCGCGGTCGCTCCGTTCGCCTCCGATCCGGCGCTGCAGATGACGACGCTGCGTCGCGCGATCTCCGATCTGGACGAGCACCTGAATCCAAACGTCACTAAAGTCGTCGTCGACTGCGATGGCTATGCGCTCTACTTTTCGCGCGCGCCGATCCCGTTCACGCGCGCCGGACAGCCGCCGGCGCAGGCCTGGGCGCACGTCGGGCTGTACGGCTACAGGCGCGACACGCTGCTGCGCCTCGCGGCGCTGCCGCCGACGGCCATGGAGCGCGCCGAAGCCCTGGAACAGCTGCGCGCGCTCGAACATGGCATCCGCATCAAGGCAATCAAGACCACGCACGCAACGATCGGCGTCGACACGCGCGAGGACCTCGAGCGCGTCCGGGCGCTCATGGCGCACGTGATAACCACCTGAGAGAACCCCAGCATGCACAAGCCCGACACGCGACCCGTCAAGTACATCCTGGTGACCGGCGGCGTCGTCTCCTCCCTCGGCAAAGGGTTGGCGGCGGCCTCGATTGGGGCGCTGCTGGAAGGCCACGGCTACAAGGTCGCGCTGCAGAAATTCGATCCGTATATCAACGTGGACCCCGGGACGATGAGTCCCTACCAGCACGGCGAGGTCTACGTGACGGACGATGGCGCGGAGACGGACCTCGACCTCGGCCACTACGAGCGGTTCACCAATCAGATCACGACGCGGAATAACAATTGGACCACCGGCAAGATTTACCTCCAGGTCATCCAGAAAGAGCGCCGCGGCGACTATCTCGGCCGCACGGTGCAGGTCATTCCGCACATCACCAACGAGATCAAGGACGCCATCAAGACGGTGTCCAGGGACGCCGACATCGTGCTCGTCGAAATCGGCGGAACGGTCGGCGACATCGAGAGCCTCCCCTTCGTCGAGGCGATCCGCCAGCTGCGGCAGGACGTCGGCCGTGAGAACACGCTCTATATCCACCTGACGCTCGTGCCCTTCATCGGCGCTGCCGGCGAGCTGAAGACCAAACCGACGCAGCATAGCGTGCGTGACCTGCGGGCGATCGGCATCCAGCCCGACATTCTGCTGTGCCGCACCGATCGGGACCTCGACGAGGACATCAAAAAGAAGATCGGGCTGTTCTGCGACGTTGACGAAGAGGCGGTGATCACGGCCCGCGACGTGTCGAGCATTTACGAGGTGCCGACCGTCCTCGCCAAGGAAGGCCTGGATCGGATCATCCTCCAGCGGCTGCACCTGCCGGAGACGGCCGCGCGCATGGACGCCTGGAAGGATCTGGTCGATCGCATCAAGAATCCATCCGGTGAAATCACCATCCACGTCGTTGGCAAGTACGTGGGATACGAGGACTCGTACAAGAGCCTGAACGAGGCGCTCTATCACGGCGGGTTCAAGCACCGGCTGAAGGTCAACATCCGCTGGGTCGAAGCCGAAGCGCTGGAGCAACCGGGAGGCGAACAGCTGCTCGACGGCGCGGACGGCATCCTGGTCCCCGGCGGGTTCGGCGATCGCGGCACGCGCGGCATGATGCGCGCGGCGGAGATCGCACGCGAGCGCGGCATCCCGTATTTCGGCATCTGCTACGGCTTCCAGTGGGCCGCGGTCGAGTACGCGCGGCACGTCTGCGGACTTGCCGATGCCGACTCGACGGAATGCGCCCCCGACACGAAGACCAACGTCATCTACAAGCTGCGCGATTTGCTCGGCGTAGACGATCTGGGCGGCACGATGCGGCTCGGATCGTATGCCTGCAAGTTGAAACCGGGCTCGAAGTCGCTGGCGCTGTATGGCAGCGAGATCATCGAGGAGCGCCATCGCCATCGCTACGAGTTCAACTGCCTCTACGAAAAGGCATTGACGGAAAGCGGCCTCGAGATCGTCGGCCGCTCGCTCGATGGCAAGTTCGTCGAGATCATCGAGCTGCCGTCACATCCCTACTACGTGGCGGTGCAGTTCCATCCCGAGTTCAAATCGAAGCCGCTGAAGCCGCATCCGCTGTTCGCCGGTTTCGTCGAAGCCAGCTACCGCCATAAGGCCGCGCAGCGGCCGGCGCCCGCGGCGACCGTGGTAGGGTAGGCGGGTGCTCCCCTCCCCCGTGGACGCCGCTGGCGTGAGCATTGGCGGCGGCTCGCTGGTGCTCATCGCCGGTCCGTGCGTGATCGAGAGCGAGGCCCACGCCGTCGAGACCGCGCTGGCGCTGCGAGACATCACCCGCCGGGCGCGCGTGCCGTTCGTCTTCAAAGCCTCGTATGACAAAGCCAACCGCACGTCGGGCGGCGCATTCCGTGGTCCGGGCCTGGCCGAAGGCGTGCGGGTGCTGGCCAGGGTTCGTGAGAAGGCCGGCGTTCCGATCCTGACCGACATCCACGAGCCCGCGCAGGCGGCGCCGGTTGCGGAAGTCGCCGACATCCTTCAGATCCCTGCGTTTCTCTCGCGGCAGACCGATCTCATCACCGCGGCCGCCCGGACCGGACGCACCGTGAACTTGAAGAAGGGACAGTTCCTCGCGCCGCTCGACATGCGTCACGCCATCGCCAAGGTGACTGCCGCGGGGAACGACAAGATCCTCCTCACCGAGCGTGGCTACAGCTTCGGGTACAACAACCTCGTCGTGGACATGCGCGCGTTTCCGATCATGCGTGCGCTCGGCTATCCCGTCATCTATGACGTGACGCACAGCCTGCAGCTGCCCGGAGGGGGCGACGGCGTGACGGCCGGGCAGGCGGAATTCATCGAGCCGATGGCCTGCGCTGGTGTTGGCGCTGGTGTGGATGGCGTGTTCATGGAGGTCCATCAGGATCCGCCGCGGGCGAAGAGTGACGCCCAAAATGCGTTGAAGCTCGATCTGCTGCCGGCGCTGCTGGACAAGCTGGTGCAGATTCACCAGGTCCGCAATCCGTCCGCGGTGGCCCGTTGAAGCACGACCCGCACGACACGGAAACGGTCCTGGAGCTCGCCAAGAAAGTCCTGCGCACCGAAGCTGCCGCCATCCTCGGCCTTGTCGATCGGCTCAACGGCGACTTCGAACGCGCCGTGCAGCTTCTCTACGAGTGCCGCGGCCGCGCCATCCTGACCGGCATGGGCAAGTCCGGCATCATCTGCCGCAAGATAGCGGCGACGCTTTCGAGCACCGGAACGTCCGCCTTCTTTCTGCATCCCGCCGAGGCGATTCACGGCGATCTCGGCGCCATCCGCGATGACGATGTCGTCATCGCGCTGTCGCACAGCGGCGAGACCGAGGAGCTCGTCAAGCTGATCGAGTCCATCCGGCGAATCGGCTCGAAGTTGATCGCCATCACCGGGTCGCCGGGTTCCACGCTCGGCCGCGCCGCCGACGTCACGCTCGACTGCTCTATCGCGGAGGAAGCGTGTCCCATGAACCTGGTGCCGACGGCGAGCACGACGGCGTCGCTGGCGCTGGGCGACGCGCTCGCCATGACCCTGCTCGTCCGCAAAGGGTTTCGCGAGGAACAGTTCGCGGCCTACCATCCCGGTGGCAAGCTGGGGCGCAAGCTCATGACCGTCGACGGCGTGATGAAAGGGGGCGATGCCGCGCCGCGCGTATCCGCGTCGACAACGATGCCAGACGTCATTCACGAGATGTCGAGCAAACGTCTGGGCATGACCTGCGTGGTCGGCGCCGATGGCCGGCTCGCCGGCGTGTTCACGGATGGCGACCTGCGGCGGTTGATGATGACGCGCCCGCCGAACGCGGTGCTCGCGCTCACCGCCGGGGACGCGATGACCGCCAATCCGGTCACCATCGGGCGCAGCCTGCTTGCCGTCGAAGCGCTGCGAATCATGGAAACGCACAAAATCACCTCGGTCGTCGTCGTGGACGAAGCGCAACGGGTCGTCGGTGTCGTGCACCTGCACGACCTGTGGCGCACGCAAATGTTCTAGGCCGATGAACGCCATCAAAATGCTGCTCTTCGACGTGGACGGCGTGCTGACCGACGGCACCATCCTGATCCATGCCGACGGCACCGAGTCGAAGGCCTTCAACATCCGGGATGGGGCCGGAATCGTCTGGGCCCAGCGCGCCGGATTGGCCGTCGGCCTGCTGTCGGCGCGCAGCGCGGAAGCGACGGCGATTCGCGCGGCACAGCTCGGCATCTCCGTCGTTGTGCAGGGGCGTGGCGACAAGCTGGCCGGTTACGAGCAGATCCTGGCGGATGCGAACCTGACGGACGAGCAGGTTGGATACATGGGGGATGACCTGCAGGATCTGCCGGTGCTGCGGCGCGCGGGGTTTTCAGCCGCCCCTGCAGACGCGGCGCCCGAAGTGAGGTCTGCCGTGCAGTGGGTCAGTTCGAGCCGCGGCGGACACGGCGCGGTACGGGAGTGCATCGAGCACGTGCTGCGCGCTCAGGGGCATTGGCGAACCGCCGTGGCCGACTTCCTGGGGTCGTGATGGCGACGTCGGGCGCAGTGCTGCTCGTCGGCCTCGTGGCTCTTCTCTTCGGTCTGGCCGCCGGCAAAGCGTGGGAGCGCTACAAGCTCCGGGACGGCGTCTGGATCGATCGCCGCCGCGCGCGCGAATCACCGCATTACATGCTGGGGCTCAACTTCCTCGTCGCCAACCAGATTGATCAGGCGATCGACGAGCTCACGAAGGCCGCCAAAGGCGCCGGCGATCCGCTTGAAATCCACCTGATCCTGGGCAATCTGTACCGCGAGAAAGGCCAGATCGGCCGCGCCATCCAGGAGCATCAGGCGTTGCTCCAGCGCCCGAACCTGCGCAAGCTCGAACACGCCAACGTCCTGCTGTGCATCGGACTCGACTATCGGAGCGGCGGATTCGTCGACCGCGCCATCGAGGCGTTCACCGAGGTGCTGAGGCTCGATCCGGAGAATCGTTACGCGTTGTCCAACCTGGAGAAGCTCTACGAGGATCAGCATCAGTGGACCGAGGCTTACGCGGCGCGGCAGAAGCTGGCGGCGCTGGCCACGGGCGGCGAGGGAGGAGCCGAGTCACCGAAGCACAACGAGGTGCTCGCGTTTCTCGAACACGAATTCGGTCAGGCTGCCCTCCGACGCGGCGATCTCCGGGAGGCCGCCCGCCGGTTCGAAGCGGCCATCGACCGTGACGCCCGCAACGTTCCTGCGCATCTGAGCCTCGGCGACCTGCGCATCAAGGAAGACAATCCCGCGGACGCGATCGCGGTCTGGGAACGGATGATCGAGGCTTCTCCGGACCGCGCCTACCTTGCCT
>Ga0207650_10003626_pt1 | contig 10578 bp, 12 predicted proteins | sample KBSS63metaG_FD_184325 | JGI IMG/M metagenome (GOLD analysis project Ga0207650, IMG submission 184325) | Switchgrass rhizosphere microbial communities from Kellogg Biological Station, Michigan, USA - KBS S6-3 metaG (SPAdes) (version 2) | ecosystem: Host-associated > Plants > Roots > Rhizosphere...
TCCCAGCGTCGCAGCTCTACCCACTGGACGCCGCGCTCAGCTTCGAAGAGGGTGCCGCGTTCCCGCTCGTCTTCGAGACCGCGTTTCGCATGCTCGTGACGAAGGCGGCCGTGTGCGAGGGGGAGTGGGTGCTCATATGGGGAATCGGCGGCGGGGTCGCGCTTGCAGCCTTCGAGATCTGCCGCGCACTCGGCGCTCGCACGATCGTGACGTCGTCGAGCGAGGAGAAGCTCGAGCGAGCACGCGCTCTCGGCGCCGACGTCGCGGTGAACCACGCCGAGGGCGACGTCGTGCAGGCCGTCAAGGACGCGACGGGCCGCGGTGTCGACGTCGTCGTCGAGACGGTGGGAGAGGCGACGTGGGAACGCTCACTCGCGGCGGCCGGACAGGAGGGGCGGATCGTGGTCTGCGGCGCGACCTCGGGGCACAGCCCTCCCGCACGTCTGTACCGGCTGTGGTGGAAGCAGCTCGTGATCTACGGGTCGACGATGGGGCTTCCGTCTGACTTCGAAGGTGCGTACGAGCTCGTGCGCTCAGGTCGCGCGAGAGTGCACGTCGACAGCACGCTTCCGCTCGCGGACGCCGCGCTGGCGCACGAGCGCCTCGAGTCGGGCGCGCAGTTCGGGAAGGTCGTGCTGACCATCCCCTAACTGACCACGGCCCACTCGTTTGCGGCCTTCGCTGCGAGCGTCTGCGACTCTCGCGATCAGGATCCGCGTGTGAGCGGATCCTGATCTGCGCGAAGATCGAGGATCAACCGAAGCCGAGGATGAACTTCGCGTCGTCCGACATCCGGTCGGGCGTCCACGGTGGATCGAACGTCAGCTCAGCCTCGACCTCCGAGACGCCGGGCACGCTGCGGGCCGCGTCGACGATCCCCTCGGCGATCATCGCCCCGGCCGGGCACCCCATGGAAGTCAGGCTGTAGAGCACCTTCACCTTCGGACCGTCGACCTCGACGTCGTACATCAGACCGAGCTCGACGATGTCCATCCCGAGCTCCGGGTCCTCGACCCCGTGCAGCGCCTCGACGACGTCCTCGCGTACGACCACGCGGCAAGTGTAGAGGCGTCGTGCTACCCGACCGCGACGAGCTGGTCGGCGCGGCGAAGCACGAGGTCGAGCACGTCGCCGATCGCGCGGTCGAGCGAGTCGTTGTGAATCACGGGCACGTCGTGGCGACGCGCCCGCTCGACGAGGTAATCCTGGATCTCGCGTATCTGCGGCAGCGAGTCGAGGTACTTCTCGAGGGGTCGCAGCCCCTCGGTGGCGTAGTCGCGAACCCAGAAATGGCTCCGGTGGAGGTTCTCGTCCTCGATCGCAACGACGCACTGCACGACGAAGGCGCCCGGGTAGTGCGTCCCGACCATTCCCGGCACGAGGTGAACGCCCTCGAGAACGGTCGACCACCGCTCCGTCGCGGCGCGTTCGAGCGCCGCGTCTACCCCGACGAGGACGTTCCGCGTCTGGTCGAGGAAGCCGAGGATCGCGGCGTCGCCGGACTCCTCCTCCTCGGCGCGCGTGAGCGCGAGCCGCGCCTCGAAGCTCGAGTAGTGGACGGACGGCATGAACTCCCTCGAGAAGAACGTCCGCATCGTCTGGCGGATGAAGTCGGTCGACGTGACGCGCGTGATCCCGAGGCGGTGAGCCGCCTCGGTCGCGATCGTCGACTTGCCGGTGCCGGTCGCGCCGCCGATGAGCAGGAGCAGCGGCTCCTCGAGGCGCTGAAGCGCGTCGAGCCGACGCAGTCGGCGCACGGTCCGCGCCGCCTCCTCCTCGCCGATGAGCTCGGCCGCAAGCTCGCCGAGACGGTCGAAGTCGAGCGAACCGGCCCCGCGCTCCGCGAGGTCACGATCTGCGTACCGCGCGATGAGGTACGCCCGCTCGGGGTCGAGGCCGGTGACGACGAGGGCGCGGGCCATCAGCCCCTTGGAAAACGGCACCTCGTCGCCGAGAGGCAGTGGGAGAGTGTGACGGCGCTCTCTCACGACCCGAATTTGGCCATTTCCAGCACCCGCTCGTCAAGGTCCGGTTGCCCCTGGAGCGGAACGACGTCGTTCGCCGCCAGCACCACTTCGGAGCCACGCCCGAGCGCGACCTCCGCGACGACGTCGATGGCCGCGGCCTTGAGTTCGACGAGGAAGACCTCGGCCTCGACGCCCACGAGTTCCTCCCTGAGCGCGTTGCGGTCGGCGAGGTTCCCGGAGACGTGAACGATCCGAGCGCCATGGACGTCCTCTAGATGCCGCCTGAGTCTCGGGTGTGCGCTCGGCGGCGCGGTGCAGAAGTACGCGACGGAGCGTTCGCCCACGCCCACCAGCGGCCGCGGCTGCAGCGCCGTCACCACGACTTCGACGCCGGGGCGCACGACGCGGCCGATCGCGTCGCCCACGACCGGCCAGTCCGATGCGGCGTCGGCCATCGTCACGACGACCAGATCGGCGAGGAGCAGCCGATACGCGTTCAGGTAGCCGGCGACCACAGCCGGATCCTGATGCCCGCCGACCACCGCAACGGTGTGGTCGGCGGCGATCGGCGGCAGCGCCGCCCCGCTTCCGTCGAAGACGACGAGATCAGGATCGAGCCCGACCGCGACGCGAGCTCCGTCCCGGACGTTGGACGTCGCAACGGCGCCCGCGAGCCCGCCTCCGCACCTCCGACATCCCACCGTGGCGACACCGACGACCGCCGCGGTCTCGAGGTGGTCGGACGCCGCGTGACGCCCCGATCGCGAGAGCGCGACGAGCGACTCGACGGTAGGAGGGACGGACACGACCTCGGGTTCCGCCGGTCCTCCCCTCCCCATCGCGACGACGACGACGCTGCGGTCGGCTGCGAGGAGCCGCGCGAGGTGCCCCGTCACGGCGGTCTTTCCGACACGCTTGCCGGTCCCGATGACGGCCACCGACGGGAGCTCGAACGCATCGAGCTCGGGAGGGTCGAGTCGGAAGTCCGCTCCGATGTACGGGAGGCCGAGCGCGAGGACGCGGCTTGCGAGCGCGAAGCGCGCGACCGGCCCGAGAACGGGCTCGTCCGAGAGATCGACGACGACGTCGGGCAGGCGCTGCGCAACGGCGGACTCGACGTCGAGCTCCATCGGGACGCCGTAGTCCGCATCGCCGCGCAGCTTCTCGCTGCCCCCGATCAAGACCGCGGCGACGAATTCGTACGGAAGCTCGGCGAGCGCGTCACGGACGACGGGGGCGTAGTGCTCGCCGTCGACGATCGCGAGGGCTCTCAACTCCGGGCCGTGACCTCGTCGTCGATCGCGCCCGTGAACTTCGCGTACTCGAGGGTGTCGAGCGCGAACGAGACGAGCTTGACCTGACCGTGGAACGGATGCCGTCGCCAGATCTCGACGCGCGTGTCGTCGATCTCGATCACGTTGTAACAGGGACGCGTATTGCCGCGGAGCCTGAGCGACGACACCGTTCCGGCGTTCACGACGAAGAGGTCCTCCAGCCGCCACACGTACGGCACGTGCTTGTGACCCGAGAGCACCAGGCGCACACCCGCCCGCTGAAGGCACTCGATCGCGTCCCCCGCGTCGTAGACGACGTTTCGCTCCCGGCCGGTTCCGGGAACGGGGAGCAGGTGGTGGTGAAGGACGAAGATCTTCATGTCAGCCGGCTCCGCCGCGAACTGCTCCTCGATCCAGCGATAGCGGCCGCGACCGATCTGACCGTGGTCGAGGTCGGGCTCGCTCGAGTCGACGGCGACGATCGCGACTGGACCCTTCCGCAGTACCGAATTCCGCTCGCCGAACATCTCCTCGAAGTGCACGTACCCGACGTTGCGCGAGTCGTGGTTCCCGGGAACGACCACGAGCGAGTCGCAGTCGATACGGTCGACGTACTCACGCGCGGTCAGGTACTCGTGCCGGAATCCGAAGGTCGTGAGGTCGCCGGAGCACACGACGACGTCGGGCTGGAGCTCGTTGATCTCGCCGATCGCACGCTCGAGGAGGCTCGCCTCGAAGTAGGTCTCGCCGCAGTGGAGGTCGGAGAACTGCGCGATCCGGAACACGTTCGAAGTCTACGACCGCGTCGCGGGGGTCGTCCGAGGCTCTTGGTACCTTGGCGCAGGTGCGGGACGAAAGCCCCGTTTTCCAGGCATATTGTGGAACCGACCCTCCGCGGTTCGCGAACCGGATCGAAGTCGAGTGCGCCAAGATCCTCGACTACTACCGCATCCCGTGGGATTACGAACCGCACTCGTTCGTGCTCGAGCGGGACGACGAGGGCCGCATCGTCAGCGCGTTTACGCCCGACTTCTATCTGCCTGAGCAGAATCTCTTCATCGAGGTCACGGTGATGAAGCAGTCCCTGGTGACGCGCAAGAACCGCAAGCTGCGGGAGATTCAGCGCCTGTACCCTCAGGTCCGCGTGAAGCTCTTCTACCGGCGCGACATCGAGCGCCTCGCGCAGCGCTATCGCCTGCGCCTGGCGTCGTAGTGACGCATCCACCGCACGCGGAGAACGGCGAGGTCGGCGCCGTGCACCTGACGCGCGCGGACATCGCGACGCGTGTGGCCGAGCTCGGAGCCGAGATCGCACGTGCCTACGACGGGCTCGACCCGATCCTGGTCGCGCCGCTCAAGTCGAGCGTCGTGTTCCTGGCCGATCTCACGAGGGCGCTCCCGATTCCGCATACGCTCGACGTGATCGAGCTCGCGCCGTACACCGACGGCCAGGACGGCGGCGTGCGACTCTTGAAGGACGTCGACTCGCCGCTCGAGGGCCGCCATGTGCTGCTCGTGGAGGACGTCGTCGACACGGGCCTCACGCTCAACTTCCTCTGTCGCACGCTCGGGCTGCGCGCACCGGCGAGCTTGGCCGCGGTGACGCTCCTCGATCGCCCGTATCGTCGCCTCGTCGACGAGCTCCCACTCCGCTTCATCGGCTTCACCGTTCCGGACGAGCTGTTCGCGGGCTACGGCCTGGGGCTGGACGAGCGCTGGCGCGCGCTTCCCGACCTGCACGTGGTCAGCTCGATCGCGCTTCCGAGCGCCGCGACCGAAGCCGCCTGAACTGTGCGCAGACCGAGATCTGCGAGTGCAGATCTCGGTCGCGCGAAAGACGAGACGCTCGCGAGCAAGGACGGATGCTCCGGCCGAGTGCGCAGACCGAGATCTGCGAGTGCAGATCTCGGTCGCGCGAAAGACGAGACGCTCGCGAGCAAGGCCGGATGGTCGCGGCCGAGTGTGGTCTAGAGGTACGGCAATGGGTCGACGGCGACGCCGTTGACGCGGACCTCGAAGTGCAGATGCGGCCCGCTGGAGTTCCCCGTCGAGCCGACCAGCGAGACCGTCTGCCCTTGAGAGACCGACTGGCCGACGCTGACGAGGATCGAGGAGGCGTGTGCGTAGGCGGTCGAGAGCCCGTTCCCGTGATCGACGACGACGAGGTTGCCGTAGCCACCGAGCCAACCGGCATAGATGACCGTTCCGGCAGCTGCCGCTCGATTGGGCGTCCCGTAGGCGCAGCCGATGTCGATCCCCTCGTGCATGCGCCCCCACCGCATGCCGAAGCCGCTTACGACGACTCCGTCACACGGCCAGATGAACCCGGCCGCGGACGGTTCCCCACTCGTGGTCGAGCCGTTGTCTTGCGCCCCGCGGATCCGCTCCGCGAGTGCGGCGCTCTGCGCGAGCAGGCTGTCGACCTCGTGGAGATACTCCTCGCGTGTCTCGCGTGTGTTCGTGAGCGCGCTCTGCTTCAGGTCCTCGACGGTCGAGAGGCGATCCCGCTCACCGGCGAGGCGGTCGCGTGCCGTCCGCGCCTCATCCGTTTGAGCGGAGATCACCGAAACCGTCGCAGCCTGTTCGCGCTTCGTCGCGATTGTTGCTCGGCGCTCGACGGCCGTCCGCGTGCGCGCATGCTCCACCTGACGTGCGATGCGCTTGTCCTGACGGCCGATGCGGTTCAGGAGCTCGACGTTGTCGACCACCTCGTCGAAGCTCGAAGCCGACACGAGGAACGAGAGCATGTCGGGCGGCTCGTCGATGTATGCGGCGCGCACGCGGGCCTCCAGGATCGACACCGCCTTCTCGTACTCGGCCTGGAGCCGCTCGAGCCGAAGAGTCTGGATCGCGAGCCGGGCGGTCAGCTGGTCGAGCCGACTCCGCGCGGCCGTGAGCTCGGCCTCGAGTACGCCCACCGCGGCCTCCGCTTCGTCGACGGCCTCCTGCGCGCTCTCGAGCTCTGCGGTGACAGCCGAGAGCTGTGACGTGAGGACACCCTCCTGCGCCTTCGACGCGGAGATGTCCGACTGCAGCGATGCGATGCGGGCGTCGACCGCCGCCTTCTCGTCGGCCGGATCGTCCGCAGCCGCAGGCGCGACCACGACCAGTGCGAGGACGAGGCCGAGGGGGGCGAGCAGTCGCCATCCCATCGGTCTAGTTTCGCCCATCGACAGGTCGACCCTCCTCCACATCGCGCTCGAGAGCCTGGAGTGCGGATGCGACATCGCGGCGCAGTACGCCGACCTGCGCGCGATAGTCATCGTCGGAGACCGTGCCGGTGCGATGGTCGAACTCGAGCTCCTTGAGAGCACCGAGCGCGCGATCGCGCGTCTCGAGCAGTTCGAGCCGGCGGATCTCGTCCTCGTCGAGGTCGTCGAGCGAATCCGACTCCGGCTCGGGCTCGCGGATGAACGGGAGCGCGACCACGACGACGCAGGCGACGGCGAGCGTCGCAGCGAACACCAACGCGAGCGTCAACGCGTTGCGGGGAGACCGACCGTGGTGGCACGCGCAACGAGCCGGCGCTGCTCCCGGCGATCGGGCCACAGCGTGATCACCGAGCCGAGCAGGAACACGAGCCCGGCGAGCCAGATGAGATTCACGAGCGGCTTCACGAAGACGCGGAAGTAGACGCTTCCGTCAGGATCGATCTGCTCGGCGATCACGAACAGGTCCTCTCCTGTGAGCTTGTCGCTCCGAATCCCGACCTCGTTCGAGACCTGCTGCTCGATCGTGTACGCGTTCTTCCCTGCCTCCAGCGTGCCGAGGTCACGATTTCCGCGCCGAACGTCGAGGGTCGCGCGAATCTGCGTGGCGTTCGACGTCTCGCGTTCGTCGAGCGATCGGTAGAGGAGCGTGTAGTCGCCGATCCTCATCGACTCGCCCTGCGCCAGCTTCGCCTCCGCAACCGAGTCGAACGCGCTCGACCCCGCGACGCCGATCGCGAAGAGCACGACGGCGGCATGGACGACATACCCCCCGTACCGACGACGGTTCCGGGTGATGAGCGACGTGAACGCGCCCAGCCACGACGGCGCGCCGAGCGCCTTCCGCGCTCGCGTGCCGCGCGCGAACTCCATGACGATCGTCGTGAGCACGAACGCCGAGAACGTGTACGCGACGAGGCCGGGAGTCGAGCTCCCGGCACCGAGGACGAGAAGCACGGCCCCGGTCGCGAGCGCGACGACGGTCGGCCAGCGGAACGTCGTCGCCAGGCTCCGGAGCGATGCCCGGCGCCAGGCGACGAGCGGCCCTATCCCCATGAGCAGCAGCAGTGGAAGCCCGAATGCGCGGAGGAAGAAGTCGTAATACGACCGCCCGAGCACGACCGCCTCGCCGCGAACGGCCTCCGAGAGCATCGGATAGACGACGCCCCAGAGGATCGCCAAGCAAAGCGCGAGCAGGAGCAGGTTGTTGTAGAGGAACGCGGCTTCACGCGAGACCGCCGATTCGAGCTTCGTCGGCGAGCGGAGCCGAGGAAGCCTCCAGAACACGATCGCGAGCGAGACCGCAACGGACACCGCAATGAACCCGAGGAACCAGGGCCCGATCGAGCTCTGCGTGAACGAGTGGATCGAGTTGACGACACCCGACCGCGTGAGGAATGTCCCGAAGAGCGCCAGCGAGAACGCAAGGATGACGAGCAGCACGTTCCACACCTTCAGCATCCCGCGCTTCTCCTGGATCATCACCGAGTGCAGGAACGCCGTCGCGGCGAGCCACGGCATCAACGCGGCGTTCTCGACGGGATCCCACGCGTAGTACCCGCCCCACCCCACTTCCACGTACGCCCAGTGGCTGCCGAGGAGCTGGCCGACGCCGAGCGCCGCCCAGGCGAAGAGCGTCCAGCGGCGCGTCGCGATCAGCCAGCGTTCGTCGAGCTTCCCGGACAGGAGCGCGCCCATCGCGAATGCGAACGGCACGGTCAGGCCGACGTAGCCCAGGTAGAGGAGCGGCGGGTGGGCCAGCATGTACGGGTTCTGGAGACTCGGCGTCATGCCTGCGCCGTCCGCCGGCGCTGCCTGGGTCGTGAACGGGCTCGCGACGGCGACGAGGAGGAACGCGAAGAAGGTCGCCACAGCGGCGAACACCGGAACTACCCAGACGATGAGATCCCGCGCCCACGCCCTGTTGACCGTGACCGCTGCCGCGCCGAAGCCGGTGAGGATGAGCAGCCAGAGGAGCAGGGACCCCTCCTGACCGCCCCAGAACGCGGACAGCGTGTACGCCGTCGGCAGGGCCCTGCTGGTCGTCCGCGCGACGTACTCGAAGGAGAAGTCGTTGCGCAGGAGCGCCGCGACGAGCACAGCGGCAGCGACCGCTGTCGACGCGAACGCGGCTACGAGCGCGTTCTGGGCCGAGCGCGCGAGGCGCCTGCGACCGACGTGCGCGGCGTACGCCCCCGCGACGAGCGCGTACGTGGACAGGCCGAGTGTGACGAGGAGCGCAGCGCGACCCAGCTCAGGCATGGGCTGGCGTCAGGCCGAGTCGCCGCTCGTCTTCGGCGCGTACTTCGACGGGCACTTCGTGATCAGCGACCCCGGGTCGGCGACGAACGTGCCGCGCACGAGTCGGCCGTCGACCACGATGTGGCGCCCGACCTTGAAGAGGTCCGGAACGGAGCCCGTATACCGCACGGCGACCGTGGTGGTCGCCTTCGAGCCGATGTCCTTGAGCCCGAACCGCAGACCGCCCGCGTGTGCGTCTCCACGCACCGGCCCCACGACGACCCCCGCGAGCTGCACGGTTCCGGTTCGTCCGGCGAGCTCGCTCGGAGCCAGCGACGGATTCCCACCGCCGGCGATCGACGTGTACAGCAGGAACACCGCGAGCACCGCCGCCACCGAGAGCGCGATGACGAGGCGCGCCGGATTGCCCCCAGCCCGATGGGCACGCGCTGGATCGGTACCGCGAGCCACGGGGGAAGTCTAGCCCTGCCGACGTCTCGCGAATGCTCGAGGTGTATGTACTACGCGGCCTTCTCGGCGCGGTCCCACTCGGGAACGCGGCGATCCGGCATCCGATAGCCGTGGTCGAGGCAGAGGGACCCGGGCGACTCCTCGGTCAGCGCATCGCAGTAGCCCTTGCCGTACGCGGCACGGATGAAGGCGGCCATGATCTCGAGACTCCACTCGGAGACGTCGGCGGCCTCGCGCCAGAGGTCGGCGAGGCGGAGGTCGATATCGAGCTCCAACAGGTCGATACGGGACGGGTCATTGGCCACGTTTCGAGCGTAGGCACCCCGTCGGACGGACTCCGCCGAGACTAGGACTCCTCGGCTCTGACGGTGAAGGGCATGGTCCAGTCCTCCCTCGTGGCGCCGTCGATGGTCAGCCGCCACTCGTAGCGGCCGGGCTCGAGCGGCAGCGGCGTCGAGTTGACCGCGACGGGAAAGTCGAGCGGCGTTCCCGGTTTCAGGCCCGGCGGGCGGCCGACCTCGAACTCCCCGCCGAATGCGACGACCTGGTCCGAGTCCTCGTCGCTCTCGAAGCCGACCGGAACGCCGTCCGAGTCGAGCAGCTCCACCGAGAACGAATGCCGTGTGTTCGCCTGGTCCCACGGCACCTGGATGAGGAGCCCGATCCCGAACGAGGCCGGCTCGGGCCCCGTCTGCGACCATCCCCCGCCGACGATCGTGAGCTTGCCGTCGGACACGACCGCGTAGTCGGCCAGCAGCATGTTCGCCTTCACGGCACGTAGGCAATCACATCGAGGCATCTAGGATCGAGGCGTGTCATCGCGCATCCGCGTCGGCCCGGCCCGCATGCCCTCCCGCGAGTCGCCCGAGGCGGCGATCGAGACGATCCTCGAACGCGGCTACACGGCCTGCGAGATCGACTTCGAGAGTGGCTTCTGGATGGACTACCCGTTCGCCGAGCGCCTCGGCGAGCTGGCCCGGGAGCACGATGTCGCGCTTTCCGTCCACGCGCCGCTCTTCGGATTCATGGGGCACGTCGAGGCGAGCGGGCGCAAGTTCACGTCGGCCGTCGGCGCGCTCGACCGGAGCGCCGGCATCGTCGCCGCCAGCGGCGCCGAGCTCGTCGTGTTCCATCCCGGCTTCTTCCTGGGACGGACCCGCGAGGACACGCTCGACGCGGTCGTCGAGCAGCTCGGGACGCTCCGCGAGCGTTTGCAGGCCAAGGGACGCGCGGTGCCGTTCGGGATCGAGGTCATGGGCCGCGTCCGTGACCTCGGCTCGGTCGACGACGTCGTCGAGATCTCACGGCGCGTCGACTGGGTGCGACCGGTGCTCGACTTCGCGCACATGCATGCGACGAGCGACGGCGCGTTCCTCGAGCCCGAGCCATTCCGCGACGCGCTCGAGCTCGCCGACG
>Ga0207650_10003627_pt1 | contig 10576 bp, 9 predicted proteins | sample KBSS63metaG_FD_184325 | JGI IMG/M metagenome (GOLD analysis project Ga0207650, IMG submission 184325) | Switchgrass rhizosphere microbial communities from Kellogg Biological Station, Michigan, USA - KBS S6-3 metaG (SPAdes) (version 2) | ecosystem: Host-associated > Plants > Roots > Rhizosphere >...
GCGACTCGAGCGCGAACGCGTCCTGCGCCTCGCGGCTCACCTTCCACTGCAGCGCCACCTTCTCGGCCGTCAGGCCCATGCCGTAGGCGATGCCGACGTTCTCGTCGCGGGCGAAGATCTCCGGATTGAACGACGGCTTGTTGCCGCCCATCGGCACCAAGCTCATCGACTCGGCGCCGCCGGCGATCAGGACGTCGGCCTCGCCGACGCGGATGCGGTCGGCCGCCATCTGCACGGCGGTCAGGCCCGAGGCGCAGAAGCGGTTCACCGTGACGCCGCCGACCGGCTTCGGAAAGCCGCACAGGGCGACGGCGATGCGCGCCATGTTCATGCCCTGCTCGCCTTCCGGAAACGAGCAGCCGACGATCGCGTCCTCGATCGCCGCCGGGTCGAGCGACGGCACCTGCTTCATCGCGCTGCGGATCGCCGCGATCAGCAGATCGTCGGGCCGGGTGTTGCGGAAGAAGCCCCGCCCCGAGCGGCCGATCGGCGTGCGCGTCGCCGCGACGATGTACGCCTCTTGCACTTGCTTGCTCATGTCCTGGTCCTCAATTGCGGACCGGCTTGCCGGTCGACAGCATGCCCATGATCCGTTCCTGCGTCTTCGGGTGATCGAGCAGCGCGCAGAAGCGCGTGCGCTCCATCGTCATCAGGTAGTCCTCGCTGACCTGCGATCCGGCGTCGACGTCGCCGCCGCACACCACCTCGGCGATCAGCGACGAGACGTGGAAGTCGTGCGCGCTGATGAAGCCGCCGTCGCGCATGTTGACGAGCTGGACCTTGATAGTCGCGATCGCGTTCCGGCCCGCGACCGGGAAGCTCGTCTTCGCGGGCGGCCGCCAGCAGCTCTCGCTCATCGCGTTGACCTGCTGGGTGGCGACGTGAAGCAGCTCGTCCTTGTGCGGGACGATGACGTCGCTCCAGAGCAGGTAGCCGAGCTTCCTGCTCTCGATCGCGCTGGTCGCCACCTTGGCCGTCGCCGCGCTGGTGAAGCCGTCGGTGAGGAACTTCATCAGGTCGGCGTTGGCATTGCCGGCCGAGGCCATCTCGGCGGCGCGACGCGCCAGGTACGTGAGACCGCCGCCGGCAGGCAGCAGCCCGACGCCGACCTCGACGAAGCCCATGTAGCTTTCCATCGCGGCGACCCGGCGCGCGCAGTGGATCGCGATCTCGTTGCCGCCGCCGAGAGCGATTCCGCGCACCGCGGCGACGACCGGAACGGTCGCATAGCGCACGCGCAGCATCGCGTCCTGCAGCTTCTTGACTTCGGGAACGATGCCCTTGCCGCCGCTCTTCATGAACACCGGCATCAGCGCCTCGAGGTTGGCGCCGGCCGAGAACACGTCGTCGGGCGACCAGATGACGAGACCCTGGTAAGAGCTCTCGGCGAGATCGACCGCCTTCAGCAGCCCTTCGATCACCGCCGGGCTGATGAGGTGCAGCTTGGCGGTGATGCTGGCGATCAGCACCTCGCCGTCGAGCGTCCAGACACGGACCTCGTCGTTCTTGAAGACCTCCGTGCCGGCCTTGAGCGGCATCGGCGATTCGGCGCCGAACACGGTGTCGCGGAACCGCTGGCGCTGGTAGACCGGCAGAGTGCTCGGCGCGACGAAGCGCGCGTGTGCGGCGCTGTACGAGCCTTCCGGCCGGTGCACGCCGGCATCGGCGCCGCCGAGGCCGTCGAAGACCCAGGGCGGCAGCGGCGCGCTGCTGAGCGCCTTGCCGGCGTCGATGTCTTCCTTCACCCACTGCGCGACCTGCGACCAGCCCGCCTGCTGCCAGAGCTCGAACGGCCCTTGGCTCGCGCCGAAGCCCCAGCGCATCGCGAAGTCGATGTCGCGCGCGCTTTCCGCGACTTCGCCGAGGTGGACCGCCGCGTAGTGGAAGCTGTCGCGCAGGATCGCCCACAGGAACTGCGCCTGCGGATTCTTCGAGTCATGGAGCAGCTTCAGGCGCTCGGCCGGCGGCTTCTTGAGCATGCGCGCGACGACCTCGTCGGCCTTGCCGCCGCCCGCAACGTAGTCGCCCTTGCCGGCGTCGTAGCGCAGGATGTTCTTGCCGACCTTCTTGTAGAAGCCCGCACCGGTCTTCTGGCCGAGCGCGCCGGCAGCGAGCAGCTTCTCCACCACCGCCGGCGTCGCATAGCTCGCGAAGAACGGGTCGTCCTGGAGGTTGTCCTGCAGCGTTTTGATGACGTGCGCCATCGTGTCGAGGCCGACGACGTCGGCGGTGCGGAAGGTCCCCGAGCTCGCCCGGCCGAGCTTCTTGCCGGTCAGGTCGTCGACGACGTCGTAGCTCAGGCCGTAGGTCTCGGCCTCCTTCATCGTCGCCAGCATGCCGGCGATGCCGACCCGGTTGGCGATGAAGTTGGGCGTGTCCTTGGCGCGGACGACCGACTTGCCGAGGGCAGTCGTCACGAAGGCCTCGAGGTCGTCCAAGATCTTCGGATCGGTCGTCGGCGTCGCTATCAGCTCGACCAGCGCCATGTAGCGCGGCGGGTTGAAGAAATGGATGCCGCAGAAGCGCGACTTGATCTCCTCGGGCAGCACCTCCGAGAGCTTGGTGATGCTGAGGCCGGACGTGTTGCTGGCGATGATCGCGTGCGGCGCGATTGCGGGAGCGACCCGGGTATATAGGTCGAGCTTCCAGTCCATGCGCTCGGCGATCGCCTCGATGACGAGGTCGCACTCCTTGAGCTTGTCGAGGTGCTCTTCGTAGTTGGCCTGCTCGATCAGCGCTGCCTCCTCGGGGACGCCGAGCGGCGCGGGCTTGAGCTTCTTCAGGTTCTCGACCGCCTTCGAGACGATGCCGTTCTTCGGGCCTTCCTTCGCGGGGAGGTCGAACAGGATCACGGGCACGCGGACGTTGACGAGGTGGGCGGCGATCTGCGCGCCCATGACACCGGCGCCGAGGACGGCGACCTTCCTGACGTTGAATCGTTGCTGCATTGCTGCTCCAGTGCTTATTCGGCCCGAACCCATGTCTGCGTGCGGCCGAGCAGCGAGATGCCGATGAAGCCGCGCACCTCGAGCTTGCTGCCGCCATCGATCAGCTTCATCTTCGACTTGTAGACCTTGCCGTTGTTCGGGTCGAGGATGTCGCCGCCCTCGAACACCGTCTTGTCGTCGCCGCTTTGCTTCATGTTGCGGATGATGGTCATGCCGAGGATCGGCTTGTCCTTGCGCTCGTCAGAGCAGTCCTTGCAAACGGCGTCTTTGGGTGAATCGGGATCGACGATCTTCTCGACCTTGCCGGTGTAGACGCCGTTCGCCTCGACGATGCGGACGAGCGACTTGTCCTTCTTGCTGCTGTCGTCGATGGTGCGCCAGAGGCCCGCCGGCGAAGTTGCCTGCGCTGCCGCGCCGAGCGCCGCGCCCGCGAGCAGGCAGGCGACGGCGAGATTCTTCAGGGTGAGGATCATGGTACGGGTCCGATCAGAAAAGCGCCGCGTCGAGCGCCATCATCGGCGCAACACCGGCGCGGGCGCTGCGGATGAGCCCGGCCGTCTCCGGCAGCAGCTTGGCGAAGTAGAAGCGCGCCGTCGCCAGCTTGGCGACGTAGAACGTGTCGCCCGACGATTCCTTCTCGAGCGCCACCTTGGCCATCCTCGCCCACAGATAGGCAAAGACCAGGTGGCCGCAGACGCGCAGGTAGTCGACGGCGGCGCCGCCGACCTCGTCCGGGTTCTGGAACGCCTTCATGCCGATCTCGGTGGTGAGCTTGGTGACCTTGCCGCCGAGGTCGACGAGCGGGTTGACGAACTCCTGCATCGCTTCGTTCGTGCCTTCCTCTTCGACGAAGGCCTCGATCAGCTTGCCGAACTTCTTCAGTTTGGCACCGTTGTCGGAAAGCACCTTGCGGCCTAGCAGGTCGAGCGACTGGATCGTGTTCGTGCCTTCGTAGATCATGTTGATGCGCGAGTCGCGAACGAACTGCTCCATGCCCCACTCGCGGATGTAGCCGTGCCCGCCGAACACCTGCAGGCAGTGCGCGGTCGCGATCCAGGCGTTGTCGGTGAAGAACGCCTTGATGATGGGCGTCAGCAGCGCGACCAGGTCGGCACACTCCTTCTTCTGGTCCTCGTCGTCGCTCGCCAGCTCGCGGTCGAGGAGCAGCGTCGTGAACTGGGCCAGCGCGCGGCCGCCTTCGGCGTACGCGCGCGCGGTCAGCAGCATCTTCCTGACGTCGGGGTGGACGATGATCGGATCGGCCGGCTTGTCGGGAGCCTTCGGGCCCGAGAGCGAGCGCATCTGCAGCCTCTCCTTGGCGTAGACGGCGGCGTTCTGGTACGCCACTTCGGTCAGGCCGAGCGACTGCATGCCGACGCCGAGGCGCGCCGCGTTCATCATCACGAACATCGCCTGCAAGCCCTTGTTGGGCTGGCCGACCAGCGAGCCGACGGCGCCGTCGAGGACGATCTGGGCGGTCGCGTTGCCGTGGATCCCCATCTTGTGCTCGAGCCCGCCGCACCAGATGGCGTTCCGCTCACCGAGCGATCCGTCGGCCTTGACGTTCCACTTGGACACCACGAACAGCGAGATCCCTTTCGAGCCGGTGGGCGCGTCGGGAAGGCGAGCGAGGACCAGGTGGACGATGTTCGCCGCCATGTCGTGCTCGCCGGCGGAGATGAAGATCTTGTTGCCCGTGAGGCGATAGCTACCGTCGGCCTGGGGCTCGGCCTTGGTGCGCAGCATGCCGAGGTCGGTGCCGCACTGCGGCTCGGTGAGGCACATCGTCCCGGTCCAGTGGCCGCTGGTCAGCTTGCCGAGATAGAGCTGCTTCTGCTCGTCGGTGCCGTACGTGTGCAGGCACTCGTAGGCGCCGTGCGAGAGGCCTGGGTACATGGTCCACGCCTGGTTGGCCGAGTTGAGCATCTCGAACAGGCACTGGTTGACGACGTGCGGCAGGCCTTGGCCGCCGAACGCTGGGTCGGCGCTGAGCGCCGGCCAGCCGCCCTCGACGTACTTCGCGTACGCCTCCTTGAAACCGGTCGCCGTCTTGACCTCGTGGGTCGCCTTGTCGAGCACGCAGCCCTCGGCGTCGCCGACCGCATTGAGCGGCGCCAGCACCTCGCTCGCGAACTTGCCGGCTTCCTCGAGGACGGCGTCGATCGTCTCGGCGTCGACCTCGGCGTGCGCCGGCAGGCGCTTCAGCGCGCCGACGACGTCGAGCACTTCGTGAAGCACGAAGCGCATGTCGCGCAGCGGCGGGGTATAGGACGGCATGTAAGGAACTCCTTGGAGACTCGAAAGCGGAACAGGGTCAGAGCGGGTCGGTCGGCGCCGCCGACCCTTGGTGCGGCGTCGCCGCATGGGCGAGCAGCCGCTCGAGGGCAGCGCGGGCGCGCGCTTCGGCACCGGCGTGGCGAAGGAAGCGCGCATCGTGGTGAAGCGCAAGAATGAGGCCGTGGATCTCGAACAGCAGCTGGCCGGCGTCGGTGTCGGCGCGCAGGTGGCCCTCGTCGACGGCGGCGCGGATGGCGCGCTCGAGCGCGTCCTGCCAGGTCTGCACCATCGTCACGAGCGCGTCGCGCACCGGGCCGGGCCGGTCGTCGAACTCGACCGCGCCACTGATATAGATGCAGCCGGAGTCGATCTCGACCGAAACGCGGCGGACCCAGCGGTCGAACAGCGCGCGCAGCCGGGGCAGGCCGCGCGGCGCCTTCATCGACGGGCGGAAGACCTCGTCCTCGAACTTGGCGTGGTACTCGCGGACGACCGAGATCTGCAGTTCCTCGCGCGAGCCGAAGTGGGCGAAGACGCCCGACTTGCTCATGCCGGTCACCTCGGCCAGGGCGCCGATCGAGAGCCCCTCGAGCCCGATGTGCGACGCGAGCGCGAGCGCTGCGTCGAGAATGGCGGCGCGCGTCTGCTGGCCCTTCATGAGCGGGCGCGCGGGCGCCGGCTCGGCGGAATGGTCGGCGCGGGTGTCGTCGGCGTTGACTAGCGAATCCACGTGCAGCCTCGGGGAGCCAAGAAATCGAACGATCGTGCTATTTTGCCGGAAGGATGCATTCCGGCCAGAGGTCGCGGCTACTAATCGTGCGGATTTGTAGTCTTCCGACCGGGGACGGCTCATGAAGATCGCCGTGGTCGGCCTCGGCGCCGTCGGCGGCCTGATCGCGGCGCGCCTCGCCCGCGCCGGCCACGACGTCTCGGCCCTCGCGCGCGGAGAGACGCTTGCCCGCGTCCGCGCCGACGGCCTGCACGTCGAGAGCGCGCGCGGATCGTTCTCGGTGCCGCTGAAGGCGAGCGACGATGCCAAGGCGCTCGGCGTGCAGGAGTTCGTCGTCATCGCCGTCAAGGCGCCGGCGCTGCCTGTCGTCGCGGACGCGATCGCACCGCTGCTCGGCCCCACGACGGTCCTCCTCCCGGCGATGAACGGCGTGCCGTGGTGGCTCCTTCCCGCCGCCATGCCCGAGCAGACATCGCTCGCGAGCGTCGACCCCGGCGGCGCCCTGCTCGCCCGCCTGCCGCTCGAGCGCGTCCTCGGCTGCGTCGTCCACCTCGCAGCGTCGAGCCCCGCGCCCGGCCGCGTGCGCCACAACATCGGCGAGCGACTGATCGTCGGCGAGCCCGCCGGCGGAGTTTCCGCCCGCGTCGACGCGGTCTGCGCCGCGCTCGCAAGCGCCGGCTTCCAGGCCGAGGCCAGCGCCGACGTTCGCATCGACGTCTGGTACAAGCTCTGGGGCAACATGACGATCAACCCGGTCTCGGCGCTCACCGGCGCGCTGACCGATGCGATCCTCGACGACGCGCTGGTGCGCGACTTCGTGCTTCGCTGCATGGCCGAGGCGGCCGAGATCGGCGCCCGCATCGGCTGTCCGATCGCGCAATCGGGCGCCGACCGGCTCGACCTCACGCGCGAGCTCGGCGGCTTTCGCACGTCGATGCTGCAGGACGCCGATGCCGGCCGCACGATCGAGCTCGATGCGCTCGTCACCGCAGTTCACGAGATCGCCAGCCGAGTCGGCGTTGCCGCCCCGAACATCGGCGCGCTGCTCGGCCTGACCCGCCTGATGGCGCGCGGGCGCGGTCTTTACAACTTGTAAGTCGCTGCTTGCTTCGACTGCGCGTCGTGCCGGGCGTCGCGCCGGCGCGTCGTTGTCTTGAGCATGACCCCTTCATGCATTACGCTCGGGGGATCGTGGAAGTCCTGCAGCTCGACATGTCCGGTCGCCCGCAGTCGTGGATCTCGGCGAAGGAAGCCGCCGTGATCTACGCCAGCGACGGCGTCGCGTGGACGCTCGGCGAAGCGTTCCACGTGCTGCGTGGCGGCACGCAGCGGCGCACCGGGCTGCAGTCGAAGATCGAGGTGCACCCGATCATCGCCGTGCGCGGCGCCGTGCCGAGCCGCGCCTGGCGGCGCTCGCCGGCGCTCAGCAATCCGAAGCTGTTCGCCCGCGATCGTCAGGTCTGCGCCTACTGCGTCGGCCACTTCCACCTCGACGACCTGACCCGCGAGCACATCGTGCCGACCTCGCGCGGCGGCGACGACAGCTGGATGAACTGCATCACCGCCTGCCGCGCCTGCAACGGTCACAAGGGCAACCGCCTGCCCGAGGAAGCGCGCATGTCGCTCCACTACCTGCCCTACGTGCCCAGCCTGCACGAGGACATGATCCTGCGCGGTCGGCGCATCCTCGCCGACCAGATGGAGTTCCTGCTCGCCAGCGTGCCGCGCTCGAGCCGCCTGCACGGCTAGAGCGGACATTTGTCACGGCGCCGCGGGGTCGTTCACAGTTCTTTGCGAAGGCTTTCCCGGCGGCGAAACAGCAGCGCGGCGGCTGTGGTCAACTCGTCCGCGAACACGGGTGGTCGTGAAGCGACCGGCAAGGAGCCCCATGAGAAGCATCCCGATCATCGCCATCGCGCTGGCCCTCGGTGCGTGCGCGACCTCGAATCCCAACGTCGTCCCGGTGTACCAGGCGCAGCGCGTGTCGCATGTCTACGACGCGACCGTGCTGGCGGTTCGCCCGGTCACGATCGACGGCAGCCAGAGCGGTGTCGGCGCGGGCGCCGGCGCGATCGTCGGCGGCATCGCCGGGTCGGCGATCGGCGGCGGCAACGGCGCGGCGATCGCCACCGTTCTCGGCGCGGTGGTCGGCGGCGTCGCCGGCAACGCGATCGAGCGCGATTCGACCACGCAGAACGGCGTCGAGATCATCGTCCAGATGCGCGATGGACAGCGTCGCGCCGTCATCCAGGGCATGACCGCCGATGCATGGGCAACCGGCGAGCCGGTGATCATGATCGTGACGGGCGGCAACGCCCGCATCGCGCGCGCGCCGCAAGCCGCACCGGTGCCGACCTACCCCGCGCCGGCTGCCTACCCGGCGCCTCAGGGGTATCCGGTTCCGGCGGCTTATCCGAACGCGCCGGTGCAGCCGGTTTATCCGCCCTCGGGACCGGTGCCACCGCGCAGCTGAAGCGACTCGCCGAGCGTCTCGACGAGCGTTCGGCGGATCCTCGGCCACGCCGGCCCGCCGGCCTCGACGTAGCGCTGATTGACCTCGAGCTCGATGCCGACGTAGCGCTCGGGCGGATACCTGCGACGCATGATCTGGCACACGCCGTCGCTCTTGCCGATGTAGGGATAGTTGCGGCGCAGCCGAAGCGACGGGTCGGCGCGGCCGAGCGCATCGAGCCAGGCGGTCGCGAACGCGGCCTCGCCCGGCCGGCCCGGGTCGTAGAGCATGCCGACGTCGGCCGTGCGGACCTGGCCGTTCAGCTCCGGCGTGAAGCTGTGCGAAGCGATGTGGACGACGCGGTCACCGGTCGCGACCGCGTCGGCCATGGCGGCGTCGACGCGCTTTCGATGCGGGTGGTAGTAGGCGTCGAGCAGCTCGCGACGCTCGCGCAGCGTCAGGTGACGCGTCGCTTCCGAATGCAGCTCACGGCTGCCGACCGAGCGGTTCAGGTCGGCGAGCAGGCGGGTCGTCTCGTCGTAGTAGAGCGGCGCATGGAAGCGCTCCGCCATCTCGCGCGCGAGCAACAGCGCTCCCGGGTCCCAGCCTCGATGCGTCGGCAGCAGCTGCTCGTGGCCGACGAAGAGCGGCCGGTAGCGCTCCGGGACGACGTTGCCGGCGTGCTCGCAAGTGATGACGAGTCGATCGGGGCCGATGTGCATCGGCAAGATTCTGGCCGAACGCCGGCTCGCGATCGCGCACCGGCAAGCGCCGGTAAGAAACCGAGCTCAGCTCAGAAGCGGACGTCGTAGTTGAGGTAGGCGCGCAATTGCGGCGCGGTCTGCGGCGACCCGTCCTGATGCAGCCACGAATAGCGAAACGTCGCGACCAGCCCTTCGAGCGGGGTTCCCTTGGGAAACGCGTAGTCGGCGCGAATATTGGTCTCGTCGCGGTCAGGGATGGACGCGCCCGTCTTCGCGTTGATGCGGTTCTTGCCGCTGGCGTAGACCGCCGCGGCCGTGAGCCCCGGCGCGCCGAGGGTGGCGAAGTTGATGTTGCCGCCGACACCCCAAGCCTCTTCCCCGGCGGTGTTGAACGCAACCTGCATCAGGTACAGATACGACGGGTGGTCGCCGTACGGGTTCTGGGTGTCGAAGCCCTTGCCGGTCTGCGTGTAGTACAGCTGACCCCCGAACGGGCCGCGCGTGATCGTCGCCTGCACCCCCCCGCCCCAAGTCGAGAAGTTGCCGATGAGCGCCGAGCCGACCGACTTCTGGTGGTAGTACTGAGCGCCGAGCGCCATCACCGTCTGCTGGTCGAGGGCGATCGGATACTTGCCGTCCACATAGACCGTGTTGAAGACGTCGCCGGTCTGCTGGAAATCGGCGCGGACATACCCGTCTTTGACGAAATCCCAGGTGGCGCCGGCGAACGCGGTGCCCTTGTGATCGCTGTTGCCGCCACCGGCAGCGTCGGACATCCACACGAAGTGATTGGCTTCGCGCGTCTTGATCTTCGTGATGTAGCCGCCGGTATACGACACGCCACTCGCGGCGCCGCTCAGCGTGTACGCCTCGAAGGTGTTCGGCACCATCCGGCTGTCCTGCAGGTTGATGAACGGGCGGCTGATCCGCTGGCGGTAGCCGGTGAAAGTCTGGCCGAACATCCGCAACGAGCCGAACGCCTCGCCGAGCACCGCGATCGCCTCCTGGCCCGGCGCGAGAAGTTTGGTCCCGTCCTCGTCGTCGGGCCCGATGAGCTTCAACGAGGTGTAGCCAACGAGTCCCACCCGGAACATGTCGCCCCACCAGGGACTGCGCAGCCCCGCCCATCCGCCGAACGCCCAGGCGGAGGCGGGCACGCCGGTGAGGCTCTCTTGGTCCAGGTAGTACGTTCGCAGATGCAGCACGGGCTCGAAGCCGCCGAAGGGCTTCTCGCCCGCGGCAGGCGGCGGAGCACCTTGCGCCACCGCTGCGCCTGACAACACCAGGCAAGAGACCGCCAACCACCGCGCAGGCGGGATCGATGGGACGAACATCAATCGGGCATGGGACACGATGCGACTCCTCCGCGGTCTTCCGCGCGGGGATTGTCCGTGCCATGGTCGACCCGGCAACAGCCCGAAGGTGCTAGTCCGGGACAGGACCTCCTGCCAAGCGGGCGCCGCTA
>Ga0207650_10003639_pt1 | contig 10559 bp, 6 predicted proteins | sample KBSS63metaG_FD_184325 | JGI IMG/M metagenome (GOLD analysis project Ga0207650, IMG submission 184325) | Switchgrass rhizosphere microbial communities from Kellogg Biological Station, Michigan, USA - KBS S6-3 metaG (SPAdes) (version 2) | ecosystem: Host-associated > Plants > Roots > Rhizosphere >...
GCCTGCGGTGTCTGCAGCGCCTGTTCGGTCGGCATGGCGGCGCGCAGGTGGGCCGGATCCTTGCTGTCGCCCTGCACCACGAAGGCGGTCTGGCCGGCCTGCAGCGTCGCGGTCGGCGCGTTGAGCCCGACGTGATCGACCCGGGTCAAGCCCTCGCGCTTGGCCAGCACCAGCAGGCTGGCGGTCAGGCGGTCGCTGGATTCATCCCAGCCGCGCCCCAGTTGCGCGTTCAATCGCTCCACGCCGGACTTGATCTGCTGCTGCAGCGCATGGTCCGGATGCCCGGGCTGGGAGGGATCGCTGGCCTTTGGCGGCGGCGGATGCTGCGCCGGCGCGGCGAGATGCTGCCGCGCCGCGGCTTCGCGCTCGGCGACGCGGCTGTCCATGCTCGGCAGGATGGTGCCGTTGAGGTGGCGCTCCATCGCCTCCGATCCGGAGGGAATCACGGTCCCGGCGAGCGCTGCGGTCTTGGCCGCATTCCAGTTCCCGACCGGGCCAACCAACTCCTGCGCGGCGGCGACGGTGCCGGCACTGGCGGCGCTTTGCGCCGCCATCGCGCCCGGCGCGCGATCGGCGGCGAAGGACAGCGCTTTCCCGGCGGCGTCGAGACCTCGATCCAGCTGCCGTCCGGCCTCGGTAATGCCCACATGCTGCAATCCGCCGAGTAGCGCCGAACTCGCGCGGATCGTGGCGACGTCGGCCCGGGCCGCGCGCTGGCTCTGCGCGGCTTCCTGCGTGGCCTGCCGCTGCGCTTCGGCGCCAGCCTGTTCCAGGCGTTCGGCCTGGCCGCCGAGCGTGCCCTGCAAAGCCTCGGGCAACAACTGCTCGGTGCCGCGCAGCAGTCGCGCGCCCAGCGCCGCGCCGCGCGCCTGCAATTCGCCGCGCAAGCGCGCGGCGTCCGACTGGGCGTCGCCGAACGCCGACCGCGCCTCGGCCATCGTCGTGCCCACCGCGTGCGTCGCATCGCGGGCCAGGTTCGCCGCGTGCCCGCTGACGCCGCGAGCCAGATCGCCGGAGCCATCCAGGCCGCGCTCGGCGAGCCGCCCCGCCGCGGCGACCGCTTCGCCGACGCGGTGGCCGGCATGGGCGCCGCGCGTCGCCGCATGCAGCACGCTTAGCGCCGGCCCGGCGAGTTCGCTGACCTCCTGCAGCGACGGCGGCGAACGCCGCGCGACCAGATTGCCGTCGGCATCGACGGTCTTGGCGACCAGCAACGGCTGCACACGTCCGGCGGCCAGCGGCAATTCCTCCAACAACTTCTCCGTGTCGCCCTCGGCCAGGCGGTCGACGAACGCATGCACCGCCCCCTGCGCCTGTGGCGGCACCGCGGCGTCCAGGGTGCGCTTGAGCATGGCGCGCCCTTCGGGCACCTGGTTGAGCAGTTCGCAGGTTTCGCGCATCACCTCGCCCAACTGCCGGCGTTGGACTGCGTCGAGCCGGTGGACGTTCTCCTGGATCCCGTTGTTCAGCAGCTCGCCGCTGACCTGGTAGGCGGTGACGATGCGCTGGGTGTCGTAGACCCGCACGCCCGGATTCTGTTCGGCGAAGCGCTGCGCGGTGGCCGGATGCAGACCGGCCGCGTTGAGCGTGGTCGCGCGCGCCCCGGTGACGGCGGCGGCGGCCGAGGCCAGGCCGCCGCCGAGCGAGTGGCCGGCGATTTCGAAGTCGATCCCACTACCCTTCAACTTCAGCGCCAGTCTCATGGCGCGGTCGTAGTAGTCGGTTTCCAGGCCAACCGATTGCGGAAAGTTGTTGGCGGCGAAATCCTCGCCGGTGGTGTCGCGCAGCGTGCCGTCCGGCATCTTCACTTCGCCGGAAGACCCTTTGAAGACCAAGGTCGGCTTGTAGCCTGGGCCGAGAACGTTGGGATCTGGCAGGTAGATCTCGGCGCGAAATCCGGATTGCCGAGGGCTTAGCAGATCCCTGAGCTCCTCATTGCTTACACCCAGCTGTTTGGCATATTCGCCAAGCCTATCGGAGTCTTCGCTGACTCGTATCCAGCCCGTTGGCGCCTGCCCTTCTCCCTTGGCCGACTGATACACGTCCGCAGCAAGACCAGCCATTTCACGATCATGGTAGACCTGTCGTAACTGCTCACCCTGATTAGCGGCATCCGCACCACCCTCCTCGGCCAGTTGCCGCAGCAGGACTTGTCGTTGCTGTAGTTCTTCCTGGGTCGCCATAGAATCCTTCCTATTTTTTCAGACTTTTTGGTCAGGGCAGAGGCACATCTTTTTCTTCGGTCGCGAATCCGAAATGCATCCTCATTTCACGATATTGATTCGAGAGTGGCGGCCGACTGTAGCCATGCTGCAACAGCCATACTTGGCACTTGCGCTGCCAGTCCCGGGAGATTTCCGGAGCTGGGTACCAAAACATCGATTGGACAATATGCGAGTCGCGGCGATGGACAGGTTTTCCATACTGATAGACCAAGCTCGGGTCAGCGCCATGCTGAAGCAACCAGTAGGAAATCTCAAACCCGCCGCTCGATGTGTAGAGCTCAAGGAGTGTTCCCCCCATCCCTGCCCGATCATTCACGTTCGCACCGCGCTCGATCAGTAGCTTTACGTTTTTCTGCTTGTTCTGGTGAATCAGAGCATGAAATGTCAATGACTCATCATTTGAATTGCGCGTGTTCGGATCGCCACCATGGTCGAGCAACAAGCGCAAGTAGACCTGATCTTCTTTTTGCGCCGCCAGCACCATGGCATTGTTTGCATTGGTTTGGCTGCGCCCTTTTTCTCTCGGATAGGGCTGCGCCGCATTCGGATCGGCCCCATTCTCCAGCATCGCCCGCAGCCCCTGCGGGCTTTCGGTGAACACCGGCCAGGCCAGCAGCGGCATGCCGTCGGCGCCGAAGATGTGGTCCGGGTCGACCTTCTCCTCCTTCATCAGGCGCCGCACTTCGGCCGCGTTGCCCTGCTCGGCGGCCAGCGCCAGGGCCTGCGCCTTCGGGTCGGAGAACACCCGGCCCAGGCTGTAGGCCGACTGCGAGGCCGGCGACGGCGGCGCCAGCCAGCAGCCGGACACGCCGCACAGCAACGACAGCACCAGCAGGCAACGCGGGAGGAGATTGTTCATTTCCAGTCCATGGCTGAACGCGGGGGCCTCGATCGCCCCGGCGACGTCGATCGCGCGAATGTTACCGAACCGGGCAGCATCAGGGTCGCGAGCGCGCCGCCCAGCCTTCGCTCCGGCCGCGCGCCTCGTCGCATCGCGCGACGCCCGCCACCCACTGCGGCGTTCACCACTCGCGCGGGGCGATCAGCTCCTCGACGTCGGCGTCTTCAAAGCCGTAGGCCTTGGCGATGTACAGGAAGTCCACGCCGATGTTCTCGCGCGCGGCGGTCTCGATCTCGCTGTCGTGGGCTTCGAATTCCAGCGCCAGGGCGTTGAACTCCTCGGTGGCGGCGTGGGTCAGCCGGTACAGCGCCGGCAGGTCCGCCGGGGCCTGGGCCTCGATCGCCTCGCACAAGCGCAGCAGGATCTTCTGCCCCTTGCCGACCAGCGACCGGGGAAAGTAGTCGTCGTCCAGCATTTCCTGCAGGAACGGATAGTGGGCGGTCTGCTCGTTGCGGAGGGTGGTGGTGGGCATGGTCCGGTGGTCTCCGCCCGCGGGGGCGCGGGCATCGGCGCATAGCATCGCGTATCCGGGCGCCGCAGAAAACGCCCCCCGCCGGCGCCCGGGGTCAGGCCTCGCCTTCCGGCTCCAGCGCCTTGACCAGCACCGCGGCCTGGGTCCGGCTGTGGCATTCGAGCTTCTTCAGAATCGCGGTCACATGCACCTTCACGGTGTTCTCGGCCAGTCCCAACTCGTAGGCGATCTGCTTGTTGAGCAGGCCGTCGGCCAGGCACAGCAGCACCCGGAACTGCTGCGGGGTCAGCTGCGCCAGCCGCGCCGCCAACTGCGCGTCGGCCTCCGAGCGTGCCGCAGTCAGCGGCGGGAACCAGGTGCCGCCGTCGAGCACCGCCGCCACCGCGATGCCGATGGTCTCGGCCGGCGAGGACTTGGGAATGAAACCGGCCGCGCCGAACTGCTGCGCGCGGCGGATCACCCGCGGGTGGTCGTTGGAGGAAATCACCACCACCGGCACCTCCGGATGTTCGCCGCGCACGTGCAACAGCGCCGAGAAACCGCGCGCACCGGGCATCGCCAGGTCCAGCAGGACCAGGTCGGCGTCGGGCAACGCGGCCAGCGCGGCATCCAGCGTGGCGGCGCTGGCCGCCTCGGTCACCAGCGCGCGCGGAAGGGCCTGGCGCAGCGCGTGCAGCACTGCGGCGCGGAACAGGGGATGGTCGTCGGCGACCAGGATCTTGGGCGTCTCCATGGCGACAGTCTGGCATGCGCCGCGGCCGGGACGTATCCCGGCACCGATCCGCGCCCGGGATGGCGCCGCTGGACCTCGACCAGCCGGACGAGGACCGGATTCGCCGCCTGTCGGGACGCCCTCGATCCGGACCATTCGCAAGTGGCTGACGCGCCCGGCGGGCAGGCGCGGCGCGATGGCCGCGCGCACCGCGCCCGTCCCGGGCACCGGTACCATTCAAGCAGCGCCGCCCTGGGCCGATAGCGTGGCGTGAGCCGACTCCTTTCGACCTTCCTGCCGGGCGTGCGTGCAGCCGCGCGCCGCTGCGCGTTGCTGGCGACGCTATGCGCGCCGGGCCTGGCCGTGGCCGCGGCGGCCACGGTCGCCGCCGCCGACGATCCCGCGCTGCCGAGCAGCCTGGAACACTTCGGCCTGGACGAGGGCCTGTCGCAACTCTCGATCAACGCGCTGCAGAGCGACGACCAGGGCTTCCTGTGGATCGGCACGCAGGAGGGGCTCAACCGCTTCGACGGCCACCTGTTCCGGACCTATCGGCACGAACTGGGCCCCAGCGACCGGCAAAGCCTGCTCAGCAGCAGCGTCGACAGCCTGGCCTTCGAGACGCGCGGCACCCGGCTGTGGCTGGGCACCAACGACGCGGGCCTGGAAGTGATCGAACTGGCCACCTGGCGGCGGCATCGGCTGGCGATGGCGCAGGGCCTGTCGCACAACCGGGTGACCAAGATCCTGATCGATCCGCAGGGCGGCGCCTGGCTCGGCACCGAGCGCGGCATCGACCACGTCGATGCGGCGGTGAGCCGCGTCGCCGCACTCGGCGGCGATGCGCCGGTGGTCGGCCTGACCTGGATGCCCGACGGCACGCGCGCGGTGGCGCTGGACCGGCAGTGCCGGCTGTGGCTGCTCAGCGCCAGCGCGCGCGCGCCGCTGCCCGCGCCACCGGGCATCGGCGAATGCGTGGCGCTGCAGTCCGGACCGGAGGGCCTGTGGCTAGCCTCGGCCAGTGCCGGGCTGTTCAAGCTCGATCCGCGGGGCGCGGTCCTGGCGCACTGGAGCCGCGAGCAACTGCTGACCGAGCACGGCGATCTCAGCGCCCTGATCCGCCTGGCCGACGGACGGGTGCTGGTCGGTTCCAGCAATGCCACGGTGACGCAACTGGACAGCGCGGCGACGACGCCGCAGCGGCTGCACTTCGACGCGCCGCCGCGCAACGCGATCAACGGCTTCTACCAGGACGGCACCGGCACCTGGTGGATCGGCACCTATACCGGCGGCCTGTACCGGGTACGGCCATTGTCGACGGTGATCCGCAACGACGAGGAGAACCTCAGCGACACCGCGGCCTGGCCCAGCTCCAGCGTGCGCAGCATCTGGCGCGACGGCGAGCGCATGCTGATCGGCACCGACCAGGGGCTGTTGCTGCGCGACAGCAACCGCGCGCCATGGCGCAGCTCCGCGCCGATGGCCGCGCGCGCCGTGCGCGCCATCGCCCGCGACCGCAACGGCTGGTGGCTGGGCACCCGCCACGGCCTGTGGCACCTGAGCGAGGGCGGCGCGCTGGCGCGCGTGGACGGGCTGGCCGACGAGCACGTGAACGACCTGCTGGGCGAAGGCGACACGCTCTGGGTCGCCACCCGCCGCGGACTGACCCGGGTGGTGAACGGCCGCGTGCAGGACGACCCGCGCTGGGCGCCGCTGGCCGGACACACGCTGACCCGCCTGTACCGCGACGCCCGGGACACGCTGTGGATCGGCTGCAACGATTGCGGCCTGTGGCGCATGCGCGGCGATCGCGCGGCCGAGCCGTATCGTCCCGGCGGGACCGGCCTGTACGCGTCGGTGTGGTCGTTGCACGAACAGGACGGCGCGCTGTGGGTGGGCACCTTCTCCGGCGGGCTGTATCGGATCGACCTCAAGCGCGACTTCGCCACGCGCTATACCGATCGCGAAGGATTGAGCAGCAACGTCGTGTACACCATCCTGCCCGATCCGCAGGGACGGCTGTGGCTGAGCACCAACAACGGCCTGAGCGTGCTGGATCCGGCGACCCGCATCGTGCAGAACATCGGCCGCCGCGACGGCCTGCAGAACCAGGAATACAACAGCGGCCACGGCTACCGCGACAGCCGCGGCCTGCTGTACTTCGGCGGCACGCAGGGCGTGGACGTGGTCGATCCGCGCCGCCTGCCGCTGCGCAGCCCGCCGGCGCGCGCGGTACTGACCGACCTGCATGTGCTCGACGCCAGCGACACCCGCAACACCGGCGAGCGGCAGAGCGAGACCGACATCGTGTACGCGCGCCGGATCGTGCTGGACCATCGCGACAACGTGTTCACCGTGGGCATGACCGCGATCGATTTCACCGCGCCGGGCACGGCGCGCCTGCGCTACCGGGTCGACGGCCTGCACAAGACCTGGATCTACCCGCAGACCGCGCACAGCGAGTTCTCGGTCAGCCACCTGCCGCCGGACCGCTACGCCCTGCACGTGCAGGCGGCCGGCCGCGACGGCCAGTTCGGCGCCTCGCGCACGCTGCAGATCGAGGTGCGGCCGCCGCCGTGGCGGCATCCGCTGGCCTACGCCGGCTACGCGCTGCTAGGCGCATTGCTGCTGGGCCTGACCACGCAGCGGGTGCGGCGCACGGTCAATCGCGAACGCGACATGGTCGAACTGCTGAACCTCACCGTCGCCGAGCGCACCCGGCAGCTGGAGCGCGCCAACCAGAAGCTGCTGCAGAGCAATGCGCAACTGGAGGCGGCCACCCGCCTGGATCCGCTGACCCGGGTGTCCAACCGCCGCGAACTGCAGGACTGGCTGGCGCGCGAATGCCCGGCGCTGCGCGCCCAGCTCGACGCCGGCAGCAGCGCCGATGCGCTGTACTTCTTCATGATCGACGTGGACAACTTCAAGCGCATCAACGACGACTACGGGCACCAGGCCGGCGACACCGCGCTGGTGCAATGCGCCGGCGCGCTGCGCGCGCTGTGCGGCGAGCGCGACCTGCTGGTGCGCTGGGGCGGCGAGGAATTCCTGCTGGTCACCCGGCTGCCGCGCGACACGGCCGCGCCGACGCTCGCCGAGCATCTGCGCGCGGCGGTGGCCGCGCAGCGCTTCGTGCTGGAGCAGCGCGAGCTGGCGCTGACCTGTTCGATCGGCTTCGCGCCATGGCCGCTGGTGGCGGCATGGCCGGCGCTGGGCGACTGGGAGCAGAGCGTGGGCCTGGCCGACCGCTGCCTGTACGCGGCCAAGGGCGCCGGCAAGAACGCCTGGGTCGGCGTGGACGCCGGCCCGGCGCCGGATCGGCCGCGAGTGCAGGCCCTGCTGGCCGGCAGCCCGCCGGAACACCTCGGCGACAGCGTGCGCATCCTGCACTCCACCGCGCACGCGCCGCGCTTCGCGCGCTGAAGCGCCCGCCGCGGCAGTGCCTCAGCGCGGCGGCTTGCGGCGCATGCTGCTGCGCCAGGCCTGCAAAAACTGCCGGCGCTTGAGCGCGTCCAGGTACACCAGCAGCCCCGGCCCGAGCGCGATCGGGCGCATCGCCGGGCGCGTCGCGCGATCCGCGGCGCCCGCCTCGGCCAGGATCGGCTGCAGCCGCGCCTCGCGCGACAGTACCCGCTGGCCGCGCGGGGACAGCAGGTAATCGAGGAACCGGCGCGCCTCGGCCGCATGCGGCGTATCGCGCGGGATCACCGCGGTGCGCAGCGCGACCAGGGTGTAGTCCTCCGGCTGCACGATCGCCAGCGGCGCGCCGGCGTCGATCCGCGCCTGCGCATAGGAGCCGAGCACGTTGTAGGCCAGCAGCAGTTCGCCGCGGCCGACCCGGTCCAGCAGCACGCCGGTCCGCTCTTCCAGCACCACCTGGTTGTCGCCCAGCGCCGCCAGCAGCGCGCCGGCCATGCTGCCGATCTGCCCGTCCTGGGTCGCGAACAGGTAGCCGACGCCGCTGCGCTCCACGTCGTAGGTGCCGATCCTGCCGCGCAACGGCTGGCCCGGCGCGCGCAACAGTTCCAGCAACTGGCGGCGCGTGCGCGGCACCTGCGCCGCCGGCAGCCGCGCGGTGTTGTAGACGATGGCGACCGGCTCGTAGCTGATCCCGAACACCTCGTGCCGCCACTGCGCCCATGCCGGCAACGCCTCGGTCTGCGGCGAGCGGTGCGCCAGCGCGTGGCCGTCGTTCACCAGCTTGGTCTGCAGGTCCATGCTGGCGCTGATCAGCAGGTCGGCGCAGCGCGCGCCAGGCGCCGGATGCAGGTAGCGCTGGTACATGTCCCAGGCGATCACGTCCTGGTAGACCACCTCGGTGCGCGGATGCAGCCGCTGGTAGTCGCCGATCACCGCGGCGAACACCTCGATGTCGGTGGAGCCCTGGATGCACAGCCGCGCCTCGGGCACGCCCTGCGCCGGGAAGCGGCGGATATCGCCGGGCGCGGCCCACGCGGGGTGGCACACCGCGCAGCCGAGCAGCAACAGCGCCACGCGCAGCGAGCGAAACGGGGTCATGGATGCAACCTGGGCAGGCGCAGGCTGGCGATCAGGCCGCCGCCGACGCGATTGGAGAGATCGATGCGCCCGCCGTGGCCGTCGACCACGCGCTTGACGATCGCCAGGCCGAGCCCGGCGCCGCCGGCGGCCGCGCCCTCGCCGCGCGCGAAGCGTTCGAACACGCGCTCGGCATCGGCGGCGGCGATGCCGGGACCGTGATCGGCCACGGTCACCACGCACTCGCGCGCCTCGCAGGTCAGCGCCACCTGCAGCGCGCCATCGCCGCCGTACTTGCTGGCGTTGTCGATCAGGTTCTTGATCGCCTCGCGCAGCAGCAGGGCATCGCCGCGCACCAGGGCGGTCTCGTTGGCGATGGCCAGTTGCACGCGCGGCCGCGGCTGCGCCTGCGGCAACGCCTCGTGCAAGGCCTGGTGCACCACCTCGGCCAGATCCACGCTGGCGTAGCGCTGCAGGTTGGAGCGATGGATCACGCTGGCGTCGCTGAGCAACTGGTTGAGCAGCCGGCTCATGTGCGTGGCGTTGCGCTCGATCGCCTCCAGGCTGCGGCGCATGTCGCGCGGGTCGTCGTCGTCCAGCGCCAGTTGCGCCTGCGCGCGCAGCGCCGCCAGCGGCGTGCGCATCTGGTGCGCGGCTTCGGCCATGAACGCGCGCAAGGTCTCGTTGCTGCTGGCCAGGCGCGCCATGAAGCGGTTCAACGCCGCCACCATCTGGTGCATCTCCTGCGGCGCGGCCACCGCCAGCGGCTTCAGGTCCGACGGCTCGCGCCGCGACAGGTCGCGCTCGATCTTGTGCAACGGGCGCAGCGCGCGATACACGCCCAGCCAGACCAGCGCCAGCGACAGCAGCGACAGCAGCGCGATCGCGACCAGTGCGTGCCACACCACGTCCTGCGCCAGCGACGCGCGCGCGCGCCGGGTCTGCCCCACCTGCACCCACACCGCGTCCTGCGCCGATGCCGACGACACCCGCCGCGCCACCACGACAAAACGCACCTGCTCGCCGCTGTAGGCCGCATCGAACAACTGCGGCGGCGCGCCGGGGCGCGGCAGCGACGGCGCGCGCGGCAGGTCGCCGTAGCCGGTGATGGTGCGACCGCGCGCATCGAACACGCGATAGAACACCCGGTCCTCCGGCGCCATCGCCAGCAGGTCCAGCGCCGCGTACGGCAGGTCCACCTGCCATTGCCCCTCGGCCAACGCCACCGAATCGACGATCGACAGCGCCGAGGACACCAGCAGGTGGTCGTAGGAGCGGTTGGCCGCCCGCTGGCCGTAGTCGCGCGCGGCGAAGAACAGCGCGACCGCCCCGCACAGCGACAGCGCCCCCAGATACAGCAGCAGCGTGCGCCGGATCGATGGCGCCGGCAGCGCGGCCTCAGCCATCGCCGCCGCCATCCTGCGGCGATGCCGGCGCGGCGTCGGCCGCCTCCAGCTTGTAGCCGACCCCGCGCACGGTGACGATGCGCAACGGCGCGCCGGCCAGCTTCTTGCGCAGGCGCCCGACATACAGCTCGATCGCGTTCGGCCCGGCCTCGTCGTCGAAGCCGAACAGGCCATTGCCGATCTCGTCCTTGCCCACCACCTGGCCGAGCCGGCCGATCAGGATCTCCAGCAATCGGTACTCGCGATTGGGCAGTTCGATCGGCACGCCGTGCAGGCTGACGCTGTGCGCGGCGTTGTCGAAGGCGAACCCGCCCAGTTGCACCACCTCGCTGGCCTGGCCGCGGTT
>Ga0207650_10003640_pt1 | contig 10557 bp, 4 predicted proteins | sample KBSS63metaG_FD_184325 | JGI IMG/M metagenome (GOLD analysis project Ga0207650, IMG submission 184325) | Switchgrass rhizosphere microbial communities from Kellogg Biological Station, Michigan, USA - KBS S6-3 metaG (SPAdes) (version 2) | ecosystem: Host-associated > Plants > Roots > Rhizosphere >...
GAAGATCGTTCATGGCTTCAGGGCTTCAGGGCTTCATGGCTTCAGGGCTTCGAGGCTTCACGGGTTCACGGCTGACACCTCGGACACCAATAGGTGAGCCGCGCGTCGAGACCCTGCTTCTTCACGCGGATCGGGGTGCCACAGCGCCGGCAGGGAAGGCGGGCGCGGCTGTAGACCCACAACCGCTCTTTTGGATCCGCACGTCCCGTCGTCCGCCGATAGCCGGTGTAGGTGGTCATCGGGGCGACGCCGTCGAGCACATTGGTGGCGAGCACGCGCCGCGCGGTCGTCACGATCTCCTGCAGTTTGTCGTCGTCGATGTCCCTGACCGCGACGAATGGATTCACCCCGCACATGAAGAGTATTTCCGACTTGTAGACGTTGCCGAGGCCGGCGATGACGCGCTGGTTGAGGAGCGCGTCGGCGATCGGCATGGCTGGCCGCTCGCGGATGCGGCGAACGGCTTCGGCGGCGTCAAACGTTCCCGACAACACATCGGGTCCAAGCTTGCGCAGTTCCTCATGCCGCGTCACCTCGCGCAAAGCCAGGAACTCCGCCACCGGAATATTGAAACCGACTGCTTCGTAGTCGGATGTGGCGACGACGATGCGCATGTCGCGGCGTGAGCGCTGCCATCGCTCGCCGCGCCGGTAGATGTGCCAGCTGCCGTTCATGCGCATGTGGGTGCGCAGCACGAGATCGCCCGAGAACTCCATCAGCAGATGTTTTCCCCGCGCGCTGACGCTCTGGATCGTCCGGCCGGTGAGCGGCGCGTCGTCGTGAATGCGGGTGAGCGAGGGGAGCATCGATTCGAAGTGGGTCACCGGCTTACCGGCGAGGGCGCGATGAAGCGTGCGCGCCGCGCGGAAGATCGTGTCTCCCTCAGGCATGGCGGCGCATCTGGAAGCCCATCGCGCCAGGATTGAAGCCGGCTTCGAGCAGGAACGAGGCGAACGGGTGTTCGGTTGCTGGGAGTCCGTTGATTTCGGACACCAGCAGCCCGGGCTGTCCTTCCTCGACGCGCGCCAGCCGGGCGAGCCGCGCCGCGAGCGCCCGGCCGACGGTCGATCGCGTGGGTTCGTCTTCCGGCAGGAAAACCGTGACCTGACGCGCGCCGCGCGGGATATAGGCGCCGAGCGCACCGTTGACGAGCACCACCTGCGATCCGACGGTCCGTGTCGGACCGCGTCCTGACGCGCTGTCGGCTGCCGATACCACCGGCCACTTCAGCATCGTTCCGTACGGATTCGCCGGATCGGTCGCGGAGAGCACGACGCTCTCGGGATCCTCTGGCGGCTCCTTGAAGGAGCGCATCAACTCCAGCGCGGCCGGCAAGGCAAACTGCGTTGCGCCGACGCCGCCGACGAAATAGCCGCGGCGGATGCGTCCGGCGTCCTCCATGGCCTTGAGCACGTCGTATACCGCGCTGAACCCGCCGGCGATCCCTTCAGCGCCGGCGAACTCGCGCGTCAGCACGCCGTATCGAGAGAGAAGCTGCTGCGCAGTGGCGGTCGACCACTCGGTCGCCGACACCCGGGCGATCGGGATCACCAGCGACCAGCGTCCCTCGGCGGATGGTGGAGAGACGCGGCGGCTCCGGAACGATCGCCGCGCGGCAGGCCTGCGGTGCCGTTTCTCGGAGGGGCGCGTGAAGGCGCGCAGTGCGTGGAACGTGTCGTTGGTGATCACACCCTTCCACACCAGATCCCACAGGGCGTCGACGGTTTCGCCGGGGTAGCCGCTGCCGGCGGCTTCGTGCAGCGGCGCAAAGAACGACGCGCCGTGCGATGCCAGGTGATCGACGATGGCGCGCTCGCGCGGAGAGAGATCGTAGGGAGCAGTCGGACGTTTGAGGCGAGGCAGGTGATCGGTCAGGTAGAGCGCCAGCCGGCCATCGCGATCGCCGAGCGGTTCGATGCCGCACCACGTCACTTCGCCTGCCGCGTTCAACGCATCGAGGTCCGCCGGGTTGTAGCTCTGCACGCGAGCTGCGAGGATTTCCGATTCGAGAATCGAGGCGGGCAGCGGCACGCCCTGCAGGTTCTCGATGACGTCCAGCAGGGCGTCGAGCCCGGCGCGCGGCTTGACCACTCCCTGCCAGCCGGTGACGAGGCGCCCGAACACCGCGGGGTCGACCGGTTCGACCTGCTTCCGCAGCTTGGCGAGCGAGCGGCGCCGGACCGACTGGAGCACCTCCGGGTCGCACCATTCGCGGCCGGTTCCCCCAGGCCTGAACTCGCCTTCCAGCAGCCGGCCGGATGCGGCGAGCTGCTTCAGGATTGATTCAGCCGTCGCACGACCCAGACCATATCGTGACGCGAAGTCGGACGTTGCAAACGGCCCGTGGGTCCGCGCGTATCGCCTCGCCAGGTCCTGAGTTGCCTGCTGCACCGGCGCGAGCAGCGACTCGGGAAGTCCGACAGGGAGGGGAACACCAAGAGCGTCGCGGTAGCGACCGGCGTACTCGACCGGCAGCACGCGGGGGTCCGACGCGATGTTTACCGTGATCGCGCGCCGCGTCCGCACCAGATCGGCGATCGCATGTGCGGCGTCGATGCGCGACCGCGCAGCGGCTTCGTCAGCGGTGAGATCGCCGAGCCGCAGCAGCAGGTCGTGGAGGCCGTCCACGCTGCGCGCGTGGTGCTCGGGATCGAGGTTCTGCAGCTGGCGCTCGACCTCGGCCAGCGCGTCGGCATCGAGGAGCTCACGCAGCTCCGCCTCACCGAGCAGCTCGCGCAGCTGCGCCTGGTCGATTGACAGCGCCTGCGCGCGCCGCTCCGCGAGCGGTGCGTCGCCGTCGTAGATGTAGTTCGCGACGTAGCCGAAGAGCAGCGCCGCCGCGAAGGGGGAAGGGATCGTCGAATCCACGGTCGCGACCCTGACTTCCCGCGACTCAATGCGCCGCAGGGTATCGACCAGCGCCGGGATGTCGAACACGTCGCGCAGGCATTCACGATACGCTTCGAGCAGCATCGGGAAGGATCCGTAGCGCGAGGCGACGCCGAGCAGATCCGCCGCACGTTTCCGTTGCTGCCACAGCGGGCTGCGGCCGCCGGGGCGGCGCTTCGGCAGCAGGAGCGCGCGGGCCGCCGCCTCGCGGAACTTCGCGGCGAAGAGCGCCGTGCCGCCCAGCTGCCGCACGACCAGCGCTTCGACTTCGTCCGACGCCGGAATCATCAGCGCCGGGTCCGGCGGGTCCTCTGTTTCCGGAAACCGCACGACGAACCCGTCGTCGGTCCACATCGTTTCGACGTCGAGTCCGGTTTCGGCGCGCGCGCGTTCGACCGCGGCCATCGCCCATGGCGCATGGATGCGGCCGCCAAACGGCGACAGGACACAGATACGCCAGTCGCCGAGCTCGTCGCGGCAGCGTTCGATCACGATCGTCCTGTCGTCGGGCACGACGCCGGCCGCTGCGGCCTGATCCGCGAGGTATCGAAGCAGGTTCTCGGCCGCCTGCTCGTCGAGATCGTGATGCCGCATCAGGCGTTGGATGGCGGCCCCGACCGGCAGGTCCCGCAGCGTCCGGACGAGTTCACCGACGTAGCGCCCGAGCTCCAGCGGACGTCCAGCCGCGTCCGCCTTCCAGAACGGCATCTTTCCGGGTTCACCCGGCGCCGGTGACACGAGCACGCGGTCGTGGGTGATCTCTTCGATGCGCCAGGTGGACGCGCCGAGCAGGAAGGTTTCGCCGACGCGGCTCTCGAACACCATCTCCTCATCGAGCTCGCCGACGCGGGCGCCGGGGCCGCGCTCGCCGATGAGGAAGACGCCGTAGAGGCCGCGATCGGGGATGGTGCCGCCGTTGATGATGGCGACCCGCTTGGCGCCTTCGCGCGCGCTCAGCCGGTTCTTGAGCCGATCCCAGGTGAGGCGGGGCCGCAGGTCGGCGAAATCATCGGAGGGATACCGGCCCGACAACATATCCAGCACGCCTTCGTACACGGTCCGGCTCAGATCCGCGAACGGCGCCGCGCGCCGCACGGCGGCGAAGAGCGCGTCGACGTCCCAGTCGTCGGTCGCCACCATCGCCACGAGCTGCTGCGCGAGGACGTCGAGCGGGTTGCGTGGATAGCGGCTCGACTCGATCCGCGCCTCGTGCATCGCGCGGGTGACGGCGGCGCAGGCCACCAGATCGCCGCGGAACTTCGGCACGATGATGCCGCGGCTCGGCGCGCCGATGGTGTGGCCGGAGCGGCCGATGCGCTGCATGCCGCTGGCGACCGATGGCGGCGCCTCGATCTGGACGACCAGATCGATGGCCCCCATGTCGATCCCGAGCTCGAGCGACGACGTGGCCACCAGGCCGCGGATCAGCCCCGCCTTGAGGCGGTCTTCCACTTCGATTCGCTGCGGCCGCGCCAGCGATCCGTGGTGGGAGCGCACCAGGGTTTCGCCCGCGAGCTCGTTGAGCGCCGACGCGAGGCGCTCCGCAATGCGCCGGCTGTTGACGAAAATCAGCGTGGAGTGGTGGGTCCGCACGAGCTCGAGCAGCCGCGGATGAATCGCCGACCAGATCGACGTGCGCGCCGCCGGCTGCGAGGCCGGGCCGCTCGGGATTTCCTCGACCTGACCGATCTTCGCCATGTCCTCGACCGGAACTTCGATGCGGAGCTCCAGCTTCTTCTTCTCGGACGTGTCGACGATCGTGACCGGGCGATAAGAGGGTTCCTTCCGACTCTCGGCGGAGAATTCATCGTGAACGACTAGATCAGCATTCTTAATGCGCGCGGGGCGCGACCCCCGCGCGCTCTCGCTCGCGGGCGCCGCGCGGCGCTTCCCTCCGATCGGCACCCCAACGCGGCTGCCGCGTTGGGGACCCCGCACAGGCTCGGGCCGCAGGCGCTGAGCCCCACCTAAAAAGCGCGCGACTTCGTCGAGCGGCCGCTGCGTCGCCGAAAGCCCTATGCGCTGAATCCCCGTGCCTCCGACTCTCAACTCCTCCAACCGCTCCAGCGACAGCACCAGATGCGCGCCGCGCTTGGTCGGCACCAGCGCATGGATCTCGTCGATGATGACCGTGTCGATCGATCGCAGCGCCTCGCGCGAGTTGGACGTGAGGAGGAGATACAGCGACTCAGGCGTGGTGATCAGAATGTCCGCCGGCTCGCGCAGGAACCGGGCGCGTTCGACTGCCGGGGTATCGCCGGTGCGGATGGCGACCGTTGGCTGATGAAAGGCATCGCCGCGCGCGATGGCGCGGTTGGCGATGCCGGCGAGTGGCGCCCGCAGGTTCCGCTCTATGTCGACCGCGAGCGCCTTGAGCGGCGAAATATACAACACCCGGCACCGGCGTTCCTTCGGCGGCACCGGGTCGAACATGACCCGGTTGATGCACCAGAGAAACGCCGAGAGCGTCTTGCCGCTGCCGGTCGGCGCGAGAATCAGCGTGGACTCGCCGCGCGCGATGGCCGGCCAGCCTTGTGCCTGCGGCGGCGTCGGCGCCTCGAACGAGGCGCGGAACCAGTCGGCGACGGCCGGCTGGAACAGCGTCAGAACGTCGGGGCGCCTCGGCACGTCTTCATTTTAGTCTGCTCGGATCCGCATCCCGGCCCTTCCATATCTCAGAACAGGAACTTCACCCCCACTTGTGCGCGCCGGGCGTAGTTGGACTGGTTCGACGCCGAGATCTGGCCGAACGTCGACTGTTGCGGGTTCGTGCCCGGAGCCACGAAATAGGGCTCGTTGAGGACGTTGATGAACTCGAGCCTCAACTGCAGCGACTGGGCGGCCCCGACTTTGGTGGTCTTGATCAGCGACAGGTCGAGGTTGTTGATGGAATCCCGGCGCACTTCCGAGAATCGCAGCGGCAGCGTCCGCAGGTGATTGACCGGCGTCGCGAGCGTGGCGGTGGAGGTCAGAATCGAGGTGAATGCGCCCGTATTGAACCACTTGCTGGTGGTCTTGTCGTCGATCGCGATGTCGCCGCCGTTGTAGAAGGCGTCGGTTCCGAACGCGACGGGGAAGCCGGTCTGGTAGGTGTAGACACCCTGAACCTGCCAGCCGCCGATCAGTCCGTCCACGACCCTGTTCGCATTGCTTCCGAACGTCTGGCCGTGCCCGAACGGGAACGCATAGATGCCGCTGACCGACACCCGGTTGGTCACGTCCAGATCCGAGATCATCTTGGTCGGGTCCTTGTCGGCCGCGTTTAGGTACTCGGTCGCCTGCATCCACTTCGCCCGGGTGTAGGCCACGCCGAGCGTATAGCTCTTGTTGAAGCGCTTCTGCAGGCCGAACTGCCCGGCGTTGTACCACGACTTGCCGTCGTTGTTCGTCGTGTTGATGGCCCCGAACTCGGGGTACGGGAGCAGCAGCTGCTGGCGGCCGATCGTGGTGTTGTTCAGGCCCGTTCCCGGCAGCAGCCCCACGAACGGGTTCGCGACCGACGCCGTCAGGAACGTGTTGTTCGCGTTCATCGCGTCGGTGCGCGAATTGTCCGTGTTCAGGTACTGCGTCGCCAGCGCGTTGATGTTGCGGGTGATTTCGATGTCGTAGCCGCGGTTGCCCACATACGCGGCTTCGACGGTGATGGCGCCCGGCAGCTCGCGCTGGAAGCCGATCTGATAACGGAGCTGCTTCGAAATCTTGGGGTCCTGGTTGAAGAACGAGATTCCCTGGCCGAGGAACGTCTGCCGGCCGCCCGCGTTGCCGACCGGTTCGATTGGCGGCGTGGTGATGAACGCCGTATCCCACAACTGCGCGATCGGGGCGCCGGAGGCGAGGGTCGTCGTGCCGACGGTCGTCGTCTGCGAGAAACCCGACTGGATCACGTCGCCGCGCCGCTCGCCGAGGAAGCCGGCGAACAACCCGACGCCGCCGCGGAGGACCGTCTTGGGCGTCAACTGGTAGGCAAAGCCGAGCCGTGGCAGCCAGGTGTTCTTCGGCGTGTTGTACAGCCCACTCCCGCCGTCGACACCCGCGAACATCAGGCCGCCCCTCACGTTCAGCGCCGGCACGAGCGCCTTCAACGGGGGATCGTTGAGCGCCGCGTAGTTGGCCTGGGCCGTCGCCTGGATCGGCTGCACGTAGCCGGCCTCGAAGCCGGAGACGCTCTGGTCGTCGCGCTCGACGAGCGGACTTTCGACCTCGTAGCGGAGGCCGAGGTTCAGCGTCAGCTTGTTATTGACCCGCCAGTCGTCTTGCACGAAGAAGCCCGACGTGACCGAGTACTCGTCGTAGCTCGCGAGCCGCGAGATCGACGTCGTCGAGGGCATCCCGAGCAGGAACGAGGCGTAGGCCTGCAGACCCTGGTAGTCCGTGCCGCTCGCGCTGTTCTGCCGCGTATAGGTGTTGGTGAAGGCGTACTGGCCGGCCTTGGCGTTGCCGGTGGGGCGGCTGCGTTCGCCGTAGATCCGAACCTCCGCGCCGCCCTTCAGCGAGTGCGGCCCTCTCACTTTGGTCAGCGTGCCGGCGAACGACTTGGTCGTGACCGGTCGGAAATCGTTGCCGTAGGCCACCGAAACCATGTCGCCCCCGGTGAAGTCCAGGCGCGGGAACCGCCGGTCGATTTCCGGGATGATGGTGTTGTATTGGGCGGGGAAGCCCAGTTTCGTGAGATCGAAGCCAATCGCTTCCGGATACAACATGTCCGCGTTGCGATCGAAGCGGTTGTAGCCGTACCTGACGTTCAGGATGGTCGTCGGGTTGAACACGTGCACGTCGTCGACGACGCCCTGCCACGACTTGAACTGGAACAGCGTGCCGGAGGCCAATGACCCGAGGTAATCGTTGTATTTGCTGTTGCGCTCGTACCAGCTGTACCGCGCGAACATCCGGTTTTTGGTGGAGAACACATGGTCGACGCGTCCGGTGAGCGTGTCGTACGCCTGCGTCCGCTCGGCCAGGGTCGCGTCGGTGATGTTGCCGGTCGGGCCCAGGGCCGGGTTCGTGCCCCCGTTCTTGGGCAGGCTGTAGTACTGGAGGACGGCCTTGGCAATGGGGTTGATCCGGCCCGGTGGGATGACGTTTCCGTTGAACGGCTGTCCGACGAACTGCCCGGCGGTAGCCCCGGGCACACGGGTCAGCGGATCGTAGATGGTGACGAACTGCGAGTACGCGGAGAAATCGCCGTTGCGCAACGCCTCGGTGGGCACCCACGACGTCCCGGCGATGTCGAAGCGTGGGCGCTGGTCCGTGATGCGCTCGTAGCCGAACATGAAAAAGGTTTTGTCCGTCCCGCTGTAGACACCCGGAATCCTGACCGGGCCGCCGACGGTGAAGCCGGGCCGGTTCGAATTACTGTCGATCCTTCCCTGGCCTCGTGCCTTGCCGAAGAAGTCGTTCCCGCCCATGCTGGCCGGTTCGGCGAAGTAGTAGGCCGTGCCGTGGAGGGCGTTCGTGCCGGACTTGATGCTCATGCTCGTCACACCGCCCTCGGTGTTGCCGAACTGCGAGTCGAAGGTCGCGGTCTGGACCCTGAACTCCTGGACCATGTCGGACTGCGGGACGTAGGAGGCGATCACTTCGTTGCCATTCGCCGTGGCCGTGCTCGGCGCGCCGTCGATCAGCAGATCGCTGCGGTTGCCGCGCGTGCCGTCGAAGGCGTAGCCGATGATGTGCGTCGGCTCGAAGGGGCGATCCAGCCGCGGGTCACCCGTGTGGGCGAGGCCGGTCGCGAGCCCCATGATCTTGTACGGGTCGCCGTGGATGAGCGGGAGCTCCGCGAGCCGCTTCTGATCCACGGTCAACCCCATGCTGGCGTCCGTCGTGTTCACGGTGGACGTCTCGGCCGTGACGTTGACCCGCTCTTCCATGCCGCCGACATCGAGCGTGATGCCGAGGTCGATCGTCTGGGCGGTCTCGAGCACGACATTCTCGTGGACGAACGTCTTGAACCCGTTCATCTCGACCGTGACTCTGTAGGTGCCCGGAAGCAGGTAGTTCACCTGGAACAGCCCCTGCTCATTGCTGGTGGCGGTAGCGACCGTGTTCCTGGCCACGTCCCTTACGGTCACGGTGGCCCCGGGCAGGATCGCCTTCGACGAGTCGCTGACGCGCCCTGAGATCTTGCCGCGTGTTTCCTGGGCGTCGAGACGCGCCGCGAGGACGTGGGTCGTGAGGACAAGGACCACCGCCCCGAGCACGAACCTCGCCCGCGTACGTATCCGCTTCATCGCTCTAGCTCCCTTCCTTCCACGGTGACCCGAACCGGTGCCCACCACGAGAGACTCGCCCGCTGACACCAGAGCCGACAGGATGGCGTGATAGTGATATACCGGCATCCCCCGGTCAATATGGCGTTGGTGGGGCACTCATTTTGGCGGTTTGCGTTGACCCTCGGCGCTGATGTGGGCACAATGGATCGGTTCCCGTGGCCGTCCCGGGACGGCCTTGTCATCCCGGTGAAAGGGTCCAGCACGACTTATGGGTGATTCCGGAGAAGGCCTGGTCGACGCGGAAGCGCGCATCCAGGAACAGATCGAAGAGCGTGAGGCCGAGCGGCGTCGGCGCGGTGGCAGCGGCCCGAAAATCGATCCCGAGAAGGTACGCGAGCTCGAGTCCCTCAGGCTGGCCAAGTCGAACCTGCAGCGTCAGGCGGAAGCGACCGAGCACCCCATTCGTAAGCAGCAGATCAAATTGGCGATCGCCGAAATCGACAAGCGGTTGACGCAGTAATTGGAGGGGTCAGATCTCGATTTTCCATTTCTTGCGAAACGTATTGCAGAATTGTAAGAAATGGAAAATCGAGATCTGACCCCTCCAATCAAGCTCTAAACTCCAACTCCCCGATTGCCTCGTTGACGCGCAGGCGCAGCGCGAGCTCCAGTCCCGCCGTCACGAACAGCATGATGGCGATGATCGCCGCCAGGAGCACCGGGCGCCCGTAGACGAGCGGCAGGAAGATCGGCAGGATGCCGGCCGCCATGCTGCCAAAGAAGAACACCGTGTAGACTTTCGCTGCCCGGTCGGTCCGCCGAGGCTCGGTCGCGAACGGCAGCGCGGGCCTGACCAGGACGGCAAGCTGCAGCAGGGCGTGCGCCAGCAGCCCGATAATCGCCGCGTGGAAGAACGCGTGCCAGATGCGGTCGTAATAGAAGCTCCAGATCCCCGCCAGGAGCAGCACGTAGCTGCCGAGGAACCAGACCGCCACGAAGTTCTTCGCCGCCAGGATCAGGCGCGTCGCGGATGACGGCGTCGCGAAGAAAATCCACGCCGCCCGCCACCCGTCGCTGTATTGCAGCGATGCCTGCAGCGTCATCGGCATGAACACGACCGCCATGTACACCGGCGCGCCGGCCGCGCTGCGCATCCCTCCCGTGAACGGATCCACGAGTGCCCCTTGCTGCAGGCCCAGCAGCAGGTAGAAGAAGATCAACGGGACGATGCCGAGGATCGCCATCCGGAACTTCTGGTCGAAGCGGAACTGAGCGCGGATGAGCAGCGCCACGGCTCGCGATTCGGCGCGGCCGAACCCCGGCAATTTGTAGGCGCCGCGCTTCCTGGGCGGTTCGGCCACCGCCGTCGTCTCGCCCAGCCGTTGGGCGTACTCGAGGGACAACCGTCCCGCGGCGAGCGGCACACAGGCGACGCTCAAAACAGCGCCAATACCCGCGG
>Ga0207650_10003644_pt1 | contig 10552 bp, 10 predicted proteins | sample KBSS63metaG_FD_184325 | JGI IMG/M metagenome (GOLD analysis project Ga0207650, IMG submission 184325) | Switchgrass rhizosphere microbial communities from Kellogg Biological Station, Michigan, USA - KBS S6-3 metaG (SPAdes) (version 2) | ecosystem: Host-associated > Plants > Roots > Rhizosphere...
CGAGCATCGAAGCTGCGCGTCCACCCATCGAGCGGCCGCCGAGGATCCAGCGACGGGCGTCGACCGCCTGTCGCGCGTGCGCCTCGACGGCAACGATGCAGTCCTGCAATAGCGGCATCGGATTGGGGCGGCGGCTGTTGCGCTCGGTGTACGGGAAATTGAACCGGACGACGTGCAGCCCGCGCTTACGTAGCTCGGCGGACAGCGCGAGCACGCTGCGGTCGCTCATGTTTCCGCCCGCGCCATGTGCGAACAGGAACGCGGCCGTCGCCTCGCCGGTCGTTACCGGATCGAACGCGGCCGACACGGTGTGCTCGCCGACGGGCACGGTCCACGAGGCGCTGCGCTGCATCGGCGCCGGGCTATCGCTTGCTGAGTTTCCGATACGCAGACAGATGGCGGATCGCCTCCTGCTTCTGCCCGGCCGCCTCGCACAGCAGCGCGAGGTTGTAATGCGCTTCGCGGAGCTCCGGCGCTTCGACGAGTGCTGCGCGATACATGTCCGCGGCGTCGGCGGGACGCTTCGCATCCTCGAGCACGATCGCAAGGTTGAACAGCAGCGTCGAATCACGGCCGCAGTGCACGAGCCCCTGTCGATACACGGTTTCGGACTCGTCGTACTGTTTGCGGGCATGCAACAGCCGGCCGAGGTTCGTGTACGTGCCGGCGTGCTTGGGGTTCGCCGCCAGCGCTTGCCGGTAGAGCTCGACCGCGGCTACGGGGTTCGTCTCCTCGCAATCGACGGCGCGGTCATACAAGTCATCGCCGGATAGCTCCGGTGACGGCGCCGGCACGTCGAGAAACGCCAGCCGGCCACCCGGGGACTCGACGTGAAAGCGCAGCACGTATTGGCCGTCGTGTGTCTGCCATTGCGCATTGCCTTCCTGGACGACGACGGCGTCGCCGACCGCTTCGACGCGAAGGCCCGACAGTGGGATCTGCGGCGGTATCTGCGTTCGCAGCCGCCGCAACGAGCGCAGGATGCGCGTCGTCGGCAGCTTCGCATCGACGAGCGCCGCTGCGGCGCGCAGCACGACCAGGTCCTGGAACGAGAACCGGTATTCGCGGCGGCGGCCGCGCGACGGCGATACGAAGCCCGCGTCGATCAGGCCGCCGATGATGGAACGCGGTAGTCCGAGCAGCTTGCTGACGTCGCGTAAGGAGTAACCCGCGCTCACGAATCTCCGGTCACGACATCACGAACGCCTGCCGGCCTTTCTTTTTTGCACGGGCGCCTCGTCGGCTTCCGCGGTTTTCTTCGGTGACTTCTTCGGTACTGCCTTCAATTCGGCGGGTGCTTCCGCCGCAGCCTCGGTGGGTTCTTTGGCGGCGGGTCGCTTCGCCGGCATCTTGGCGAGGCTCGCCTTCAATGCCTCCATCAGGTCGATCACCTGGCCGCCCGCTTCGGGTACGCTGGGCGAAACCGCGATCTCCTGGCCCTCGAGTTTCTGCTCGATCGCCGTCTCGATGCGCTTCTTCACGTCGTCCTCGTACTTCGTCGGATCGAACGTCGGCGACGAGATCTGCGCGATGAGTTGCTGCGCGAGGGTCAACTCGGCATCGCGGACCGGAGCTTCCGGGATCTCGACGTCCTCGATCGTTCGCACCTCCGGCGCGTACAGCAGCTGCTGCATCACGAGGCCGCCGGGCACGGGCCGCAATTGCACGATGTATTGCTTGCCGCGCGCGGCGTAGCGTCCGACTGCCGTCTGCTTCGACTTGCGCATGCTCTCGGCGAGCAACGCGTACGGCTTGGCGCCACCTTTGTCGGGCCCGAGGAAATAGGCCTTGTCGTAATAGATCGGGTCGATGCTCTCGGCGGGCACGAACTCGTCGATCTCGACGGTCTGCGTCGCTTTCTCGCCGAGCGCCGTAAGCTCCTCGGGCGTGAACATCACGTACTGGTCCTTCGCGAATTCGTAGCCCTTGACCATGTCGGCACGTTCGACGACGACATCTTCCTTGATGCAGACATACTGCTGACGCAGGCGTGAGCCGCACGCGCCGTGCAGCAGGTTGAACGAAATGCCGGCGCTCGCCTGGGTGGCGGCGTAAAGCTTCACCGGTATCGACACCATGCCGAATGAAACCAGCAACGAAGCGATTGAGCGGGCGGCCATACGTTCTCCGGACGACGGGTTCGCTTGGGACGGGTATCCTGACGCCCCTTGCAGCCGAGGTCAATCGTGGAGGTCGTGGTGCGAACCGTCCCCCGACGCGGATTCGCGAACGGTGAGCCGCTCATGCCCGGCCCGCCATCGCGAAAACGCGCATGCGGGTCGAGGCCTCGAAGCGTGGCGAATTTGCAACACCCGACCTCGTGCGCGGACGTCAACCATGGATGAAACGAGCCGATTGCCTCACGCTTCGCGAAGCGCGCGGCCATCGCCGACAGGGGTACCCGTGACGCGCCAACGACGGCAGACATAGCTGATGCAACGGCCCGAGTCCATGAGCGCAGTGGACGCATCCGCGGCAATTGAGCGCGGATCGCTAACGTGCGAAGCGCTCGCGCGCGCGTGCCTCGAACGCATCGCAACGCGCGAGCCGATCGTGCACGCATGGCGCGAGCTGGACGCCGATCGCATGCTCACCCGCGCGCGAGCGCTCGACCGTGGGCAGCGCCAGGGCCCGTTGCACGGACTGCCGGTGGCGATCAAGGACATCATCGCCACGGCCGACTTCCCGACACGTTACGGATCGTCGATCTACGCGGATCATCGGCCGTCGGCCGATGCGGCTTGCGTGTCCCTCGTCACGGAACAGGGCGCGGTGATCCCGGGAAAGACGGTGACCACCGAGTTCGCTTACTTCCAGCCGGGTCCAACGGCGAATCCAAAAAATCCGCGCCATACGCCGGGCGGGTCGTCGAGCGGTTCCGCGGCTGCGGTGGCGGATTGGATGGTGCCGCTGGCGCTCGGTACGCAGACAGCCGGTTCGGTCATTCGCCCGGCAGCGTTCTGCGGCATCGTCGGATTCAAGCCGACGTACGGACGGCTCAACCTCACGGGCGTCAAGCCGTTCGCACCGAGTCTCGACACACTCGGCTGCTTCGCGCGCGACGTCGGCGACGTCGAACTGTTGCGCAGTGCGCTGACTGGCGCAGCGTACCAACCCTTGCGGACACCGGCGGCACGCGTGCGCGTGGGCGTGTACCGGGCGCGGGAGTGGAGCAGCGCGCAGCTGCCCGCGCAGCAGGCGGTGCTCGACGTGGCCGAGCACTTGCTTCGTGAAGCGGACGTTCGCGACGTCGACGTGCCGGGTGCCGACGCTGCGACCGATGCGCAGGCGATCGTCATGGCGTTCGAGGCCGCGCATTCGCTCGGCTACGAATACCGCACGCATCGCGATGCGCTGAGTGTGCGGCTCGTCGAGCTGATCGAAACTGGCCTGCGCGTGCGCTACGCCGATTACGTGGCGGCGCAGCAGGCGGCGGCGAGTGCCCGCATGGCGTTTCGCGCCGCCTTCGACGCCCATGACGTGCTGCTGACGCCGAGCGCGCCCGGCGAGGCGCCTGCGGGGCTAGACGCTACGGGCGACCCGATCTTCAACCGGGGCGCGACGATGCTCGGCGTGCCGGCCATCACGCTGCCGGTTGGCATCGGTCAACACGAGTTGCCGATCGGCGTGCAGCTGATCGGCGTGTGGGACCGCGATCGCGAACTGCTCGAGATCGCGCAATGGGTTTACGCGCGCGTGCGCGCTACCCGCTAACAGCGGACGGTCTCGCGCTTACGTGGCGCCGGACACGCCTGACGCGGGGGTCTCCGTCGCGTGGGACTGCATCAGGTGATGCACCTGGCTGCCGATCGATCCCAGCCCGAACATCGACAGCATCGACTTAGCCGGCGTATCGACAATCACCTGACAGTGCAGATCCTCCGCAAACCGAACGATCGACTCGGCCGGATGACCGACGAGCACGTGGTCCTCGTGCGGAACGCCGGCCTTGTCGAGCATGGCGATCACCGGTTCGAGCACGCGCATGCCGGCGTCGCGGTGAAAGTCGCGCAGGTCGTCGCGATTGAAGAACTGCGCGATGTGCTTGGGCAGTGGCCGCTGCACGTTGAGCAGATGGATGTGCACCGGCTCGCCGTGGTACAGGTTGATCGCCTGGCTTGACGCCCATCCTGCGTCGCCGGCATCACAGACGGGTATGACGATGTCACGCATGGCGTTCTCCCTGCTCATGACAGCGCCGTGCGCTCGTTCCGCGCCGTGCTGTGCGTCAACGTGGATTCGGCGGGCTCGCTGTGCTTCCTGCGCGCCAGCATCTTGCCGGCGATCACGACGAACACCGCACCGACGATCGGTGCGAGGTTCTCGAGGAAGTGCGCGTGCGTGTCGATGTAACTCTTGACCGCCGGGTCGGCGACGGCCATGTCGCCGGCGACGTAGCCGAGCAGTCCGGCGCCGATGACGATGAATTGCGGGAAGCGCTCCATCAGTTTCACCAGCATCGCGCTGCCGAAGAGGATCAGCGGCATCGTGATCAACAAGCCCAGGAACAGCATGCCGAGGTGGCCCTTGGCCGCACCGGCCATGCCGAGCACGTTGTCGAGGCTCATGACGATGTCGGCGATGATGATCGTCTTCACCGCTTCCATGAAGCTGTTGCTTTCCTTGACGTCACCGTCCTCGTTCTCGGGCAGGAGCAGCTTGACGCCGATCCACAGCAGCAGCAGGCTGCCGACTATCTGGATGTAAGGCAGCGTCATCAGCAACGCGGCGAACGACGTCAGTGCGGTCATCAGCACGACGATGCCGGCGGTGCCGACGATGAATGCGCGCTTCTGGTCCCGCGGCGGCAATGACCGGCAGGCGAGCGCGATGACGAGCGCGTTGTCGCCGCTCAGCACGACGTTGATGACGGCGATCTTGAACAGCGCCGTCCACGTCTCGGGATCGGTCAAGGCTGCGAGCATGCGTGCGCTCCGCGGGTGAAAGGCAGGAGCACCCAAACTACGTGCGCAGCATTACCCGCCCCTGTCGCGGGGATTACGCCCGGCTGTCCCGATCCTTACGGGAAGCTTGCGTTCAGATTACGGCAGGCTTACAGCGTGCTCGGGGAACGTCACGGTAAACGTGTTGCCGAGCCCGTCCACGTCTTCAGTCAGCGCGATCGACGCATCGTGCAGTTGCGCGATTTCGTGGACGATCGCCAGCCCCAGGCCGCTGCCGTCCGCGTGCGCGCCGAGCAGCCTGTGGAATCGCTCGAACACGCGCTGCCGCTCCGCGACCGGGATGGTGGGCCCGTCGTCGCTGACGGCGACGCGCGGCGGATCGGTTCCGACGCGGACGGTCACGCGGCCGCCGTCGTGGCTGTAGCGGATCGCGTTGTCGAGCAGGTTGTTGATGAGCTCGGTCAGCCGCAGCGCATCGCCGTGAATGATTGCAGGCTTTTGCGCTGCCTCGAACCCGAGGTCGATGTGCTTGCGGTACGCCTGCGGCACCCATTCCATCGTCACGTCGAACGCGAGCCGCGACAGGTCGGTCGCCGTGAACGCGACCTTGCGCACCGTCGCCGGCTCGTTTCGCGCAAGCGACAGCAGTTGTGCGACGAGTCGCGACATCCGCTCGACGGCCGTGTACAGATGCGCGAGTGATTGCTTCGCCTGCGCCGGGTCTTCTTCGCGCAACGCAACTTCGATGTGCGCTTTCAGCCCGGCGACGGGCGTACGCAGCTGATGCGCCGCGTCCGCGATGAAGCGGCTCTGGTAGGTAAGAATCGCATCCAGCCGTGCCATCAGGTCGTTGACGGCCGACAGGAGCGGATGCACTTCACCCGGCACGTGGGCCACGGCAACGGGACTGAGGTCGAGATGGGAGCGGGCGGCGACGGCCTCCTGCAGCGCGCGCAGTGGCGCGAGTCCGCGCGCAACACCTGCCCACAGCACGACGCCGACGATGGCAATCAACAGCAGCTGCGGGAGGATGACGCCGATCAGGATCTCGTTGGCGAGCATGTGGCGCTTTACGAGCGTCTCCGCGACCTGGACGGTGAACGGCGCGCGGCCATGATCTGCGCCGCGGATCTGGGCGATGCGCACCGGACTGCCACGCGCCTGGCCGTCGTACGCGAGCGGTGCGGCGTCGGGTCGTCCCGGCGGCAGCTCGGCATCGCCGGCGATCAGCACGCCGCCCGCGGTTCGCACGGCGTAGTAGACGTCGTCGTACTGGTCGAGGAGCAGCGTGCGCTCCGCGTCCTTCTCGAGGTCGAACGCCGGCACTGTGCCGACGACCTTGACGTGCAGGTTGAGCTCGCGCGCGATCTCCATCAGTTCGCCGTCGTAGACGCGGTTCGACAGATGACGGGCGAGGAAGTAGCTGCCAATTGCATCGACGACGAACAGCAGCGACAACGGGATCAGCAGCCAGCGCAGCAGCTTGCTGCGCAGCGTAGCGCTACCCCTGCTCATCGAACTTGTCGAGCAGGTAGCCCATGCCGCGCACCGTACGGATGTCGATGCCGAGCGGCTCCAGTTTCTTGCGCACGCGGTGCACGTAGACTTCGATGGCGTTGCTGCCGACGTCGTCACCGAAGCCGAACAGGTGGTCGATGATCTGCTCCTTGCTGACCACGCGGCCCTGGCGCGACAGCAGCAGTTCCGTCAACGCGAGCTCGCGCGCCGACATCTCGACCGGCTGATCGTCGTGAAATAGCCGCCGGCCCGGGACGTCGAGGCGCAACCGGCCGTGCGTCATGCTCGTGCCGGAGGCGTTGTGGCCGCGCCGGATCAGCGCGCGAACGCGCGCCTCGAACTCCGGCAGGTCGAACGGCTTGGTCATGTAATCGTCGGCGCCGAGGTCTAGGCCTGCCACCCGATCTTCCAGCATGTCGCGTGCCGTCAGGATGAGCACGGGCGTCGTCGAGCGCCGGTCGCGCAAGCGCCGCAACACGGACAGCCCGTCGACCTTTGGCAGCGCGATGTCCAGCACCACCAGGTCGAACGTCGTGGTGGCGAGCGCGAGGTTCGCCGCTTCGCCGTCGCTCGCGAGATCGACTGCATAGGCCGACTGGTTCAGCGCCCGCGTGAGCGCCGCCGCCAGGACGGAGTCGTCTTCAACGACCAGGATTCGCATGCGCGCTCCGTGTTGGATGCCGGGCAGCGCCGCAGTGCCGCTGCGCTTGCCCGCCGCGAATCTTCGCATTTTCCCGATTAGCGCCCCCGCCGGCGGACATGAGCACGCAACGCGCAACCTCTGCTACATTGCGCCGGCATGCAGACGCCGGTTGCCCAACGCCCGCTTTCCGTTTACGACATGGAGGCGATCCTTCGCGTCACGCGCGGGCTGGCGGCGCCATTCGACCTCACGACGATGCTGGGCGAGGTGGTCAGCGCCGCGAAGCAGGTACTGGACGCCGAGCGAGGGTCGGTCTGGCTGTACGACGCAGCGACCAACGAGTTGGTGCTCGAAGTGGCGACGGGCATCCGTCCTGTGCGGGTGCCGACCGGCAGCGGGCTCGTAGGCGCGTGCGCGCGCGAGCGGCGGATCATCAACGTGCCCGACTGCTACGCAGATCCGCGGTTCGATCCGAGAGTCGACAAGGCCTCCGGCTATCGGACGCGTTGCATGCTGACGCTGCCACTTGTCGACCACAAGGACGCGCTGGTAGGCGTCATGCAGGTGCTGAACAAGCGGGACGGCGTCTTCGACGCCTACGACGAGGTGCTGGCCACAGCACTCGCCGCGCAATGCGCCGTCGCGCTGCAGCGCGTGAAGATGACCGGCGCACTGATCGAAGGCGAGAAGATGCGCCAGGCGCTGGAGATGGCGCGCGTTGTCCAGATGAGCACGCTGCCGACGGAGATGCCGCCCGTGCCGTCGTACGACGTGTGCGCGACGTTCCAGCCTGCCGACCTGACCGGCGGCGACACCTACGACCTGGCACTTCTCGGCGAGCGCCTGCTTGTCGTGCTGGGCGACGCGACCGGTCACGGCATAGCGCCGGCCCTGTCGGTCACGCAGATGCAGGCGATGCTGCGGATGGCGTTCAGGCTCGGCGCCGACCTCGAGACCGCGTTCCTGCAGGTGAACAACCGCCTGGCGGAGACGCTGGCCGACGATCGCTTCATCACGGCGTTCATCGGCGTGCTCGATCCCGCGACGCACGTACTGCGGTTCCACAGCGGGGGACAGGGTCCGATCTTCCGCTATAAAGCGGCCGACGCGACGTGGGAACGCTACAAGCCGACGAGTTTTCCGCTCGGTGCGATGCCGCTCGCGACGTTGCGGCCGGCCATCGAGATGGAGATGCTGCCCGGCGACGTGCTCGCCGTGATCTCGGACGGCATCTACGAATACGAGAACGGACGCGGCCAGGCGTTCGGCGAGGCGCGCGTGCAGGCACTCATCGCCGCTAACGCCGACAAGCCAACTGCACAGATGCTCGAACTGTTGATGGCGGACATTCGCGCGTTTGCGCAAGGCGCGCCGCAGGAAGACGACATGACCGCCGTGCTGGTCAAACGCCAGAGCCCGCTCTGGGCACGAGCCAGCTTTGACCGCAACTTCGACGCGCTGGAGTCGATGACGGCATTCAGCGCGACGGCGTTTGCCCGCATGGGCGTGGATGAGCGACTGCTGCCGATCGTTGACCTGGCCGTGGAAGAGTTGTTCACGAACATGGTCAAATACGGAGTCGGCAGCAGCGCACCGGTCCGCATCGAGATTGGCGCGATCGCCGGGGGTGTCGAGGTTCGGTTGATCGACGACGACGTGGAACCGTTCGACATCACGCGGATGCCGGACGTCGACGTCGATGCACCGATCGAGGAACGGGAACCGGGAGGCCTCGGGCTGCACCTCATTCGACGCATGGTGGATTCGGTCGAGTACGAGTACGTAAAGGAACGCCGGCAGAGCCGGATAACGCTGCGGATAACCGGGGCGGGTTCAGCGGCTCGAAGCTAGAGCCGCGGGCAACAAGGGGAGAGCATGCTCGCAATCGAAAGGGGCGCGGACGGCGCCGTGGTGCTGAACGGCCGGCTGGACGCAGTGCAGGCGCCGGCGGCGCAGTCGTTTCTCGATCAGGTGCAGGGCCTGGTGACGCTGGACTGCGGCCAGCTCGAATACATCTCGAGCGCCGGCCTTGGCGTGCTGCTCAAGACCCAGAAGCGGCTGCAGGCGACCGGCGGCAAGCTGCGGCTCGTCCGTCTGAAGCCGCACCTGCGCGACATCTTCACCTATTCGGGGTTCGACCAGCTGTTCGAGATCGAGGCAGGGTCCTGAGAACCGCTCTTTCCAACTTTTCGGGCGGTCGAGTGTAATTATGGACAATGACGTCGATCAGGCGCTCGTCGACAGGTACCGAAGTGGTGACCGCAAGGCGTTCACCGAGCTGGTGATTCGATACCAGCGGCCTGTCTACAACGCTGCGTACTGGATTCTGCGTAGCGCCGACGACGCCAGCGACATTGCCCAGGACGTTTTTCTCAAGGTTGCCGAACGTCTCGATGAATACGACTCGCACCACAAGTTCTTCAGCTGGATCTACCGGATTGCCGTCAATGAGTCCCTCAACTTGCTGCGCCGCAACGGGCACCAGGAGTGGCTGGACGATGAGATCGATATTCCCGGGCCGGACTCAGCAAACCCCGAATCGCTGGCCACCGATGCCGAGCGCGCCCGGCATATCCAGCGCGCGTTGATGGATTTGTCAGTGAACGACCGGACAGTGCTCGTGCTCAGGCACTTTTCCGACTGCAGCTACGAAGAGATCGCGGGGATCCTCGATCTCGATGAAAAGACGGTGAAGTCGCGGCTGTTCGAAGCGCGTCATCGCCTCCGCGCAACGCTGAAGGATTTTCGGCCCGGCTGACATGACTCATTCGCGACTCAATGAACTGATGCACGCGGTGCTCGACGGCGAGGCAACGGCCGTCGAAGCGCGTGAACTCGACGCCGTTCTCGCGCGAGACGCGAAGGCGAAGGACGAGTTCGACGAACTCCGGTCGCTATTCGACGGCCTGGCGGCAGTGCCGCAGCGCTTTCCACCCGAGGGATTGGTGGCGGCCGTCACGGCCAGGCTGGGAGAGCTTCCCGCGGCGCGGACGGACGCCGACCAACTTTTCGCGCCGTCCGGTGTATTTGGAGCAAGTTCGAAGGATGTCCGGGGAGGAACTCCCGGGAACAAGGCAGCGGTTGATCGAGTATTTCCACTTTGGGCGTTTTTCAGGGGTGACACAATGAGCGAAAGTACCAGCGGCTTTTCAGGCAAACGCAAGCTTCTGATTGGCGGCGGTTTCGCCGTTGCGGCTGTCGCCGTAGCAGTCTCCACCGGTCTCTTCCCGCCGAGCACTGACACGGCGGGTACGATCGTGCCGGCCGACCGTTACCGTGCGCCGCAGATCACCACTGGCGACGTCAAGCTCGATACTCAATCGGCAGCCCAATCGACGCAGAACGGCGCGTCCGGCGCCGCGGCCTCGGGCAACCTGCCGAGCGGCAACCTGCCGAGCGGCAACCTGCCGAGCGGCAACCTGCCGAGTGGCAACCTGCCGAGCGGCAACCTGCCGAGCGGCAACCTGCCGAGCGGCAACCTGCCGAG
>Ga0207650_10003646_pt1 | contig 10549 bp, 7 predicted proteins | sample KBSS63metaG_FD_184325 | JGI IMG/M metagenome (GOLD analysis project Ga0207650, IMG submission 184325) | Switchgrass rhizosphere microbial communities from Kellogg Biological Station, Michigan, USA - KBS S6-3 metaG (SPAdes) (version 2) | ecosystem: Host-associated > Plants > Roots > Rhizosphere >...
TTCTCGATCACGGTGAAATGCCGATTCCGCGCAATTTGCCGTTCGCGGCCGACTGCTCGCGACGCTTGGCGAACCCGTTCCAGTCGCCCAACTTCAGCGCTTTCTTGAGCAGGCCGGGCAAATCGGCAATTTCGTACGTCGAGCCGGTCGGCGTTTTGTACGGAAATGCGTCGGGCGGAATGAAATTGAGCCGGCGCAATTCCGCGGCGTCCATCTTGAGCTCCATCGCTGCCTGGTTGACGAGTCGCTCGACGACGTACGCAATGTCTGGACGTCCGGCGCCGCGGTACGAGCCTACCGGCGTGCAATTCGTAAGCGGCGCGCGAAACGTCGCATACAAAGCGGGGATGCGATAGACGCCCGTCATGCACACGCTCGTGTTGCGGATGTGGCCGACCGAGCCCGGCGACAGGTACGCGCCCATGTCGTTGATCCAGTTGAGCCGCATGCCGAGAAACTTGCCTTTGCTGTCGAGCGCAAGTTCGCCGTCGATGATGTTGGCGCGGCCGTGCGTGTCGGTCAGGAATGCTTCGACGCGCGTCGAAACCCACTTGACCGGCTTGCCCAGCGCTTTGGCCGCGATCATCAGCGCGCAATATTCCGGATACGCCACGGTGCGCTGGCCGAAGCCGCCGCCAACGTCGCGCGCCTCGAATATCAATTTGTCTTCCGGCATTTTCGTGTACGCCGAAATCTGCTTGCGCAGCGTCGTTACGCCCTGCATGACGACGTTGAATCGATAGCTGTCGTTCGCTGCATCGTAAGACACGAGACACGCGCGCGGCTCCATCGGGCTCGGCGATACGCGCGTCGATTCGACTTTGAGTTTGGTTATATGGGCGGCCTGCGCAAACGCGGCCTCCACTTCCTGGGCATTGCCGGTCTCGGCTTCGAACGACAGATTGCCCGGCACGTCGTCATGCAGTTGCGGCGCGCCCGCGGCGAGCGCTGCTTCGGGCTGCACGACGCACGGCAGATCGCGGTACTCGATTTCGATGAGTTCGGCCGCGCTCTGGGCCGCGGCAGCGCTGTCGGCGACGACGAGCGCTATGGCCTCGCCGACGAACCGCACTTTGCCGTGCGCGAGCACCGGACGCTGCGGCGCGAGTGCTTTCGTCCCGTTGCGGCCGGGAATCGTCAGCGAATGCGGCGGCTTGGTGTAACCCGCGGCGACTGCGTCAGCGCCGGTAAACACATGCCGCACGCCCGGCTGCTTGAGTGCCGCCGCCATATCGAGCGCCTTGATTTCGGCATGCGCGTGATCCGAGCGCACGAAATAGCCATACAACTGCCCGGCGGCGTTCCAGTCGGATGCGTACTTGCCTGCGCCTGTGATGAGGCGCTTGTCTTCGACGCGATTGCCGTGATGCGCGTGCCCTTCGTGCTCGTGATGCTCGTGGTGCGTATCCATGAATTCCCTGGGTGAACTGCTGAATTGGTGAACTGCTGATGGTGAACTATTAACTGAAGCGCGCGGCGCGCGGATGTGGCGGCAAATTCAACGCGTCGGGCGCTTCGAATGGCTTGTGGCCTTCGACCTGTGCCGCATACAGCACGCGCCGCTCCTTCGAGTCGAAAGAGTCGCGCTTGTGCAGCGTCGCGCGATTGTCCCAGATAACGACGTCACCAACTGACCACACGTGCTCGTAGCAAAACCGCGGCTGTGCGGCATGCGCCCACAGTTCGTCGAGCAATGCCTCGGATTCTTCGAGCGACAAACCGTTTACATAGGCGCTGTGGCGGCGCCCGAGGAACAGGGTATTCGCGCGCGTCTCCGGGTGAGTCGAGATGATCGGATGGCTGGGGCCGGGCGTGTGGCGGATGTCGTCCTTGAGCGATGCGCCGGGACGCAGCTTCATCGCGGTGTCGACGGTATTCCCCTGCTTGATGGTTTTGCCCGCGATGCGTTTCTTCTGCGCCGCGGTGAGCGCATCGTAGGCGGCGTAGCAATTCAAAAACATCGTATTGCCGCCTTTTTCGTTCGGCGGAATTTCCTTGGCGACCAGCATGCGCGCGGCGGTCGGCGCTTCCTTGAACGAAAAATCCGAATGCCACACGATTTCGCCGTCGCCGAGAATGCCGATCGTCTTGCCGGCCTCTTTCACGTTGGACACCACCGTGACCTCCGGCGGCAGCTTGTAAAGCTCGTGCGCGGCGCGTTCCGGCAAGTCGCGCTGATGCAGATTCGACGACGATACCGGAATGCCGAAACGCCTGACCAGCCGCACGAGATCTTCGGCGCTGACGTCCTGGCCGCGAAACACGAGCATCACGTTATCGAGCCACACGTCATGTATGCGCTTGAACGATGCATCGTCGAGTGCATTGATGTCGAAGCCCCGAATCTCCGCGCCGAGCGCAGATTTGCACGGAACTACGTCGAATTGCGCGCCGGGCGCGTTTTTTTGGGCAAGCGAGGTGTCAGCCATGGTCGTTCCTCCGTCCTCGGGTCATCTGTCGTAGTGGGTTATACATAGTATATAGCGCCTGAAGCGAGGCCGTAGCAGGGCGCCGCGCGCCGGGGGCCATTTGGCGAGTTGCGCGCGCTCTGCTAGTCTCTGCCTTCAATTTTTTTCGCCACATTCCGCGCCGCGAAAACAAATCAGCTGGAGTACCGATGCAATCCCGAGTTCGCTTGCCCGTGGCCGCCGTTGCTGCGGCCGCCTTCCTGTCCGGCGCGGCCGCCGCGCAGCCGTATCCGTCGCGGGGGCCGGTCCGCATCGTCGTCGGCTTCCAGGCCGGTGGCGGCACCGACATCGCCGCGCGCATCATTGCGCAGAAGCTGACTGATGCGCTGGGCGTCACCTTCATCGTCGACAACCGGCCGGGTGCCGCCGGCAACATCGGCGCCGACATCGTCGCCAAGTCCAGCGCCGATGGCTACACCATCCTGATGGCGAACTCGACCATCGCCATCCCCAGCTTGTCCGTCAGACTGCCGTTCGACGTCAAAAAAGATTTCGCGCCGGTCAGCAACATCACGCTCGGACCCTCGGTACTGCTCGTGAATCCCAGCCTGCCGGTGACGGACGTCAAAGGGCTGGTGGCGCTCGCCAAGGCCAAGCCCAGGGCATTGATCTACGGCTCCGGCGGCGTCGGCAACGTCACGCACCTGGCGATGGAGCTGCTCATGTCGATGACCGGCATCGAGATGACCCACGTACCGTACAAGGGCGCCGCGCCATCGGTCGTCGGCCTGCTCGGTGGTGAAGTGCAGTTGCTGTTTGCCGGCATTCCCGGGGTGATGGCGCAGATCAGCGCCGGAAAGGTCCGCGCCCTCGGCGTGTCAATCTCCCAGCGCAGTATCGCGCTGCCTAACGTGCCGACGATAGCCGAGGCGGGATTGCCCGGCTATTACGCGGCGTCATGGTACGGCCTGATGGTGCCGGCCGGCACGCCGAAAAGCAGTATCGACATGCTGGCCAAACAAATCGGCACTATCATGCGCGTACCCGAGGTCAAGGAAAAAATGCTGGCGCAGGGCTTCGAGCCTGTCGGCGACACGCCAGCGCAATTCGGAAAATTTATCAGCGAAGAAATACTGCGCTGGGAGCAGGTCGTCGCAAGAGCGGGCGTCAAGCCCGAGTAAGCCCATACGAGGAAGACATCATGATCGATCGCATAGAAATTTTTATCACCGCATTGTCCGAACGCCTGCAGCGCGTCTTCTCGAGCGGCGCCTACGATACCGGCCCCGCGGACAGCATTCTCGGCAAGCACGTGCTCGTAAAGATATATGCAGACGGGGTCACCGGCATTGCGCAGGTGCGGCCGATCAGCCCCGGCCACTTCGTCGCCGACACCGCGCCGAGCGTGTTCTCAGCAATCAAGGAAGTTTACGGGCCCGCGCTGCTCGGCAAATCGATTTTCGATTTCGAGTCTAACAACGCGATGTTCGACAACCGGCTCGCCGGCAATCCGGCCGCGCGCTCCGTGCTCGATATCGCTCTGCACGACGCCGCCGGCAAAGCGCTGAAAACGCCGCTCTACAACCTGCTCGGCGGCTGCTGCCAGCCGCGCATACCACTTGAATGGTCGGTCAGCATGGCGGACGACGTCGGCGTCATCATCGCGGAAGCCAGGCGTGCAGTCGACGAATTCGGCATCAAGGTGCTGTGCCTGAAGATGGCGGACCGCCGCGGCTGGCGCCACGACGTCAGCAATTTTGCGGCCGTGCGCAAAGCGGTCGGCGACGACGTGATGATAGGCATAGACCCCAACACGGGCTGGACGCTCGCCGACGCGCTCTCGGCGATCGAGGCGATCAAACCGATGGGGCTCGGTTATATCGAGCAGCCGATCGAGCGGCGCGATCTCGCCGGCATGACGGAAATCCGCCGCGCGGCGAATGGCGTACCGGTAATGGCGGATGAAGGCGTGTTCACGCTGCAGGACGCGCATGCGCTGGCACAGGCGCGTGCCTGCGACGCGTTTTGCATCAAGCTCTACAAAATGGGCGGCCTCACCAACGCGAAAAAAATCGCAGCGATTGGCGAGTCCGCGAATATCCGCGTCAACTGCGGCGGGCTCGCGGTGCAGTCGCAGCTCGACGCCGCCGCCAGCGCGCACTTCTACGCGGCCATGCCTGCTGCGCGCACGATGGGTGCGGCCGAGTTCACGTTCGGCCTGAACTCGACCGCCAAAGATCCGCTGTGCCCCGACAGCGATTTCAAGATCAAAGACGGGCACGTCGACGTGCCGCGCGGCCCGGGCCTCGGCGTGACCATCGACGAAGCGCTGCTCAAGAAAAATACGCTGATGCAGGAAACCGTTCGTTAAGCCTGGAATATCGATAGTCATACCCGCGCAGGCGGGTATCCAGACGATTTGAATTTTTCCTGGTTTCCCGCGTGCGCGGGAACGACGTAAAGAAGTTTCAAAAGTCGCTGCCAGTGGGAGGAACGCAAATGTTTTCCGTCAGAGCCGCCTTGCACGCTTACGGCGCGGTTGTTGTGTTCGCAGCGGTTTTGCCGGCGCCGGACGCCCTGGCGCAGCCGACAGGAGAATCCTATCCCGCCAAAACCATCCGCTTCATCTGCCCGTTTCCGCCGGGCGGCGCCAACGATCTTCTCGCGCGCCTGTTCGCGCAGAAAATGGCGGACACGCTGGGGCAGCAGGTGTTCGTCGAAAATCGCGGCGGCGCGGGTGGGATCATAGGCGCCGAGGCTGGAGCCCGCGCGCCGGCCGACGGCTACACGATCACGATGGCGAACCTAAGCATGCTCGCGATCAATCCGTTTCTCTACGCCAAGCTGCCGTACGACGTCGTGCGCGATTTCGCGGCGGTGATCGAGCTCGCGCAAAGCGTCAATCTGCTGCTCGTGCATCCATCCGTGCCCGCGACCACATTGAAGGAACTGATCGATCTCGCCAAGGCCAAGCCGGGCGGCTACAACTACGCGACGCCGGGCATCGGCACGCCGGCCCATCTCGCGACCGAGCTGATGGCCTCGATGGCGGGCATCAAGCTTGTGCATGTTCCTTACAAAGGGTCGGGCGCGGCCATTCCCGCGGTGATCGCGGGCGAATCGCAGATTTTCATCGAGCCGGTCGCGACTTCCATCGCGCATGCGCGCGCGGGGAGAATGCGAGCGCTCGCCGTTACGTCGGCGCAACGCGCGGCGGTCACGCCCGAGTTGCCGACTATGGTGGAAGCGGGCTTGGCCGGCTACGAATTCACTTCGTGGTACGGCGTCATTGCGCCTGCGGCGACGCCGCGCGCCGTCGTCATGCGGCTGAACGAAACGATCAACCGCATACTCAATCAGGCGGACATGAAGGAGAACCTGACCTCGCAGGCGATGCTTACAATCGGCGGGCCGCCCGAAGCGTTCGCCGCGAAAATAAAAACCGAAATGGCGCGTTGGGGCAAGGTCGTAAAGGATACCGGCGCGAAGGCCGACTAAGCTTTTAAGCCGTCAGGCCCGCGAGCACGTACGGCAGGATGCCGCCGTTGCGCACGTAATCTATTTCCGCCGGCGTATCGAGCCGCAAGGTCAACGCGACGCGTTCCTCTCTCCCGCCCGGCCGCTTTATTGCGAGCGTAATCGACTGCCGCGGCTTCGCCTGATCACTCAAACCCGTCAGGTCGAACACTTCTTCGCCCGTGAGGCCCAGCGAGGACGCGGTCACGCCCGGCGGCAACTGACAAGGCAGCACGCCCATGCCAACGAGATTGCTGCGATGAATGCGCTCGAAGCTCGCGGCGACAACCGCGCGCACGCCGAGCAGGCGCGTACCCTTCGCGGCCCAGTCGCGCGCGCTGCCGGTGCCGTATTCTTCGCCGGCAATCACGATCAGCGGCACGCGTTCGGTTTCGTACAGCATCGCGGCGTCGTAGATCGTCATCTGCTTGCCGTCGGGCTGATGCTTCGTGTAACCGCCCTCGACGCCGGGCACCATCTGGTTGCGCAAGCGCTGATTGGCAAATGCGCCGCGCACCATCACTTCATGGTTCATGCGCCGGGCGCCGTAATTGTTGAAATCCACCGGCTTGACCCCGAGGCTTTGCAAATAGAGGCCGGCGGTCGAGCTCGCCTTGATGCTGCTGATCGGGCTGATGTGATCGGTTGTGATCGAATTGCCGAGGATCGCGAGCGCGCGCGCACCGCGGAATTCGCGCAGGCCCGACTCGGTATAACGCTCGTCCAGAAACGGCGGCGCCTTGATATAAGTGGACGCGCCGCTCCACGCGTACGTCTCGCCGCTGCTCTTCGGAATGGCTTTCCACTGCGGATGCGCGGCTTCGAAGTCCATGCCGTAGATCTTGCGGTAATACGCCGGCTTGACTGCCGCATTCAGCGCCGCCGCCAGTTCATCCTGCGTCGGCCACAGGTCCTTGAGAAATACCGGCTTGCCGGAGGGATCGTTGCCGAGCGGTTCGTTCGCGAGATCGATGTCGACTCTGCCCGCCAGCGCAAACGCAACGACGAGCGGCGGACTCGCGAGAAATGCCGCACGCACGGACGGGTGTATGCGCGCCTCGAAGTTGCGATTGCCCGACAACACGGCGCAGGCAACCACATCGTTGTCGTTGATCGATTTTTCGAGACCGGCGTCGATAGGGCCCGACGCGCCGAAACACGTCGTGCAACTGTAGCCGGCCAGCATGAAACCGAGTTGATCGAGATAACGCTGCAAGTCGGCCGCAACGAGATATTCGCTGACGACGCGCGAGCCGGGCGCCAATGACATCTTGACCCATGGCTTGGCACTCAATCCGCGCTCGACCGCTTTCTTCGCGACCATGCCGGCAGCCAGCATCACGCCCGGATTCGATGTGTTCGTGCATGACGTAATCGCGGCGATCACCACCGCACCATCGCGCGGTGCATTCGCCGATGACACTTTCGCGGCTGTTTTCCCGTAGCCTCCGTCCGCGGTCGGCTGCTTCAGCAGCATATCGAACTGCGACTTGAGTTCGGTCAGCGCAATGCGATCCTGCGGGCGCTTCGGCCCCGCGACGTTCGGGGTGATCGAGCCAAGATCAAGCGTCAACACATCCGAATATTCGATTTCGCTCGCGTTTGCCGGTCCGAATAAGCCCTGGGCTTTGTAATACGCTTCAGTCGCGGCGATCTGCTCCTCCGGGCGCCCCGTCTGCCGCAGGTAGTTCAGGGTCTGCGCGTCGATCGGGAAAAATCCCACAGTCGCACCGTATTCGGGCGCCATGTTGGCGATTGTCGCGCGGTCCGGTACCGTGAGCTTTGCAATACCTGCGCCGAAAAATTCCACGAACTTGCCAACCACTTTCGCTTTGCGCAGCATTTCCGTCACGTGCAGCACCATGTCGGTCGAGGTGACGCCCGCGCGCAGTTCGCCGGTCACGTTCACGCCGATTACGTCGGGCGTCAGCATATAGACGGGCTGGCCCAACACTGCAGCCTGCGCTTCGATGCCGCCGACGCCCCACCCGACGGTGCCCAGCCCGGCGATCATGCAAGTGTGGGAATCGGTGCCGACCAGCGTATCCGGATAATACGTGCCGTCTTTTGACAGCAACCCCGGCGCGAAGAATTCGAGATTGATCTGGTGCAGGATGCCGAAGCCCGGCGGCACCAGCCGGATGCCGTCGTACGCCTGCGTCGCCCACTTCACGAAACTGAAGCGCTCGAAGTTGCGCTCGATCTCGAGCTGCATGTTTTTCTCGAGTGCGTCGGCAGTTCCGTGATAGTCGACGGTCAGCGTGTGATCGAGCGTCATGTCGAGTGGCACCTTCGGCTGCACGAGCCCCGGCGCGCGGCCCGCTCGCTGCATCGCATCCCGTAGCGCGGTCAGATCACCGAGCAGCGGTATGCCCGCAGCGCAGTTCAACACGACGCGTCCGACGATGAATGGAATCTCGTTTTCGCGTTTGCCATTCGGTTGCCAGCTTGCGAGCTCGCGCACGTTTTCTTCCTGCACGACGCGGCCGTCGCAGTTTCTGAGCAATGATTCGAGCACGACCCGGATCGATATCGGCAGGCGGGAGAGGCTGGCACCGAGTTCTTTTTCCAGCGCGGGCAGCGAGCAGATGGTGCCATTGCGGCCGTGGCCGAGATCGATTTCGCGTTTGGTAGCGTTTGTGATGGGTGATCGCATAAGTTTCGATTCAAAATTCGAACAAAGTTGAATACGTCATTCCGGCGAAAGCCGAAATCCAGGACATTTAGATCGCCTGGATACCGGCGTGCGCCGGTATGACGAGCTTTTTACTCGGCCCGCAGACCGGCCTGCTTGATGACCTTCGACCATTTCGCGTAATCGTTGCGCAGCATCGCCGCGAATTCCTCGGGAGTCGTCGTTCCTATTTCCGCGGCCTGCGCGCGCATGCGGTCTTTCATATCGGTCGAATTCGCAACTGTGCCGATGTCCGTATTGAGACGCGCAACTATCGCGTCGGGCAGTCCCGCCGGCGCGAGAACGCCGTTCCAGGTGATCACGATCAGGCCCGGCACGCCCGCCTCCTTGGCGCTCGGCACATCCGGCAGCGCGGTCCAGCGTTTGTTGTCGGTCAGCACCAATGCTTTCAACTTGTTGCTTTTGACGAACGGAACGACCGACGGCATCGTCGCGAACATTGTATCGACGTGGCCGCCCATCAGGTCGGTAACCGCCGGGCCGCCGCCTTTATAGGGAACGTAGTTGATTTTGACCTTCTCGATTTCCTGAAACACCACGCCGGTCAGATGGTTCGTGCTGCCGATGCCCGACGTCGCGAAGCTCAATTGGCCCGGTTTCGCGCGCGCGAGCGCAACGAGTTCGGTCACCGAGCGTGCCGGCAGGTGCGGATTCACGACCAGGATGTTCGGAAAGTTGATCACGTTCGACAGCGGCGTGAAATCGCGCGTCGGCTCGTACGGCAGCTTCTCGAAGAGTCCCGGGCTCATCGCAAGCTCGTTGCTCGTGCCCAGCAGCAGCGTATAGCCATCGGGTGGCGATTTCGCGACGATGCCGGCGCCTATCGTGCCGGTTGCCCCGGCGCGATTGTCCACGACGACGTTCTGGCCGAGCGCGTCGGTGAGTTTTTGCGCGAGGATGCGCGCGACGCTGTCCGCCGGGCCGCCGGGCGGAAACGGCACCACAAGGCGCACCGGCTTGGCGGGATAGGACTGAGCGATTGAGACCCCTGCTACCAAAGTCATGACGGCCACACCGCACATTGCTGCAAGTTTCATGACCGCTCCCTCGCCGATGTCCATGTTACGCACGCAGCAGCGCTGACAGATCACGCACCGACGCCAGCGTTTCGATCGCGCGCACTTTTTGGATTACCGCTGCCGATTTCGCCGCCGGCAATACGGCCGACGCGAGGCGCTTGAACTTGGCGAGACGCTCGGGCTCGGTGACCGGATCCGCGGGCATGCCGTGCGGATCGAGCACGAAGCTTTTGAGCGACTTGCCGTCCGCCATTTGCACCTCGATGCGCGAACCGTAATGCTTCGGGTAAGCGGCTTCCATTTCGGGATCGACGTACAACTCGACGCGCTTCGCGAGTTCGCGGCGCGCCGGATCGCCGATCGCTTTTTCGGTATACATGGCGGGATCAGTCGGGTCCGCCGTTAACGCAAGCGCCGCGCAGTATGGAAAACTGTATTGCGCGCCCATGATGTCGGGCGGCGCGACCGCGCCGTTGTTCTTCGCTGCGTACGCGCTCACGCCGATGCGGATTTTCGCGATGTCGTCCGGCGCCATCAGACGGTCGCCGCGCAAGGCGACGAGTTGCTGCACGGCCGCCTGGATCCAGCTGCAGCATGAATAAACTTTTACGTAAACATTTTCGGTCGCCCAGCACTTGCCGAGGTCCGCGACCAGCGAGTGCGGCTCGATGTCCTTGCCACCGTAGACTTCGAGCAGTCCGAACTTCCCGTCGATTGCCGACGGCGGCGACGAGAAATCGCGCGCCGCCAATTGGGCCATGCGCACGCCCGACTCCGCCGCGCGGCCCGCGTGCATGCGCTTCATCATGCCGCCGCCGGTGCCGGCCGCAAAGCTCTTGATGCCGGATGCGGTCGAGCACGCAAGCGTCGCCGCGCCGAGCAGCCGATCGGCGGATAGATTCATCACGACG
>Ga0207650_10003648_pt1 | contig 10535 bp, 11 predicted proteins | sample KBSS63metaG_FD_184325 | JGI IMG/M metagenome (GOLD analysis project Ga0207650, IMG submission 184325) | Switchgrass rhizosphere microbial communities from Kellogg Biological Station, Michigan, USA - KBS S6-3 metaG (SPAdes) (version 2) | ecosystem: Host-associated > Plants > Roots > Rhizosphere...
GTAATTGATTACACGGCTCTTGATAATATTCTCATTGCAAAAGTTAAAGACCTGTTCAACAAATTATATAAAAAAGGAGAAAAAGTACGGTTGCTTGGCGTACGTTTTTCGCATTTAGTACCCATGACCATTCAAATGAATTTATTTGATGACGCCGTCGAAAAACTGGAACTCTACAAAGCCGTTGATGATATTAAAAATCAATTTGGTAGCGATGCTGTTTCAAAAGCTACTTCAGTTCGGAAAAAACCAGGACCGCCATTTAAATAATTTAGCAGAACTTAATTCATATAAACAGTAAATTGGCTGAATAAAATTCGGCAATATGCCATTTTCTATGGATGAAACAGACCTGACCATTTTATCGCTTTTACAGCCCAACTCGTTTTTAACCAATATCGAATTAGGAAAGAAAATAGGGCTGGCCCCATCTGCGATTCTGGAGCGAATTAAAAAGCTTGAACAGAAAGGCATTATTGAAGGCTATCCAACCCGAATTAAACCTGAAGCACTTGAATTGACGTTGCTTGCTTTCATTTTCATAAAAACGAGTGAGGGCCCGGGTAATGCAGCTGTGGCAAAACAGCTGGCTAAACTTCCGGAGGTATTAGAGTTACATCACATTGCAGGCGAAGATTGTTATATAGTTAAAGTGAGAACAAAAAACCCTCAGTCGCTTATTCATTTAATGAGAGAAAAGTTTAAAATCCCAAATCTCCTTTCCACCAAAACTACCATTGTACTTGAAACATTAAAAGAATCGAATCAATTACCAATTCCAAAAATTTAGTGTTATGGTAAAGAGTTTGGCGAAACACTCAAAAGCATTAGTGCTAGCTGCATTTGCAGCTGTATATCTTATCTGGGGATCTACTTACCTGGCTATTTTGTTGGCTATAAAATCCATTCCTCCGTTCTTTATGGCAGGCACCCGATTTTTTATTGCAGGCTTGTTATTATTAGTTTGGGGGTTGATTAAAGGAGAGCAGATCCCGGACAAAAAATCGGTGCTCAAAATTTCTTTAGCAGGTATATTAATGTTAGCTCTTGGTAATGCATTGCTTGCCTGGGTAGAACAATATATTGCAAGCGGCGTGGCTGCCATTTTAGTAGCAACTGTGCCATTATGGTTTGTAGTTCTGGACAAAAAACAATGGAAATATCATTTTTCCAATAAACAGATTGTTATTGGATTACTTGTGGGATTTGCAGGCGTTATTCTTTTATTTGCGGGCAAAGGATCGGCTGACCTTGTTAACAGCAAAATGAAAATAATTAGCCTGTTTGTATTATTTGCAGGAACTATCGGGTGGACAATAGGTTCTCTTTATTCCAAATACCAAAAAATACAGGGATCAACTTTAATGAAGGTTGCCATTCAAATGCTGGCTGCCAGCATTGTAATTTTTATTGGTGGATTTTGTTTGAATGAACAAAAAGGGTTTGTCATCAGCAATATAAGTTGGGAATCTATTGGTGCAGTAGCGTACCTGGTTATTATGGGTTCGTTGGTAGCATATATGGCCTACATATGGTTGTTAAGTATTCGCCCGGCATCCCTGGTTGGAACATATGCTTATGTAAATCCTGTAGTGGCCGTGTTTCTCGGTTGGCTATTTGCAAACGAACACATAAATCTGCAAAAGTTGATCGGACTGTTAATCATCATTGCAGGTTTAGTTATTGTGAACGTATCCAAAGAAAAGAAAGTGGTTGATATTGCCTCTACAAATAAACTTAGCAGGGTTCAAGACGAACAGGATTCTGCGGTAAGCGGAAGAGAAGCCTCCTAGTGAATGGTCATGAAGGTTGGCTAAATGACTACAAATAAAAAACCGGACTTGAAAAAATCCGGTTTACACCCTTGCTATGAAAATAGAAACGTTATTCTATTAAGATGATACAAATCTAAACCTGCTCAAATGGTATCTATATGACTACCGTCATTCAGTTAACTGATTTTATTCAGGAAAAGATACCTGAACTAAAATGTTGAAGTGGTTTTACGCACAATATGTTGGAATGATGACCCGCTTGTCAACAACTTCATAGTCCATAAACACCTTATCTTTATTTACTTTAAAAACAATTTGAATTATGCAAACACCCTGGAAAGAATATCAGGATAAAAATCAGCAGCGCTTTTTAGATGAAATGCTGGAATTGCTTCGTATACCTTCTATCAGTGCAAAAACTGAGAAAAAAGAAGATATGCGGAAATGTGCTGAGTTGGTAAAACAGCGTCTATTGGATTCAGGTGCGGACAAGGCTGAGGTAATGAATACTGACGGACATCCGGTTGTGTATGCAGAAAAGATTGTTGATGCGAGAAAACCAACTGTATTGGTATACGGTCATTACGATGTGCAACCCCCTGAACCATTAGAATTATGGCATAGCGGACCTTTTGATCCTGTTATTAAAGAAGGAAAAATTTATGCAAGAGGAAGTGCCGACGACAAGGGACAGTTTTATATGCATGTGAAAGCAATGGAAACCATGGTGAATACAAACAGCATGGAAACAAATATCAAATTTTTGATCGAAGGCGAAGAGGAAATAGGGTCACCCAACCTGGGAAAGTTTGTGGCTGCAAATAAAGACTTATTAAAGGCCGATGTCATCCTGATTTCAGACAGTGCTATGATCAGCATGGAAAATCCCTCGCTTGATATTGGCGTTCGTGGATTGTCCTACATTGAAGTTGAAGTTACTGGTGCTAATCGGGATTTGCATAGTGGAACCTATGGCGGCGCAGTTGCAAATCCAATTACAATCCTATCTAAGATGATCGCATCATTACATGATGAAAATAACCATGTAACCATTCCCGGTTTTTATGATGATGTAGTAGAGGCTACAAAACAAGAAAGAGAATTAATGGCAAGAGCTCCTTTTAATGAAAACGAGTATAAGAAAGATCTTGGGGTAAACGAGCTTTGGGGAGAAAAGGGATTTACAACGAATGAAAGAACTGGTATTCGTCCAACAATTGAGGTCAATGGAATTTGGGGTGGTTATACGGGCGAAGGTGCCAAAACAGTTTTACCTTCAAAAGCCACTGCAAAAATTTCTGCACGACTGGTTCCAAATCAAAACTCAAGGAAAATTACAGACATGTTACTGGCACATTTTAAAAAGATAGCGCCAGCTTATGTCACAATACACGCATTTGAGCATCATGGTGGTGAGGCTTATATGACGCCAATTGACAGCAAGGGTTACCAGGCCGCTGCCAAAGCTGTACAAACAACATTTGGTAAAACGCCTGTCCCGGTTCGTGGAGGTGGAAGCATCCCGATTTGTTCCATCCTGGAAAAAGAATTAGGAATTAAAATAGTATTTATGGGTTTTGGTTTAGACAATGACAACCTTCATTCGCCCAACGAAAAATATAACCTGGAGAATTATTATAAAGGAATTGAAACCATTCCTTATTTCCATAAATTTTTTGCACAGAATTAATTCGAACAATTAATACTTTGTCGAACGTTTTCGACCATTTATTTTGATGGAGCATCTATATTGTTATCGGGTGGATTGGATGGAAAATACTTTGGCGTCAATGCAGGATTAGGAATGGGAGGGTATGGAGATTGGTATGGAATGGTTATTCCGCTCCATGCGTTGGGCATCGGTTTTATTGCATTCGTATCCGGAATTATGCAAGGCATATGATCCTGTGGCAGAAACGCAACATTGCCATGCTTATTTGCGAGCAACTGATTTTGTTGTTTCTTTCGTTGTAAATACTCCAGTTGCTGTTTCAAAACCTCATTGTTATTGCCTTTAAATTTCTTGAGCACGGTATCTGGTACAGGCATCATTCCGGGGTTTTTATTATCAGAAGCCTGGCAAAAAGCGCAAAAAGAAAAAAAACAAAAAACAGCTATAAATAGCAGCTTCATGGCATAATCTTTCATCCAAAATAAAAAAATAATTTTGATCTGATGGCTGAAAAGGATAAACTGCGATTAGATAAATATTTATGGTCAATCCGCCTGTTTAAAACAAGAACCATGGCGGCTGCAGCCTGCGATACAGGCAAGGTGCGCCAAAATGGAAACTTAGTAAAAGCATCAAAAAACGTGGCCGTTGGCGATGAGTTTGAAGTAAAAACGGAGGCAAAAAAATGGGTTATAAAAGTTACTGGTTTATTGCATAATCGTATGACCTACTCAGAAGCAATCAAGTATTATATTGATCTTACTCCTCAGCAAGAAACTGATGGAATGCAATTTCAGGCAGCTTCATTCCACACTGGAAAACGAAAAAGTAAAATTGGGCGGCCTACTAAAAAACAACGAAGAGAATTAGATGGTTTTTTTGAAGAAGACTAATTATTTCAGTGTTTTCGAATTTCCTTTTTCACTTCATCACTGCAATGGTCAATAAATAGCTCAGTAATTATTTCCATTTGAGAAACATCAAGGGGTTTTGTAACAAAACCTGCATTATATGTATTTGCAAACTCCTTATCTGAGGGAGATGAAGAGGTGGTAAATAATACTACGGGCACAGAGGCAAGCGGTGGCATTTCTTTAATTTTCGTAAGCACATCCTTACCATTCAAAAGCGGCATATTTATGTCAAGTATGATAAGACATGGAGCCGGAGTATGTAGGTTTACTGATTGTAAGTAAGTTAACGCCTGCATTCCGTCTTTGGCCGTAACGACTTCAACATTGTTCGTATATCTGTTAAAAGCCTCCTGTACCAATTCAAGGTCATCGGTGTCGTCATCAGCATAAAAAACAATATTTTTAAGTGTTGCAGATTTTATCATAGTGGCTTGAGGCAAATTTATTGTAAAGCTTACTACGTCACCAAATATTCCACGTCTATTTGCTCGAGGTAAAGCTCTAAAATTGTGGTGGATTTTGTGTAAAGTATTTTATGAATAGACATGCGGTAGGACAGGTATGTTATTTCTATATAAAAATATTCCAATTGGAATAACAACCTGGTAAATTCATTTTTTTTGCTCTTGCCAATGTAAATACCTTCCTGATAAAGAATGGCTAATTGTTCCTCCAGCAGCAGTTCTTTAAAATTCGACATCCTCATAATTCCTATCCTCCGCAAAAGCAGCCTCAAATTCCATGCAGCATTACAGTTAAAATGAAAATTCTAATGCATAAATTAAATTTGGCAATGAAATGTTTGTAACAGTATCCCCTAAAATTTATCGTTGGGTATTGACAGAACTTAAAGTAGTGTTCGACGTCACTAATGTACGACCTGCCTAATGAGTGATGTTCAGGATAGAGTAGATTTTACCTTTACCCGAATGAGGAAGTGGCTATTGGATAAGCCTTGTACAAAATGAAACCTATGTCAATAAACACAATTTTATGGGCAGATGACGACTACGATGACTTGCAACTGATGCGGGAGGTGCTTGCCAAAAAGGATAAAGATTTTAAAATTGTTGAGGTACATAATGGTAAGGAGGCTCTTGATTATCTTGAAAAGGGCCGGGACCTACCCTGTTTAATAATTCTTGATATTAATATGCCAGTGTTGGATGGGAAAGAAACACTTTCCATTTTAAAGACTACAGAGACTTATAAAGATATTCCTGTTGTTGTGTTTACCACGTCAGAAAGTGAGTTAGATAAATTGTATTGCTCCAGATTTAATACCGAAATGGTTACCAAACCACCCACCTTTACTACCCTAAGTACCGCAATGGATAAGCTTTTGAATTTTTGCAAGTAGATTATCTGCTAATTCTTTTTTCACTTCTATCGGCTGATTCCGCAGGATTACCGGATGTGTTGATCTTTTTATGAAGCGCGATGGCCAATTCGGTAACTTTCTTCCGTTGGTCTTTCATTTCCTCCCAGGAAGAACCGCTCAAAAGCAGGGCCTTTAGATTTGCCAACTCTTTTTCGTAACTATTTTTTAGAGCTACCAAATCCATTTCACCTCCATTTATATCCATAACTTCCGTTTCTTTACTTTTATTTACCGCAAAGACCATTCCTCTGCATTAAAAAGGATTCTTTTATTGATAAGATTTTACAAAAACTTTAGAAAACTTGTTCTACAACCGTATTGAGCCATTCCTCGTATTATTTAGGATGAAAAGGTTTGTCCCTGTAATTTTATTTTTCGTCGCTGCCTGCACAAAAAAGGATGAGATTGCACCCGTTATAACAATAGCCTCTCCAGTTGCAAACCAGGTATTCTCGCCGGGACAAACTGTTACAATTAAAGCTACCGTAACCGACAATGAAAGCCTTCACATGATCCATGTTATTGCTGTCGACAATACAGGAGGTCACTGGGTTCATTCAGAAGAGCACGTTGATGGAAAAATATTCGAGATTAATAAGACCTTTGTCGCAAATGCAGGAAAAAATTACACAATCTCGATAGACGCCACCGATCATGATGAAAATACAGTGACACAGGAAATTAAAATTTCTTCTAATTAAATAAATAATGCCTTTAAGCTGCGTTGATCTCAGGCAGCTTTTTTATTGACGGTATCTTTGGCTATGCAAATTGATGTGATTACCGTTTTACCCGAACTACTCGAAAGCCCCCTCTCACATTCCATTATGAAAAGGGCGCAAAGCAAAGGGTTATTGCAGATTAATATACACAATCTGCGAAATTGGGCAGTTAATGAGTATGGCCAGGTCGATGACTACCAATACGGCGGAGGAGCTGGAATGGTGATGATGTGTGAACCCTTGTCAAAAGCTATTGAACAACTACAAAAAGAAAGAAATTATGAAGACATTATTTATTTGACACCGGACGGTTCCACTCTTAATCAAAAGCTGGCTAACCAACTGTCCTTAAAAGAAAATTTAATGATGATATGTGGACATTACAAAGGCATTGATGAGAGGATTCGTGAACATTATATTACCAAAGAAATTTCTATAGGTGATTATGTACTTAGTGGCGGAGAGTTGGCCGCTGCAGTATTGATTGATGCAATTGGAAGATTAATCCCGGGAGTTTTAAATGACGAAACTTCGGCTTTAACGGATTCCTTCCAGGACAACCTCCTTTCTCCGCCTGTTTACACACGGCCGGCAGAGTTTAAGGGATGGAACGTACCAGATATTTTGCTAAGTGGCGACTTAAAAAAAATTGATGATTGGCGGTATGAGCAGGCTGTACAAAGAACGGAACAACGACGTCCCGACTTAATGAATCAAAACAATGATCAAACGCAATAAAACCGCTTAAGAGCAAAATTTATGCTATAGAGCTACTGCTTAAAAAGCTGGCCAATGATATGAAATTGAGAGGTCAACAGGGAATACTCAAAAGCCAAATACACGGTAATTTTTCCATTTAATTTTAATAAAAAAAGCCCCCTGTGGACACAGGACGCTTTGATTAGGACATTGCTTCCTTAAGTTATGGCTAATCGGAAGCAGCTTTATTGAAAATATTTTTTGCCTGAAAAAAAGTGCCCCGCTAAGACTAGCAGGGCTTCACCCTTAACCATACGAAACCAAGACGTTTAAACTATATTAGAATATCTTTCGATCTATTACTATCAGAAGGCAATCCAAAATTACATCTGTTAAGTCTGTTGCCAGGGTTTGTTTCGATGAATGCCTAAAAAAGCTCGTTAAAGATTAAGCGATGAAGCCACTTAGGAAACGCAATTTTTCCACCTTTATTGCTCAAGGTTCTGTTAAACCAAACCTTTGTCCAGCAAGGATTTGACTGCATCCATGGCAATATCGCACTTTAACTTTACGTGGTTGTAATTAGCATCAAAATGAGCTGCATCATGAGCTACTGCATCCCTTTCGATTTGTTCAAGGTAAGGATGCAGGTCGTTTGCAAGACCAACATAACCAACGGTAGATTTTAAGCTGTGAGCTGTGCGGCGAATAGTTTCAAAATCATCTGTTTTAATTGAATTTTCCAACTGTGAAAGCTCAGAAGGAACCTGTTCTAAAAACTGGGTCAAAATCTGTTGCTCAAAATCTTTGTCATTGCCGGAAAGTTGATGTAAATAGTTCAGATCAAGATCATTGGTGCTATCATTTTTCTCAGGGATATTCTGGGCGTGGCGAGCAATAATATTATACAAAACTGTTTCTTTAATTGGTTTGGATACATAATCATTCATTCCAAGTTGAATGCATTTTTCTTTTTCGCCCACCATGGCATGAGCAGTCATTGCAATGATAGGAACGTCCAATTTTAGTTCATTGCGGATAATAGATGTTGCAGTATAACCATCCATATCCGGCATTTGGATATCCATTAAAACAATGGAGTATGAATGTTTTGTAAGCACTTCCACTGCCTCTGCACCTGTATTTACAATTAAATGGTCGAGCGACCAGCTTTTCATAAGATGTCTTACCAGTTGCTGGTTCATTTGGTTGTCTTCTGCAATAAGTACTTTTATTTTTTGTAAGGGCACCTGCTCTTCCTGCTCCGCTAATGCTTCGGAATACATCTGGGCAAGGTCAGGCAATCCGTAACGCAATACAACTATGAACTCTGTACCTTTTCCCAACTTACTATTCAATTGAATGGTGCCACCTTGCATTTCTATTAATTGTTTTACAATGGAGAGCCCTAACCCGGAACCGCCAAATCTCCTGGTAGTTTCTAATTCTGCCTGATGGAAACGTTCAAATATTGCAGCTTGTTTTTCTGGTGCAATGCCAATGCCCGTGTCTTTGACACAAATCCTGACGTCTGCATCTTTTTCAGTAATCGAAATAAGATGAACATTTACGTTTATTTCACCCTTATCAGTAAATTTTACCGCGTTACCAATAAGATTTACCAACACCTGGGTGAGCCTGACCGCATCGCCCGTTAATATATCCGGAACTTCTTTATCAACATGAATATTAAATTTCAAATCCTTCTCTCTGATCTTTTCAATAAACATGGCACCAACAGAACTGACCATACTTCGCAGGCTGAAACGGCTCTCCTCTATTTGCATCATACCAGCTTCAATTTTGGAGAGATCCAAAATATCATTAACCAGTGTCAATAAGTTTTCACCTGCTGAATGAATGTTTTGAACATATTCTCTTTGCATAGGGTTGAGATCAGTTCTTTTCAAAAGGTTTGTAAACCCAAGTATTGAATTCATGGGAGTGCGAATCTCATGACTCATATTCGCTAAAAACTGCTCCTGCGTATTTGCCAGCTCCTTACTTCGCTTTTCGGACTCATTCAAAACCCTGATCATCCGTTGCTGACTGCGCCCTTGTGCAGTAACAAACAAAAAGGCAATGATCAGTGCTATCAGTGCTATTGTAGTTACAACAAAGCCCCATATTCTGGCTCTTTCACCGGTTACTTCAATTGATCCAACAATTTTTTGAAGTTGTGTTTGGCGATTTGTTTCAATTTGTGAAATGACATCAATAATGCTGTCTCTTATAAAGGTGCCCTGGTTGGTGCTAATTGAATTTTCAGCGGTAGCCTTGCCGTCCTGGTAAAATGTATTTACAATGTTTGTGTTAAACTCAATTTTTTTAATTAGCAAATCTTTCAGCCGTTCAAATTGGGCAGGGGGTATTTTTGATTTCAGTTCCTGAATTAGCCGAAGTATTTGTTGTTCTATTTTTTTATTGCTTTCGCTGGTTTGGCGTACAGTTTTTTCGCTGCCAGTAATGATAGCACCTCTTACGTTGCTTTCAATTAAAAACAGGTCAACTTCTATCGATCGCAAATCATTTTGGATCTTCAGTTCATCTCTTAAACTCTTATTTCCACCAATAAGACGATTAATATTATAACCGGATATTACCTGGAGAAAAAGCACTACTACAATGCCAAACAAAAACAGCCATAATACAAGGTATCGCGGATCGGGTCTTCGCATTTTTAAACCAGACTATAGCCGAAAATACAAAATTCGGTTATGGGCCTAAGAATGTTTGGCAGGAAGAATGTATTTTTTAAAAAACCGAACAATAACAAATATGCAAACAACCGTGCTCAGCAAACTAAGTAAAACTATTCCAACACGGATGTTGCGCGAGAAAAGCTCATTTAAAAGAAAATATTCTGATAGAATGAGCAGAAGAATGATTGATATAAATGCGATTAGTTTTTTCATAAACAAAAAAGAAGGCTGCAGTTCCAGCAGCCGTTCCCTAATAATTACATGCTGAGGGATACAATACTGGTTGGTATTTCATAGAAAGCTGGTTGCGACCGTGGCGACGTATTGAATTTCCCTCCAAGGGTGTTCGGATGTTTTCCTGGATATTGTGATTCTGTCGTAAAAGTATAGGCTGTTTCCCCAACAGTGGGAACTGTTAGCTTAAATAAGAGAACGCTTCGGCGAAGGGTAAATAAGCAGCGATGAATTTTATAACAAATTCAGTCGTTTATTTAAGTTGGATTTATGGGTATCTGCAACAGGAATGGTGGTTTTTACGATGCTGATGGTGCCTTCCTGTATGTAATCAATTTTATTAATAGCTACGATAAAGCTGCGATGTACACGTAAAAATTTTGACGATGGCAGTTTTTCTTCAATGGATTTTAAGGTAGCATGCACAACATGAAAT
>Ga0207650_10003650_pt1 | contig 10531 bp, 7 predicted proteins | sample KBSS63metaG_FD_184325 | JGI IMG/M metagenome (GOLD analysis project Ga0207650, IMG submission 184325) | Switchgrass rhizosphere microbial communities from Kellogg Biological Station, Michigan, USA - KBS S6-3 metaG (SPAdes) (version 2) | ecosystem: Host-associated > Plants > Roots > Rhizosphere >...
GGCAGCGGTGGCGGTGGTCCATCGAATAGCAGGCCGGTGGCGCCCGCTTCAAAGATGCCGCGTTGCTCGACCGTGGGCACGATAAAATGCGACTCCCTGCTGGCACGAACCTTCAAACGCTCCAACGAGACGAAGAAAGGAGCACCAAACTTCGTTATCAAACCGCCGGCGGATAAACCGAGTTGGGTGCGTCGGAGTGGGTTTTCGCCGCCGACCGGGTTAGGCGTAACAATAGGAAGGCCGTCAAGCAAAACTGCCGCGCCGTCACTCTGCCGCCGGAGTTCGAAAGAAGACGGACTGTTGCCTTGCCTGCGATCCTGATCGAAGAAATCGCGCGCAGTGAGAACATTATCGGTGAACAGGCCGTAGACCGAGCCATGTAAGCCAGTTGCGCCGGATTTTGTCAGCGCATTGACCTGGCCGCCAATGTTGCGTCCGAAGCGCGCATCGCCCAGGGCCGTTATGATCTGGAACTCGCTGAGCGACTCGAGAGATTGAGGAGCCAGCGCGACAAAACCCTGGCGGCGCGTGCCGATGTCTTCGTCGTTGTTGTCAGAGCCGTCTACGGTGAAGTTGTTCTCGCGGCTGCGCAGCCCGTTAGCCGAAAACTGTCCGGCGGTTCCCAGACCAGGGCTGACCCCTGGACCGCGCGCGTTTGGAGTTTCAGGAGGTGGTGCAACGCCGGGAGCTAATAGTGCGAACGTGTCAAAGCTGCGCAGGCCGCTTACAGGCAATGTCTCAAGCACTCTCGAGGTGAAAACGTGGCGGCGAGTAGCCTCGGACTTTTCCAGCAGCGGCTGCTGAGTTGCGGTCGATCCTTCTTCAAGCGTGACGATCTCCGGCGGCGCCTCACCGTCCAGCAGTAGATTTAAGAAATCCTTATAACCACTAAGCGTGATCGACAAGACATAGTTCGTAACGTCTCTGGTTGGACGAAAACAGACTTTGTAGTTTCCCTCCTTGTCCGTGACTTTCGAGCCAAGCGGGACCAACAATTCCGAATCCTTCCTGGCGCCCAGGGCCACTACTTCGGCGCCGCCGATTCCCTTGGCTCTCTTATCGACGACGCGGCCGCGCCATCCGATCTTGCCTGGCTCGCATAAGTTACTTTGGAGATTCAGCGATTGACGCCCGGTGAAAGAGTCGCCTTCGATGGCCTCCTGGCGGTAAAGGATCAAATTTAGCCGGACTGGCGGCCCTATCCCTGAGGCTGGACCGCGGCCAAATACTTCCACGAGTGAAAAGGGGATAATTGGATAAGAGGCCTTTCTCTCAGCGCTGACATCGACGGTGTAATTCAGCCGTTGCTCGTAACCCGCGATTTCAGCTTTTACTTTCCAGTCGCCCTGGCCCAACCTATAACTAAACGCGCCCTTGTCATCAGTACGCGTGCCCAGGTGCCGGAGCTTGGTAAAGAAGTGCACCTTCTGTCCCTTGGCGGCTTCATTACTAACTTCACGGCCTTGAGCGTTCAATTTGACAATTCTTACCTCGCCCGTTACGAGGCCAAAGTCCTGGCCCACGACGCTGGCCGGCACGCATACGCCGCAGAACCAGGCGACTAACGATAACGTTATCCATCTACTTCTCATCGCGAATTTCCCTCGGAAGATACCGGCGCCGGTTCTCCGACTTTTGAAAGCGGAGTCAGGTAAACGTATTCCACACTCATCACTCCGTTGGCTGTTGTCGCCGTAGTAATGCCGTCGGGAACCAGAAGCCCGAAAGTGCCCCACCTAAACGTAGACTCGTTATCAATAAACTCCGCGTCGGCAGTCTCAAACGTTTCGTCTTCCTCGCCTTGCTTCCTGGAGCCCTCTTTTGACAGGAAAGTAAATTGGTATTTGAAGTGCGTGCCGTCTTTTGGATTGTCGGTAACTTCTGCGACGACCAGCAGGGCGTCGGTCTGCAGGCAGCAGGTGGTGTAACGAAGCAACTTGTCACCCGGGAGAGGGTCGCCGGCAATCTTATTGTTTTTTAGAATCCAGCCTTTAATGTTGACCGTCCCATTGCTCTTCCTTAACTCAAACAGATAGCCGCTCTGCGCATCGCTCTGCGCCCGCAGGACCCAGCCCACCCTATCGCCAGACTTGAAATGCACCGGAAAGGTAGCTTGGTAATTGTAGAAAACGCGGTTGCCTAGGTCTTTGGGGGTCGCCATCTGGTTCCCCTTGAACACCAGCGAACCGTCGATGTTGCCCTTGCTGTCCCCCTCTTCCAAATCCCAACTACCGGGCGGCAGATGCCACATAGCGGGCAACGAGTCTTTCTCACCAAGCAGAAAATCATACTTCTTCTCGGTTGAATATTCTGGAGGGTAACCTTTAGCCCAGTATTTGGCCTTGAGCTGATAAGAAACGATCCCAAGCAGAGCGACCACGACGAGACCCGCTAGTAGGTACCACTTCCATCGTTGAGGTTGCGGTGGAGGTGGCGGTGGTGGCGGAGGTGGAATGGGTTTTGATTCTCGGTCTTTGGGGAAGCGACTGACGGCAACGCTAACCTTCGTAGCCAGGTCATTACAATCTGAAAAAAACTTGACGGTGTGAGCTCGCGATAAGTTTTCACGCAGGGTCTTGATTTGCTTTCGTTCTTTGTCGTTCTGCGCTATTTGATCGCCGGGCCAGGGGGCAGCTTCACTCAGAATGAATATGAGCGGCTCTTTCTTCAGCCGCAGGGCTTCGCGGTATTCCAGCTCGGTGATGGCTAACTTCCTGGGATTGTCTTCCCTGGGAATATACCCGTAGCGCCAGGCGAAAATACCCAGGTAAGCATCACACTCCGCAATGTCGGCCAAGACCTTCTTCAGCGGTGGCCGCCCGTCGGCGGTGTAGTCCTCCATGCCGATCACGGTATGGCCCAATTGCCGCAGCGTCTCGGCAACTTTTTTACGGCATTCCTCCAAGTCTCGGAAGGTGGAAGAAAGATAAAATTTGGACATGACGTGGAAACTACGGATACCTGGGCGCGTCGTTCAAGGTTGTGAAAGCACCTGGGCAGCACGCCTCGAATTGGGCGTTACCCCTCAGACAAGGTTCGTCCGCCCACACCCGGAAGACCTCAAGAGTTGAGCGCAGGTATGAGCGTTAGAAATCGCTGCGCCGATAAGAACACTTCTAAAATTTGCGCGACAAGCGCCGGGCCGACGGCTAAGAAATGAGCGCGGATATTGTGGTGAGCGCGCGCCTCAATGCTGTCATTTTCAAAAAATGCTATCTACGTTAACCGAGCAAAACAAAACATTATCACTAATTCCCTCACACGTCAGTTAATTAACCCTCACACGCCTCATGACGCGCGCGCCGGCGCGCCAGTCTTCGTTAATGTCGAAGCGATAGATCTCGATGTCGCGGGCGATGGAGCGCGCCAGGGTATTGAACGAAGGATGAACGCGAAGCGTGGGCGCGACCAGGTAAACCAGCGGCGGTTCGTTGCTGATTCTCCTGGCGCCGAAAAGTTTCGCGCGAGTAATGTGTCCGCGACGCCGGTGCGCTTCAACGCGCTGCCAGTAGTCAACGCCCTGCAAAACATGTTCGCGCGCTTCAGAGACTTTCAACTCAATAACCACCAGCCGTCCATCCTGCCTGAGAGCCAGCAAATCAACCGGACGGACGCCCAGCACGCCGCCGCGCGCAGTCCGAAACTGTGCGTGCAACGGCGCGATGATCAATCCCGGATCGAGACGCGTGATGTCGCGGCGCAGCAACGACTCGAGCCACGCTTCGGCTGCGTTTCGATAGAGAGCATGGCGGTGATCGGAGGTGTTCGCGGTCCGCTTTTCGATTAGATCTGTCAGCAGGCTCGCGAATTCGTTCTCAGTATTTTCTTCGAGCAGGCGACGTCGCGATCCTTCGACACCAAACCAAACTCGCTCACGCCCCATCACGCGGCGCACACGCGCAAACGGCAGACCGAAGTAGCGAAGCGTTTCGCCGTGCTTCGCGCTGACGACGTCGATCGCGTCAGCGGCGATCGCAGTCAGTCGCCTGGCGACTTCGCTTGGCTCGGCCAGGGGCACGGGCGGAAAACGGGCCAACCGGCGCTTCCATAAATCCTCGCGCGAGCAAAGTTCGAGCGGCTTCATTTCAGTCAGTTGCTCATCGACAGCGAAAACATTAATCGACTCGCGCAGACTCTGGCGCAAAAGAGCGACACGTTGAATTATCGGCTTAACCAGATCGTCCTCGACGACCAGCCAAAGTTGTTGAATGTAAGGTGAGCGCGCTCGTTCCGCCGCGCGCTTGAACCAAAGCAACGCCGCTGAGAGAAACGCATCGGCGTCGCTCGCTCTGCTTGAAGCGACCGATCCGGTTACCGCGATTCGCTGGTGACGTTGGCGTAAGACAATTCGCGCGTAACGACCGGGCTGGCCGCGACGAGCGCCGGGACTTAGCGCGGCTCGCTCAACCCGGGTAGCCGGGTGGACCGCAGCAACCATGAGACCGAGTTGGATCGCACGCTGCAACCTGGCACTCCTGACGGTTAGTGCGATGGCACTGGCGGCGGCGCGTGGAATAAGTTCAATCAGCGGGCGTTCCGCACCCATGCGACGCGACGCGTGCAGACTCAATTTTCCTCCGGTCCATTCCCAGTCAAAAATTTTCCACGCGCGAGTTCCCTTTTCGGTCCAGGTGGTGAGGATTAGACGGTGATGAGCGACCGCGACGTCGAGTTCGCTTCGCCGCAACGGCTGGGGTGTGTCGCCGTCGAGGGTGCAGAACCACTCCGCGTGGGCTGACAGCAATTCGGCAATTTGCGTTCTGGCTGATTCGACGCGAGCCGGCGTGTTGAGACGTTCAATCATTACGACTTGAAACTGTCGTTTAGAGGCGGGCACCGCCCGCCGGTTCAAGATTGAAATCAGCTCGCAGTGATCGTAAGTTGAGCCGGCGGGCGGTGCCCGCCTCTAAACGGACCGAGCCGCTAACGTAATTTAAGGGTGATTTGTTGTTCTAAGCGGTGTTTGAGTAGCGTGTTTCGTCGTTACTTCTATCGCGTGCTACCATTCTTAGTCAATCAAAACCATAAACATCTCGCTAACAAACCAGCAATGAAAAACGTCTATCTTGCAGCACCCGTGCGCACGCCGATCGGCCGCTTTGGCGGCGCCCTGGCTTCGTGGAGCGCTGCCGATCTTGGAGTGGCGGCGGCGAAAGCCTCGATCGAGCGCGCGGGTTTGAGACCCGATCAGATCCAGCAGTCGATCTGGGGCTGCGCGCGACAGGCGGGCGGTGGGCCAAACGTAGCGCGCCAGATTACCTATCGCGCGGGCGCGACGGAAACAGTGCCGGCGTTCACGGTTAACCAGGCCTGCGGTTCAGGTTTGCAGGCCATCATTTTGGCGGCGCAACAGATCATGCTGGGCCAGGCCGAGGTGGTGTTGGCGGGGGGCACGGAGAGCATGTCGCGCGTGCCGTATTTTGCCGAAGGCGCGCGCTGGGGCATGCGCATGGGCCACACGGAATTGGTCGACGGCATGTATCGCGACGGCTTCAGCGATCCGCTTTCCGGATTGCTGATGGGCGAGACGGCCGAGAACCTCGCGCGCCAGTATGAAATTTCTCGTCAGGAGCAGGACGAGTACGCCCTGCGTTCGCAACAACGCGCCGAAGCGGCGATTAATTCAGGAAGGTTTGACGCTGAGATCGTTTCACTTGAAATCGAGAGCCGCAAAGGCGAAGCCACCGCCTTCGCGCGTGACGAACATCCGCGAGCCGGCACAACGCTAGGCGACTTAGGAAAACTGGCGCCGGTATTTTCCAAAGACGGCAGCGTCACCGCCGGCAACTCTTCAGGGATAACGGACGGAGCGGCGGCGCTCGTGGTTATGAGTGAGGAAGCGCTGACGCAGTCCGGCGCAACTGCCGAAGCGAGGGTGATCGATTACGAAGTCACCGGTGTCGCGCCTGAGATCATGGGCATTGGCCCGGTGCCTGCTGTGAGGGCGTTGCTGGCGAGGCAGAATCTTTCGCTCAAAGATATCGATCTGGTTGAGTTGAATGAGGCGTTTGCCGCGCAGGTCATCGCGTGTGATCGAGAGTTGAAGTTTGATCCCGATCGACTGAACGTGAACGGCGGCGCGATTGCGCTGGGTCATCCAATCGGCTGCACGGGAGTGCGGATTACCGCCACCCTGCTTCATGAAATGAAGAAACGCGCTTCCCGGTTTGGCCTGGCAACGCTTTGTGTCAGCGGAGGGATGGGATTGGCGCTGTTGTTGGAGCGAGTTTGAGTGGCGGTACTTACAACTTGTTGGAACCTTCGTGTTTTTCGTATTGCTGGTTCGTGTAATTTCGTGGTCAGACCTATTGTTTAGCTGCAAATCAAACCACGAAACAACACGAACCCGAAGACGAAACCGCACGAAAGCCAACCTCAGGTTGTCTCGCTGGCATCGGACAAGACGGTCACATAATCGGAAACAAGGAATCTTTTGAAAATGAAAAACAAAGTGGTGGGATTATTTTCGGCGGCACTAGTTTTATGCTTTGGCGTCACAACAATCGCAGTGGCGCAAAGAACTCGGTCGACCAGGCCGGCCGCGAGTTTGTTGGCTTCACTGCCGCCATCTGACGCTGTTGCGCTCGTGAACGTGGCTCGCGTGTTCGATGAGGCGATGCCCAAACTGCTCGCCGGCAATCCGGCGAAGCTAGCCGAAGTTACCAGCGAGCTGGAAAAATTTAAGACGCAGACCGGACTCGACGCGCGTTCGTTCGAACAAATCGCGCTCGGCTTTAGTTACAGTTATCCGCGACCGGGCATCACGAAAGTTTCCACCGTGGCGCTAGCGCGCGGAACGTTTAATGCCGGAGCGATGGTTGCCGCCGGCAGGTTAGCGGCTGCGGGCAAATACTCCGAGCAGAAATATCAGGGCAAGACGATCTACATCTACTCGCTTGACCGCGCGTTCAAGTTGGCCGGCTTATGGAACATGAACGTAGGCGATCTCGCTGTGACCGCGTTCGACGGCAATACGCTCGCGCTTGGCGATGTGGAAGCGGTGCAGGGCGCGATTAACTCGTCGCGGACACGCAAGTTTGCCAACCCCGACTTGATTGCGCTCGCGAGTCGTGATCCCAACGCCGTGCTCGGATTCGGCGGTAACATTTCGCGAACGCTGCTTGATAACCTGAGCCTGAGCAACGACAGCATTGCGCGGGAGTTGACCGCCGTGCGTCAGGTTTACGGAACACTCGGCATGACCACCACGGACCTTGAACTAATGATGACGGCGCGCACGGTCGACACCTACTCGGCGAAGAACCTCGGCGACACCGTCGAAGGACTGAAGCAGCTGGGATCGTTTTTTATTGGCCGACTGACGGCTGAGAAGGGCGCGCTGGCAAGAACGGCACTGAACAACTTGAAGGTGACGGCGACGGGAAATGAACTGCAGGTGAGGACGGTGGTGGCGCAGTCGCAGGTGGCGCCGTTGATCAGTAAGAACTAAGTTCCAAGTTAGGTTTCAAGTTCAGGCAGGCAGTTCAGAGTTCAACCAGCTTGCCCGAAAAGTAGTTGTTTTACGAAAAGTCATTAGCCCGTACTGCAAGCTCTTAGTCGGGCGCGTAACTCATCGCGCACACGTCTAAAGACTTCGAGTCTAGCTTGCTTTTCCCCTTCGGCAGCCGCAGGGTCTTCGATACTCCAATGGATCCGCTCTGTCTTGCCGGGGAACATCGGACACTGTTGGTTAGCGTTATCGCAGACGGTGATCACGTAATCAAATTGCTGGTCTGAGAATTCGTCAACTGATTTTGAGCGATGGCCGGATATATCTATTCCTATCTCGCGCATCGCTTCAATAGCTTCTGGCCTAACATGGCTTGGATCAACACCCGCGCTAAATACTTCAAATCTGTCTCCCGCATCGTGACGCAATAGACCTTCAGCCATTTGGCTTCTCGCTGAATTGCCTGTGCATAGAATCAAAACTCTTTTCTTCATTGCTTTGCTTCTGGAAGCGGCGGTGCGAGCCAGCGAAAGAGTAGCGTTGCCGTCGCAGCCCCGGCAAGTTGCGCAACGATAAAACCTGGGGCGTCCATCGAACGGATGCCGACAAAGGTATCACTGAACGAACGTGCTAATGTGACCGCAGGATTAGCGAAAGATGTTGACGATGTAAACCAATAGCCCGCCATGATGAAAGCAGCAACGGCAAATGGAATCGCTTGCGGACGGTATCTGAGACAGCCCCAGATAGTAGACAGTAATCCGAACGTAGCAACAAACTCGCCAAGCATCTGAGCACCGCCAGATCGGTTATGATGCGATGCAGAAAACATAGGCAAGCCAAACATCAAATGTGCGATTGCTACACCGGCGAATGCGCCAAAGATTTGAGCACCGAGATACGCTGGAACATCACGCCACGTCAAACCGCCTTGCCAAGCATCAGCGAGTGTTACGGCAGGATTAAAGTAAGCGCCTGAGATTGGCCCAAAGACGAGGATGAGAGTTACAAGCGCCGCGCCTGTTGCGAGTGTGTTAGCCAGCAACGCGATTGCCACATTGCCGCCAGCCAAACGCTCGCCCATGATCCCTGAGCCAACCACGGCTGCTAGTAGCAAGGCTGTACCTATTGCCTCGGCAGTCATGCGCCGCATTAGAGAGAAGCGGATCATTTCAATGGTCAACAGAAATCAGGGTGCAACTCGGAAGTCTGTCGGCTGAGATTTTTGCCAGCCTTAACGCTTGCCGGGAGTTTTGCTTGCCGTTTTCTTCAACGAGTCCCCCTCAATCGATTTGAGCGCTAAGTGTAGAAAGCCGGGGATTGCCATCTCGTCGCGCTCCCATCGTGCAACCGTATTCCGGGTCACCTGAAGCTTGTCTGCCAGACCCTCCTGAGTTAGTCCCAGCGCCAGCCGACGCTCTCGAAGTTCAGCACCCTTCATAGACCCATCATTCTACCATGCCCACTTTGACACATTGCGTATCACGCTCTGCGATGATACGATGCGTATAGCCCAGGCTGAGCGAACCGCTCAAAACAACGAGGGCTGATTCCCGCGCAAACGGAAATCAGCCCCAAACAACAGTCGAAGCCAAACCCGCTAAGGAAAGGAAACGACCGTGCAAAACGATGATACCACGGACCATCAGGGCGCAGCCCGACTAACAGTGAACTCGTTAATCATTCACACACGCCCATCCGAATAACTGACGCCATTCTCGAAACGTTGATAGAAATGGCCTACGAGTCAAAGATCAATATGTGGTTGCAGGATGCTAGTATCTTTGGATTGGCTCAACTATATAGCCAGTACGAGATCGGAGCTGGACGCCGCCGCGCTCGCTTGTATGCAAACTATGATATTGGCAGAGGAAAGGATGACCATTAGCGAAGCGACGGGAAATGAACTGCAGGTGAGAACGGTGGCGGCGCAGTCGCAGGTGGCGCCGTTGATTAGTAAGAACTAAGTTCCAGGTTTCAAGTTTCAGGTTTCAAGTTAAGACAGGCCGTTCAGCTTCGTGTAGAGGCAGGCCCCGCCTTTAAACTTGAAACCTGAAACTCGGAACTCGGAACTATTTCGTCGGTATCGGGAATTGGCCCGCCCCAGGCGGCGCGACTTCCGGCTCGCTCTCTTCCAACGCCGCCAGCACTTCCGAGTAGACCTTAATCTTTCCGTCTCGCTTCATGCGCTGCTGCACCGCGCTGATGTAGTCCTCGTAAATCTGGTTCTGCTTGGCCGACAACGCCGACTGCGTTAGCTGGTCGCGCTGCTTGGCAAATTCTGCCAGGTCAGCTTCCTTGCGATTCGTCACGCCCAGGACCACGTAGGTATCGTTCACCTTCACCGGCGTCTTCGATACTTCCCCGCTCTTCAACGCAACCAGCGCTTCATCCAAAGCCGGGCTGGTGCCTGCTTTTCCAAATGGCGAACCAAGCTTCATGGCCGGTTCACTCGCGGCCTCGAAACCTGCCTTCTCGGCTGCGGCTTTCAAATCCGCCGCGCTGCCGGTTGACGACGCAAGCTCTTTGGCTTTCTGTTCCAACTGTTCTTTCGCGCGCTGTTGCTTCAAGACTTTGGCCACATCCGACTTCACTTCTTCGAGCGGAGGTGTTCGCGGATCTTTTTTCTCGACTAACATCGGAATCGCAAAGCCGCCCTTCACGCCCGTCTGTTCGCCAACGTCGTTCGCGTTGTTGAGCGGCGCTATCACGGCTTCGAATTGCTGGCTGCTGCCGATGTTTGGCACGTCGTCACCCGGCTTGATATACGGCGTTTCCTTAACCATGTCAGCCGGCTTCATATTGGCTTCCGCCGCCAGCTCCTGCGCCACCTTCTGCGGATCTTTGGTCTCCTTCAAGCGAGCTTTGGCGCGCTCCGCGACTTTCGCCGCGGCGCCATAACCTTTGCGATTTCGCAAAGAAGCCAACAACTCGGGTTTGGCTTCCTCGAAAGTCTTCGGGACGGAGTCTCCGCGTCGCAGGATGTACCAGTTTCCGGCGAAGCGAATGGGAATGTCGGAAACATCGCCGGGCTGCATGTCAATCGTTCGATCGAGCAGGCCGTTCGCCTTGTTTGGATTT
>Ga0207650_10003653_pt1 | contig 10526 bp, 12 predicted proteins | sample KBSS63metaG_FD_184325 | JGI IMG/M metagenome (GOLD analysis project Ga0207650, IMG submission 184325) | Switchgrass rhizosphere microbial communities from Kellogg Biological Station, Michigan, USA - KBS S6-3 metaG (SPAdes) (version 2) | ecosystem: Host-associated > Plants > Roots > Rhizosphere...
AGTGAAAGGCGAGCCGGATTACGAACACCTCAAGGGCGCAGGCGGCCGGCCTTTCTTCCCGATCAACGGCAAGATGGTTCGCGGCGCCAATATCACGTCGGACCAGGAGACCGGCATCGGCAGCTGGACAGATGCCGAGGTCAAGCGGGCGATCACCGAGGGAATCCGCAAGGACGGCAGGCGACTGATCCCGCAGATGCCGTACCCGTATTTCAAGAACATGACGCCCGAGGACTTGGACGCCATCGTCGCCTATATCCGCACGCTGCCGCCGATCAACAATAAGATCGTGCCGAACGTATCCCTGGAGGCTTACTTGAAGTAGGCGGCGCGGACATGCTGACGCGCAGGCAATTCGTCGCGGCCGCCGCGGGCACCACCGCCGCGGTCGCATGTGCGGGTGCAAACGAGCCGTCGGCTTTTGCCCGAGCCCTCGGACCCGCCGTCAGCATGGACGGCGGCAAGACCGTCGCCGTCCAGCTGACCGCCGCACAACGTCCGACGTCGCTCCCCTGCTTCGCCGGCCGTACTCTGCCGCTGTGGACGTTCGCCGACGGCGCCTGGCCGCCGGCCATCCGCCTGAACTTGGGCGACCGTCTGGAGGCAACCCTCGACAATCGGCTGCCGGCTGACCAATCGACTTCGATTCACTGGCACGGGATCAGGCTGCCGAACGACCAGGACGGCGTGCCTTATCTGGTTCAGCTGCCCGTGCAACCAAGCGAAAGTTTCCGCTATGGCTTCACGCCCCCGGACGCCGGCACTTACTTCTTCCACACGCATTGCAACACGGTGGAGCAACTGGGACGCGGGCTGGAAGGCATTCTGATCATCGACGGCGACACAACGGAGCCTTACGACATCGACTTGGTCCTTCTGCTCCGCGACTGGATGATCGACCTTGACGCCGGCGAGTTCATGTCGTTCTACACGCTGCGCGGGGCCGGACGCGCCGGGACCTATGGGCGGGTTCGCAGCGTCAACGGCGCGGTCAATCCCGAGATTCCGCTCCCGTCCTCGGGAGATTGCCGTATAAGGCTGATTAACACCGATCCGACGCGCATCATGCAGATCGCTCTGGAAGGAGCTGAAGCAGCCGTCATTGCGATCGACGGGATCGCCGTTCCGCCCTTTGCTTTATCCGTCGCATATATGGGACCGGCGACGCGAGTCGATCTTGCGTTGCGAGCGCCGGGCGAGGATCGCGTGGCGCGCCTGATCGACCGGTCGGGTGACACACCGGTGGAGCTCACGCATTTCATCGGATCCGGAAGCCCGCGACGTGCCGGCGCGTTCGATCCCGCTCCGTTGCGCGCCTCGCGTATCCCGCAGCCGGACCTTAAGAACGCCGCGAGATTGAGCTTCGTCTTCGACGTGGGGGAGGCAGCCCAGCTGATCTCCGCCGCTCTCGATGACGCCGCTGGCGCCATGGTCGGTTCGCTCTGCCTCAGCGAGCGGATCTTCTGGACCATCAATAGCCAACCCTGGCCGGATCGCAACCACAGCCGGCTGCCCCCTCCGCTTGCGGTGCTCAAACGCGGCCGATCCTATATTCTCGAATTGGAGAACAAATCCTCGTTCATGCATCCCATTCACATTCATGGGCATACATTCAGCTTTCTTCGCTCCAACAAGCAGCGCAGACCCGCGCATCATACCGATACGCTGCTACTGCTGCCGCAGGAAAAAGCGGAAGTTGCCTTCGTGGCCGACAATCCCGGCGACTGGATGCTCCACTGTCACGTCATCGAGCATCAAGAGAGCGGGATGATGGGCTATCTTCGGATTGCCTGAGGCGTCGGCGCCCGCTGCCGTCCCCCGCGCGCCCACGAGCGGGGCCCGAAGGACCGGGAATTGCTCCTCTGCTTGGTCGAGGGTATGGACCACCGTCTTAGTCTGCAGAAGGCGGTCGAGAGGGCGCCGACAGCCGGCACAAATGACACGCTGCCAAATGAAATCCGCAAGGGCGGGGGGCGCCCCAGTCAGAGCCGCTGGGTGAAACAACCCGCCTTCATATCGGTAGAGTACGCCAAGTATCGCTTCGCATAGTCGCGTCGCGTTCGTCGGAGGTCGAGGTCTGCTGCTCCAGAGCCTCCGTAAGCTCGCGCTCGCGCGCTGCTAGCTTATCTTCCAGCTCACGGGCGTGTGCCTCGAGCTTTTCCTGCAGGTGGGCATCTAGTTTGTGCCCCCGGGCAGCCCGCGTTCTCGCCTTCGTCTCCGTCGGACGAGCCTCGCGACTGTGTGTCCGGCCTTTCGGCACTTTAGGAGACAAGGCCATCTCGTCGGGGTCACTGGCGCGTTGCCGGGCCAGCCTCAATCCAAACGGAAAGGCACGTTAAATCCGTGCCGCTCACTCGATCACCTCGTCGGCGCGGGCGAGCAGCGTCGGCGGGATTTCGAGGCCGAGCAACAGGGCTGTTTGTAGATTAATGACGAGCTGAAACTTGGTCGATTGCGCGACTGGCATGTCTGCCGGCTTGGCGCCCTTGAGGACGCGACCAGTATAAACGCCGACCTGACGGTATGCGTCAGGAATGTCTGTTCCATAGCTCATCAGCCCGCCAGCCTCGGGGAAATCGCGAGTCGAATACGATGCGGGAATCGCATGACGCGCCGCCAGATTGGCCAATTGAACGCGCCGCCCGACGAAGAACGGATCTGGGGCCACGAAGAGTGCGTCAGGCCGCTCCCGCAAGAAAGTTGCAAAAATGGCATTGATCTCGCGGGCGTTACTCGCCTTGAAGATTTGTATTTGCAGCCCCAAAACACGTGCAGCGTCTTCGGCTTCGTCACCTGTGGACTTCGCGCGCGTGGCGTAGGCCGGATTGATCAGGACGGCCACCCGAATCGCGTGCGGCACCAGCTCTCGAAGCAGCCCAAGTTGCTTGGCCACCAAATCGGCGGTGAAAAAATTGATACCCGTCACGTTCCCACTTGGCCGGCTGAGGCTGGCAACGAGGCCCAGTTTGACAGGGTCCTCGGGGCTGCCGAAGACGATGGGAATTGTCGTAGTCGCTGCCTTAGCCGCGAGTGCCGGCGCGCTTCCTCCAGTCGCGGTGATCACGGCCACGTGACGGTGAACTAGATCGATCGCCATCGCTGGCAGCCGATCAATTTGGTTTTCAGCCCAACGATACTCGATCGCCACGTTCTCGCCCTCGACATACCCGCTATCTTTGAGCCCCTGGCGAAAAGCGCGCAGGCGTTCAGCAAACCCCTCTGCTGACACAGCGTTGAGGAACCCAATCACCGGCATAACAGCCTGCTGCGCGTCCACTGCTACGGGCCACGCCGCCGCAGCGCCGCCGAGAAGCGTGATGAATTCGCGCCTTCTCATCATTCAATCACTTCGTTAGCGAGCGAAAGCAGCTTGTCTGGTACGCTAATATCGAGTGCCTTGGCTGTTTTTAGGTTGATCACCAGCTCGAATCTGGTGGATTGCTGAACTGGCAATCGGTCTGGCCGCTCTCCTTTCAGGATGCGGCCCGTGTAGGTGCCCGCTACCCGGTGAGCATCGGTGATGCTTGTCCCGTAACTCATCAAGCCGCCTGCGGCCGCCGCTTCCCGCAAATGAAAAATGGTCGGTACCGCATAACGGGCAGCTAGTGCGACGAGTTGCTCGCGACGACTTGTGAATAACGCATCGGGGCTGATGATCAGGGCACCAATCTGCTCGCGAACAATCCTCGCAAAGATGTCCTCAAAGACGCGTTCGCTGCGGGCGCTCAAAGCAACAATGTTCAGACCAAGAGCGGCGGCGGCCGTCTCGGCCTCCTGCCGATCAAGATCAGCACCTGGCGCACTCGGATTGACGAGCAGGCCAAACGGGTTCGCCGTTGGGACCAGCTCGTGCATGAGCTGCAGTCGCTTGCCCCCGAGCGCGTTAATGAGAAAATTCACGCCGGTAACATTTCCGCCTGGCTGGTTGAGTGTTCTGACCAGTCCTAGTTCGACTGGGTCCGCACCGATAACGAACACGATGGGAATGGTCGCGGTTGCCGCCTTGGCCGCAACTGCTGCGGGAGGTGCCAGCGCAACAATGGACAGCAGCCTCGTGTGCAATCAGTTCGCCGGCCATGGCCGGCAATCGATCATAATGGCCCTCTGCCCAGTAGTATTGGACCGTTACATCTCGCCCCTCGATGAAGCCGGATTCGTTCAGGCCGTGTCGGAAAGCGGTGATCTGATCGCGCAGTGGTTCCGGCGAGGGTGCCGCAAGAATACCTACCACCGGTGTCCGCTGCTGTGCGCGTGCCCCAAGCGGCCACGCCGCCGCGCCGCCGACCAGCCTGATGAACTCGCGCCGTCCGATCATTCGATCACCTCGTCGGCGACGCTGAGCAGTGATGGAGGCACACTAATGTCGAGTGTGCGGGCAGTGTCGGCATTAATGACGAGCTCGAACTTGGACGCCTGCACGACCGGCAAGTCCGCGGGCTTCGCGCCTTTGAGAATGCGGCCAATATAGAGGCCAACTTCGCGCCATGCGCCGGATACGTTCGCTCCGTAGCTCAACAATCCTCCCGCTTCGACATACTGACGCTGGGTGTACATCGTCGGGATTCCGTAGCGTGCCGACAGGAGAGCCAACTGGACACGACGAGCGTAAAAATAGGGGCCGCTGCCGATCAACAGCGCATCGGGCCGCTCGCGCACGAACGACGCGAAGGCTGCAGTGATTTCCTGATTCGTACCCACGTTGAGAAACCGGAGCTGCAGCTTCATGGGACGCGCGGCCGTTTCCACGTCCCTCATTGTGGTCTCGGAATTTGCAATATCGACCGTATTGAGGAGCACGGCAAAGCGTGTGGCGCCGGGTATCAGTTCACGCACGACTCCCAGCCGCTTTGCCGTCAGTTCGCCGCTCAAGAAATTGACCCCCGTTAGATTGCCGCCTGGCCGCGCTAGGCTGGCGACGAGACCGGCAGCGACAGGATCGATCCCCGTCATGAAGACCACAGGGACCGGCGCCATTGCCTCCTTGGCCGCGAGCGCCGACGGGGTGTCCATTGCAGCGAGCACAGCGACCCGACGGCTGACGAGATCGGCTGTCAAAGAGCGCAGCCGACCGGGTTGGTTCTGCGCCCAGCCATATTCGATCGCCAAGTTATCCCCTTCGACGTAGCCGCTTTCCTTCAGTGCCTGTCGAAATTCGCGCAGAGGTTCCGGGAATCCATCCGACGTTTGGCTGTGGAGAAAGCCAATCACCGGACCCACGTTCTGCTGCGCGCGCGCCGAAAGCGGCCATCCCGCCGCGCCCCCGAGCAGGATTATGAAGTCGCGGCGCTTCAATCGATGACCTCGTCGGCGATGGCGAGCAGCTTATCTGAAATTTGGAGGCCGAGCGCCTTGGCCGTCTTCAGGTTGATCACGAACTCGAATTTGCTGGATTGGATGACCGGCAGATCGACTGGACTCTCCCCCTTGAGAATCCGGCCGACGTATACGCCAGCTTGGCGATAGGCATCGGTGATGCTGGTTCCGTAGCTCATCAGGCCGCCGGCCACGACCCCCTCGCGCTGGCTATAGCTCGCCGGCAGCGCGTGGCGATCCGCCAAGGCAACGATGCGATCCCGCTCGGAGTTAAGAAACCCACCGGTACCGACGAGCAGCGCACCAGCCCCGTGTTGGACGAAGCTTGCAAAGGCGGCCTCGATGTCGCGGTCGCTGCTCACATCAAAAATGGCGAGTTGCTGCCTAATCGCCTGCGCGGCGGCCTGCACGTCTCTTCGCTCGGTCTCCGTCAGAGACGTGTTCGGGTTCACGAGCATCGCAATAACCGCCGCCCTGGGCATGATCTGACGCAGCAGCTCCAGTCGCTTCGCCCCGAGCACGGCGGAAAAGTAGGACACGCCAGTGACGTTGCCGCCGGGCCGGTTGAGACTGGCCACGAGGCCCTCCCTCACCGGATCACCTCCGCCAGCGAACACGATCGGAATCGTGGTGGTTGCGGCCTTGGCCGCAAGTGCCGCAGGGGTGTTCGCGACAATCAGGGCCACCGGCTGGCGAATCAAATCCATCACGAGTGCTGGCAATCGATCCGACTGATTCTCCGCAGAACGGTATTCGATCGCGACGTTCTGGCCCTCGACAAAGCCCTCTTCCTTCAAACCGTGGCGGAACGCGGTCACCCAATGTGGCACGTCAGCAAGCGGCGCACTGCGCAGAAACCCCACCGTCGGCATCGCCGCCTGTTGGGCGCTCCCCGGTATTGGCCACGCCCCGGCTGCGCCGCCGAGCAGCGTGAGGAACTCGCGACGTTGCATAGTCACTCGATCACCTCGTCGGCACGGGCGAGCAGCGAAGGCGGCACGTTGACGCCGAGCGCCTTGGCGGTCTTGAGGTTTATAACCAGCTCAAACGTCGTCAGCTGCTCGACTGGGATATGGGCCGGCTTTGCTCCGCGCAGGATCTTGTCGACGAATTCCGCAGCGCGGCGCCATCTGCTCGGCCAATCTGGTCCATAGGATATCAGGCCGCCCGTTTCGACATACATCCGGTCAAAGTGGATCGTCGGCAACCGTGCCCTCAGTGCCCAGGAACTAATCTGGATTCGATTGGTGTTATAGAGGGGTTCACTCGGAACGATCAGTGCATCGGCGCGACCCTCGAGGGCCTCGATAGCGGGCGCGATATCCTCCGCACGGCGGACTTCAGCTATAGCGAAATCGAGGGCGAATCTGCCGGCCGCTGCCTTAACCGCGTCTGTCTGCCGCGCGGTGACGGGATTGCCAATATGGTACAAGATCGCCAAGCGGCCGAGATTCGGGAGGAGCTCGCGCAATAGCTGCACTAGCTTTTGAGCCAGCTCGGCTGACTGGACCGACAGGCCTGTGACGTTACCACCCGGGCGCGCAAGGTCGGCGACGAGCCCAGTGCCAACCGGATCCCCCGCAGAGGGGAACACGATAGGAATCACCGATGTCACTTGCTTGGCGGCCACAACGTTTGGGGTCGCATGCGTGACAATGACATCGACCTTGAGCCGGACGAACTCGGCGATGATGGCGGGTGAGCGCTCGAAGCGTCCTTCCACCCAGCGATACAAGATCGCGAGGGTCTGACCCTCAACCCAACCTAACTCGCGCAGTCGCTCAACAAAAGCCGCCGTCCATTTGGCCTGGGACGAAGCAGTGGCCCCGCCAAGCAATCCAATGGTGGGAAGCCTCATCTGCTGCGCAAGCGCCACCTCGGGCCAGGCCGCCACGCCGGCAAGTCCGGCAATGAACTCGCGGCGTTTTGTATGACGGGAAAAGAGCATTGTGAGGGGCGACGGGGGTTCGGTCATGACCGTCTCCCTGTCGCGACCGGAAGCCCGCAGGCGTTTCGGATAGCAAACCGCGAGTGAGCTTGGAGCTCCGGTCGCATCTTCCATACCCGAACAGTTGCCGGGGCACGAGCCCGCATCAGCAAGAAAGGGATACGAAGATGGCAATGCTTTCTTTTGGCGGTATCGATGTGTCGAAGGATCGGCTGGACGTCATGGTGTTGCCCGAGGAGCAATGCTCTTCGGTGCCGAACGACGCCGCCGGCTGGGCCAAGCTGGTCGAGCAGCTGCGCGGCTTCTCGATCTCGGCTATCGGCATCGAGGCGAGCGGTGGCTACGAGCGTGGTGCCGTGCGGGCGTTGCTCGCGGCTGGCATGTCCGTGCGCCAGGTCAATCCGTTCAAGCTGCGGCAGTTCGCCAGGGCCAGTGGAGTTCTGGCGAAGAACGATCCGCTCGATGCTCGCATGATCGCGTCGTTCGTCGCCGTCATGCCGACACGTCCGGCGCAGCGGCAAACGCCGGCAGCCGAACGGCTGGCCGAGATGCTCGCCGTGCGCCGCCAGCTCAGCGCCGAGAAAGTTGCCGCCGAGAATGCCTCGAGGCTGCTGGAAGATGCGATGCTGCAGCGTCTTTCTCGCCGTCGCATCGCTCGGCTCGCCGCCGATATTGACATGCTTGATGGGCACCTGGTCGAGGTCGTCGGAACCGATGCCCCGCTCGCGCATCGATACCGACTGCTCACGTCTATGACCGGAGTGGGAACGGTGCTGGCCTGCACGTTGATTGCGCTTTTGCCCGAGCTGGGCGGCATGACCCGCAAGCAAGTCGCTGCGTTGGTCGGCGTGGCGCCCTACGCTTTCGAGAGCGGCACACTCAAGGGAAGGCGGTGCATCTGGGGCGGTCGTGCGAACGTCCGCCAGGTGCTCTACATGGCGGCGATGAGCGCCAGTAATTGGACTCCTGGGCTCAAGGCGTTCCATGACCGCCTCAAGGCTGCCGGAAAGAAGCCGAAGGTCACGATCGTGGCGGTGATGCGTAAGATGATCACCACGCTCAACGGAATGCTTCGTGACGACGTTGTGTGGGCCGATCGTCTTCGCGGTCGGCACAGCGTGCCGACCGTACGGTAGCGGCTGCGCTGATCGATTTGGCCGAGTCAAGGCCGTAGCCGCGCGCAGCGCGGGGGCGCGAAGCACCAGCCTTGACGCGGCCGAAGTGATCAGCGATCTCCCTGCGACAAGATGACAGTTGCTCATTACTCGATCACCTCGTCGGCGCGGGCGAGCAGGGTCGGCGGCACGGTAAGGCCAAGGGTCTTTGCTGTTTGCAAGTTGATCACGAATTCGAACTTGCTGGCGCGTATGATTGGCAGGTCGGCAGGTTTCTCACCGTTAAGAACGTGGCCCGCGTAGATGCCGGCTTGTCGAAACTGGTCAGGGGCGCTCGCCCCATAGCTCATCAATCCGCCGATCTCAGCAAAATCACGCTGCGGATAAATTCCCGGCAGAATGTGCCGAGTGGCCAAAGTGACGACCTGGACGCGACGGTTAACGAACAAGCTCTGCGGAGAAGCGATGAGTGCATCAGGCCGGTTCTGCACAAGCCTCGCAAATGCAAGGTCGATCTCGCCTCTGCTTCGAGCGGGAAAAAACTCAACTTTACGATGGATGGCGGAAGCCGCGATCTGCACTTCTTTCGTGAGGTGGTCAGAGTTCGGATCGTTGGGATTCACGAGCACCGCAAAGCGCGTGGCCTCCGGCAGCAGCTCATGCAAAAGTCCAAGCCGCTTGCTGTCGACCTCCCAACTCATGGCATGAACGCCTGTCATATTGCCGCCCGGACGGTTGAGACTGGCCACAAGTCCAAATTCGACCGGGTCTCCGCTCACGCGGAAAACGATCGGAATTGTTGTAGTCGCGGCCTTGGCGGCCTGGGCAGCCACAGGCGCGCTGGCGAAGATTAGCGCGACGTTGCGGCGAACCAGATCGGCTGCCAATCCCGGCAAGCGATCGTTTTCGTTGTGAGCCCAGCGGTATTCAAACGTGACATTCCGGCCTTCAATGTACCCCACTTCGCCCAGCCCGCTGCGGAACGCCGCCACGAGATGCGCGCTAGTCTCAGGTGCCCCTGTGTAAAGATATCCGATCACCGGTACCCCCGGCGACTGCCCGCGCGCCGCAAGCGGCCATGCCGCCGCCGCGCCGCCGAACAGCGTGATGAACTCGCGCCGCCTTAGGTCGAACATGGGCTCCTCGCCCGAAACCCGTCCTGCAGTGCCATGCTACCGCATACTCAGGCTGCCGCGGAAGCCACCGGCAGATCCTTGGGGCGGTGATTGTTCTAAATCGAGGCGACCGACTCGCTCCATCAGGGTGGCGAAGAGGTTTGCGCGTGGGCGGCGCTTGCGGTCGCGCGTCCCGCCATTATCTCAGGGGCAACTCGATGCCTTGGCCCAGAAGTATCCTTCTGAGCCGCTGATGATCATCGAGCCGGAAATCATTTTTCGAAGTCGTGAAGTGCTTGGTCGGGACCTGCGTCGCGCTGTGTTCAGCAGCACTAATACCGAACGCGCCTGCGCTCACAAACGCCATTGCGATAGCAAGCACGATTCCGACCCATTGCTTGGCGATGGTCAGCGTTTTCATGATGCAATCTCCCCAAGTTTAGAAACGGTCGTTTGCGCATCAGCGAAAGTCCATTGGCCAACGCTGCGGACCGGAAGATGCTACTTGTAACGACGTGCGGGGTGTGACGGAGCTCACAAGCGCGCCAATCGTTCAGCTCCCTTCAGAACGATTCAGGAGTCGACGTCTGCCGCCGAACAAAATTGTCGCTGGAAGACCAAGCGTCACGGGGCTGGCGGCCATGCCGCGGGCATCCGAGCGCTCGTCAATACTCCTCCGCCAACATGATCGTGATGACCCGCTGGGTGACGGCGGGATCGGCTGGGTCGGCAGAATGCATCGACAGGTTCTGATCGTAGTAATCGATTTTGAACATGATCATGTGACCGTCAGCCTCGAACGACCCAAAGTCGTGCTCCTCATGCGAGTCGTTGGCGTGGCAAAAGTCGTCGAACACCGCGATGGTTTTGACGATCCGCTCGACCGCCTCGGGGCCAAGGGCTGCCACGCCTGGCGTCATCACCGCGATTCCTTCAGCGAAATTCTGGCGCAGTTGATCGTTCAGCGCGCGAATGCGCGCAGTTTTCGTGTCCATGGTTGGACCTCCAGGTTGTAAGGATGCGGGAAAGTCGTGG
>Ga0207650_10003663_pt1 | contig 10510 bp, 5 predicted proteins | sample KBSS63metaG_FD_184325 | JGI IMG/M metagenome (GOLD analysis project Ga0207650, IMG submission 184325) | Switchgrass rhizosphere microbial communities from Kellogg Biological Station, Michigan, USA - KBS S6-3 metaG (SPAdes) (version 2) | ecosystem: Host-associated > Plants > Roots > Rhizosphere >...
GCGAGCGGCAGCAGCGGCGGGTTCGGCTACGTCGTCAGCGGCAGCACCTTCCACATCGACGGCTACCGCGAGCACAGCGCCGCCGAGCGCAACATCGGCAATGCCAAGCTCACCTGGCAGGACGACGCCAACCGCGTGACGTTCGTCGTCAACAGCATGGCCTTGCCGAAGGCGCAGGACCCGCTCGGCCTGACACGCGCCCAGTTCGAGGCCGATCCGCGTGGCGTCGACCCGGCGGCGATCGCCTTCGACACGCGCAAGACGGTCGACCAGACCCAGGTCGGCCTCGTCTACGAGCGCCGGATCGACGCCGTCAACTCGCTGCGTGCGCTCGTCTACGGCGGCCATCGCGATACCGAGCAGTTCCAGGCGATCCCGGTCGGGCCGCAGGCGAGCCCGCTCCACCCGGGTGGCGTGATCCTCCTCGGCCGCGACTACAGCGGCACCGATGTGCGCTGGACCGCGAAGACGCGCCTGGCCGACGGGCCGGCCACGCTCGTCGCCGGCGTCGCCTACGACGTGCTCGACGAGCATCGCCAGGGCTTCCAGAACTTCATCGGCACGACGCTCGGCGTCGAGGGCGCGCTGCGCCGCGACGAGGACAACAAGGTCTACAACTTCGACCAGTACGTCCAGGGCTCGTGGCAGTTCGCGCCGCGCTGGACGGTGCACGCCGGGCTGCGTCACAGCAAGGTCAGCTTCTCGTCCGAGGACCACTACATTGTCGGCCCCAATCCCGACGACAGCGGCAAGCTGGACTTCGACGCGACGCTGCCGGTGGCCGGCCTGATGTTCGCGGCGACGCCGGCGCTCCATTTCTACGTCACCGCCGGACGCGGCTTCGAGACGCCGACGCTGAACGAACTCGCCTACCGGCCGAACGGCCAGACCGGCCTGAACCTCGCCCTCGGCGCGGCCAAGAGCGACAGCTACGAGGCCGGCGTCAAGACCCGCAACGACTGGGGCGACGTCAACGTCGCCCTGTTCGAGACGCGCACGAGCAACGAGATCGCCACGCTCAGCAACGTCGGCGGCCGCTCGACCTTCCAGAACGTCGGCTCGACGCGGCGGCGCGGGCTCGAGACCGCGTGGAGTGCCGACCTGCGCGAGAACCTGCGCGCGCAGATGGCCTACACCCGCTTGGACGCGCGCTACCGCGACACCTTCCAGACCTGCTCGGTGACGCCGTGCCCGGCGCCGAACCTCACCATCCCGGCCGGCAACCGCATCCCGGGCATCGCACGCGACTCGTTCTACGCCGCCCTCGGCTGGGTACCGCCGTCCGGCCTGCGCGGCGGCGTCGAGGCGCGGGCGCTCAGCAAGGTCTGGGTCAACGACGTGAACTCCGATGCCGCGGCAGGCTACGCGACCGTCAATGCCAACATCGGCTACGTCGCGCGCGTCGGCAGCGTCGATCTGACCAGCTTCGCGCGCGTCGACAACCTGTTCGGCCGCAACTACGCCGGCTCGGTGATCGTCAACGAAGGCAACGCGCGCTACTTCGAGCCGGCGCCGACGCGCAACTGGACCGTCGGCCTGACGGCGGCGCTCGGCTTCTAGCGGCGCCGCGGCCGCGATGAGGTTCTACGGCGCCGACGAGACGCGCGCGCGGCTGCCGTTCGCGCCGCTCGTCGAGGCCTTGCGAGTGATGTTCGCGCGCGGTTGCCAGCTCGCGCCGCGCCAGGTGCTCGAGCTCGCCGGCAGCGGCGCCGAGCCGGTGACCTCGCTCGTCATGCCGGCCTGGCAGGAAGGCGGCTGCTACGGCGTCAAGGTCGTCAACATCGCGCCCGGCAACGCCGCGCGCGGCCTGCCCAGGCTGCACTCGACCTACGTCCTCCATGACGCGAGCACCGGCGTTCCGCTGGCCTGGATCGACGGCGACGAGATTACGGCGCGGCGCACCGCGGCGACCTCGGCGCTGGCGGCGTCGTGGCTCGCGCCTGCGGGCGCGCGTCATCTGGCGGTGATCGGCGCCGGGCGCATCTCTCGTCTGCTGCCGGAGGCGCATCGCGTGACGCGGCCGATCGAGCGCGTCACGGTGTGGGCGCGCTCGCCGTCGCGGGCCGAGGCGCTCGTCGCCGCGCTCGCCGCGCAGGGCTTCGACGCGCACGCGGCGACGAGCGTCGAGGCTGCCGTCGCCGAAGCCGACATCGTCAGCTGCGCCACGCTGGCGCCCGCGCCGATCGTCTTCGGTCGCTGGCTCGCGCCGGGCAGCCACCTCGACCTGATCGGCTCGTTCTCGCCGGCGATGCGCGAGGCCGACGACGCATGCTTCGACGCGGCCGGGGTGATCGTCGACAGCGACGACGCGCCGACCAAGAGCGGAGACCTGATCGGACCGCTGGCGCGCGGCATCATCGCTCGCGCCGAGATCGGCACGCTGGCCGAGCTCGCGCGCGGCCAGCGCGAATCCGGTCGCCCCTCCGGGCAGCGAACCGTCTTCAAGTCGGTCGGCAGCGCGCTCGAGGACCTCGCGGCCGCGATGCTCGTTTACGGGGTCTACCCGCAGCCGCAGTCTTCGACATGACCGCGCACGACGATCCCTTGCCGCGCGGCGGTGCCTTGGCCCGCACTGTTCGCTCTCCGGAAGAGGCTCTCTCGCTGCCCGCGACCCGCTCGCCGCTGCGCGCCGCGATCACCGCAGCGTACCGACGTCCGGAGCCCGAGGCCGTGCCGCCGCTCGTCGCCGCGGCGCGCCTGCCGGGACCGACCGCCGCCGCTGCGCAGGCGCTGGCACGCCGGCTCGCCCAGACCTTGCGCGATCGCAAGAGCGCGGCCGGGCGCGAGGGCCTGGTCCAGGGCCTGCTCCAGGAGTACTCGCTGTCGTCGCAGGAAGGCGTGGCGCTGATGTGCCTCGCCGAGGCGCTGCTGCGCATCCCCGATCCGGCGACGCGCGACGCACTGATCCGCGACAAGATCGGCAGCGGCCAGTGGCACGAGCACCTCGGCCGCAGCCCATCGCTGTTCGTCAACGCCGCGACCTGGGGGCTGCTTCTCACCGGCAAGCTGGTGTCGACGCACAGCGAGTCGGGCCTCTCGAGCGCGCTGGCGCGACTCATCGGCAAGGGCGGTGAGCCACTGATCCGAAAGAGCGTCGACCGGGCGATGCGCCTGATGGGCGAGCAGTTCGTGACCGGCGAGACGATCGCCGAGGCGCTCGCCAACGCGCGGCCGCGCGAGGCGCAGGGCTTCCGCTACTCGTACGACATGCTCGGCGAGGCGGCGCTGACCGCCGAGGACGCGGCGCGCTACCGGCGCGCGTATGAAGATGCCATCGACGCGATCGGCCGCGCCTCGGCCGGTCGCGGCATCCACGCCGGGCCGGGCATCTCGATCAAGCTTTCGGCACTGCACCCGCGCTACAGCAGGGCGCAGATCGATCGCGTCGGCAGCGAGCTCTATCCGGTGCTGAAAGACCTCGCGATTCGCTCGCGCCGCCACAACATTGGCCTCAACATCGATGCCGAGGAGGCCGACCGGCTCGAGATCTCGCTCGACCTGCTCGAGCGCCTGTGCTTCGAGCCCGAGCTCGCCGGCTGGAACGGCATCGGCTTCGTCGTCCAGGCGTACCAGAAGCGCTGCCCGTTCGTGATCGACGCGCTCGTCGATCTTGCGCGCCGCTCCGGACATCGCCTGATGGTTCGCCTCGTCAAGGGTGCGTATTGGGACAGCGAGATCAAGCGCGCCCAAGTCGATGGCCTCGAGGGCTATCCGGTCTATACGCGCAAGGCCTACACCGACGTTGCCTACCTCGCGTGCGCGCGCCGCCTGCTCGTGGCCCACGACGCGGTGTTCGCGCAGTTCGCAACGCACAACGCGAACACGCTGGCGGCGATCCATGAGCTCGCGGGCGGCGCCGCCGCGCCGGCCGATCTGTACGAGTTCCAGTGCCTGCACGGCATGGGCGAGCCGCTCTACGAGCAGGTCGTCGGCCCGCTCGCCGACGGCAAGCTCGGCCGGCCGTGTCGCATCTACGCGCCGGTCGGCACCCACGAGACGCTGCTCGCTTACCTGGTGCGACGCCTGCTCGAGAACGGCGCCAACACCTCGTTCGTCAACCGCATCGCCGATGCGTCGGTGCCGATCGACGAGCTCGTCGAGGATCCGGCGACGACGGTCGAGCGGATCGCCGCCACGGAAGCCGGCGCTGCGCCGCATGTCGTCGGCCGGCCGCATCCGGCGATCCCGCTGCCGCGCGAGCTCTACGGCGCCGCGCGCCTCAATTCGCGCGGCCTCGATATGTCGAACGAAGACGAGCTCGCGTTGCTGGCCGAAGCGTTGCGAGCGAGCCGTGGCGAAGCGTGGACAGCGGCGCCGATGCTGGCGGCGAGCGACGCGGCGGCGACGGATCGTGGCGATGACGATGGCGACGGCCGCGACCTTGCCGATGGCGCCGTGTCGGCGAGCGCGACGGCGCTGCCCGTTCGCAATCCGGCCGACCACGACGATATCGTCGGCCACGTTCGCGAAGCGACGCTCGCCGACGTCGATGGCGCCGTGGCGAGTGCACGCGATGGCGCGGCAGCCTGGGCGGCGACCGCCGCCGGCGAGCGCGCCGCCATGCTCGAGCGCGCCGCCGATTCGCTCGAGGCCGATCTGCCGCGCCTGCTCGGGCTACTCGCCCGCGAGGCGGGCAAGACCTGTCCGAACGGCATCGCCGAAGTGCGCGAGGCGGTCGATTTCCTCCGCTTCTACGCGGCCCAGGCGCGCCGCGACCTCGGCGGCGGCGACGCGATTCCGCTTGGCCCGGTCGTCTGCATCAGCCCGTGGAATTTCCCGCTCGCCATCTTCACGGGACAGGTCGCCGCTGCGCTCGCCGCCGGCAACCCGGTGCTCGCCAAGCCGGCTGAGCAGACGCCGCTGATCGCGGCCGAGATGGTGCGACTGCTGCATCGCGCCGGCGTGCCGGCGTCGGCGCTGCAATTGCTGCCCGGCCGTGGCGAGACGGTCGGCGCGGCGCTCGTCGCCGACGCGCGCGTCCAGGGCGTCATGTTCACCGGCTCGACCGATGTCGCGCGCCTGCTCCAGAAGAGCCTCTCGACGCGCCTGAGCGACGCCGGCCGCGCCGTGACCTTGATCGCCGAGACAGGCGGGCAGAACGCGATGCTGGTCGACTCGTCGGCTCTCGCCGAGCAGGTCGTGAGCGACGTCGTCGCCTCGGCATTTGACAGCGCTGGCCAGCGCTGCTCCGCGTTGCGCGTGCTGTGCCTGCAGGCCGACGGCGCCGACCGCATCGTCGCGATGCTGAAGGGCGCGATGGCCGAGAGCCGGCTCGGCGCGACCGAGGACCTCGCCGTCGACGTCGGCCCGGTCATCGACGCCGAGGCACGCACCGCGATCGAGGCCCACGTCGCGCGCATGCGTGCGCGCGGACGCAGCGTGTTCCAGGTTGCTCGCGACGATGCCGGCGCAACCGCGCGAGGCACCTTCGTCGAGCCGACGCTGATCGAGCTCGACCGTCTCGACGAGCTCGAGCGCGAGGTCTTCGGACCGGTGCTCCACGTCGTACGCTACCGGCGCCCCGACCTGGCCAAGATGATCGAGCAGGTCAACGCCACCGGCTACGGCCTGACGCTCGGCGTCCAGTCGCGCATCGACGAGACGATCGCGCAGGTCGTCGCCGGCGCGCACGTCGGCAACGTCTACGTCAACCGCAACATGGTCGGCGCGGTCGTCGGTGTCCAGCCGTTCGGAGGGGAAGGCCTGTCGGGCACCGGTCCGAAGGCCGGGGGTCCGCTCTATCTCTATCGCCTGCTCGCGCGTCCGCCCGGCGATGCGATGGTGCGCGCGCTCGCCACCGACAGCGTCGACGAGTCGCCGCCGCCCGACGCCGCGACGCCGTTGCGCGGCCTGAAGCGTTGGGCGCTCGGCGAAGGCAGGGCCGCGCTCGCGACGGTGTGCGACTGCTTCGAAGCAGTCTCGCGGGTCGGCGTCGCGTCGCTCCTCGCCGGGCCGACCGGGGAGCGTAACGTCTACACGCTGCAGCCGCGCGACGCCGTGCTGTGCCTCAGCGCCGACGAGAGCGATCGCCTGGTGCAACTCGCCGCCGTCCTCGCCGTCGGCAGCCGCGCGCTCTGGCCGAGCGAAGCGACGCCACTGCGCGCGCGCCTGCCCGAGCCGGTGCGCGTGCGCATCGATCTCGTCGACGACTGGACTGCCGCGACGGCGCGCTTCGACGCGGTCCTCCACCACGGCAGTGCCGACGAGCTGCTTCGCGTCACCGCCGCGCTGGCCTTGCGGGCCGGACCCATCGTCGGCGTCGAAGGACTGCGGCCGGGCGACACCGTGTTCCCGCTCGAGCGCCTCGTCGTCGAACGCGCGCTCAGCGTGAACACCGCGGCCGCGGGTGGCAACGCGACCTTGATGACCTTGCAATGAGGACGACGCTCATCTCGGCTTGCCGGATGCTCGTGGCCGCGGCGCTCGTCGTCGCGGCGTTCGGCCCGGCGGCGGAGACGATCGAGCGCACCCTCCGCGTCGGCGCGCGCGAGCGGAGCTACGAGATCGACCTGCCGGCGCGACGCGACAGCGCACGGGCGCTTCCCGTCGTCATCGTCTTCCACGGCGGCGGCGGCGCGGCCGACTCGGTGCGCCGACAAAGCCGGATGAGCGTCAAGGGCGAAGCCGAGGGCTTCATCGCGGTCTACCCGCAAGGCTCGGGCGGCATCGCCGGCAAGCTCAGGACCTGGAACGCCGTCACCTGCTGCGGCTATGCGATGCAACAGCGCATCGACGAGATCGCCTTCGTCGCGGCGCTGCTCGATGACCTGCAGGTGACCGTCGCCATCGACCGCGCTCGGGTCTACGCAACCGGCATCTCGAACGGCGGAATGATGGCGTACGAGGTGGCGTGCGCGCTCGCCGACCGCATCGCCGGTATTGCCGTCGTCGCCGGCGAGATGACTGCGCTCGATCGCTGCCGGCCGTCGCGACCCGTGCCGGTGCTCGTCATCCACGGCAGCGACGATCGCAACCTGCCGGTCGACGGCGGCGTCGGCGCGAAGGCGTTCGCGGTCCACGAAGTGCGCAGCCTCGCCTCGGCGATCGACTTCTGGCGCCGCCACGACGGTTGCGGCGAGAACGCTCGCAGCCAAGTCCACGGTGCCGTGCGTCGCACGAGCTATTCGTCATGCAGCGGCGGCAGCGAGGTCGAGCTCGTCACGATCGAGGGCGGCGGCCATTCGTGGCCGGGCGGCGATCGCATCGCGCGCTTCCTCGATCCGCCGTCGACGATCGATGCGACCGGCGAGATTTGGCGCTTCTTCGCGCGCCATTAGCGGCGGCGATCGGGCGTCGCGGATGGCTAAACGGGAACGGCGCTTGCCGTTTCCGGGCACACATTGACCCGGAGATCGCCATGACCAAGCTCGACGCCGAACATCGCAACGCCATCGATTCCAAGCAGTTCGCGTTTCCGAAGGAGCGCAAGGAACCGCTCGAGAACGCAGCCCACGTCCGCAACGCGATCGCCCGCTTCAACCAGGTCGAGGGCGTCAGCGACGACGAGCGCGACGCGGCCTGGAAGCGCATCAAGTCGGCGGCGAAGAAGTTCGGCGTCGAGGTGAGCGAGAAGAGCTGGCGCGAGATCGGCAAGGACTGAGTCGATCTCGCGCCGCGCGCGGCCGCCGCGCCCAGTGGCGCGCCGACATCAGGAGAGCGGCGTCACCGTCGCCGCCCTCGGCGCGGCGGCCGCGGAGTCGACCTCGCGAATCAGTGCGGTCATCGGATCGAGGGCGAGGACACGGTCGGCGATGGCGATCGTTTCGCGGCGGTGCGCGACCAGCACCCGGGTCATGTCCATTGTCTCGACGGCGTGCGTGACGAGCGCCTCGCTCGCCGCGTCGAGGTGGCTGGTCGCTTCGTCGAGGAAGAGCACGCGCGGCGCGTGGTAGAGCGCGCGGGCGATGAAGAGACGCTGCTTCTGCCCGCCCGAGATGTCGGCGGCGGCCTCGGCGAGCATCGAGTGGTACTGCATCGGCATCGCCTCGATCTCGGCGGCGACGTTGGCCTGCCGCGCGGCGCGGGCGACGCGCTCGGGGTCGATCGGCGAGTCGTAGAACGAGATGTTGTCGGCGACCGTGCCCTGGAACAGGATGTCGTCCTGCATGACGACGCCGATCACGCGCGCCAGGTCGGCGGAGGCGATCGTCCTGACCTCGCGGCCGTTGACGAGGATCTCGCCGCGATTCGGCTCGAGCAGGCCGATCATCAGATGCAGCAGCGTCGTCTTGCCGCTTCCCGACGGCCCGGTGATGGCGACCGATTCGCCCGGCTCGATGGTCAGGCTGGCGCCTTTCAGCAGCCACGGGCTGTCGGTGCCGTAACGGAACCAGACGTCCTTCACGTCGATGCGGATGCCGGCGCCGTCGGCGACGACGAACGGCCGCGCCTGGGTCGCATCGGCCGCGCAGGCCTCGTCGGCCATCACGTCCTCGATCCGCTCGGCGTTCGTGCGAACGCGGCGCAGCTCCATCGCGTACAGGACGGCGCGGTTGAGGCGCTCGACCAGGAAGGCGCGGAACAGGAAGAACATCATCATCGTGCCGAGAGTGATCCGGTTGCCAAGCACGAGCCAGGTGCCGAGCGCGATCAGAGCGACGTTGCCGAGGCCGTTCGTCAGCTGCGAGGCCTGCGTCGAGAGCATCGCCAGCCGGCCGTCCGCGAGGCCCAGGTTGGTCAGTTCGACGAACTTGTTGCGCCAGACGTTGATGCGGACGAGCTCCTTGCCGAACAGCTTGATCGCCCGCGCCGCGCGTGCGTTCTCGAGGAAGAAGGCATCGGCCTGCGCGGCGACACGCAAGCTGCGGCGCGAGACGTCGATCGCAGCATGGCGCAGGCCCGCGGTGGCGGCGAGGTTGATTGCCGCGAAGACGATCACCACCGCGGCCATCGACGGCACGGCAAGCAGCATGACGACGACGATCGCGACCGACATGACGCCGTCGAGCAAGGCCTGCAACAGCTGCGCGGTGACGAGCGACTGGATCGTGTCGACCGAGCGGCTGCGGCTGAGGATGTCGGCGCTGTGGTGGCGCAGGAAAAAGCGCGCCGACTTGCCGTGCAGGGCGCGCACGAAGCGATCCTTCAGCTCGTAGCCGACACGCGCGCCGAAGACCGCCAGCGTCCAGGCGCGGACGACCGAGATCGCCGCCTGCAGCAGGACGACGAGGGTGAAGCCGATCGCCAGCACCCAGACCAGGCGGCCGTCCGAGCCCTGCAGCGCGCTGTCGATCGACAGCTGCATCTGCAGCGGCGCGACCAGGACCAGCACTTCCATCAGGATCGACAGGGCGACGACGAGGGCGATGTCGTTGCGCCATTGCGAGAGCGGCGCGAGGAAGTCGAGCAGCGATACCCTGCGCCCCGGCCCGCGCGCCTTACGCCAGTTCGGCGACACGCGCGTTTCCAGGGCGACGCCGGTGAACGATCGGTCGACCGTCGCCCACGGCACGGCGAGCCGCCCGGCCGCCGGATCCATGATGACGATGCCGGTCTTCGTCACGCGCTCGAGGACGACGAAGTGATTCATGTCCCAGTGCAGGATCGCCGGCAGGGCGAGCTGGGCGAGCGACTTGATCTCGACCTTGACGCCGCGCGCGGCGAGGCCGATGCGCTCGGCCAGGTTGCGCAGCTCGAGCAACGTCTCGCCGCGGCCGCTCGATACCGCGAGCTGGCGGATCTCGGCCAGCCCCGGCTCGCCGTCGAAGAAGGCGCTGATCGCGGCGAGGCAGGCGAGGCCGCACTCGTTGAGCTCGCTCGCCGCCACGAACGGCACCTGGCGCCGGCCGAAGAGCCCGAAGTTCAGCATCAGCGGCGCGCTTCGTCGCCCGCCCGGCCGCGGCCGACGCTGTCGTTGAGGCCGCGCAGGATCGGGTCGAGCAGCCACTCGAGGACGGTGCGGCGCTCGATCGGCACCAGCGCGTCGGCGAGCATGCCGGGCTTCAGCGGCAGCACTTCGCCATGCGTGCCGTGCAGCGCGCCGGGCAGCGTCGCGATGGCGACGAACATCGGCTCGCTGCCGCCGCCGGCCTGCGGCACCTCGCCGGGCAGCGACGGAATCTCGTTGACGCTGTCGATCTTGGCGTCGAACAGGCCGAAGCGCTCCTGCGGATAGGCGCGAAAGGCCAGCCTGAAGGCGACGCCCGGTCGTACCGAAGCGACCGCCGCCGGCGCGACGAGCAGCTTGACGATCAGCGGGTCGTCCTGCGGTGCGATCGTGAAGAGCGGCTGGCCCGCCTCGACCGACTGGCCCTGGGCCAGCGAGGCGAACGAGACGCGCCCGTCCTGCGGGGCGCGGACGACCTGCTCTGCGGCCATCTCGCTCTGCACGCGCAGCCGGTTCAGCTCGCCGCTCGCGCGCTGCCGGCTCTCGATCACGCCGGCGAGGCGGGCGTCGACGAGACGGCGCTCGGCTTCGGTGGTGTCGATGTCGCGCTCCAGGCGCGCCGCCGCGCCGCGCGCGCTCGCCAGCCGGCTCTCCTGCGCGCTCACCTCGTCGCGCTTCTGCGCC
>Ga0207650_10003667_pt1 | contig 10504 bp, 11 predicted proteins | sample KBSS63metaG_FD_184325 | JGI IMG/M metagenome (GOLD analysis project Ga0207650, IMG submission 184325) | Switchgrass rhizosphere microbial communities from Kellogg Biological Station, Michigan, USA - KBS S6-3 metaG (SPAdes) (version 2) | ecosystem: Host-associated > Plants > Roots > Rhizosphere...
GACGACGACGAGCCCGGCGAAGACGCCGATCAGGCTCAGGAAGACGTGAATCAGCGTGTAGGTGGGAAGGCTGACGATCATGCGGACCTCCTGGTTGATCGTGTCGCATCGCAATTGTTGCGCCAGCAGGCTGCAATCGAGGGGCGAGTCCTCTACAGCTCGGCGAAGATCGTCTTCATCGCGGAGTCGCCCTTCTTGTAGTTCGGGCCGGGCCTCGAGAAGTGGTCGTCGAGGACGACGATATCGGACATCTTCGCCACCATGAACAGCGGCTCTGCCTCCGTGCCCCCGCTGAGCTGGTGTCCCCGCAAAAGCTCGTTGCCTCTTGCCCCGAGGCCGAGGCACTGCGGTTCCACGAGCCGCATTCGGCCGTTGTAGGTGAACGAGAGCCTTCGCTCGGCGGCGATCGACGCGGCGATGATCTCGCCCGTCGGCGACGGTGCGGTCGCGCCGCCGCGATCCGGCACGGCGGTCTCCTGGTCAGGAGCAGGCGGCAGGCGCGGTCGCCGCGCGTTTGGCGAGCAGTGCGTTGCCTGTCCTCGAGACGGGCTTCCTGCCCAGCACGCCGGAGATGAACGCGGCGGCGTCGACGACGCCGTCGAGCGAGACCCCGGTGTCGATGCCGAGGCCATCGAGCAGGAAGAGGACGTCCTCGGTGCCGACGTTGCCGGTCGCGCCCTTGGCGTACGGGCAGCCGCCGAGACCGGCGACGCTGGCGTCGAAGGCGGCGATGCCGACTTCGAGGCTGGCGTAGACGTTGCCGATCGCCTGGCCGTAGGTGTCGTGGAAATGGCCGCTCACCTCGGCCAGCGGATAGTGCCTGAGCGCGCGCTCCATCGCCGCCTGGACGCGCTTCGGCGTGCCGACGCCGATCGTGTCGCAGACGCCGCAATGGTCGACGCCGATCTCCTTGATCAGCTGGACGACGCGCTCGACCTCATCGGCGCTCACCTCGCCCTGGTAGGGGCAGCCGAGCGCCACCGAGACCGCGCCGCGCACCTTGATGCCGTGCCCGTGCGCGCCGGCGACGACCGGCCGGAAGCGCTCGATGCTCTCGGCGATCGAGCAGTTGATGTTCTTCTGGCTGAACGCCTCCGTCGCCGCGGCGAAGACGACGATCTCGTCGGGCCACTGCGCGCGCGGCATCGACAGCGCCGCGTCGAGCCCCTTCATGTTCGGGATCAGCACCGAATAGCGGACGCCGGGCTTCCTCTCGATGCCGGCGAGCACGTCGGTGTTGTCGGCCATCTGCGGCACCCACTTGGGGCTGACGAAGCTGGTGACCTCGATCTCGCGCAGGCCGGCGGCCTGCAGGCGGTGGACGAGCTCGATCTTGACCGCCGCATCGACGGTCTGCTTCTCGTTCTGCAGCCCGTCGCGCGGGCCGACGTCGACGAGGGTGACACGGGTGGGGATCATGGCGGGCCTTTCGTTTTTCCCTAGTCCACGGCCGCAACGTAGCCGCCTCGCATGCGCCGGATCAAGCCGGCGAGGAAGCGCCAGAGGATCACGACGACGACGATCGAGACGACGACGATCGCCGCCAGCGCGACCAGCGCGACGACCGGATGCGCCCAGGAGAGCCAGAGCATCAGCGGCACGGCGCTGTCGCCGAGGAGCGAGAGGGCGATGTTCGAGAACGGCTCCGGCGAGGTGTTGGCCGAGGCGCGCGTCGTCAGCTTGGCGGCATGGCTGGTCGCGGCGAGCGTGCCGCCCATCAGCGCTGCCGCCGTCACCCAGCTCGCCTGGTCGCCGCCGAAGACGGCGCCGGCGAGCGCCGCGCCGGCGGGGATGCGGACGAAGGTGTGGATCGCGTCCCACAGGCTGTCGAGGCCGGGGATCTTGTCGACGAAGAACTCGATGAACAGCATCAGGCCGCTGGCGCCGAGGACGATCGGGTTCGAGAGCACATGCAGGTCGCCGGGCAGGCCGATCCAGCCCAGCCAGCCGGCGAGGCCGGTGATGAAGATGACGGCGTAGAGCCTGAGGCCGCTCGCCCAGCCGAGCGCGGCGGCGATGGCGACGAGCTGGGTCAGGTCCAGGTTCATCAGGTCGAGGCCGGCCGGGCGCCGGGCCGCCCCAAGCCCGGCTGCGCCCCCTCGGGGGGCAGCGCCGCAGCGCCAGCTGCAAGCGTGGGGGCACTGTTCAGCCACGCCGGCGCGCGCTTGTCGAGAAAGCTCTGGATGCCCTCGCGGCCCTCGGCGCTGACGCGGATGTCGGCGATGCGGCGCGCGGTGTCGGCGCGCAGCTCGGCGTCGATCTCGCGGCCGGCGACGTCGCGCACGAGCTGCTTGCAGGCGCGCGTCGCCATCGGGCCGTTGGCGACGATCGCGGTCGTGAAGCGGGCGACCGCCTCGTCGATCGCCGCCGCCGCGCACACCTCGTGCGCGAGACCGCACGCGCGCGCCTCGGCCGCGCCGAAGCGCTCGGCGGTGACAAAGTAGCGGCGCGCCGCCTGCTCGCCCATCACCCGGATGACGTAGGGGCTGATCGTCGCCGGCAGCAGGCCGAGACGCGCTTCGCTGAGCGAGAACGTCACCGCGTCGGCGACGACGCGGACGTCGCACACCGAGGCGAGGCCGAGGCCGCCGGCGTAGCAGTCGCCGTGGATTCGTCCGATCACCGGCACCGGGCAGCTGTAGATCGTCCAAAGCATCTCGGCGAGCGCGGCGGCGTCGGCGTGGTTCTGCTCCCAGGTGAAGTCGGCGGCTTCGCGCATGAAGGCGAGGTCGGCGCCGGCGCAGAACGCCTTGCCGCTGCCGCCGAGGACGATCGCGCGGACGCCGTCGTCGCCGGCGAGCGCGCCGAACGTCGCCGCCAGCTCGCGGATCAGCGTGCCGTTCATGGCATTGCGCACCTCGGGACGGTCGAGCCAGACGCGGGCCACCGGGCCGTCGCGTTCGATCCGCAGCGTCGTCGTCATGATGTCGTTCGTCCTTGGCTCTCAGCCTGCAGCATCCATACCCAGTCGATCTCGGGACAAGGGTAGCCCATCGCGGTCGCCGCCGCGGTGATCTGGCCGCGGTGGTGGCTGCCGTGGTTGAAGACGTGGCCGACCGTCGGCGCGAACGGCAGCGACTGAGCGATTCCCTTGGCGGTCGTGTAGTCGAGCGTGCTTGCTTCGGCGAGGCGGGTGTCGTCGAACGACTCGATCAGCGCCTGCCAGCGCGGTACGGCGGCGAGCAGGCGATCGCGCAGCGCGGCGCGGTCGCTCTCGATCTCTGCGTCGAGCGCGACCTTGTTCGACACGCCCTCGGCGAAGCGCGGGTACCAGACCGTGTCCGCGACGAGCAGGTGGTTCAGGGTGCCGTGCACGCTCTTGAAGAAGAGTCCCGCATCCTTGCGGTAGTCGGCGTCGTCGAGGCGAGCGACATGCTCGTATAGCTTCGCGGTCGCCCAGGCGTGATAGCGGGCGAGCGAGGCCAGGTAGCGCGCAACGGCGCCGTTCCGACCGCGCCGGGATCTTCAGTAGCGCTTGGCCGCTTCATCGAGCATCACCTCGGTCGCGCCGCCGCCGATGGCGAGGATGCGCGCATCGCGCCACAAGCGCTCGATCACCGTGCCGCGCATGTAGCCCATGCCGCCGTGGAACTGCTGGCACCCCAGCACGACCTCGTTGACGAGCTCGCCGGTCAGCGCCTTCAGCATCGACACGTCCTGGACGACGTCGTGTCCTTGCGTGACGCGCCAGGCGCAGTGGTACAGGTAGGCGCGCGCGGCACGGACCTTGGCGTCGAGCATCGCCAGGCGCTGGCGCACGACCTGCTTATCGAACAGCGGCGCACCGAACGCGCTGCGGTCGCGCACGTGGGCGAGCGTCGCCGTGAGCGCCTGGGTCGAGTGGCCGACGGCCATCGCCGCCAGGGCGATGCGCTCGGTCTGGAAGTTCTTCATCACCGAATAGAAACCGCGGTTCTCCTCGCCGAGCAGGTTCCCGGCTTGGATGCGGCAGTCGGCGAACACCAGCTCGGCGGTGTCCGACGACAGCCAGCCGCTCTTGTCGAGGCTGCGCCCGACCGTGAAGCCCGGCGTCCCCTTCTCGACCGCGAACATCGACATCGCGTGTCGGCCCGATCCGGTCTTGGCGGCGACGAAGTACAGGTCGGCGTGAACGCCGTTGGTGATGAAGAGCTTGGTGCCGTTCAGGATCCACTCGCTGCCGTCGGCCGAGCGCGTTGCCGTCGTACGGATGCCGGCGACGTCCGAGCCGGCACCCGGCTCGGTGATCGCGACCGCGGTGATCGTCCGGCCCGCCGTGACTCCCGGCATCCAGCGCGCCTTCTGCGCCGCGCTGCCCGCGTGGTGCAGGTGCGGGCTCGCCATGTCCGTGTGAACCAGGACGGTGATGATGAAACCGCCGAAGGTCGACTGCGACAGCGCTTCGGCGAAGACCAGGTTGGTGAGCGCGTCGGCGCCGGCGCCGCCATGCTCCTCGCCGTACATCAGGCCGAGCAGGCCGGCGTCGCCGAGCTTTCTCAGCACCTCGCGCGGCGTCATGCCGGCGTCCTCCCAGGCGAGCGCATGCGGCTCGACCTCGCGCGCAATGAAGCGCGCCACCTGCTCGCGCAGCAGCTCGTGCTCGGGGGTCAGATAGATGTTGTCCATCGGCGAGGGGCGGGCCCCGCTCAGGCGAACAGCCTCGCCTCGCTCCAGCCGAGCGCACGCAGGTCGTCGACGCGAAGGTGCGCCTCGCTCGGCATCAGGAACTCGTCGAGTTGCGGCGGGCGGGCCGCCGTGCCGGCGAGCATCGCGTGCGCCTGGCCGCGGTGATGCACCTGGTGGTTGAGCAGGTGAGCGATGACGTGGCCGCGGCGATCGCGCTGGATCCGCCCTTGGCCGCGCTCCATCTCGACCATCTCGTCGAGACTCGGCGGGCCGAGCGCGTTGACGTGGTCGATGAAGCGCTGGTCCGAGGCCGCCTGCGCGGCTGCGATCGTCGCGAAGGGCACGCCGGCCGGCGCCTCGCGCCAGATCCTCTCGGCGCCGCGCTCGCCGTGCAGCGCCGCGAGGTAGTAGAGGTCGACGGCGAGGATGTGCTCGAGCGTCTTCGCCAGGCTCGGGAAGAAGCTCGTCCGCGGCGCCTCGTAGTCCTCGCGCGAGAGCGCAGCCATCGCCGCGTGCAGGCGATGGTTGGCGAGCCGGTTGGCACGCACCTGCACGCGCAGGAAGACAAGCAGTTCCATGGGTTTTCCTTCAGAACCCGCCGCCGAGCCAGCGCTCGATCTGGTCGCGTCGGTCGTTGCCCCAGAACGGCTCGCCGTCGATGACGAAGAACGGCGCGCCGAAGACGCCTTGCGCGATCGCGTCGTCGCACGCCGTCTTGAGGCGACTCTTCCAGCGCGGCTCGCTCCAGACGCGCTCGGCCTCGGCCGCATCGAGGCCGAACTCGGTGACAAGCGCCTTCAGGTGCTCGGCGTTCGAGAGGTCGACGCTGCCGCGCGTGAAGTAGGCGCGCAGGCCATGGCGTGCCCAGTTCGCAGCGCGCTCGGGGTCGCTCTCCTCGAGCCACCAGAAGACGCGCGCCGCGTTCTGCGTCGCGATCGGAAACTTTTCCGGCAAGGTGAACGGCACGCCGGCGAAGCGCGCCGAGCGCTCGAAGTCGTGCAGCGAATACTCGCGCTTGATCGGATGGCTGACCGGGCTCTTCAGCTCTGCCGCCTGGAACGTGACGCCAAGCAGGACCGCGTGCCAGCGCACCGTGCGGCCGTGGCGCGCGGCGAGCGCCTCGATCCATTCCGAGGCGATGTACGAATATGGCGACGAGAAGTCGATGTAGAAATCGACAGGCGACGGGCTCATCGCGACAGCCTACTGCAACGCGAGCCGGGCCCGGCTGTTGCCCGTGGTCCGCTCATGCGCCCAGCTTGGCGGCGAGATCGATGAAGTCGCTCGCCACCCAGTCGAACCGCTGCCCGGCGCTGTTCTCGGGCGCCCCGCCCGGCCCGCGCTCCAGGGGCCGCTCGACGTAGGCCGTCTTCAGGCCGGCGCGCTGCGCCGCGGCGAGATCGCTCGGGTGGGCGGCGACCATCAGGAGCTCGTTCGGCGCGACGCCGAGCAGGTCGGCCGCGCCGCGATAGACCGCGGGCGACGGCTTGTAGGCGCGGAACAGCTCGGCCGAGAGCACGCAGTCCCACGGCAGTCCGCCGTGGCGCGCCATGTCGACGAGCAAGGAGACGTTGCCGTTCGAGAGCGTCGCGATCGGATAGCGCGCCTTCAACCGCGTCAGCCCCGCCACCGAGTCGGGCCACGGATCGAGGCGATGCCAGACGAGGTTGAGATGCTCGCGCTCGGCCGGGGAGAGGTCATCCAGGCGGAAGCGCGGCAGCAGGGTGTGGAGGATGCCGCGATGGAGCTCGTCGAGCTTGACCCAGGCCGCCTCGCCGCTCGCCTTCGCCTGCATCACGCGCTGCATCGCCGGCTGGTAGCCGGCGCGCCAGGCATCGGCGAGCGCCGCCCAGTCGACGCGCCAGCCCTTCTCCGCCGTCAACGCCTCGCCTTCGCGAATGATCGAGCCGCGCCAATCGACGACGGTGCCGAAGACGTCGAACACGAGCGCGCGGACGGGGCTGCGGTCAGGGGTGGGCGGGCTCATCGCTTCGCTCCTCGGCAAGGTCCGACAGCCAGACGCGCGCGGCATCGGGATAGAGATGTTGCAGCGACGCGCGCGCCGCTTCGCCCACGACCGGCGCCAGCCGCTCCGCGAGTGTGGCAGCGTCGGCCGGCGGCCTGGCAGAGCGCTCCGACCAGGCCGCGTCGAGCGCCTCGCGCAGCGGCGCGAGGGCATCCGCGACGACGCCCGCCCAGTGCGGCGGCGCCTCGCCCTGCACCCAGTCGCCGCGGCCGCGGCCGAAGTGCTCGACGGCGAGCAGGCGCAGCAGCGCCGCCTCGACCATCGTGTCGAGCGCGGCCGCGTTCCAGGTCACGAACGATCGGCCGGTGCCGCGCACGAGGTTGACGCAGCGCGCCAGCCCGGCGCTGCCGAGCGCGCCGAGGACGCCGCCGGCGATCAGGCCGCCGCCGAGCGTCAGGCCGCCGCTCAGCAGGTCGGCCTTGAGGCCGACGAGCGCGCCCGTGACCGCGCCGCCCCACATCGCCGCCTGGGTCTCGTCGAGGCGTAGGCGCAGGTCGTAGCCGGCGGCGAGCCGATCGCGGATCTCGCCCTCGGCGGTGCCGCCGAGGCCGTGCAGCTCGAGCAGCTCGCGCGTGTTCGCGCGCACCTCGTCGTCGAGGCGAGCCGCGAGCGATCGCTGCGCGACCGCGGCCGGCGCCGGCTCGGCGCTGCCGATGCCGATCGCCGCGCCGGCCTGGCGCAGCCGCGCGCGCACGCCGCCGGCATCGGGCAGCGTCTCGCTCATCGTCGCGATCCGCGCCAGGCTGGAGGCGATCGCCTGCACAGCGGCGTCGAAGGTCGCGACGCGACGCGCGCGCCACGCGTCGCGCAGGCGCGCCATCGCCGGCCGCCTGGCCTCGGGCAAGGCCGCCTCGACGGCCGCGAACAGCGTCAGCTCCTGCACCCAGCAGCGCGCGAACGCGTCGAGCGGCAGCACGGCGCGCACGCGCGGGTACGACGAGAGACTGGCGCGCCAGCGCGCCACGTCGGCAGCTTCGGCGTCACCGCCACGCGGCGCGCCGAGCTGGTTGACGAGCACGACGACCGGCTTGCCGATCCAGCCGAGCAGCTCCATCTCGGGTTGCACGTAGCCGGCCGCCTCGACCTGTTCCGACGCGTTGACGAGGTAGAGCAGCACGTCGGCTTCCTCGCGCGTGTTGCGAATCGCCTGCTGGCTGGCCCAGAAGGGGCGGTCCTTCCAGCGGTCCCAGACCTCGCTCAGGAAGCGGCCGATCGGATGCTCGGCCTGACGCAGGCGGCGCACCAGGCGAACGCTGTCGCCGAAGCCCGGCGTGTCCCACAGGAGCAGGCGGTCGCCGCCGCTCGTCTCGACCAGCACGTGGGCGTCGGCGAACTCGGTGACGTGCGGTGCGTCGCGCACTTCGCCGATGTCGCGGCCGAGGAGCGTTCGCGCCAGCGTCGTCTTGCCCGCGTTGGTGTGCGAGACAAGGCTCAGCGAGACGACTTCGGGCGCAGCGCTCATGGTCGCGGCTCTGCCGGAGAAGAAAGCGCCGCCTGCAGGTACGGCTCGGCGCGCGCGGCGTCGGCCGATTCGAGGTCTACCGTGACAGCAGCCGTGCCCGCGCTTTCGCTCCACAGGCGCCAGGCCTCGCGCCGTTCGGCGACACGGCTGTCGAGGCCGGCGAAGCGACGCGCGAACGCGGAGGCGTCGACGATCGCGGCAAGCACGGCACCTTTCGGCAGCGCCGCGGCAAGCGTTCGCAGGAAGCGCGTCTGGTGCTCGGCCTCGGGCGTGGCGCCGAAGTCGAACAGCGCGATCGCATGCGTCGTGTCGGCGCCGATGTCGCCGGGCGCGACGTCCTCCATGCCGAACGGCACGAGCGGCGCGATGCGAACGTCGAGGCGGGTCGTGTTGCCGAGCGTCGCCGCGAGCAGCGCGCGCAAGCCGAGGGTCGCTTGCGGCGACGGCGTCGCTGCGTAGGGCACGACGACGACACGCGCCGCACCGCCGGCGCCGAGGCGCAGCAGGCGCTGGAAATACGGCTCGTCGAGGGGCAGGGCGAAACGGCGCGACCGCCATGCCGCCGCGAAGCCGCAGGCGAGCGCGAGGATCAAGCGCGGCACGACGACGACCAGCCCGAGCGTGAGGGCGATGAGATGCATCCACGGCGCTGCCGGCGCGCCTGCCTCCGGCGCGCCCGGTGCGATCCGCAGCGCCGCGAATGTCGCGGCGTCGGGCAGGGCGATGCCGCTGAGCGCGGCGGCCGGTCCGAGCACGGTGGTGACAAGCGCGTGCGCAGCGCTGGCATCGAGAAACGTGCTCTCCCAGCCAACGCGGTAGTCGAGGACGAGGCCGCGCGCATAGATGCCGGCGACGAGGCCGAGCGCCAGCGCGGCCGCGCCGGTGTGGAGCGCCGTTTCCGCCCGCAGGAGCGAGAGGCCGCGGCTGCGCGCAAGCCAGAGGGCGGCGTAGCGGCGCGCCGCGCCGGCCGCGTTGCCGCTCGACGCGGACGGCAGGCGCTGGCGCAGGCGCATCAGCACCTCGACCGCGCGTACGATCGGCCCGCCGCGCACCGGGCCGCGCCGCGCCAAGCGCACGAGCGGCAGCGCGACCAGGAGCACGTAGACCGCCACGTTCCACGCCAGCACGCCCCAGAACGGCGGCGCCAGCAGATTGATGCGCCGCCCGCTGTCGAGCGCGTCGGCACCGAGCCCCAGCGCGAACGCGATCAGCGCGATCGCCACCAGGCCACTGGCGCGCCAAGCAGGCTTGGTCTGGGCACGCGCCAGCGCGGGCTCGCGCGGCGCAAGACGCTGCATGGCGTGGCCGGCGCGCGTGGCGACGAACGCGGCAGAAGCACTCCCCGGCGTCGCCGCCTCGAGCGCGACGCGGTCGGCCCAGAGGCGATCGTCGTTGCTCCAGCTCGGGCTCGCCGGCTGCGCCGTCTCGAACGCCTCGAGCAGCGTGACCTCGCGAGCGCAGCGCTCGTCCATCGCGTTGCTCGGTGCTGCGCCAGGCTAGGCCAGCGCCCGGCCGATCAGGATCTTCTGGACGTCGCTCGTGCCCTCGTATATCTGGCAGACGCGAACGTCGCGGTAGATGCGCTCGACCGGAAAGTCGTTGACGTAGCCGTAGCCGCCGAAGACCTGGATTGCGTCGCTGCAGACGCGCTCGGCCATCTCGCTCGCCATCAGCTTGCCCATCGCTGCCTCCTTCAGGCACGGCCGGCCGGCGTCTTTCAGGCTCGCCGCGTGGTGGACGAGCTGGCGCGCCGCCTCGATCCGGGTCGCCATCTCGGCGAGGCGGAACTGCACCGCCTGATGCTCGAAGATCGGCTTGCCGAAGGCGACGCGGTCCTTCGCGTACGCGAGCGCCGCGTCGAAGGCGGCGCGCGCCATGCCGATCGCCTGTGCGCCGATACCGATCCTGCCGCCCTCGAGGCCCGAGAGCGCGATCTTCAGGCCCTGGCCCGCCTCGCCGAGCAGGTTGGCGGCCGGGACGCGGCAGTTCTCGAACACGATCTGCGCCGTGTCGCTGGCGTGCTGGCCGAGCTTGGTCTCGAGGCTCGCGACGGTGTAGCCCGGCGTCGCCGTCGGCACGACGAAGGCGCTGATGCCGCGCTTGCCGGCGGCCTTGTCGGTGACCGCCATGACGATGGCGATGTCGCCGTTCTTGCCGCTGGTGATGAACTGCTTGACGCCGTTGAGGACGTAGCCGTCGCCGTCTCGCGTCGCCGTCGTCTTCAGTCCGTCCGCCTGCGAGCCGACGTGTGGCTCGGTCAGGCAGAACGCGCCGAGCATGTCGCCACGCGCGAGCGGCTTCAGCCACTGCTCTTTCTGCGCGTCGTTCGCCCACGCCATCAGGATCGAGCAGACCGGGCAGTTGTTGACGCTGACGATCGTCGACGTCGCGCCGTCGCCGGCGGCGATCTC
>Ga0207650_10003669_pt1 | contig 10501 bp, 10 predicted proteins | sample KBSS63metaG_FD_184325 | JGI IMG/M metagenome (GOLD analysis project Ga0207650, IMG submission 184325) | Switchgrass rhizosphere microbial communities from Kellogg Biological Station, Michigan, USA - KBS S6-3 metaG (SPAdes) (version 2) | ecosystem: Host-associated > Plants > Roots > Rhizosphere...
CCATTCCCGCATGGACAGATTTCTGAAAAAGCGTTAACCCGTTGCCATGAACAAGAGAGCTATGAATCTGGTCGAGAACGGCGCCATTGAATCCGCCATGCGGACAATCGAAACCGAGCGACGCGGCCTTGAGGCACTCGAGCGCGCGATGGCTGGCTCCTTGGCGGAGCCTTTCGCCCGTGCCGTCGCGCTGATCGGCGATATCACCGGCCGTGTCATCGTGACGGGCGTCGGCAAGAGCGGCCATATCGGCGCGAAACTCGCGGCGACGCTGGCCTCGACCGGCACGCCGGCTTTTTTCGTTCATTCGGCTGAAGCCAACCACGGCGATCTCGGCATGATCGCCCACGACGATGTCATCATCGCCATGTCGTGGGGGGGAGAAACCGCCGAGCTCAAGGGCATCCTAACTTACTGCCGCCGCTTCTCCGTGCCGTTGATTGCCATTACCTCCGGGTTGACGTCTTCGCTCGGCCGCGAAGCCGATGTTGTTCTGTTGCTGCCGAAGGAGCAGGAGGCTTGCCCGCACGGCCTGGCGCCGACGACATCGACGCTGCTGCAACTGGCTATCGGCGATGCATTGGCCGTGGCGTTGATGGAAGCCCGCGGCTTTACCGCGACAGATTTTCACGTCTTCCATCCCGGCGGCAAACTGGGCGCCAGCCTCACCCATGTCGCCGATATCATGCATACTGGCGAGCGGGTGCCGCTCGTGCCACAGGGTACGCCGTTGCCGCAGGCGATCAGCACGCTTTCGAAGATGCGGTTCGGTTGCGTCGGCGTGCTGGATGACGAGGGACGTCTTTGCGGCATCGTCACCGATGGCGATATCGCCCGCAATCTCGATCGCAGTCTCGGCGAACTCAATGTCGATGATATTATGACGAGCAACCCGAAGACAGTTCGGGCCACCACGCTTGCGACCGGCGCCATGGCCGTGCTCAACAACAACAACATCTCGGCGCTGCTTGTCGTCGACGAGGACCGCCGGCCGATCGGGCTTGTGCATTTCCACGATCTTTTGAGGATCGGCGTCGCCTGATCAGGCGGCCTCGACCGTCAGCTGGCGACTATCGCTGGCAATGATTTTCACCCGCGTTCCCGTCGGCAGGTCTGGCCCGATGACCGACCAGTAGGTATCGTCGAGGCGGACGCGACCTCGACCCTCGCTGATCGGTTCGTGCAGCACGGTCGTGCGGCCGACGAGGCTTGCGGAGCGTTGGTTGAGAAACGGCTCGTCCGTGGCGTTCCTGTTCTTGTAGACATAACGCCGGCCAAGCAATGCCGCGGCGACCGCGAGAACGGCAAACAGCAGCATCTGCAGCTGCCAGCTCCAGAAGGCCTCTTCCCAGAGGCCAAGCGAGGCCGCGCCGACGATGATCGCCGCAAGTCCGACCCAGACGAGAAAGACGCCAGGTACCAGCAGCTCCGCGCCCAAAAGCAGAAGCCCGAGCACCCACCAGCTCCAGGGACCGAGTTGGAGGATCAGATCGCTGAGCATCGATCAGCTCTCCTGCGGCGGGTTCAGCGGGTTGACCAGCGGTGTCGTGCGGGCCGGCGCTGTGCGTGTGCGCGGTGGCTGAGCAGGGCCGGCGTTCGCGGCCTCGCCGCCGAAGACTTCGCGGGCAATGGCGCCGATGCCGCCGAGCGAACCAAGGATGGATGAGGCCTCGATCGGCATCAGCACGACCTTGGAGTTCGATGCCGAACCGATCGCTGTCAGCGCTTCGGTGTATTTCTGGGCGACGAAGTAGTTGATGGCCTGGACGTCACCGGCGGCGATCGCCTCCGATACCATCATGGTCGCCTTGGCTTCGGCCTCGGCCATGCGTTCGCGGGCCTCGGCATTGCGGAAGGCAGCTTCGCGCTGACCCTCGGCCTGCAGGATGGCGGATTGCTTGGCGCCTTCGGCGCGCAGGATCTGGGCGTTGCGCGAACCTTCGGCTTCCAGCACCTGGGCGCGCTTTTCGCGCTCGGCCTTCATCTGCCGGCCCATGGCGTCGACCAGATCGCGTGGTGGCTGGATATCCTTGATCTCGACGCGGGTGACCTTGATGCCCCAGGGACCGACGGCCTCGTCGACGACGCGCAGGAGCTTGTCGTTGATGATCTCGCGGTTCGACAGCAGTTCGTCGAGGTCCATCGAGCCCATGACCGAGCGGATGTTGGTCATCGTCAGGTTGAGGATGGCGTTTTCGAGGTTGGAGACCTGATAGGCTGCCTGGGCGGCGTTCAGGATCTGATAGAAGCAGACGGCGTCGGCAGACACGCTGGCATTGTCCTTGGTGATGACCTCCTGGGTCGGCACCGCCAGCACCTGCTCCATGACGTTCATCCTGGTACCGATCCGCTCGACAAAGGGCAGGATCAGGTTCAGACCCGGCTCCAAGGTGCGGGTGTAGCGGCCGAAACGCTCGATCGTGTAGCGATATCCCTGCGGAACCGTCTTGATGCCGGCAAAGAGCACCATGACGACAAGCACCACGAAGACGATCACAACGATATCAAATCCACCCAAAACCATCAAAATCTCCCTACTCATTTCAACGCACAGTAGCCTAGCCGGACGCGGAATCACACCCATACACAAAGAGTTGCGCCGTCCGATTTGCGACATCAGGTAAAAAAGGCGTTTTCAGCTGGCGCAGTTTGCCCTAGAGAACCACTCCGAACTAACCGGTCGCAGCCTACCCGGTAAAAACAAGGACACCTGATATGAAAACCATCGTCGTCTGCTCCGGCGGACTGGATTCCGTTTCGCTTGCCTACAGAACGGCCGCAGAGGGATCGCTTCTCGGCCTGCTCTCCTTCGATTACGGTCAGAGGCACAAGAAAGAACTGGATTTTGCCGCCGCATGCGCCCAGCGCCTCGGCGTCTGGCATGAGATCATCGACATCAGCGGCATCGGCCGCCACCTGACCGGCTCGGCGCTGACCGACGACATCGCCGTTCCCGATGGCCACTATGCCGAGGAGACGATGAAATCGACCATCGTCCCCAACCGCAATGCCATCATGCTGGCCATTGCCTTCGGCGTCGCGGCGGCCCGCAAGGCCGATGCCGTAGCCGTCGCCGTGCATGGCGGCGATCACTTCATCTATCCGGATTGCCGGCCCGGCTTTATCGACAGCTTCCAGCGGATGCAGACGGAAGCGCTCGACGGCTATGCCGAGGTCACCTTGCTGGCACCCTATGTGACGATCTCCAAGGCCGATATCGTCACCGACGGCGTCAGGCACGGCACGCCGTTTGCCGAGACATGGTCCTGCTACAAGGGCGGCGAGCGCCATTGCGGTCGCTGCGGCACCTGTGTCGAGCGGCGCGAAGCCTTTGCGCTTGCCGGGGTGGATGATCCCACCGAATACGCGGATCCGGATTTCTGGGTCGGTGCCACGAATACCTTCCGCGCCACGGAGGTGTAACCCCTTGTTTCGCATCACCAAGGAATTCCACTTCTCGGCCTCGCACCAGCTGACGCGGCTGCCTGCCGACCACCAGTGCGCCCGCCTGCACGGCCACAACTATATCGTCTTGGTCGAGCTCTCGTCGCCCGTTCTCAACGACGACGGCTTCGTACGCGACTATCATGAGCTCGCGCCGCTGAAGCGGTATATCGACGAGACCTTCGACCACCGGCATCTGAACGATGTGCTTGGTCATGACGCAGTCACATCCGAATGCCTGGCAAAACACTTCTTCGACTGGTGCCGGGCGATCCTGCCGGAGACCTCGGCGGTGCGGGTCAGCGAGACGCCGAAGACCTGGGCGGAATACCGGCCATGACCCGCGACGCCGAAGCACCGATCCGCATCAGCGAGATTTTTGGGCCGACGATCCAGGGCGAGGGCGTGCTGATCGGCTTGCCCACAGTTTTCGTTCGCACCGGCGGCTGCGATTACCGCTGTTCCTGGTGCGACAGCCTGCATGCGGTCGACAGCGCCTTCCGCGATACCTGGGCGGCGATGTCGGTCGACGATATCTGGGGGAAAGTCACTAGACTCTCGGGCAATCGGCCGTTGACGGTATCACTGTCGGGCGGCAATCCCGCCATCCAGCCGCTCGGACCCTTGATCGCGCGTGGACAGGCCGAAGGCTATCGCTTCGCGCTGGAGACGCAGGGGTCTGTCGCCAAGCCCTGGTTTGCCGACCTCGATGTGTTGGTCCTCAGCCCCAAGCCGCCGTCGAGCGGCATGATGGACACGGACTGGGATGCTTTGCAGCTCTGTCTTGATGCTGCGGCCGGCCGGCCGGCGACTGTGTTGAAATTCGTGGTCTTCGACGATGCGGACTATGCCTATGCAAGAGACGCTGCAGCTCGCCATCCGCATCTGCCGGTCTATCTCCAGCCCGGCAATCATACGCCGCCCGGGGGCACGGAAGTGGATGCCGCCATCGATCTCGACGGCATCAACGACCGGATGCTGTGGCTGATCGACAAGGTGACGGCGGAGGGCTGGTTTTCCGCCCGCGTCCTGCCGCAGCTCCACGTCATCCTCTGGGGCAACCGGCGCGGGGTCTGAGAGGTCTCAGACCCAGCCCTGCAACTCGCGGCGGATGACCTTTTCCAGAACGTCAATGCCGTCGGTGCTGTCGTTCAGGCACGGGATGTGGGAAAACTTCTCGCCACCGGCGTGTTCGAAGATCTCCTTCGCTTCGCCGGCGATTTCCTCGAGCGTTTCAAGACAATCCGAGACGAAGCCTGGGTTCATCACGGCGATCCGCTTGACGCCTTCCTTGGCCAGCCGCTCGACCGTCTTGTCGGTATAGGGCTGCAACCATTCCTCCGGGCCGAAGCGCGACTGGAAGGTGATCATCAGCTTCTCCTTGGAGAAACCGAGGCGTTCGCGCAGCAGCCGCGCCGTCTTCATGCAGGCGCAGTGGTAGGGGTCGCCCTTCTTGAAATAGGACATCGGGATGCCGTGGAACGAGGTGATGATGATTTCCGGCTCCCAGTCCAGCGTCGCGAGGTGGTTTGTGACCGAGTTGGCCAATGCCTCGATGTAGGCGGGGTCGTCGTGGTAAGGCGGCACGGTGCGTAGCGCCGGCTGCCAGCGCATCTTCAACAGCGTCTCGAAGGCCTTGTCGTTGACGGTCGCGGTCGTGGCGGCAGCATATTGCGGATAGAGCGGGAAGAGCAGGATACGGTCGCAGCCGGCGGCCTTCAGCGCGTCGATGCGCGACGCGATCGATGGCTGGCCATAGCGCATGCCCCAGTCGACGACGACGTTGGGCAGGTCCTTCAATGCTTCGTTGAGGCGATCCGACTGGTTGCGCGTGTAGGTGCGCAGATAGCTCTCATCGAGATCCCGGTTCCAGATTTGCTCATAGGCCTTGCCGACCTTGCCCGGACGGACATTCAGCACGATGCCGAACAGGATCGGGTACCACTTCCATCGTGCCCACTCGATGACGCGCCGGTCCATCAGGAACTCGCGCAGATAGCGGCGCATGGACTTGAAGTCGGTGCCATCCGGTGTTCCGAGATTGACGATCAGAACGCCTACCTTGCCGATCGCGATTGTCGGGTGGCCTGCCGGGAGGGCGGAAACGTTTATCGTCATGGCAATGTCCAATCTTTCAAATCTATCACCGTTCTACGCAAGGCCGGGCCAACGGTTCAGATCTCGTAGAAACAAAAGCCGGTCCGGAAAAGCCCGGGCCGGCGATTAACGTGAGACCAATTGTCCTATTTGGTCGGAACCTGCAATTCGCGTCCGACCAGCAACCGGCGCGGGCTGACATGCGGGTTGGCGGCTGCGAGTTTCCGCCAGTCTGCCCCGTCGCCATAGAACGTCCGGGCCAGATCCCAGAGCGTGTCGCCGGCGACGATGACATGGGTGGTCGGCGTTTTGGCGGCAGCGGGAGCAGGCGCGGTTGTCGCCTGCGTCGAGGCCGCGGGTGGCGTTGCTGCCGGGGGCGTTGGGGCCGCCGAGGGCGCAGGGGCTGCCGGAGCTGCTGTGGTCGATGCTGCCGGCGGCGGCGTGATCGGTGCAGGCGTGGGCGTGGTTGCTACGGTCGGCTTTTCAGCCGGCTTTTCGCCCGAGGGAGCGATCTGCGTTTCGGTTGGCTTGGCGACATCCGGCTGCGCCCCCGAGGCGGCTGCGGCCACCTGCGTCACGCGGCCGTCGAGGTAAGGCTTGTAGGGATTGTGGGCGGCGAGATAGTCGGCGACCACCTGCTCGAGGTCGGGGCCGAAGTCATAGGCATTCTGGGCCTTGGTGGAAAACACCGTGTAGCCATCGCCGCCGGAGCGCATGTAGTTGTTGGAAACGGCGCCGTAGGTCTTCTTCGGATCGAGCGGCACGAAGGCGTCGCCTTCCTTAACCTCGACCGAGACGACGCGGCTGCCGGGCGGCTTGGTCTTGTCGAAGGTGTACTTCATGCCCGAGACCTGCGGAAAGCGTCCGGCGCCGTCGGCGATCTGGCTGAGACCATTTTCCAGAGCAGCGACGACATCGGCGCCGGTGAGCTGGAAGGTGGCGACGGTGTTCTGGAACGGCAGCACGGTCAGCACATCGCCCGTCGTGAGATTGCCTGACGGCATCGAGGCGCGCAAGCCGCCGCCGTTCTGGATGGCGATGCTGATGCCTTGCGCCTTGGTGCGGTCGAGAATCGCGTCGGCGACGAGATTGCCCATCGAGCACTCCTGTGCCCGGCAGACTTCGCGCGCGCCCTCGATCGGGCCTTCAGATTTGCCGATGACCTTCTTGCGCATCTCGGCAATTGGCTTGGCCAATTCCTCGACGCGGGCGAGCATGGCCGGATCAGGGGTTACGGACGAATCCAGCAGGATCGGGTCGCCCTTGGCTTCCTTGACCACGCCGTTGTCGTCGAAGGTGACGGCGATATCGCCGAGGTAGCGGCTGTAGGACGCAGCGGTCACCACGGGGACCTTGTAGCCGGCCGGATTGTCGACCATCGTCGGGTAGGGGCCAGCGGCCTTGGGGTCGGTGTTTGACAGCAGCGTGTGCGAATGGCCGCCGACGACGACGTCGACGCCGGGGATCTTGGCGATTGCGTCGAGGTCGCGGCGATAGCCGACATGGGTCAGCGCGATGATCTTGTTGACGCCTTGGGACTTCAGCATGTCGACCTCGGCATTGATCGCCTGGACGTCGTCGGTGACCTTGACATGGGGGCCGGGCGAGGCGAGCGCCGGCGTCTCCGTCGTGACGGCCCCGACGATGCCGATCTTCTGGCCGCCGATGTCGAGAACGACCGATTTCTTGATGCGGTCGCCGAGCTTGGATTCGGAATCGATCACGAGGTTGGCGCCGAGAACGGGGAACTGGACCTTGTCCAGGAAGGGCGCGAGCGCGCTCTCGCCGTCGTCGAATTCGTGATTGCCGACCGTCATGGCGTCGAATTTCATGGCGTTCAGCAGTTCGACTTCGGCCTGGCCCTTATAGGTGGTGTAGAACAGGGAGCCCTGGAAATTGTCGCCGGCGTCAAGCAGGATGACGTTCTGGCCTTCAAGCGCCCTGCGGCGGAGGTCGATTTCCGTCTTCAGCCTGGCTGCCCCGCCGAAGCATTCCTTCTTGCTCTCTTCGTCGGCAGAGCAGGTGGCGTCGAACTTGTTGATCGATTCGTCGCGGGAGTGGAAGTCGTTGATATGCAGAATGTTGAGCTGGTAATCGGCGAAGGCCGTGCCGGCGCTGAGCGTGATCAGCGTGACGGTCAACAGACCGAACCTGGCGATTTTCCTCATCTCTCTCTCCTGTTTGGCAAAGGCGCACTGCGCGGCGGCCCCACCGTCTCTCCTAGAGCCACTTCATGGCAGGCGTACAATGATGGTGTTCGCGCCCGGGTGCAACCTCCCAGCACGCGGCTACTTTGACGTCTACCGGTCGCGCCCATGCAAAAAGCCCGCCGCCTCGGGTAAAGGCGGCGGGCTTTTCATTAACCAGAAACTGACAATCAGACGCCGCCCTGGCCGTCCGAGCCGATATAGGCCAGTCGCAGCATGTTGGTGGCGCCGGGCGTGCCGAGCGGAACGCCGGCCGAGATGATGATGCGGTCGCCGGGCTTGCCGAACTCCTCGCCGACAACGATGCGGCAGGCGCGGTTGACCATGTCGTCGAGGTCGGTCGCATCGTGGGTAACGACGCAATGCAGGCCCCAGACAACGGACAGGCGGCGGGCCGTCTGGACGCTCGGCGAGAGTGCCAGGATCGGCACGTTCGGGCGTTCGCGCGAGGTGCGCAGGCCCGTGCCGCCGGATGACGTGTAGCAGACGATGGCGGTCAGCTTCAGCGTTTCGGCGATCTGGCGGGCGGCCAGCGAAATCGCGTCGGCGCCTGTTGCTTCCGGCTGCGGGCGCTGGGCGTAGATGATGCCCGGATAGTGCGGCTCGCGCTCGATGGTGCGGGCGATCGACGCCATGGTCGATACGGCTTCGACCGGATAGTCGCCGGACGCGGATTCGGCCGACAGCATGACGGCATCGGCGCCTTCGAAGACGGCGGTGGCGACGTCGGAGACTTCGGCGCGGGTCGGGACCGGGGCCGAGATCATCGATTCCAGCATCTGGGTGGCGACGACCACAGGCTTGCCGGCCTTGCGGCAGGCGCGGATCAGCTGCTTCTGGATGCCGGGAACGGCCTCGAGCGGCATTTCGACGCCGAGGTCGCCACGGGCAACCATCAGGGCGTCGGAGAGTTCGATGATCTCGTCGATCCGCTCCAGAGCCTGGGGCTTTTCGATCTTCGACATCAGGCCAACGCGACCGCCGGCAATCTTGCGTACTTCGGTCAGGTCTTCCGGGCGCTGGATGAAGGAGAGGGCAACCCAGTCGACATCGTTGACGGCGAGAACGGCGTCGAGGTCGAGGCGGTCCTTGTCGGTCAGAACGCCGGCGGTCAGAATGGTGTCAGGCAGGCTGACGCCCTTGCGGTCGGAAATGGTGGTGCCGGAAATGACCTTGGTGACGATCGTCTTGCCGTCGCAGGTCTCGGCGCGCAGATGCAGCTTGCCGTCGTCGATCAGCAGGCGGTCGCCGGCCTTGACCGATTCCAGGATTTCCGGATGCGGCAGGAAGACGCGGTTATTGTCGCCCGGCGTGTCGTTGCCGTCGAGCGTGAAGGTCTGGCCGGGAACGAGCGTGACCTTGGTATCGGCGAACTTACCGACGCGCAGCTTCGGGCCCTGCAGGTCGGCGAGGATTCCGATCGGGCGACCGCAGCGGGCTTCGACGGCGCGGATGCGCGACACCAGGGTGCGCATCATCTCATGGCTGGAATGGCTCATGTTGATGCGGAACAGATCGGCGCCTGCTTCGTGCAGCTTCTGGATCATCGCTTCGTCTGACGAAGCGGGACCGAGGGTGGCGAGGATTTTGACGTTTCTATTGCGTTTCATCAATTCTGGCTTTCTTGGCTTCCCGGGGTATCGGACAACTGAACCATCCAGCTCGCCTGCCTCCCCGTGTCGTATTCCTTGAATCCCATTTTCTGGTGACCGCGGGCATAGCAGTCCTTGACGCCCTCGATCTTGAACTCGTTTTCAGCCACGCACATTTCAACATTGCCGGTCCAGCGGCCGCCACGGGCAGCATCCTCGGCGTAGAGATAGTAGTAACGGGACTGCAACGGACCTTCGATCAAAGTGGCACATGTGGTGGCTGGGACTTGCCACCATCCTTCTGTTACCCACCCCTGCTTGGCGCGATAGCCGATGGCCACGCCAACGAGGTTCTGCGTGCCGTTGCAGACGCGGAAATCCGCAAGTGCAACGCTGGGCAGGGCAAACGGCGAGGCTGCGGCCAGGGCAAAAAGGGCGAGCGTGACGAGCGGTCTGGACCGCTTAACGAAACTGGGCGCGACTTGGCTGGACACTGCTTCCAATGGGCTCCATGATTATTCGTTCTCCCGTCTTCTTGCGCTGCCATCCCCGGAATGTCAACGCAATGCTAATCGATTATATTCGTTCACGCCTTTGTCATCGGCGACCCTATTGCCGCCGCGATCGGATGCGAACCTTGCACCATACCGCGCTGCATGCGATCAAGCAGCGGACTGAAATGAGGCTGGCAGCAACCGCGCATGGATCACTTCAACGCTTTCGAAATCCTAGACGGCAATCGTGACAGCGGCATGGTGATCCTCGGCGATCACGCGATGAATCGACTGCCGGCCCGTTATGATCAGCTCGGCCTGCCTGCGGCCGCCTTCGAGCGCCACATAGCCTACGACATCGGTGTCGAGAGCCTCTGCCGAAGCCTTTCCGCAAGGCTTGGCGTGCCGGCCGTGCTCGGCGGCTTTTCACGATTGCTCATCGACCCGAACCGCGGCGAGGATGACCCCACGCTGATCATGAAGATCTCCGATGGCGCCATCATTCCCGGCAACCATCCGATCTCGGCCGCCGAGTGGGACAACCGCATCGCCACCTATCACCGGCCCTACCACCAGGCGGTCGGCGAGACCATCGCCAGCGTCGCTGCGGCGAGCGGCAAGGCGCCGCTGGTGCTGTCGCTGCACTCCTATACGCCGGCCTGGAAGG
>Ga0207650_10003672_pt1 | contig 10496 bp, 10 predicted proteins | sample KBSS63metaG_FD_184325 | JGI IMG/M metagenome (GOLD analysis project Ga0207650, IMG submission 184325) | Switchgrass rhizosphere microbial communities from Kellogg Biological Station, Michigan, USA - KBS S6-3 metaG (SPAdes) (version 2) | ecosystem: Host-associated > Plants > Roots > Rhizosphere...
GACGCGGAAAAACGCCTGTTCGATCTGAACGTGAAATACAGCCGGGCGGATTGGGTGAAAAGTACTTTCATTACTGACGACACCGAAGCGCTTTCCGCCAACGCGAACCAGGACGTGATCGCGGCGACCACCGAGCTCGCGGATCAGTCGCGTCGCTTCGACGGCCTGCAACTGTCGCCAGACGTAGCGCGCAAACTGAAGCTGCTGAAGTTATCGCTCACGCTTCCGGCTCCGAAGGACCCCGCCGAGCGCGACGAGCTCACCAAGCTGGCTGCATCACTCGAGGGCGACTACGGCAAAGGCAAATATTGCCCGGATGGCGACAAAGGAAAGTGTCTCAGCCTTGGCGACATGGAAGAGATCATGGGGAACAGTCGCGATCCCGAAGAGCTGAAACGCATCTGGCTTGGCTGGCATCAGGTCTCGCCGCCCTATCGCAATAACTACGCGCGCTTCGTCGAACTTAGCAACAAGGGCGCGAAAGAGATGGGCTTCAAAGACACCGGCGCGATGTGGCGCTCGAAGTACGACATGGAGCCCGACGCCTTCGCCGCGGAGATGGAGCGCCTCTGGCAGCAGGTCAAGCCGCTCTATGATTCGCTCTACACTTACACGCGCCGAAAACTTTCCGAGAAATACGGCAAGGACGTGGTGCCGCCTGACGGTATGATTCCGGCGCACCTGCTGGGGAACATGTGGGCCCAGCAGTGGGGCAACATCTATCCAATCCTCAAACCTGAAAGCGGCGGCGATCGTGGTTACGATCTGACGCAGATCCTGAAGTCTCGTAACACCGAACCGAAGCGATTAGTACAGTACGGCGAGTCGTTCTTCACTTCGCTGGGATTCGATCCACTCCCCCAGACATTCTGGGAGCGCTCGCTTCTCGTCAAGCCGGCTGACCGCGACGTGGTCTGTCATGCGAGCGCGTGGGATGTTGACTACGAAAAAGATGTGCGACTGAAGATGTGCATACAGGTAAACGAGGACGACTTCACCACGGTCCATCACGAGCTGGGCCACAACTACTACCAAATGGCCTACGCGGGCCAGCCGTTTCTCTATCGCGATAGCGCCAACGACGGATTTCATGAGGCGATTGGCGACACCATGGCACTGTCCGTGACGCCGCCTTATCTGAAACAGATCGGCTTGATCGACAAGGTACCCGATCCGAGTGCCGACATCGGGTTCCTTCTGCAGCGCGCGCTGGACAAGGTTGCGTTTCTGCCGTTTGGTTATCTGGTGGACCAGTGGCGCTGGAAAGTTTTCTCCGGCGAGGTACCGGCGAGTGGCTACAACAAAGCCTGGTGGGATTTGCGCGAGAAGTATCAGGGCGTGACTGCCCCGGCGCCGCGTAGTGAACAGGATTTCGATGCGGGCGCAAAATATCACGTGCCGGCGAACACGCCATACGCGCGATATTTTTTGGCGGCGATTCTGCAGTTTCAATTTCATCGCGCGCTCTGTCGCGAAGCTGGCTTCACCGGGCCGCTCTATCAATGCTCGATCTACGGCAACAAGAAAGCGGGCGACAAGCTAAAACAAATGCTGGCGATGGGACTGAGCAAGCCCTGGCCGGAAGCGTTGAAGGCGATGACTGGGGAAGACAAAATGGACGCGACCGCGATCATCGACTATTTCGCGCCGCTTAAGACGTGGCTGGATGAACAGAATAAAAAACCGTAGGAAAATTAGCCGCGGATTTACGCGGATAAGCGCGGATCAGAAAGGAAGAGAAACCGAAAGCGATAGCACCACAAACATTAAGACAGGAATCATAAACATTAAGACAGGAGTCATGAACATTCAGAGCACAGCTCAAGTCAAACAAGCTCAGGGTCAGGAAGGTGGGCTTGCCCCCCGCTCCCGAACCTGAGCTTCGTGTCTCTTGAGTATCTGCTTTTCTGATCTGCTTTCCGCGTGAATCCGCGGCTAGTTAAGAGTTATGGCGCTTGATGACTTCCGCGGCGAGAAAAGTGGTAACTACCTCCGGCGGCCAGTGGCGATGGTCGCTACTTTCGCGAACCGTCGCCCGGTTCACTTGTGTAACGTCTCTCGCAGATAGTGAGTTGCGCCAACGCTCGGTCGACCTTCTTGAAGATTCCGGCGCCGGTGTTTGCAGCAGCGTCGGCGCGACGGAGCTGAGCCAGCTATCGAAGGATTCTTTGAGAACCACGGATTTCCTGCGAGCAGCCGGAGTCTGGGGCCGAGCCTCGGCGGGCACAAGTGAAAGGGTGTTAGATTTTTGAGCTGACCATTTCATAATTCACGCGGGAACAACTCTAAACAACTCCTAATGCCGCGCGAATTCCAGTAATGTCAGCTTTGCACAAGAAGTCCTGAATAACAGAACCGAGAGCGGTAGCGACCGGCCAAACAGTCGCGTTTGCCGATATTGTGTTCCGGTAAACTCCTCGCTTTCACGTTGATTCCTTGGCCGGTCGCTACCGCTCTCGGTTCTGATGGTGAGCACTTGTTTTGTGCAAAACAACCCAGGTGACTATCCAATGTCCGAGGCCTAGGCCGGTGAACTTTGCGCCGGCAACTCGCCGGTTTGTTTGGCGGCAGCTTCTTTCGCATGCTTGGTTGCGAGCCTCGTGAATTCTTCCTGTAACGTCGACAGTTCTTCGTCAGAGAGATTCTCTAAATTCACCAGGTGCGTGCGCGCTCCACTGACGCCCTTGATCAACTCGTCGAGTTTTAGATGGATGGCTGTAGCGTCGCGATTTTGCGTGTTTTGAATTAGAAAGACTGCCAGGTATGTGAATACAGTCGTGGCCGTGTTAACCAGTAGCTGCCACGTGTCTGAATAATGATAGATGGGTCCGGCCGCCAGCCAGATAAGTATCAGCAGAACGTTTCCGATGAACATCCACGACGAGCCGAGCGCATTAGCCGCGGCTATGGAAAATTTGCGAAAAGCTTTATTCATTACTAACTCCCCTAACAGTTCTTCACAGCAAAGCCGCGATCCGGCGACTATTAATCGCCATGAACGCAGCCTCACTATTCTTTAGTGTAGTTTCGTGTTTTTTCGTAGTCTTGATTTAGAGCAGACCACGAGCCTTAACCACGAAAACGCACGAACAGAAAATCACAAAATACACGAAAGCTATTTTTGCCAGACAAATCCGCCGGTTACTTCGACGGCGCGCTGATGTTCACGTCAACTTTCTTGTTGCCGCCCAAAAGTCTGCCGCCAAAAACAAACAACGCAGCCACCACGATGATTACAAAAATCACCAGGACTGCTACCACTCCGGTGCTACCGCTGCCGCCATCGTCTCCCATAATCGTTTCCTCCTCTAAGCTTATTTAACCTGCGGTGGTATCACCGCCGAGCAGTGTCAAAACTTCTCCCGTGATGTAACTCGAATCAATCTCCGATGCGAAGTAAACAAATGCGGGCGCAATTTCTTCCGGCTGGGCCGGACGCTTCATCGGCGTGTCGGCGCCAAACTCCGCCACCTCTTTCGCTGGTTTGTCGGCAGGGTTCAGCGGCGTCCATACCGGCCCGGGCGCAACGCAGTTAACGCGTATACCTTTCTCGACGAGATTCTGCGCCAGTGATTTCGTGAACGCATGAATCGCGCCCTTGGTCGCGGAGTAGTCCAGCAACTCCTTGCTTCCTTCGAGTCCGGTGATCGAACCGGTATTGATGATCGCGCTGCCTTTGCGCAAGTGTGGCAGCGCCGCTTTCGCCATCCGAAAATATCCGTAGATGTTCGTCTTGAAAGTACGGTCCCACTGTTCTTCAGAAAGATCGTCCAGCGACTTTTGGTGCTGCTGGTAAGCCGCGTTGTTAACCAGGATATCGAGCTTGCCAAGTTTGCCGACAGTTTCTCTGGCGGCGCGCCGGCAGAATTCAGGCTCTTGCAGGTCTCCGGAAATCGGCACAGCCTGACGCCCCTCGGCTGCGATGGCCACCGCTGTTTCGAGCGCGTCACTTTCCTCTTCAGGCAAATAGGTGAACGCGACATCCGCTCCCTCGCGCGCGAACAACACGGCCACGGCCCGCCCGATTCCCGAATCGCCGCCGGTGATCAGCGCCACTTTACCTTTCAACTTCTCCGCGCCTTTGTAGAGCGGCGCTTCATATCGTGGCCGCGGATCGAGCTTCGATTCGAGGCCCGGCTTGGATTGATGTTGAGCCGGCATTGGCGACTTAGGTTGCTCGAGCTGCGCGCTCTTATTCTCGCGCGCCGGCGCTTTCGAACGTTTGGACACGCTCGGCTTTGCAGGCACTCGTTGCGTGTCTCTCTTCGTTCGCTTGCTTGTCTTGCTTGCTGACTTCTTAGCTTTGGTAGGCATTGTTACGACGACTTCTTGCGGCCTTTCTTAGCTGCTTTTTTGCTCCCACCTTTTTTGGTGCTCTTCTTTGCAGCTTTCTTGCCGCCCTTCTTTGAAGAACTCTTGTTTCCTTTCTTGCCGCGTCCCGAACCGCTCTTCTTGCCGCCGCCCGATTCCTTGTTCACCGTAGCCCAGGCGCGCGACTCCGCTTCCTTGCTCGAAACACCGCGTTCCTCATAGCTCTCCTCGATGTGCTCCGCTTGCCGTTTCTGCTTGTCGGTATAAGCTCCCTTGTCTCCCCTCGGCATCGGCCCTTCCTCCTTCGCGCGATTAAACGCGATTTAAATAAGATTTCGCGCGACAACTCTGCAAATGCTGCGCCGCTACAACAATCGTTTAGAGCCGGGCACCGCCCGCCGGTTCAAGTAGCGTAGAAACGCGCATTTCAGTCAGGGGGTAACGGCGGGCGGTGCCCGCCTCTAAACGAAACTTGAAGTGCATGGACCACGGCGCGCTTTCGTTAGTTTCGGCAACAGAAAACGATGGCATTGCGCTTGCCAAGTTGCGTCATGTTGAAAGAGTTAAAGCTTTAAGGTGGTCTGTAACTAAACAAGTAGTTCAGCAATGTGCACAAGAAGCGTACACAGCTGACTTCAACCTGCGACTAAGAACCTATCAGGACGAGGAGGCCGCGAGTGGCAAACAAAAAAGCAAGCAGCAAGCGCGAATTGATTGATACGGGTTCTGACAAACGTTACGTGCGACGAGATGCAAAGGGCCAGTTTAAGGAGTCTGACGATCAGGGTCGTTCGCTCGCTCAAGACGTGAAGAAGAAAGCGAGAACTAAGGTTGAATCTGGCCAGGGAGATCGCGGCGACCAGAAACGCAGCTAATTATCCGAAGCGCGATCGAACACGGAACCGCGCGCCTACGCGCGAGTCAACACTTCTTGATCTGGTCTATAAAGAATTAAAGGAAATCCGACTCTAACCGCGCTTACTTTCCAGCTCCTCAATTCCCGATGACAAGATACGAACAACTACAAAAGACGGGAATACAGCGTATCGGCACGCCCAAGCGCGGCTTCAAATACCGTGCGGTTGATCACAAGAGAGTGAGCACCGCCGATCTCAAACGCATCGAGGAGCTCAAAATTCCGCCGGCCTGGACTGACGTTTGGATCAACTCGGCGGCGGGCGGGATCGTGCAAGCTATCGGCAAAGATGGAGCGGGACGTTTGCAGTATCTCTATCACGCGCATCACGTGCGGCGGCGCGAAGCCAAGAAGTTCAAACGACTGATCAAATTCGCTGAAGCATTGCCCAAGCTGCGCGGCGTGGTCGCAACTCAAATACGACAACCGGGCCTGGGGAAAGAACCGGTGATGGCGTCGATACTGAGAATTCTTTCTACCTGTTTCATGCGACCGGGCAGCCAGGTCTACGCCAGCGAGAACGGAAGTTACGGCCTGGCCACGCTCCGCCGGCAACACGTGAAAGTTAAAGGCGATGTAGTCGAGTTCGACTTCCCGGGTAAGTCGGGAGTTAGGCAAACTCAACAACTCAAGGATCGCCACGTTGCCAGAGTTGTGCGCAGCCTGCTCAGGCATCCGTCGCGCGAAGTCTTCAAGTATCAAAACGGCGACGGTCAGTTTGTAAACGTAACGCGCCAGCACATCAACGACTACATCCGCGAAGCGATGGGCGAAAAGTTCAGCGCCAAAGATTTTCGCACCTGGGCGGGCACGCTTGTTTGTGCCAATGCCCTCGCGCGCATGGGCACTGAGCTAGTGGAAAAGCCCGCGTCGAGAAAGCGCAAAGTGCTGGATGCCATCAAAGAGACGGCGGAAGTTCTGGGAAACACCGTCGCCGTTTGCCGCAGCGCGTACATCTCTCCAGAGATCATCCAAAATTTCGAAAGCGGCAAGATGATCACCCGACACTTCAATACCCTGAATGAAATGATTCGATATCGCGGCAGAAAGCTGCACGGAGCCGAGAAGTCGCTGCTGAATTTCATGAAGCGTAACGCGATTGGGTAGGTCTGCCGGGCAGAAGCCCGACCGTCGGGAGGGCTCCAAGTCTGGATCGCACCGAGCCCTCCCTGACGGTCGGGTTTCTGTCATGGCACCGATATTGCCATTCATCCATAAGACGCGAAAAGTTGTCCGATTAACGTGCGACACGATTCGCGCGAATCACTTTTTTGTTAATAGAATAAACCTATCTTGACCTGGAGGGACTACAAATGAACGCCTTTACACTACTCAAAACCGACCACAAAAAGGTCGCCGGCATCCTGGAAAAACTCGACTCAACCACTGAGCGCGGCGTGAAGACTCGCGAAGAACTCTTTACACAATTGAAGACCGAACTCGACGTCCACGCGCGCATCGAGGAAACAATCTTTTACCCGGCGCTCGAGGAAGCGAAGGAAACCCGCGACATAACGCTCGAAGCGTTTGAAGAGCATCGCCTCGTTAAGCAACTCCTCGGCGAACTCGAAAGCATGAGCAAGGATTCGGAAGAATGGACGGCGAAGTTCACCGTGCTGAAGGAGAACGTCGAACATCACGTTGAGGAAGAGGAAGGCGAAATGTTTCCCAAGGCGCGCAAGGTTCTAAGCGAAGAAGAGGCTGAGGAATTGGGAACGCGACTCGAAGCGGCAAAGACCGAACAACTGAAGGCCGCAGCGGGCGCTAAATAAGACAGTCCAATGTCCAATGTCCAATGTCCAATGTCCAATGTCCAAGGTTCAAAGTCAGGATTGGCTTAACGGGCGTTGGATTTTTGGACATCGGACCTAGGACCTGACGTTGGACGGAGTTGGACTTTTGGACATTTTGGAATTTGGAATCTGGAATCTGGAATTTTGACTAACGGGGGCGGGGCAACATGGAAGGACCTTTACGCGGTTTGCTTGCAGGCGCGGCAGCCTGGAAATTCGGCGGTGGCTGCCTCTCTACGATCCTAATTTTCATAATTGTTTTCTGGCTGCTCGGTTACGTGCACTGCTAATCGCTAGCGCGTCGCACTCTGCGGCGAGAAGCCCAAAACAGTTCTCAGCTTTGCGGAAGCAGCGACGCAGCGTCCGCGTCTACCAGCCACTCCAAAGTTCCGTTGGTTGGTTTGATTGCCTGGGCGGGTAATAAATCAGCTTCGGGTTTCGGGCGCAATGCCTCTTTGAGGCGTTGCGCCTTTTTCTTACCCACTACTAAAAACATCACATGCTTAGCTTCGTTGAAAACAGGCAACGTGAGCGTAATTCGATCGGTGGCGGTTTGAACATTCCGCGTGGCCACAACCCAGCGCGACGTTTCCTCGAGCGCCTCCGACCCGGGAAAGAGCGAAGCGGTGTGGCCGTCTTCACCCATGCCAAGCAGCACGAGATCGAACCGCGGCCAGGTCTGCCCGGCAAAAAATTCTCTTAAGTGATCTTCATAGGCCGTGGCGCTTTCGTAAGCACCGCGCTCCGCAGGAATGCGATGCACGTTGGCGGGTGGAATCGAGACTTTTGAAATCAGCGCTTCCGCTACCATCGCGTAATTGCTGTCAGGATGAGCAGGTGGAACGGCGCGCTCGTCGCCGAAGAAGAGATGAACCCGCGACCAATCAATCTCAGCGGAATACGGCTCGGTTGCCAGCAACTCGTAAACTCGCCTCGGCGTGTTTCCGCCGGCTAGCGAAACGCAGTAACGCTCGTGACTCTCTTTAGCGTACTCAACAAACTTAGCCGCCGCCGCGTGTGCCAGCTGCTCCGGGTCATCGAACACCAAAAGATTGTCCATTTGCAATTAGCCGCAGATTTACGCGGATAAACGCGGATCGGAAAGAAAGATAGGTGGTACTTCAGCTAAGATTTCGGACTCGTTTGCCTTTTCGATCTGCTCCGCGTTTATCCGCGTGAATCCGCGGCCGATTATTCCCACTCCGTATGCACAAACCCCAACTCCGGCTTGTCCACGCGCTCATAAGTATGCGAACCGAAGAAGTCTCTCTGCGCTTGCGTCAGGTTCAGCGGCAGATCCGCGGAGCGGTATATGTCGAAATATCCGAGACTCGACGACATCGCCAGCACCGGCAGGCCGTGTTGCATTGCCAGCGTTATCACTTTTCGCCAACCCGCTTGCGCCTGCTGGATCTTGGTGTTGAATTCGCTATCGAGAAGCAGACTTGCCAGGTTGCGATCGCGCAGGTAAGCCTCCTTGATCCGTCCCAGGAATTTGGCGCGAATAATGCAGCCGCCCTGCCAGATGCGCGCCACCTCGCTGAGATTAATCTTCCAGCCGAATTCATCGGAGCCCGCTTTGATCAAATTCATCCCCTGGGCATACGAGCAAATCTTCGAGGCATAGAGCGCGTCGTGAATAGCAGTCTTGAATTCATCGCTGAACGCCTCGAAGCTGCCGCTGTTAGGTGCAGGGATTTGTTTGCTGGCCGCGACTCGCGCCTCTTTTTGTGAAGAGAGCACGCGCGACGTAATGGCTGCGTCGATCGTCGGTATCGGCACGCCAAGGTCGAGCGCCAGCTGGCTGGTCCACTTGCCAGTTCCCTTCTGGCCGGCTTTGTCGAGCACCAGATCGACTAAAGGTTTTCCCGTCTCTTCATCTTTCACGCGCAAAATTTTTGCCGTTATTTCTATCAGGTACGACTCCAGATCGCCGCGGTTCCATTCGTCGAAAATATCCGCGACTTGATCGACAGCTAGCCCAAAACCCTGGCGGAGAATTCCATAAGCCTCGGCAATCAGCTCCATGTCGCCGTATTCGATCCCGTTGTGGACCATCTTCACAAAATGACCCGAACCGCCGGGGCCGATGTAGGTCACGCACGGGCCATCAGGTACTTTTGCGGCAATCGCTTCCCAGATTGGACGAATCTGTTCGTAGGCCTGGGCGTCACCGCCGGGCATCAGGCTTGGTCCCAGCAACGCACCCTTCTCGCCTCCCGAGGTTCCCGAGCCGATCATGAAAAGGCCGGAGTTGCTTAATTCAGCTTGCCGCCGCTCAGTTTCTTTGAAGTGTGAGTTGCCGCCGTCGATGATGATGTCGCCCTTTTCAAGAAAGGGTTTGACTAAATCGATCGTCCAGTCGACCGGCTGGCCCGCCTTCACCAGCAGAATTATTTTTCTTGGCCGTTCAAGCGAGCGGACAAAATCTTCCGGTGTCGCTGCGCCGATGATCTGTTTGCCGGGATGGCGCGCGACGAACCCCTGTAGCACCGGCGGCTCGCGATCGTAGACCGCGATTGGAAAACCGTTACGCTCGATGTTGAGCGCCAGGTTCTGGCCCATTACCCCAAGCCCGATTAATCCGATACTTGCTGTATTTGTCATATTGAAACGAGCGACGTTTAGAGGCGGGCACCGCCCGCCGGTTCAACGTTGAGACGGCGGGCGGTGCCCGCCTCTAAACGTTCGTTAATAAAGTCATGTCACCCCGAGGACAAGGAAGTTTTGAGTACGGCGGACACCTTGGCCAACCCGCTCAACACGTCGCTTCCCAAATCTACGCGGATCGCCCGTCTTCCATGTTTCTCCAGCGACTGAAAATCTCCCAGCGCTTGCGCATCTTTGAGAACACTAAACGTGTACGGCGCTCTCGGCACCTGGAAGTCGATCTTGTCTGGCGCCGTGATCTGAATAAACACGCCCGAGTCCGGACCGCCTTTATGTAACTGCCCGGTGGAATGAAGAAAGCGTGGGCCATAGCCGACAGTTGTCGCGTTTCCGGTTGAGTCGCGAATGATCGTCCGGATCTCTTGTAGCGCTGCTTCCGTTTCCGGCGTCTCCTCGATGTAGGCGAGGAGCGCAACATAGTCTCCGGATTCTATCTTCGCGCAATGCGCGCTCACCGCGTCGCGCACTGAAAGAGCCCCGGCCCCATCGCCCGCAGTGTAGACGGTTAGTTGTTCGTCCGTAGCTGCCGGCCGTTGTTGCTCCAGTTGTCCATCGCGCTTAAAGCCCTCGAGCAGCGCCTTAGTTGCGTCCTTCGATTCCTGAACGTTTGGCTGGTCGAACGGATTGATACCCAGTCGCCAACCGGCAAAGGCAGTCGCCATTTCCCATACAAAAAATTCGGCAGCCAAATCGTAAATATCCTCTAACTGGCGGTAGACAACGGGATGGCCCGCCGCCTCGAGGTCTTTGAGTCTCGCATTTGTCTCTGCGTCAAGCGCGCCGACGCTAATCGAAACGAACAGCCG
>Ga0207650_10003673_pt1 | contig 10495 bp, 11 predicted proteins | sample KBSS63metaG_FD_184325 | JGI IMG/M metagenome (GOLD analysis project Ga0207650, IMG submission 184325) | Switchgrass rhizosphere microbial communities from Kellogg Biological Station, Michigan, USA - KBS S6-3 metaG (SPAdes) (version 2) | ecosystem: Host-associated > Plants > Roots > Rhizosphere...
GCCTTGCTGGAAGGGTTTGGTCCCAAAGAAACCAAGCCCTACCACTACCAACTCGACCACCTCGGCACGCCCCAGGAACTCACCACTCCAGACGGCGAAATCGTCTGGTCCGCCCACTACCGCGCCTACGGCCAAATCAGCCGACTCGACGTAAAAAAAGTCGACAACCCGCTGCGTTTCCAAGGCCAATACTTCGATTCGGAAAGCGGACTGCACTACAACCGCCATCGCTACTACAATCCGGACATTGGTCGCTACCTGACGCCAGATCCGGTGAAATTGGCGGGTGGGATCAACGCCTACCAGTACGTGCCCAACCCTACGGGGTGGGTGGATCCGTTGGGATTAAGTTCGTGTCCAGGTGGGGATGGATGCAAACCTGGAAAAGCCAATCCACCCACAGCGCCAAGCGTTGATCATGAAGAACCCGCCTTACCGCAACCGACACGTGCGGAGCGACGGACAAGGATTGATGAGCTTGCAGAGGCAAACGCTCATAGGCGCTTGGAAGAAATTGAACAGGCATTTCCAAGAGCACACTTTTTGGAAAAACATGGCGCACAGACAACTCGTCAATCCCAACTTGAAAGGGTACAGACAGCCAAAAACCCAACCACTGGAGAAATCGAAAGATACGTTGGCGGTCATAAAGCTGGGGAGCCAAAGATACCTCGCGCGGCTACTCGATATCTAAGCCATAGGGACCAGCTAAACGCCATCTATCGCGCCAAGCTTATATTTCGACGCACCAACCTTGAAACATCTCGCGAGCCGATGGATATGGGAAAAATAATCGGAGAGGGCTATAAAAGAGAAACATTGGAATATGGAAAACAAAGAAAAGCCATAGTACTACTAGATAGCGACGGAAACCCAATTACCGCCTACACGGAACAATGACATGAAATACAAACCTAAACTTTCGATCCTCCGCAGCCTACTATTTACCTATAGCATTGAAAATTTTGACGACCCCGAAAGAGAGATTTTCATCGCATCCAAAAATGTAAATAATGACAAAGAACTCGTCGAGTTATTCAACAAACTTACTAAACCAGAATTCACCTCATACGGGCATGAGGAGCGCCAGTGGCATATCGACACTATCAGTCATTTTCTAGAAACCGATGAAGATTTTGAATCTGTCTTCTATCTTTTCGACACTTACTTCGACGACGAAATTATTGACAAAAGACGCTTCATGAAAGTACTCCTAGATTGCCTTAAGCTTTACGAAATTGACGCGAGTAAAGCCCAAAAATAAAACACCACAGCATTCAGAACCTCTATAAATAACATAGGAAAAACCATGCAACTCAGCACAAAATTCAAATCCAATAGAGCGCAACTCGCCGTATTGAACGAGGCCACAACTAGAACCTCCCGCAAGTTGCCCCCTTTTAACGGAGAGGATTACTATGGCAACCCCATAGTCAGAGTAGAAATGCAAGGCTGTGGATTAGGTTATATACCCAACCCGAGTGATCTCAAAAACCCCATCCTCGATGAGAATATGGACGCAGCGATTGCAAAATTTGATCGCGAAACTAAAAAACTCTATACCGTATTTCCAGTGAGCAACGACCAATGCTAAAGCACCCATTCCTAGACGTACCCTACGAACCCAAGCTTCGGTATTTTCTCGGCCCGTTCGACATCTATGACCGTGAAGAAACTTTGGGCGAAGAGTTTGCAGGTTACGACATTAACAATGATACCGACAGAGCGCAGTTAATTAATAAATATATAATTTATAAAAGCACAGACTTGAATTATCGGCATCGAAAATCTTTATTCGATATTCTGAATGCCGCGCTTGATGACGAGAATTATGATTTCTCACAAGTACTAGTCCAAGCTCCTGGCTATTACTGCACTCTGCCTTGGGGATGGGGTGATATGGACAATCCAAGAGGCTTTTTCGAAGACATTTACAGACTAATGCAAGAGAGTTGGAAAGACGACCTGCAAAAAGCCAGCCTCGAAGACCCAGCCACGTGGTAGCGATACTCCCACACCCACAATCCCCTATAGTGAGCGAGCTTGCTCGCGCTGGGCTGCTTCGCAGCCCAGCGCAGGGCCTGCTCACCTCAAAGGCTCACCCATCAGCGTGAGCCCGGCCCAATTTCAAATTACCGCGTCGAAAGCTCCATAATCATCCGGCTAAGCAGGTAAACCCGCGGCACCACGCTCTCCACCTCGGCATACTCCTCGGGCGTGTGAATATTGCCGCCCACAATCCCAAACCCATCCAACGTCGGCGTCCCCACCCCGGCCGACAAGCTCGCGTCCGCCGCGCCACCGCTGCCTTCAATGGTCAACGTCTTACCCAACTCCCCATAAATCCCCTGGGCGATCGCCACCAACTTGTCCGACTCCGGCGTTTGCGGCATCGGTGGCAGGCCGCGCTTGAGGCTGGTGGTCACTTCGGTGTCCGGGATCAGTTTGTTCGCTGACACGCGCACCAGGTCTTTTTCGATGCGATCAAACTCTTCCGGCAATGCCGCGCGCACATCCGCCTTGGCCGTGGCTTGGTCAGGAATCACGTTGGTGCGGTCGCCGGCCTTGATCACGGTGAAGTTGATGGTGGTTTTCTTCTCTTCATCGCCCAACTTGCCCAATTGCAGGATCTGGTGCGCGGCTTCCATGGCGGCGTTGCGCCCCAGTGCCGGGGCGACACCGGCGTGGGCGGCTTTGCCTTTGACTTCAACCACTGCGGTGGCGCTGCCTTTGCGCCACACCACCAGGCCGTCGGCCGGGCGGCCGGGTTCGAGGTTCAGGGTCACGTCGTGAGCCTTGGCGGTGTTGCGGATCAGTTCGGAGGCGATGTCGGAGCCGGTTTCTTCGCTGGCGTCGAGCAGGAAGGTGATCTGTGCGTAGTCTGTGAAACCCTGGCTTTTCAGGACTTTGAGCGCATAGATGCCGGCAACGATGCCGCCCTTGTCATCCATCACGCCCGGGCCGTAGGCGCGGCCGTCCTTGATATGGAACGGGCGCTCGGCGGCGGAGCCTTCCTTGAATACCGTGTCCATGTGCGCCATCAACAGGATTCTGGCCTTGCCGGTGCCCTTGAGGGTGGCGATCACATGGTTGCTGTTGGCGGCGGCGTCCGGCACGCGTTCGATACTGAAGCCCAACTGCTTCAACTCATCTACGGCGATGTCGCTGACCTGGGTCAGGCCCGGCCCGTAGCCGGAGCCCGAATCGATATTCACCAGGCGTTCCAGCAGTTTCAACGCCTCGGCCTTGTACTGCTCGGCGTGCGCCTGGATCTGCTTGTGGGGTTCGGCGCTGTAGGCCGGGAGTGCGAAGGGCAAGGCCAGGGTGGCGGCCAGAAGGGTACGCGGGAAGATGAAGCGCATAAACCGATCCTTGTTTGGTGTAGGGGCCGCCACACCCTACCCCACTAGACAGACCGCAACCAAGCCCCCTGCACCGCGTTGACGCGGTTGCGCCCGCTGCTTTTGGCTTCATACAAGGCCAGGTCGGCGTCGTTGAGCCAACCGGTGGAATCGGCGTGCCCGGGTTGATACGGCGCCAGGCCGATGCTCAAACTGGCGCGCAAGGCCGGGTCCTGGGCATAGGCCAACGCGTTGAAGCGATCGCGCAACGCCTCCATCACGTCGGTGGCGTGGTTGAGCGGCATGCCCGGCAGGATCACACAAAACTCATCGCCGCCGTAGCGCCCGGCCAGGTCCGTGACGCGCAGGTTCTGGCGCAGTATTTTGCCCAGTTGACGCAGCACGATGTCGCCGGTGACGTGGCCGTAGGTGTCGTTGATCAGCTTGAAATGGTCGATGTCGATCAGCGCAATCGTCGCGCCCTGATGATCGCGACGGCAGCGTTGGAATTCAATTTCCAGGTGATCTTTCCACGCGCCATGGTTGAGCAGGCCAGACAAACTGTCGGTGCGGCTCAGGGCCAGCAATTCGCGTTTATGGCGCGCCAGGGTCACGGCCTGGCGATAGCAGATCCAGCCGAGCGCCAACGGGTACAGCATTAGAATCGGCAAGCAGGCATACAACTGCGCCTGTGTGGTCAAGGCCATGAACGCCGGAGCGAAGATCAGCAGCGCCGTGCCGATGCCCAGGGTCTGCGCCATTAAGCCGGCGAACATGAAGCGCGGCCCACCGATGGCGACATTGTTCATGGTCATCATCGACAAGGTGGTGACACTCGGCAGCGGGTTGAAATGCATCGCGCCCACCCAGAACCCGCCGCAAAACGAATCGAACAACAGGTTGCGGCGCTCACTGCGCAGTGCCTGGGTGGTGCGCAAAGACAGCTGGAAGGCCAGATGAGGCCAGGCAAAGGCGTTGATCACCATCCACGCCCAGACCCACATGGGAGGATTGAGCGGGTACATGCCAAATACTACGCACACAAAACCGAGCGTCAGCCCCAGGGAGCGGGATTTGTAGAGGCGCAAAGCGAGCGGAAGTCCTTTTCCTCCGTTGGCTGGCATGGTGGGGTGTCATCCAGGAAGAATACTCGGAGTCTATCAGCATACGGGCATATCGCCACCATCGCTCGTGCGCCCTTCGTCCAAAACACTCAGTGGGAAAACCCGCGCGCCAGCATCAACGCCACCCCCAACAGCAACACGGCCGCGATCCGCTGCAACAGCACCCGGCGCCTGGGGGTTTCCAGCACATGCTTGATGCGCTGGCCGAAATAGCAATACAGGCACCCACTGGCGAATTGCAGCAGCAGAAAGGTCGCCCCGAGGATGGCGATGTCGGCCGCCGAACTCTGCTCCCCTGCCCCGGCGAACTGCGGGAACACGGCACTGAACATGATGAGGGCCTTGGGGTTGGAAAACCCGGTCAACAAGCCCTTGCCGAACAGGCTGCGCGAACCCTGTGCGGCAGCGCCCTGGTCGATCGACACACCGCTGCTGGTCCACTGTTTGTAGGCCAGGTACAGAATGTAGGCCACGCCGACGAACTGGATGCCCTGGGCGATGGCGACGTTACCCTTGATCAATTCCGAGAAGCCCACGGCAAAGATCAGGATTGAAATCAGGTACGACACACTGGCGCCGATCTGCGCCGGGATCGACCTGCGCAGGCCGTCCTTCAAACCCAGGCTCAACAGCAACAGGGTCATGGGGCCGGGGCTGAAGGTCATGGTGGCGCAAAACAGCAGGAAATAGAGAAACGAAGACAGCGTTAACGCACTTGTCATGGCCTGTGACCTAGGGAAACGGAGCGTGCAGTCTAGGCAAGCAGCATTGCGCAAGGCAGGTAAAGTAATGCCTAATCCGGCCATACTTCACCGGTAAAAGCACCGGCAAACACAAGGAAGATTTATGTTTGTATCCGCTATTGCCTTCGTGGAAGGCACGCCGAAGGTGCAGCAGATCGTCGAAGCGTTCAGCCAGGCCATCGAGCACGGCGAATGGGCACCCGGCAGCAAGTTGCCCTCGGTGCGTGAACTGGCCCAGACCCTGGGCGTCAGCAAGTTCACCCTCAACGAAGCGCTGGACCGCCTGCGCGGGCGCAACCTGCTCACCTCAAGCCAGGGCCGTGGTCACTTTGTGACGATGGACAGCCCACGTCCGGCGTCGGTGGCGTGGGTCGACCTGCTGCCCCAGGACCTGCTCAGCGTATTGCGCCGACCACTGGCCACCGCCGATGGCGACCTGCGCCCCGGCGGCGGCCATCTGCCGGAAGCATGGCTGGACGCCGAGCCCCTGCGCCAGGCGATGCGCAGCGTGGTGCGCGCGCCGTCGCTGCGCATCGCCGGGCTGGGCACGCCGGCGGGCTTCCTGCCATTGCGCCAGGCCCTGCAACAGAAGCTGCATGGCGAAGGCTTGTCGGTGCCGGTGGAACAGGTCATCACCACCCCCAACACCGTGCAGGGCCTGGACATGCTGATGCGTCTGCTCGTAAGGCCCGGCGACACGGTACTGCTGGACGCGCCGTGCTATTTCAACTTCCACGCCAACCTGGCCTTGCATGGCGTCAAGGTGGTGAGCATTCAGCGCCGTCCCGACGGCTTGGACTTCGCCGCGCTTGAACACCTGCTGGCCGAGCACCGCCCCGGCCTGTACCTGACCACCAGCGTGCTGCAAAACCCCACGGGCCATTCCTTCAGCCCCAGCCAGGCGTTTCGCCTGTTGCAACTGACCCAGCAGTACCACTGCCATATCGTCGAGGATGACCTCTACGGCGACCTGCACCCCAACCCACCGCCACGCCTGGCCGCCATCGCCGGCCTGGACCACGTCACCTACCTGTCGGGTTTCTCCAAGATCCTCAGCGCCAACACCCGCGTCAGCTACGTGGTGGCCGCGCCACAGTTGGCGGCCAACCTCACCAACATGAAGTTGATGAGCGGCGGCGTGACCTCGGAGCTGTTCGAGCACATTGTGTATCGCATGCTCAGCGAAGGCAGCTACGCCAGGCATCGCAAGCGCATGGTCCAGCGTTTGATGGAGGCTGGCGGGCGCGTCGAACAATGGCTCAGGCGCTGTGGCTGCGAACTGCCGATGGCCTACGAAGGCGGGATGTTTATCTGGGCGCGCCTGCCGCCGGGGGTGGACGGCGAGTGGCTGGCCCAGGAGGCGTTGAAACGCGGCATGGTCCTGGCGCCGGGTGCGCTCTTCGGCTACGACACGGCCCATCGCGATTCGATGCGTTTCAATGTGGCCCATAGTGATGAGCCACGGGTGCAGCAAGTGTTTGAAGCGCTGCTCAAGGCCACCCGCCTCGCGGGCTGCTCAGCGTCGATGGGCCAATGAATGCACACAACGATCGCCCAGGCTTTGCACGCCTTGCACCAGCAGCACCAGCACGATCACCGTGACCACCATGATCTGGTTATTGAAGCGCTGGTAACCATAGCGAATCGCCAGGTCACCCAGCCCACCGCCGCCGATCACCCCGGCCATGGATGAAAAACCGATCAGCATCACCAGGGTCAAGGTCACCCCGGCGACCAGCGCCGGCAAGGCCTCGGGCAACAACACCTTGAGAATCACATGGCGGATATCCCCGCCCATGGCCACGATGGCTTCGATGCGGCCCTTGTCCACTTCGTCCAGCGCGGTTTCGACAATTCGCGCAAAGAACGGAAAGGCGCCGATGGTGATCGGCACCACGGCGGCGGTGCTGCCCAGGGTGGTGCCGACGATCAAGCGGGTCAGCGGGATCAGTGCGATCAACAGCACCACAAAGGGCAATGAACGCCCCAGGTTGGTCACCGCGCCCACCGCCCGATTGAGGCGGGGCAGCGGCAATAAGCCATCGCGTCGACTGATAAACAGCAGCACGCCCAGGGGCAGGCCGATCAGCAAGGTGAAGAGCCCGGCCAGCAGCACCATGTATAAGGTTTCGCCGGTGGCGTTGAGCAGCAATTGCAGGATGTCGTTCCAATCGGTCTTCATACGGCCCTCACCACGTGCAGGCTGTGGCCCAGCGAACGGCCCAGGCGCGACGACGGGTCGCTCTGCAGTTGCAGCAACGTGCCGCTTTCCACTACGCGGCCGTCGGCCAGGGACACCGCGCTGTCGCAGATCGCCTTGACCACCTCCAGCTCGTGGGTGATCAACACGATGGTCACGCCCAGTTGCCGATTGATGTCGCGCAGCAGTTCAAGGATCGACGCCGTCGTCTCCGGGTCCAGCGCGCTGGTGGCTTCATCCGACAGCAGGTACGCGGGCCGCGCGGCCAAGGCGCGGGCGATGCCTACGCGCTGTTTCTGCCCGCCCGATAACTGCGAGGGAAACGCCTGGGCCTTGTCGCTGAGCCCCACCAGTGCCAACAACTGCGACACCCGCGCCGCGCGCTCGGCCTTGGGCACATTGGCGATCTCCAGCGGCACCGCCACGTTATCCGCCACATTGCGCGAATGCAGCAGGTTGAAACCCTGGAAGATCATGCCGATACGCTGGCGGTGCTGGCGCAGCTGTTTGTCGTTCAGCCGGGTCAGGTCCTGGCCATCCAGCAGGATACGCCCGGACGTCGGTCGCTCCAGCAGGTTCAAGCAGCGCAGCAAGGTACTTTTACCCGCGCCGCTGCGCCCGACAATGCCGAAGATCGCCCCATCGGCGATCTGCAACGACACGTTATCCAATGCCGCCGGCTGGCCGTTTGCGTAGGTTTTGCTGACGCCCTCGACAACGATCATTCGACCGCCACCGGGATCACAGAGCCGGCGTATTTCTCACTGATGAACTTGGCCAGTTCCGGTGAGCGCAAGTCCTTGGCCAACTGCCGAATACGCGGGTCATCCGCCAGCTTGGGGGTTGTGACGAGGATATTCGCATACGGGTTGCCCTTGGCCTGCTCCAGGCCCAACGCATCCTTGGCCGGTTCGAGCCCGGCTTCCAGGGCGAAGTTGCCGTTGATCACCGCAAGGTCCACATCGTCCAAGGCCCGGGGAATTTGCGGCGATTCAATTTCCAGAATCTTCAGGTGCCTGGGGTTTTCGGCGATGTCCTTGGGCGTGGCCTGTTCCTTGGCGGCGTCGTTGAAGCCGGGTTTGAGTTTGATCAAACCGTTGGCTTGCAACAGGTACAGCGCGCGGCTGAGGTTGGTGACGTTATTCGGGACGGCGACAGTGCCCTTGTCCGGCACTTGAGCGAAGCGGGTGTGCCGACGCGAATAAATACCCAACGGCTCGATATGCACCGTGGCCGCCACGGCGAACTTCTGGCCGAGGGCCTGTTCCTGGGAGTAAAGGTACGGCAGGTGCTGGAAGTAATTGGCGTCGACATCACCGTGGGCGAGCAACTCGTTGGAATTCACGCCGCTGGGGATCTCGATGATGTTCAGCTTCAGGCTCGGGTCGAGCTTTTGTACGTATTCGAGGATCTGCGCATGGGGAATCGGATCAGCGGCCACGCGCAACGCGTCGGCGGCCGACACGCTGAAGGAGGCCAGCAATGCCGCCAGGGTAAGGGTGGTGGTTTTCAACATCGGTGATCTCCTGATCAGGCGGACAGTGCTTCGGGCAACGTGGCGTCGGCGTAGAAACGTTGAGCCACATCGGGGTGGGAACGCAGGCGCCCCTTGAGGTAGTTCCAGCCCACATCGCGCAGCAATGGGTTGCGCGGGTCGCTCTCGGGGCCATGGGCATCGCGCAGCAACTCGGGCGCCAATTGGTATACCGGCACCACCGCGTCCAGTTGCGCCCCGAGGAAAAACGCCAGCGACAACCGCTCGCTGCCCACCGGCGGCGACACCACGCGGTGAACGGTCGCGCGCAGGTAGCCATTGCTGGCCAGTTCAAGCAGTTCGCCGATATTCACCACCAGCGTGTCGGGGCGCGGCACCGCATCAATCCAACGGCCCTCCTCCACTTCCACCTGCAAACCGGCCTGCTGGTCTTGCAGCAAAAAGCTCAGGAACCCGGAGTCCTTGTGCGCGCCGACGCCCTGGCGACTTTGCTGCGCATGACGGCCGGGGTAGCGGATCAGCTTGATATGTTCGTTGGGTTTGTCGCCATACAGCGCATCAAAGGCGTTTTCCGGCAGGGACAGGGCCTGGGCGAACGCGCGTAGCAGGCGCAGGGCCATTTGCGTCATCGCCTGCTGCCAGCCGAGCACCAGGGGTTTGAGTTGTGGCAGAGCCGGCGGCCATTGGTTGGGGCCTTGCAAGCGTGCCCAGGCGGCCGGGTATTGCGCCGCGGGCAAGGGCTCGCGCTCGGCGCCGACGTCGAATTGTTCGCGCAGGTCGGGCTGGCCTCGGGTGATCTCCGAGGCGGCGCGGTTGTAGCCGCGAAAGTGGGGGGAGTTAAGCATGCCCACCGCCCGTTTATCGGCCTCGGGCAAGGCAAAAAACGCGCGTGCCTGTTGCTGCACCTGGGCCAGCAAGTCACGGTCGATGCCATGCCCGGTGAGGTAGAAAAAGCCGATATGGCGCGCCGCCAGACGCAACTCATCGAGAAACTGCCGACGCTGCTGCGGGCTGCCGTCGAGCTGCGCCAGGTCCAACAGCGGCAAGGCGGTAATTGACTGTACGTGGGCCATCGGCGGCTCGCTCCTTGAATAACATCCTGGGGAAGCGTCCAAGCTAAACGATCTTAAAAACCGCTAATAAATACCTTTTTAGCATTAGCTTAGGCATGCACACCCACGCCGCACGCGCTTGGCCCCTGCGACAGTCGAGCCGCTCTTGTGCGTTGACCAGAGGTGTTACACCCCATATAGTGTGCCGACCTACAAGACAGACCACTACATAGTGTGCAGAATCGGTATTTACCGACCACACTCCGCGCAATATTTCAATGCCTAGCAGTCTGCAAAATCACCTATTTTTAGACCGGGTTCACACCCCGCCGAAACAGATCAGGAAGGAGTATTTCAATGCTGAGTTGGGATGAAGTCGACAACGAAGACACCGGTGCAGCGGTAGTCAAGGGCGCCAACGCCGGCCACGCCAGCGAAGCCAACATGGACCGCCTCGACGGTGCCGGCGCCGCTGCCGCCGTCGAAGCCCGCGCCGTCACCGCCAACGACTCCGCCGCCATCATCCGCGCCAAGGCTGCC
>Ga0207650_10003675_pt1 | contig 10491 bp, 9 predicted proteins | sample KBSS63metaG_FD_184325 | JGI IMG/M metagenome (GOLD analysis project Ga0207650, IMG submission 184325) | Switchgrass rhizosphere microbial communities from Kellogg Biological Station, Michigan, USA - KBS S6-3 metaG (SPAdes) (version 2) | ecosystem: Host-associated > Plants > Roots > Rhizosphere >...
GACACCGGCGTTCGACGGCTTCCGTCTCGCCACCACGCCGCGCGTCCTGCGCGACGCGTGAGCGAGCATCCGATGCCCCCCCTGACGCTCGCGGTCGACCGCGCCGGCGATGCGTTCGCCGCCAACCGTCGCCATACGCTCGACCTGATCGAGCAGTGGCGTGGAATAGAGGCGCGCACGCGGGCGACAAGCACGAAAGCGGCGCCGCTGTTCGAGAAGCGCGGCCAGCTGCTGCCGCGCGAGCGCGTCGCGCGACTGCTCGATCCTGGCGTTCCCTTCCTCGAGCTGTCGACGCTCGCCGGCTGGCGCCAGGACATCGACGACGTCGAGCGCTCGGTCCCCGGCGGCGGCACGATCTGCGGCATCGGCGTCGTCTCCGGCGTTCGCGTCCTCGTCGTCGCCGACGACGCCGGCATCGATGCCGGCGCGCTGCAGGCGCAGGGCCTGGAAAAGCTGCTGCGCGCGCAGCAGATCGCGCTCGAGAACCGACTGCCGTTCGTTCACCTGGTCGAGTCGGCGGGCGCGAACCTGCTCAAGTATCGCGTCGAGCAGTTCGTCCGCGGCGGCGCGCTCTTCTGCAACCTGGCGCGCCTTTCCGCCGCCGGCCTGCCGGTGATCGCGGTCGTGCACGGCTCGTCGACCGCAGGGGGCGCGTACATGACCGGCCTCGCCGACCACGTGATCATGGTGCGCGGGCGCGCGCATACCTTCCTCGCCGGGCCGCCCTTGCTCAAGGCGGCGACCGGCGAGGTCGCCACCGACGAGGCGCTCGGCGGCACCGACATGCATGCGACCGTGTCGGGGCTTGCCGAGCACGTCGCCGACGATGACGCGAGCGCGCTCGCGACCACGCGCGAGCTGGTCGCGGCCCTCGGCTGGCAACCGCGCGCGACCTGGCCCGACGGGCCGCCGCCGCTGCACGAAGGCGAGTCCCTGCTCGGCCTGTTCGGTGCCGACGCCAAGAAGGCAGTCGACATGCGCCAGGTAATCGCCTGCATCGTCGATGCCTCCGACTTCCTCGAGTTCAAGGCCGAGTACGGGCCGGGAACCGTGTGCGGGCATGCGGCGATCGCCGGATTTCGCGTCGGCATCGTGACCAACAACGGCCCGCTCGATCCGGCCGGCAGCACCAAGGTTACCCACTTCGTCCAGGCCTGCTGCCAGCTGGGCACGCCGATCCTCTGGCTCCAGAACACGACAGGATTCATCGTCGGCAGCGAGGCCGAGCGCGCCGGCATGATCAAGCATGGCTCGAAGCAGATCCAGGCGCTCTCGAACGCCAACGTCGCGCAGATCACGGTCCAGTGCGGCGCTTCGTTCGGCGCCGGCAACTACGGCATGTGCGGGCGCGGCTTCGGGCCGCGCTTCGTCTTCGCCTGGCCGACCGCGAAGACCTCGGTGATGGGCGCTGAGCAGGCCGCCGGCACGATGGAGATCGTCATGCGCGATGGCGCGGCGAGAAAGGGCGAGACTGTCGACGAAACGAAACTCGCAGCGCTCAAGGACAAGATCGTCACCACTTTCGAGCGCCAGGCCGACGCCTTCTACACGTCGGGACTGTTGCTCGACGACGGCATCATCGACCCTCGCGACACGCGCCGCGTGGTCGCCCTGGCGCTGGCCGTCTGCGACGAGGCGGCGCGGCGCACCCTTCATCCGATGCAGTTCGGCGTCGCCCGGCCCTGAGCGCCGCGCGCCGCCACGAGGAGACGAGATGCAATACACGCACGAGCACGAGGAGATCCAGCGCACGCTCAAGCGCTTCATCGACGAGGAGATCAACCCCCACGTCAACGAGTGGGAAGCGGCCGAGGCGTTCCCCGCGCACCAGGTCTTCAAGCGCCTCGGCGAGCTCGGCCTGCTCGGTCTGACCAAGCCAGAGAAGTACGGCGGCATGGCGCTCGACTACTCGTACTCCGTGGCGATGGCGGAGACGCTCGGCCACGTCGCCTGCGGCGGCGTGCCGATGGCGATCGGCGTGCAGACCGACATGTGCACGCCGGCGCTGGCCCGCTTCGGCAGCGAGGCGTTGTGCAAGGAGTTTCTCGTCCCGGCGATCACGGGCGAGGCGGTCGGCTGCATCGGCGTCTCCGAGCCGGGCGCCGGGTCGGACGTCGCGAGCATCAAGACGACAGCGAGGAAAGATGGCGCCGACTATGTCATCAACGGCGCCAAGATGTGGATCACGAACAGCCTGCAGGCCGACTGGATGTGCCTGCTTGCCAACACCTCGGAAGGTTCGGCGCACAAGAACAAGACCCTGATCATGGTGCCGATGAACGCCAAGGGCGTCGTCAAGGCGAAGAAGATCAGGAAGATCGGGATGATGTCGAGCGACACGGGCCTGATCCACTTCGACGACGTTCGCGTGCCGCAGACGAACCGCATCGGCGAAGAGGGCATGGGCTTCACCTACCAGATGATGCAGTTTCAGGAGGAGCGCCTGTGGGCCGCAGCGCACGCGATCCAGGCGCTTCTCAACACGATTCAGCAAACGGCCGACTACGCGCGCGAACGGCAGATCTTCGGCAAAAGCGTCCTCGATCACCAGGTCTGCCACTACAAGCTCGCCGAGCTGAAGACCGAGGTCGAGTCGCTGCGCGGCCTGGTCTACATGGCGACCGAGAAGTACGTCGCCGGTGCCGACGTCACCGAGTGGGCATCGATGGCCAAGCTGAAGGCGTGCCGGCTCGGCCGACTCGTCCCCGACGCCTGCATGCAGTGGTGGGGGGGCATGGGCTACACCTGGGACAACCCGGTGGCAAGGCACTACCGCGACGGCCGCCTCGGCTCGATCGCCGGCGGCGCCGACGAGGTGATGCTCGGCATCATCGCCAAGTACATGCACACGCTGCCGTCGCGGCATTGATGGCCGGATGTTCGCGTCGGTCCTGATCGCCAACCGCGGAGAGATCGTCGCGCGCATCGCCCGCACGGCCAAACGGCTAGGCGTCGCGACGGTCGCGATCGCCTCCGATGCCGACCGCGGCGCGCCGTTCACCGCCGCGTGTGACCAGGTCGTCGCGATCGGCGGCGAGCTCGGCGTCGACTCCTACCTGCGCATCGACAAGATCATCGCCGCCGCGACGTCGTCGGGCGCGCGCGCGGTCCATCCCGGCTACGGCTTCTTGAGCGAGCGCGCCGACTTCGCCGATGCGGTCCTGGCCGCTGACCTGACCTGGATCGGCCCGCCGGCGGCGGCGATGCGCGCCATGGCCGACAAGGCGGCGGCGCGCCAACGCATGCAAGCGGCCGGCGTTCCCATCCTGCCCGGCTACGACGGCGCGGCGCAGGACGCGGCGACGCTGCGCGCCGAATCGACGCGGATCGGCTACCCGGTGATGGTGAAGGCGGTGGCCGGCGGCGGCGGCCGCGGCATGCGCTGGGTGGCGAGCGAAGCCGAGCTCGACGCCGCGCTCGCTTCCGCGGCGGCCGAGGCGAACAGCGCGTTCGGCGACGGGCGGCTCCTGCTCGAGCGAGCCGTCGAGCGCGCGCGCCATGTCGAGATCCAGGTCTTCGCCGATTCGCACGGCAACGTCATCCATCTCGGCGAGCGCGACTGCTCGCTGCAACGGCGTCATCAGAAGCTGGTCGAGGAAGCGCCCTCGCCTGCGGTCACGCCCGAGCTGCGCCGGCGCATGGGCGAGGTCGCGGTCGCGGTGGCGCGTGCTGTCGACTATCGCGGCGCGGGCACGGTCGAGTTCCTGCTCGACCCGCAGGGCGACTTCCGCTTCATCGAAATGAACACCCGGCTGCAGGTCGAGCACGCGGTGACCGAAGCGGTGCTCGGCGTCGACCTCGTCGAGTGGCAGGTGCGCGTCGCCGCGGGCGAAGTGCTGCCCTGGACCCAGGACGAAGCGCTGCAGCGCTACGAGCGCGGCGGCCACGCCATCGAAGCGCGGCTCTGCGCCGAGGATCCGGCGCAGGGCTATCTGCCGCAGTCCGGTCGCATCGGTCGCTGGCGCGCGCCGCCCGGCGTCCGCACCGACCATGCGCTGGCCGACGGCGCCGCGGTCCCGCCGTTCTACGACTCGATGCTGGCGCGCGTGATCGCCAGCGCGCCGACGCGACGAGAAGCGCTCGCGCGACTCGCCGCGGGGCTCGACTCGACCGTCTGCTGGGGCGTGACGACGAATCGCGAGTTCCTCGCCCGCGTCGTCCGTGACGACGAGTTCGGCGCGGGTGCGTTCGACACCGGCTCCCTGGAGCGCCGCTTCGGCGACGACGCAGCGCGCTCGACGCCGGCGCCGACGTGGCTCGAAGCCATCGCCGCCGCTTCTCTCCCGGTGCTGCCGCGCGTGCCGCTGCCGCCCTTGTGGTCCGGCTGGTCGTCGTCACCGTCCATCGGCACGCTGGCGCCGGTCGAGATCGATGGCGCCGTGCGGCGCTGGCGGCTGACCGGATCGCGCGAGTCTCTGGATGCTTCCTGCGCCGAGTCGACGCACCGCATCAGCGGATTGTCCCAACGCATAGAAGACGGCACAACGATCCTCGAAGCCACCGTCGACGGCCGAACTGTTCGCGTCATCGCCCTCCTCGCCGGCGACGTCGGCCATTGGCAGGCCGACGGCCACGAGCTCGCCGCGGTCGACCTCCGACTGCGCGGCAGCGCCCGCGCCGCGACCGTCGCGTCCGGGACGCTGGTCGCGCCGATGCACGGCCGCGTCACCGAGGCATGCGTCGAAGCCGGTGCCACGGTTGCTGCAGGCGCGCTGCTCGTCGTCATCGAGGCGATGAAGATGGAGCACCAGATCCGCGCTCCGCACGCCGGCACGATCGCCGCGCTTCACGTCCGCGCCGGTGACCAGGTCGCAGCTCGCCAGCCGCTCGTCGAGGTGCGCGCATGAATGCGCGCGTCGACGTCGCCGCCGGCGAAGGCAGCGAGGAGATCACGAAGAAGCTGGCGGCGCGCCAGCCGGGCATCATCGCAGTCCGCAAATCGTCGCCGCAATCGCCTCCCGACGCCCCTGCCCCATGACCACCGCGCAACCGCCCTCGCCCGCGTTCGAACAAGAGTTCGTCAGCGGCCTCACCGCGCTCTTCGAGGAACGCATTCCGTTCAATCACGTCCTCGGCCTGCGAATCGACACGCTCGCCGCCGACGGCGTCAGCGGCCATCTGGCGATGCGGCCCGACCTGATCGGCCACTATGCGCACCAGCGCCTGCACGGCGGCGTCATCAGCGCGACGCTCGACGCCATGGCCGGCCTCGCCGTCATGGCGGCGATCGGCGCGCGCCACATGACCGAGACGCCGGCCGAGCGGCTGCGTCGCTTCGGCAAGCTCGGCACGATCGACCTGCGCATCGACTACCTGCGCCCGGCCCTCGGCGAGCGCTTCCTGCTGCGCGCCGAGGTGCTGCGCCTCGGCTCGCGCGTCGCGACCATCCGGATGGAATTCGCCGACGCCGCCGGCAAGCTGCTCGCCACCGGCAGCTCGGCCTACATCGTCTCCTGAGCTTGACCGCTGGCGGCTTCAGTTCGGTTTGATGTAGTCCGAGGCGACCTTCCAGCGGCCATCCTGCAGCTGCGACAGGCGCGACAGGTCGCTGCCGAGGCGCTTGGTGGCCGTGTAGGTCGACGGCGCGCTGCCGAACATGTCGGGCTCGAAGCTCATCGTGTCCATGGACTTGATGAAGCTGTCGGTCGACAGGTTCGGGCCGGCCTTGGCAGCCGCGCGCACGAAGGCGTCGATCGCGTTGTAGCCGTAGATCGAGAAGACGGTCGGGTCTTCGCTGAACTTGGTCTTGTACTTGTTGGCCCAGAAGCTGATCGGCTTCGAGGCCTCGTCGAGGTAGGGGTTCTGCACGGTCATGGTCGCGTAGAGCCCATCCATCGCCTTGCCGCCGAGCTTGTGGATCAAGTCGGTGTAGCTCGCGCTCGTGCCCAGGAAGGTCGGTGCGAATCCGGTCTTCCTCGCCTCGGCGATCGTGCCGATGGTCTCGCGGATGATGGTGCCGAGCAGGACGAAATCGCAGCCCGACGACTTCATGCGCGCAACCTGCGAGGAGAAGTCGGTGGCGCCGCGCTTGTAGCTCGTCTTCTCGGCGAACTCCATGCCCATCGTCTTCAGGCCGGCCTCGCCTCCGCGCAGCACCTCGAGGCCGAACTCGTCGTCCTGGTAGATGACGCAGACCCTCTTGGCGCCCTTGTCCTTGACGAGCTTGGGCATCGCCGTGCGGACCTGGTCGAAGTAGGTCGCCGCGAACGAGTACTTGAGCCGGTGGAACGGCTCGTACATCTCGCGCGCCGCCGTGATCGGGAAGAAGTTGATGACGTTCTTCTCGAACTGCACCGGCATCGCCGCGTTGTTCTGCGCCGTGCCGATGTGGCCGATCATGATGAAGATCTTGTCCTGGTTGACCAGCTTCTGCGCCGCCAGCACGGCCTTCTTCGGGTCGTAGCCCGAGTCCTCGACGAGCAGTTTCAGCTTCCTGCCGTTGATGCCGCCCTGCTCGTTGATCTCGTCGACGCGAAGCATCATGCCGAGTCGGACTTGCTTGCCGAAGCCGGCGAGCGGGCCGGAGAGGTCCTGGATCGAGCCGACGACGATCTCGCTCTTGCTGACCCCCTGGGCGTCGGCGGCGCCGGCTGGCATCGCGACGATGGCCAGCGTGGCGGAAAGGGCGGCGAGGTAACGTTTCATGGTGGTCTCCCGGTTTCTGGTTCGATGATCTGGATCAGGCGGCGTACATGGCGTCGATGCGGTCGGCGTACTTGGCCTCGACGAGCTTCCTCTTGAGCTTCATCGTCGGCGTGAGCTCCTCGTCCTCCGCGCTCAGCTGGGTCTCGAGGAGCCAGAACTTCTTGATCTGCTCGACGCGGGCGAACTTGGCGTTGACGCGGTCGACCTCGCCGGCGACGAGCGCCTGCACCTCGGGCGCGCGCGCCAGGCTCGCGTAGTTGCTGAACGGGATGTCGTGGTCCTGGGCGAATTTCTCGACGTTCTCCAGATCGATCATGACGATGGCGGTCAGGTAGGCGCGGCGGTCGCCGACGACGACGGCGTCGGTGATGTAGGGCGAGAACTTGAGCTCGTTCTCGAGCTCGCTCGGCGTGATGTTCTTGCCACCGGCCGTGATGATGATGTCCTTCATGCGATCGGTGATCCGGAAATACCCGTCGCTGTCCTGGGTGCCGACGTCGCCGGTATGTAGCCACCCGTCGGCATCGATCGTCTCGGCGGTCTTCTCGGGTTGGTTGAGGTAGCCCATGAAGACGTTCGCGCCGCGAATCAGCAGCTCACCGGTCGCCGGATCGAGCTTCACCTCGTTGTACGGGCACGCCGGCCCGATCATTCCCGGCTTGATCCGCGTCGCCGGCGTGTACGTCGCCGCACCGCAGCTCTCGGTCATCCCCCAGACCTCGACCATCGGCACGCCGAGAGCGAGGTACCAGCGGACGAGATCCGGCGAGATCGGCGCCGCGCCGGTGACGCAGAAGCGCGCCCTGTGGATGCCGATCAGCTTCCTGACGTTGTCGAGGGCGAGACGCCGCGCCAGCGCAAATTGCCATTTCAGCGCGATGCCGACCGGCTGGCCGGCGAGGACGCGATCGGCGACCCGGCCGCCGACGCCGATAGCCCAGGCGTAGGCGGCCTGCTGGGCACGACCCGATTCGCGCACGGCGATGACGACGCTCGAATAGAACTTCTCCCAGATCCGCGGCACCGCCGTGAAGACGGTCGGCGCGATCTCGCGAACGTTCTCGGGCACGGTCTCCGGGTTCTCGACGAAGTTGAGGATCGAGCCGGTGTAGATCGCGAAGTACTCGCCGCCGACCCGCTCGGCGACGTGGCAAAGCGGCAGGAAGCACATCCGCTCGTCGTTGTCTTCCTGATGGATGATCGTGTTGTAGCCGCGCACCGTGTAGACGATGCCTGCGTGCGAGTGCATCGCACCCTTCGGCTTGCCTGTGGTGCCGGAGGTGTAGATCAGGATCGCGAGATCACCCGGCCGGCGGTCCGCGACTCGCGCGTCGAGCTGGCCCGGATTCGCGCTCGCATGGCTGCGGCCGAGCTCGCGCAGCGCGGCCAGCGAGATGACGCGCGGATCGCTGAAATCACGCAGCCCCTCGGTGTCGAAGACGACGATCCGCTCGAGCAGCGGCAAGCGCTCGCGGACCGAGAGCACCTTGTCGAGCTGCTCGTCGTCCTCGACGAAGACGACGCGCGAGCTCGAATCGACCATCAGGTACTCGACCTGCGCCGGCGCATCGGTCGGGTAGATCCCGTTCGAGACGCCGCCGCACGAGAGCACGGCGATGTCGGCGAGCACCCATTCGACGACGGTGTTGGCGAGGATCGAGGCGCAGTCGCCGGCTTCGAAGCCGAGCGACAACAGGCCGTCGCCGATCTCGCGGACGGCCTGGCCGGCTTGTGCCCACGTCCACGCGCGCCAAAGGCCCAGGTTCTTCTCGCGCATGAGGACGCGCGTCGATCGCGCCGCGACGCCGTTCCAGAACAGTGCCGGAATCGTCTCGCCGGCGAGGACGATGTCCTTGCGCGCCTGCAGCTTGTCCGCGTCCCAGAGGTTCATCGCCAGGTCTTCTTCCGCTTCCAGCGTCGCTCGCCGCGCGCGCCGGCTTCCTTCATGCCCAGATAGAACTCCTTGATGTCGTCCTTCTCGCGCAGCCGCTCGCAGCTGTCTTCCATGACGATGCGGCCGTTCTCCAGGACGTAGCCGTAGTCGGCGACGTTGAGCGCCATGTGCGCGTTCTGCTCGACCAGGAGCAGGGTCGTGCCGCGCTCGCGGTTGATGCGGACGACGATCTCGAAGATCTCGCGCGTCAGGCGCGGCGAGAGGCCCAGGCTCGGCTCGTCGAGGAGGATCATCTGCGGCGCCGCCATCAGCGCGCGCGAGATGCTGAGCATCTGCTGCTGCCCGCCCGAGAGCAGCCCGGCCTCCTGGTGAGCACGCTCGCGCAGGATCGGAAAGTAGCCGTAGACTATCTCCATGTCGCGCGCCGCGGCGTCGCGGTCGGTCCGGGTGTAGGCACCCATCATCAGGTTGTCGTGCACCGACAGGAGCGGGAAGACCTCGCGGCCTTCGGGAACGTGACTCAAGCCGCGCCTGACGATCTCGGCCGGATCCATCGCCGTGATGTCGGCGCCGGCGAACTCGACGCTGCCCTTCCTCGGGTCGATGATCCCGGAGATCGTCTTCAGGATCGTCGACTTGCCGGCGCCGTTCGCGCCGAGCACGGTGCCGATGCGGCCCTTCTCGACCGCGAGGCTGACACCGCGGATCGCCCGGATCGGCCCGTACGAGCTCTCGACGTTGAGAAGCTTCAGGACGCTCATCGCCCGACCTCGGCGACGACCCGGCGTAGCGACGACACATCGTCGGCGGCGCCGAGATAGGCTTCGACCACGCCAGGATGGCGCTGCACCTCGGCCGGCGTGCCGAGCGCGAGCATCTGGCCCTGGTTCATCGCCAGGACGCGGTCCGAGACCTTCGAGACGAGCGTCATGTCGTGCTCGACCATCAGCACCGTGATGCCCAGCTCGGCGCGCATGTCGTCGATCCAGAACGCCATGTCGTCGCTCTCCTCGACGTTCAGGCCCGACGACGGCTCGTCGAGAAGGATCAGCTTTGGCTCGGTGCAGAGCGCGCGCGCGAGCTCGACCACCTTGCGCACGCCATAGGGAAGCCCGGCGACGAGCGACTCGCGATGGTGCTGCAGGTCGAGCAGGTCGATGACGCGCTCGACCGCCTCGCGCGCCGCGACCTCGGCGGCGCGCGCCTTCCCCGTGAAGACGAGGTCGCTGACGAAGCCGGTGCGGCGATGCGTGTGACGGCCGATGAGCAGGTTCTGCAGCACGGTCGCGTTCTCGAACAGCTCGATGTTCTGGAACGTGCGCGCGATGCCGAGGCCGGCGATCTCGTGCGGCGCGCGCGCGAGCAGGGGCTGGCCGTCGAATTCGATCGAGCCCGATGTCGGCGTATAGAGCCGGCTGATGAGATTGAAGACCGTCGTCTTTCCGGCGCCGTTCGGGCCGATCAGCGTGAACACCTCGCCGCGCCGGACCTCGAAGCTGACGTCGTCGACGGCAACGACGCCGCCGAAACGGACGCCGAGGTGCGAGACCGCGAGCAGCGGTGCGGCCGTCGTCGTCACTTCAGCCGGTCCGACTTGAGGAAGCTCTTCTGGCGCTTGAACATGCCGCGCCGGTAGAACGGAAAGATCTGCAGGTAGGTGCGCAGTTTCAGCCAGCGGCCGTAGAGGCCGAGCGGCTCGAACAGGACGAAGCCGATCAGGACGAAGCCGTAGACAGCGCCTTGCAGCCCGGGCGCCTGCCCGATCACCGCCGGCAGCGCGTCCTTGGCGAGGGCGATCACCTGCGGCATCGTGATCAGGAAGATCGCGCCGAGGAACGCGCCGTGCACCGAGCCGATGCCGCCGACGACGATCATCAGGACCAGGTCGATCGACTGGATGATGTCGAACTGGTCGGGCGAGATGAACTTCAGCTTGTGCGCGTAGAGCGCGC
>Ga0207650_10003678_pt1 | contig 10486 bp, 8 predicted proteins | sample KBSS63metaG_FD_184325 | JGI IMG/M metagenome (GOLD analysis project Ga0207650, IMG submission 184325) | Switchgrass rhizosphere microbial communities from Kellogg Biological Station, Michigan, USA - KBS S6-3 metaG (SPAdes) (version 2) | ecosystem: Host-associated > Plants > Roots > Rhizosphere >...
TTACTTCCGCACTTCAGCGACAGCCGTCGCAACGTTGTTCATCGCATCCGTCGCGCGGATCAGCACGCTCCGCCCCATCTCGCTGTCGTCCAACGCCACCTCGAACTCCTCACGCCGCGAGTCCGGGATTCCATCCTTCGGATAGACGACGCGCCAGCGGCTCGCGTCGAGCGAGTACTCGACCCGCTGCACGGATGACTGCTCGTCGCGAACCACGAAGGAGATGGTGGTGCGCGAACCCGCGCGCGCAGCGGGCTGGACCTCGATGCGGGGCGCGGTGTTGTCGATATCGAAGCCGACGCTCTCGAGTTCGCCGACCAGCGCGGTGCCCGGCGAATTCGATGGCGCATCGGACGCCGATACCTTGATGAAGTAGGTGCCGTCCGGCACTGACGTCGTGTCCCAGACGAAAATCGGATCGGTGAGCGCGCGGTGGAGCATCTTCCACGCCGTCTCCCCCTCGCGGCGATACATCACGTCGAACTGCAGGCGATCGTCGTTCTCGTCGTCGGCCTTCCAGACGAAGGTTTGCAGCCCCTTCTGATAGATCCGCCGTCCCAGCGCGGGGGTGCCTCCGGACGGTCCGCTGCCGCCCGCCGCCGCCTGGCTCTGCGCCCGGCCGTCCGAGGTGTTGTCCTCGAAACCGGCAATCTCCATCTCGCCGGTGGAAAACGGGCGCTGAAAAACCGCCCCGGCCGGATGCACGGTGATGCTGGCGATTTCCGGCCTGAGGTTTCTCGGCAGGTAGGCGGTCGTCACCGAGGTCAACACCGGCGGCTGCGCGCCGCTCATCTCGAGCACCGCGCGCCACTGCAGGTAGCGTGCGTTCGGGCTCACGATCTGTTCACCGCCGGGATTCGAATAGGCTTTCGACCACGAGCTCCACGTGTCGTCCGGCGTCGCCGTATTGCCGCTGCGCGTGAAGATCGTGACCTCCCCTGGCGCGGCGGCGGCGCGCCAGCGAATCACGCCCCAGCTCGCTACGGTGCCGGCGTCGCGCACGTCGGATTCATACGTGCCGCGCCGTGCGGCGGCAGGGGAGAGCGCGAACAGTTTGCCTGGATTGCTCGCGGCGCCGACGATGCGGCCTGATGACTCCCGGAGCAGCGCCGTCACCTGTTTCGCCGAGGCGCGGGCGAGCAGCGTCGCGCGCGCCGGATCGCCGCTGATCCTGAAGATCTTCCCCTCTGTTCCCGTGCCGACGAGAAGGCTGCCGCCCGGTTCGATCACGAGATCGTAGGGGGCGTCCTCTCCCGAATCCCACATCGCGTCCCACAGCCCGTCGGGACGAATGCGGTAAATACTGCCCTTGCCGCCGCGCCGGTTCTGCCGCGACGGCGGCGGCGTGCTGCCGCCGGACACCGGATTGTCCATCACTGCGACGGCGGTGATTTCCGTCGAGACCGACGGCACGGGCGGCCGCGCCGGTGATTCTGCGAGTGCGGGCGCATCGGTCGTCGGACGGCTTTCGCCCCCTTGGGCACCGTTGAGCGCCACGGCGTAAATCGTCCCGTCGTCGGCGAGCCGCAGCGCGTGGATCTCGCGGAACGGCGAATCGAGCAGCACGAACGCCTTGCCGCTGCTGTCGATGCGGAACACCCGTCCGGGCGACTCGGTGCCGGCGATCAGATCGCCGTTCTTCGTAAAGGCGAGCGATACAACGTTGCCGGCGTTCGTTTTGTAAAAACGCGTACCCTGACCGTTTGGCGTGACCTTGTAAATGAGCCCCTTGTCGCCGGTCGCGACGAATACGTTGCCCGCTTTGTCGACGGCGAGCGCCCAGATGTATTTGTCGTCGGGATCGAAAAACGTTTTGGACGTACCGTCCGCCGCGACCTGGTAGACCTTGCCGTCGGGCGACGTGCCCACATACAGCCCGCCAGTCGGCGACGGCGCGAGCGCGTGGACCTCGAGCTCCGCCGCATCGAAGAAGGTCGAAAGCTTGCCGTCCTTGCCGATCTTCAGCACCTGGCCTTCGTTGCCGCTCCCGGCCCACAACGTGCCGTCGGATCCGGTGACGACGGTCCAGAGAAACGGCGCCGCCGTTTCGGCGAGCAGCGACGCCGATGGTCCGGGGAATACGCGGCCGTCGCTGTCGATCGACAGGTCTTCGACATCCCCTTTGAGGAAGTCGGCCTGCGTCGACACGTTCCAGAACGTCGGAGCGGCGGCGATGAGGGAAACGGAAGCGGCGAGAACCGCCGCCCCGAGGAGCCAGACGGAGCGACGGATGGTCACTGCCGCGCGCCGCCCGCGTCCACTTCGATGGCCAGCACGCGTGAACCGATGACGGCGGAATCCATCGGCAGCTCCCACTCGCCGACCGCCGCGCTGCGAATCGGCGTGAAGCTGCCGCCGTTGCTGTCGCTCTCGAGAACCGACAGGACCGACGGGGGAAGCGCCGTCAACGCCTCGCCGTTCACGACCGCGCCCGGCTTGCCGTTGAGGAGCCGGATGTAGATGCGGTTGTTGCGGCGGGTATCGTTGAGCACGCGAATCATCTGGGCCACGCCCTGCGGCTGGACCGAACGCCGGAGCTCGCGCTGTTCGATCGCGTTCAGCTGACGGCCGTCGGTCACGAGCAGCGAGAGCGAGCCCGAGGCGTTCGCCGGAATCTCAATCGGGACGGTCGAGATCTTCTCCTCGCCGCGGTAGCTGCGCGTCAGCACCTTGAGCGGCACCGTGCGGCCGGCCCGCGGGCGCACGTCGTCGAGCCAGACGCGTTCGATGGTGACGCTGCGCGCGGTCTCGTGCGTCTCGATCGTGATATCGAGGCCGCTGAGCGTGACCGGCTCGTAGTCGTTACCGAGCAGCATCGTGATCGGGCCGGCCACCGCGGTAGCGGCGCCAAGCGTGGCGCCGTCGCCGGTGAACACGTCCTCGACGGCGAGATCGTTGTGTCCTTTGATGTGGGCGCGGCTCTTGATCGAAAACGTCGCGGCGCCGAACTGCCGCTCGTATGACGCGAGCGTGTTGGCGAGCGTGACGTAGGTCAACAGCGGCGTGAACAGCTGGTCGTTGCCGACCGTGAAATTGAACGTCCGCTTCGTCGTGTCATCGTCCCGCGTCGACTGGAGCGTGACCTTCATGGGAATGACCGCAGGCCCCTTGCCCAGCGTCCCGGCAATCGAGGTTGCGCGATCCTGCTGCAGGGTGCCGATCACGTCGCCCATCGTCGAAATCTTGAACGACGACATCAAGCTCGGAAGCATCGCATACACATAGGCACGCGTCATCGGCAGCTGCGCGGGGCCAATGTTGAAGAACGGATGTCCGAAGGCGTAGACCCGATCGCCGTCGATGTGCGTGATCGTACCGGTGGCGCCCATCTCGAGATCGCCGCCGACGAGTGAGACGCCAACCGCGTCTCCTTCGCGAAGTGGCCCGGTCATCTTCTTCAGCTCGGCTGTCGCCTGCCCGCCGACGGCGCCGCCGATCACCGGCACGAAACCAGCCGCGCCGAATGCGGAGGACAGCAGATCGACGGACGACGGTTCGAAGCCGCTCATGATCAGCGGCGTCGAAATCGGGCGCAGCATGGCGGCGAGTTGCGCACCGGCCGCCGCAGGCATGCCCATGACCTGGACGTCGGCGGGACGGTTGGCGAACGGCGCGAGCCGGGCATAGGTCGCGTTCAACGCCGCGGTGAGTCCGTCGCGAGTGATCGGCAGCTCAATGCGGACCTGTTGCGACGACACCCGCCGCAGTGTCCGGGTGGCGTCCTTCATTTCCGCGATCGGCGTGATGCCGGCGATGGCTTCCGTCGGGAACGCGCCGATGGAATACGACACGGCGCCAATCAACTTTCCGTCGATGTACACGGGGCTGCCGCTCATGCCCGCGGCCACGCCGGTCTTCGCCAGCGGTCCGCCTTCGAGCCGAGCGAGGATCAAATCGCGCTGGGGGCCCTGGACGTTGTGGAGAACGCCGAGAATGTGTGCCTTGAATTCCTGGAGTTCGGTGCCTTCGAACACGGTGCGGCCGATACCGACCATGCCCGGTTTGATTTCGTTGACCGGCATGAGTGTCGACGTCGCCGGCAAAGGAGTCCGGTAGAAGACGGCCAGAAGAAGCGCCGCGGCGGCAGTTCTGATTTTCATGGGTGTCAGGAATATGGTACGGGCTAACTGCTTACCGGTCAAGGAGAAAGGCCGTACGGAGGGATCTGCCGAGGTGCCGAAATTGACACCGCGTCGATCCGTCTGTTATTGTCTCCACGTTTTGACGCTTCTGCTCAACGGCCAGCCGTATCGATTTCGCCGCGGGACGTTTTCGTCCTATTGGTGGGGGTCTGCGCACGCTGAGGGGGCGGTCCGCTAACCTGTAGTACAGGATAAGGATTCCAAGAAGCCTCCTCAGCCACCGGCTGAGGAGGCTTTTTTCGTTTGTGGCCATGCACGAACCACAGCTGTGCGCAGTCGTCACCGGTCGAACGATGGAGGAGCTGCGGCGCGCCCGCGACGCCGCGAGCTTCGCCGACATCGTGGAGCTCCGTCTCGACATGGTCGACCGTCCCGATGGGATCGGCGCGGTGGAAGGACGACGACGGCCGGTGATCGTCACGTGCAGGGCGAGCTGGGAAGGTGGTTTCTTCCGCGGGTCTGAAGAAGAGCGCGAACGGATCCTCGCGGACGCGCAGGCGGCGGGTGCGGAATTCATCGACGTCGAAGCGCGCGCGGAATTCGCCGCCACCCTCGCGCGGCGCCGGCGGGGACGCGGGATCGTCATCTCCATCCACGCCTTCGGCGACCCGCTTGCGGACCTGGTGGAGCGCGGGATCGCGATGCGCAGCACCGGCGCAGAGATTGTGAAGATCGCGATCGACGCGCAGCGGTTGACGGACATGCTGCCGCTCTTCGAACTCGCTGCGCGACGCGATTTCTCCGATCCGGACGGCTCACTCGGTCACGTCCTGATCGCGATGGGACAGCCCGGCGTGCCGTCCCGCATTCTGGCGGCGCACTTGGGCAACCGGTGGACGTACGCGGGCGATGGCGTGGCGCCGGGCCAGCTGTCCGCAGCGCGGATGCTCGGGGAATTCGGATTCCGGCGGATCACCCGCCACGCCTCGCTCTACGGCGTCGTCGGCAATCCCATTGCGCACTCGCTGTCGCCGGTCATGCACAACGCCGGATTCAGGGCGGCCGGTCTGGACGCCGTGTATGTGCCGCTGGAGGCAGCGGACGTCGACGATTTCGTGACCTTCGCACGCACGATGCGCATGCGCGGTGCGAGCATCACGGCGCCCTTCAAGGTCGCGATGCTGTCGAAGGTCGACGAGACGGATGTGATAGCCCGCCGGGTCGGCGCGGTCAACACGCTCGTCGTGCGCGATGAACGCTGGCTCGGGGCGAACACCGACGTCGAAGGTTTTCTGACGCCGCTCAAGGGAACCATCGCGCTCAAAGGCGCGCGCGTGACCGTGCTCGGAGCGGGGGGCGCCGCGCGCGCCGTGGCCGTTGCGCTCGGCGCCCAGGGTGCGGCCGTGACGGTCAGCGCGCGGCATCCGGAAGCCGCGCGCGAAGTGGCGGCACTCGCAGACGGCACGGTCGGCCCCTGGCCGCCACGCTCCGGCAGCTGGGACGTGCTCGTGAACGCGACCACCTCGGGCGGCGGGGGAGAGGCCGACGATCCGGTGCGGGGCATCCCGCTCGACGGTGAGATCGTGTTCGATCTGGTCTACACGCCGTTGGTCACGCCGCTGCTCGATCGCGCGCGCCAGGAAGGCTGCCTGACGATCGGCGGCCTCGAGATGCTGGTCGCCCAGGCGGAACGGCAGTTCGAGCTCTGGACGGGCCAACGCCCGCCGGAGGGACTCTTCAAGGACGCGGCGACCGGGACGGTGTCGGTGTAGGGCCGGGGCTTTTCAGCCCCGCCAGAGGGAACGCGCTTGAAACAAACGAGCTACGAAGAATTCGTCGACCTCGCGCGGCGCGGGACGTTCGTTCCGGTCGTGAAAGAGATCATGGCGGACCTGCTCACGCCGGTGTCGGCCTTCCTCAAGATCGCCGAACACTCCGATTACGCGTTCCTCTTCGAGAGCGTCGAAGGCGGCGAGCGCGTGGCGCGATATTCGTTTCTCGGCAAGGATCCGTTCCTCGTCCTGCGCCAGAAGGCCGGCCGCACCGTCATCGATCGATCGGGCGTCACCAGCGAGAGCGACGAGCCGTTCGTGGCGGCGCTGCGCCGGTTGATGGCGGAGTTCCAGTCGCCATTCGTACCCGACCTGCCGCGATTCACCGGCGGCGCGGTCGGATTCATCGGTTACGACGCGTCTCCGGTATTCGAGCCGGCGCTTGCGGCCGCGTGGACGCAGGCCCCGTGGCACAGCAACGGCACGGGCGATCCCCAGCCCGAAGACGACGCGGGGTTCATGCTGTTCGATGCCGTGCTGGCGTTCGATCACGTCAAGCACCGGATCCTGATCATCGCGAACGCGCGCGTGACCGCCGACGAAGATCTCCAGGCGCTCTACCAGTTCGCGTGCGCGAAGATTCAATTCCTCGAGCGCGAGCTCGAGCGCGGGCTCTCGCAGCCCCACGCAGCGGGCGGACCGGCTCCCGAGATGCGGTCGAACATGACCCGCGAGACTTACGAAGCCGGCGTGCGTACGATCAAGGATCACATCGGCGCCGGTGACATTTATCAGGCCGTCCTGTCGCACCGGTTCGAAGCCGACGTGAAGGCGGACCCATTCACCGTCTATCGCGCGTTGCGCCACGTGAACCCCTCGCCGTACATGTATTTCATCCGGATGGGCGGCCTCTCGATCGTCGGGTCGTCACCGGAAATGCTGGTCCGCGTCGAGGGCCGTCACGTCGAGACGCACCCGATTGCCGGCACGCGCCCGCGCGGCCAGAACGACGACGAGGATCTACGTCTCGCCGAGGAATTGAAACGAAACGAGAAGGAGCGCGCCGAGCACGTGATGCTGGTCGATCTCGGACGCAACGATCTCGGACGGGTGTGCGAGTACGGATCTGTGAGAGTGCCGCAGTACATGGCGCTCGAGCGCTACTCGCATGTGATGCACCTCGTGTCGACGGTCGACGGAAAACTGGCGGAAGGTCGCGACCATCTCGATGCGCTCGTCGCGTGCTTCCCGGCGGGGACGGTCTCCGGGGCGCCCAAGATTCGGGCGATGCAGATTCTCTCCGGTCTCGAGCCGACGCGCCGGGATCTCTACGCCGGCGCGGTCGGCTATATCGATTTCGCCGGCAACCTCGATTTCTGTATTGCCATCCGGACGATCACGATCCGTAACGGGCGCGCGCGCGTGCAGGCAGGCGCCGGCATCGTTGCGGATTCCAACCCGGCGGCTGAATACGAAGAGACGCGCGACAAGGCGCGCGCGTTGCTGACGGCACTGGCGATGGCCGAGGCGGGACTGTAGTGGTTCTGCTGCTCGACAACTACGATTCGTTCACCTTCAACCTGGCGCAGTATCTCGGCGAGCTGGGAGCGCCCCCCCTCGTCAAGCGCAACGACGAGATCACGCTCGACCAGGTCGCCGAACTGAAGCCGGATCGGATCGTCATCTCGCCAGGCCCCGGACGTCCGGAGGATGCGGGGATCTCGGTCGCGTTGATTCGTCGGTTCGGTCCGACCGTGCCGCTCCTTGGCGTCTGTCTGGGCCATCAGGGTATCGGAATCGCGTTCGGCGGAGAGGTGGTGCGGGCGGCGCAGCTGATGCACGGCAAGCTCTCCACGGTGCAGCACGACGGCAAGGGTGTCTTTCGCGGCGTCACGCAGCCGTTCACCGCCGGCCGCTATCACTCGCTGGTCGTCGCGGAGCCGCTCCCCGACGCGCTCGAAGCGGCGGCGCGCACCGACGACGGGACGATCATGGGCGTGCGCCATCGCACCTTTCCGGTCCACGGCGTGCAGTTTCATCCTGAATCGGTGCTGACCGGCGAAGGCCGGCACCTGCTGCGCAATTTCCTGGAGCTGTAGATGTTCACGCCGCTCATCGAGAAGCTCCAGCAGCGCCGCGATCTGACGACAGAGGAAGCGGCCGGCGCGATGGAAGAGATCATGGAGGGGCGCGCGCAACCGGCGCAGGTTGCCGGCCTCCTGATCGCCCTCGCCATGAAAGGGGAACGGCCGGCGGAGATCGTCGGGTTTGCGCAGACCATGCGGAACCGCGCGACGAAACTGCCGCGGACCCACGCGCCCGTCTTCGATACCTGTGGAACGGGCGGGGATCGGTCGCACACCTTCAACGTCTCGACCGTCGCCGCGCTGGTGCTGCCCGCGTGCGGCGTGCCCGTCGCGAAACACGGCAATCGATCGGCGTCGAGCAAGTGCGGCAGCGCCGACCTGTTCGAGGCGCTCGGCGTCAACATCGCCGCCGCGCCGCACGTAGTCGAGCGCTGCCTCGAAGAGGTCGGGATCGCATTCTTCTTCGCACAGACGTTCCATCCGTCCATGCGTCACGTGGCCCAGACGCGGAAGGATCTCGGCGTGCGCACGGCCTTCAACCTGCTCGGCCCGCTGACCAATCCGGCCGGCGCGGCGCGGCAGCTGGTCGGGGTTCCGCGGCCGGAGTTGACGGAGCTGGTCGCGCGCTCACTCGTCCTGCTCGGCTCGGAACGTGCGTGGGTCGTGCACGGGGCGGACGGCCTCGATGAGATCTCGACGACTGGTTACACCAAGGTGTCGGAATGCCGCGGCGGCGCGGTCAATACGTTCTACGTTCATCCGGCTGATTTCGGCCTGCCGAAGGCTGCCCCCGCGCAGCTGCTGGGTGGAGAAGCCGCCGACAACGCGGCGATCGCGCGGCGGATCCTCCAGGGCGAACGCGGAGCCGCACGCGATATCGTCCTGCTGAATGCGGCGGCCTCGCTGCTGATTGCCGGCCGTGCCGCCACGGTGCCGGAAGGCATCCACCAGGCCGCCCACGCGATCGACAGTGGCGCCGCGGCGCGCGTGCTCGAGCAGCTGGTCACCACCTCGAATGCGGGGCGCGAGGCGACTGCCTCATGACCGTCACCACCGCGCCGGATCTGCTCGCCACCATTGTCGCCGCGACGCGGCGCAGCGTGGAGGTGCGCGCGGCGGCCCGCCCGCTGCGGATGCTCGAGCGCGAGGTGCAACGCCCGCCGCAGGGCAAGGCGTTCGAAGCGGCGCTCCAAGACCCGCTCCGGGCGCCGCGGGTGATCGCGGAGTGCAAGCGGCGTTCGCCGTCCAAGGGCATCCTGCGCGAGCACTACGATGCCGCGGCGCACGCCCGCGCCTATGCCAGGGCCGGAGCGGCGGCCATTTCCGTCCTCACAGAACCGACGTTCTTCGACGGGGCTCCCGAGCATCTCGCGGCGGTGCGGGCGGCTGTGGACGTCCCCGTTCTCCGCAAGGATTTCATCGTGACGGAGTATCAGCTCGTCGAAGCGGCGCTGCTCGGCGCCGATGCAGCGCTGCTCATCGTCAGCGCTCTGGCGCACGAGGCGCTGATCGAGTTGTTACGGGCATCTGAGCGGCTGGGACTCGCTACGCTCGTCGAGGCACACAGCGTGGACGACCTGCGCCGCGCACTCGATGCCGGTGCCCGAATCATCGGCGTCAACAGCCGGAACCTGCGGACCCTTGCCGTCGATCTCGCGGTGCTCGAGGAGGTGGCCGCGCAGCTGCCCGCCGGCGTCATCGCGGTGGCGGAAAGCGGAATCCGGTCGCGCGACGATCTGGATCGCCTGTCGGGCGCCGGGTACCACGCGTTTCTGGTCGGAGAGCGGCTGATCTCCCAGCCCGATCCGGGCGCTGCGCTGCGGGAGCTCCGGGGATGCTGACCCGCGTCAAAGTCTGCGGGATCTGCCGTCCCGAAGACGCGCAGCTCGCGGTGGAGCTCGGCGCGGCGGCCGTCGGCTTCGTGTTCTGGCCGCAGAGCCCGCGCTACGTCGAGCCGGACGCGGCGCGGGTCATCGCGGCGACGCTGCCCGAGGGGGTTCTGGCGGTGGGGGTATTCGTCGATCAGCCGCCCCCCGAGGTGGTCGAGATCGCCGGCATCGTCCGCCTCGACGCCATTCAGCTTCACGGCACCGAGCGGGTCGATGACTATGCGGGAACGGCGCAGCGCATCATCAAAGCTGTGCCGGTGCCCGAACAGTTCGATGCTTCCGTGATCGATGCCGTGCCGCGAGGCGTCACGGTGCTCCTCGACGCGCACGATCCGGTTCGCCGCGGCGGCACCGGGCGGACGATCGACTGGTCGGTGGCAGCGGCGATCGCCGAGCGGCGGGAGACGATTCTGTCGGGCGGCCTCAATCCGTCGAACGTGAGCGAGGCCATCTCGCGGGTGCGCCCCCAGATGGTCGACGTGTCGTCCGGGGTCGAGTCGATGCCGGGGCGCAAGGATCCTGACAAGCTGCGTCAATTTTTTGCGGCGATTGATCAATGACACTTTCATTTGGACAACGCGATCCCGATTCGCGCGGCTACTACGGCGCCTATGGCGGACGATTCGTCCCGGAAACGCTCGTCGCGCCGGTCGCGG
>Ga0207650_10003679_pt1 | contig 10485 bp, 7 predicted proteins | sample KBSS63metaG_FD_184325 | JGI IMG/M metagenome (GOLD analysis project Ga0207650, IMG submission 184325) | Switchgrass rhizosphere microbial communities from Kellogg Biological Station, Michigan, USA - KBS S6-3 metaG (SPAdes) (version 2) | ecosystem: Host-associated > Plants > Roots > Rhizosphere >...
ACTCGGACGTCGGCGACCGCCTCGCGCGCGAGGGGATGCGGCACGAGGGGATTTACATCGCGTTCGATGGTACGCGTCACCGCATCGACATGGCGGGGCTGACCGGTGGCCGGGCGATCACGATTTACGGGCAACACGAGGTCGTCAAAGACCTGATGGCCGCGCGCGCCGCCAGCGGACGTCCGTTGTTCTTTGAAGTATCGCAGGTGGCCGTCGAGGATTTCGAGACGAGGCCGAGGATCCGTTTCCGTCACGATGGCGGGGAGCACGAGGTCGCGTGCGACATCATCGCGGGCTGCGACGGATCGCACGGGATCTGCCGGCCGTCGATGCCGGCGGCGCATGTGCAATGGTACGAGCGTGAGTATCCCTTCGCATGGCTCGGGATCCTCGCGAGCGCGGCGCCGTCATCCGACGAGCTGGTCTACTCGTTGCACGATCGCGGGTTTGCGCTGTTCAGCATGCGTTCGATGTCGGTGACGCGACTGTACCTGCAGGTCGCACCCGACGAGAGCATCGACGACTGGAGCGACGACCGGATCTGGACGGAGTTGATGGTCCGCCTGCGTACGGACGACGGCTGGGAGCCGAACGTCGGCGCGATCGTGCAGAAGGGCATCACGCCGATGCGCAGTTGCGTCGCGGAGCCGATGCGCTACGGCCGGCTGTTCCTGGCCGGGGATGCGGCGCATGTCGTGCCGCCGACCGGTGCGAAGGGACTGAACCTGGCGATGGCGGATGTGCGGCGTCTGGCGACGGCGATTGAAACGTTCTACGCGACCGGCAGCGACGCGCTGCTCGATGAGTATTCGGCGCGCGGGCTGAAGCGGACCTGGCGCGCGCAGCGGTTCTCGTGGTGGATGACGTCGATGCTGCACCGGCACGACACCGGGAACCCGTTCGATCATCGCCGTCAGCTCGCCGAGCTCGAGTACCTCGTCGGCTCGACCGCGGCCATGACCAGTCTGGCGGAGAATTACGTCGGGACGCCGTTCGATTAGCGCGCTCAAGCGGGCCCGCGTGCGCGGGCGGAAGGAGAATCTGTGCTGAATCGCCGTGACTTCCTCGGCACGATCATGGCCGCGGCCGCCGCTCCCGCGGTCCCATTCCAGGAGGCCGTTGCGAACGAGTGGGGCACGCCGGTCTTCGACCTGCACTTTCACCAGCGCCAGCAGGCGGCGGCCAACCTGACGCATCTCGACGGCGCCGGGGTGACGAAAGCCAACCTGCTGACACGCGCCGCGGCCGAACAGGTGAAGGCACTGCAAGCGGCGGCGCCAGGACGGTTCACCTGGTTCAACAGCTACGATGTGACCAAGCCAGATGCCGAGCAGGTGCTGACTCAGGCCGTCAAGGATGGAGCGCAGGGCTTCGGCGAGATGAAGTTTCATGTCGCCGCCGACGGTCCTGAACTGCGACGGATGTACGCGCTCGCCGCCGAACTGCGCGTTCCGATCCTGATTCATTTCCAGGAAGTGGATCACTTTCCGAACGAAGGGACTTGGAGCACCGGGTTCGCCACTACCTTCGGCGCGGTTCTCAAGGCATACCCCAAGACGACGTTCATCGGGCACGCCGATGCGTTCTGGGCGAACCTCAGCGCGGATTATCACAACGAAGCGGCGTATCCGACAGGTCCAATCAAGCGCGGCGGCGCGACCGACCGATGGTTGGGGGACTATCCCAATCTGTTCGCCGACCTGTCCGCGAACTCCGGCAACAACGGCATGTCGCGCGATCCTGAGTTCACCGCGGGTTTCCTCGAGCGCCATCAAGAGAAGCTGCTCTTCGGCAGCGACTGCAGCTGTAGCGACGGCCACGGCGGCGGCGTGAGCCAGAACAACAATCCCGCGGCGGCCCGGCTGGCCGGCAAATGTGTGGCGCGGGAGACGTTGACGCTGTTGAAACGGTCCACCTCGCCGGCAATCTTCCGAAAGATCGTCTGGGATAACGCGCACAAACTGCTGCGTATCCCGGCATAGTGCTGTATCGCTCGGATAAAATACCGTCCCGGCGACCACCTGATCGTGAACGACAGAACGCTACGGAGATCTCGATGAAGGCGATTGTGCGAATCATGTTCATCTTCGGGGCCGCGTGGACGGCCACCGCCGCGGCACAGCAGGCCCCTCCGGCCGCCGCGGCTCCGGCGGCGCAAGAGGTCGCGCGCGGCGGCGGAGGCCGTGGCGGCGCCATCGCCGCGCTGTTCACCGACAAGTGCGCCGGGTGCCACGGTCTGACCGTCACAGGCGGCCGCGTCGAGAGCTTGTTCGATACGAAATGGACCTACGCGACCGACGACGAGAGCATGGTGCGGATCATCCACGATGGGATTGACGGCACCCCGATGGTCCCGTTCGCGACCGCGCTCTCCGATCAGCAGATCTGGCAGCTCGTGTCCTACATCCGCATGCAGGGGGCGGCGCTGCAGGCGAAGCCGACCTACGTGCCCGATCCGGACGGGCAGGTCGTCAAGTCGGAGAAACAGACTTTCAAGATTGAGGTCATCGCGCGCGAGATCGAGACGCCGTGGGCGCTGGCATTCCTGCCCGATGGACGCCTGCTGATCACCGAACGCCCGGGCCGCGTGCGCATCTGGCAAAAGGGCAAGCCGGTTCCCGATACCGTGACCGGGCTGCCGAAGGTGTGGGAGAAGCAGGACGGCGGCCTGTTCGACGTCGAGGTGCATCCGGACTACAAGAAGAACGGATGGATTTATCTGTCGTACTCGGAGACGCTGCCGGGATACGTTGCGCCCCCGCCGCCACCCCCCGCGCCTGCTGCGGCTCCACCCGCGACACCGCCGCCGGCTGGAACGCCGGCCGAACGAGGCGCGAATCCCGCCGCGCCGGGTGCAGGCGGTCCGGGTGCGCCGGGCGCGCCCGGCGGACAAGGGGGGCGCGGCCGCGGCCGCGGCGGTCCTCCCGATCCGCCGTCGATGACCGTGATCATCCGCGGCAAGATCAACAAGAACAACGAGTGGGTCGATCAGCAGGTGCTGTTCCGCGCCAAGCCGGAGTGGTACAGCTCGACGAACGCACACTACGGCTCGCGGTTCATCTTCGACAAGCAGGGCCACTTGTTCTACACGCTCGGCGAAAAGAACAGCATGGCCAACGCGCAGGATCTGACGAACCCGCTCGGCAAGATCCACCGGATCAACGACGACGGGTCGGTGCCGAAGGACAACCCGTTCGTCAACACGCCAGGCGCGATTCCGACGATCTGGAGCTACGGACATCGCAATCCGCAGGGGCTCGCCTGGAATCCGGTGACGGGAAAACTCTGGGAATCCGAGCACGGACCGCAAGGGGGCGACGAGATCAACGTCATCGAGAAGGGGCACAACTACGGATGGGGCGTGATTACGATGGGCACGCAGAACGGAATCACCGAGCGTGCGCACGAAGGGATGGAGCAGCCGATCGTCTACTACACGCCGACGATTGCGCCGAGCGGCATCACGTTCTATACGGGGAACAAATATCCGCAGTGGAAGAACAACCTGTTCGTCAGCGCCCTCGGAGGGCAGCAGCTTCGCCGGCTGGAGACTGACGGCGACAAAGTGACGCACCAGGAGCAAGCGTTCAACCAGTTCGGCCGCGTCCACGACGTCATCGTAGGACCTGATGGATATCTCTATGTGACGCTCCAGCTGCCCGGGACGTCGCTCTCCCAATCGACGCCCGGAATGATCGCTCGGCTGATCCCGGTCAAACAGTAAAGACATGCGCCGTCTCGCTTTCGTTGTCGTCGCAGCCATCGTCTGCGCCGCCTCGCTCGCCGCCCAGAAGCCATGGCCGCCTCCGGTGACGAAGACGCCTGAGAAGGCTCCGGTGTTGAGCGCGGAACAGGAGCTGAAGACGTTCGTGCTGCCGCCTGGTTATCACGCGCAGCTCGTCGCCAAAGAGCCGCTCGTCGTCGATCCGATCTGGATTCAATTCGATCCGGATGGCCGTCTGTGGGTGCTCGAGATGCCCGGCTTCGCCTCGGAGGCGAACGGGACGAACTCGCGCGAGCCAGTCAACGATCTCGCGGTGCTCGAGGACACGAACAACGACGGTGTGATGGACAAGCGCACCGTCTTCGCGGACAAGCTGGTGCTGCCGCGTGCGTTCAAGGTGCTCGCGAACGGCGTCCTCGTCGGCGAACCGCCCAACCTCTGGTTCATGAAAGACACCGACGGCGACCTGAAAGCGGACACGAAGGAGCTCGTCAGCAACGCGTTCGGCCGCGGCGAAGCCAGCATCGAGCACAACGCCAACAGCCTGTTCTGGGCGATGGACAACGTGATCTACACGTCAGAACACGATTGGCATGTGCGGCTGAAGGACGGGAAGTTCGAAATCGTTCCGACGCTGAGCCGCGGGCAGTGGGGCATTGCGCAGGACGACGCCGGGCGCCTGTACCGGAACGTCAACGACTCGCCGTTGTTCATCGACTACGTGGCGGCGAAGTACTACGCGCGCAATCCGAACCTGGTGCGCACCCGCGGCCTCTACGACTCGTTGCTCTCGCGCGAGGACGCGACGATCTGGCCGGTGCGTCAGACGCGGGGCGTCAATCGCGGCTACCGCGATCAATTCTTCCGCCCCGACGACAGCTCGGTCACCATCCAGGGTGTCGGGACGCCGATGGTTTACCGTGGCGATCGCCTGCCGAAGGAGCTGTTCGGCGACGCGTTCATCACCGATTCGCCGACGAATCTCGTCCACCGGATGAAGATCGTGGACGACGGCACGGGACGGCTGAAGGCGGTCGACGCCTATAAGAAAGGTGAAATCCTGGCGTCGACCGACGAGCGGTTCCGGCCGGTGAACCTCGCGACCGACGCTCCCGACGGGACGATCTACGTCGTCGACATGTATCGCGGCTTCGTCCAGGAGACCGTGTTCTGGACCGACTTCCTCCGTGACTACATCAAGACCAGGGAGCTCGACCAGCCGACGCACCTCGGGCGAATCTGGCGAATCGTCCACGATACGACGCGCCGCGATAGGAAGCCGGCACTCTCGAAGGCGACGGCAGCGGAGCTCGTGACGTATCTGTCGCATCCGAACGGATGGTGGCGCGACACGGCACAGCAACTCCTGGCGCAGCGCGGCGATCGATCAATCGTTCCGCAGTTGAAGCAGCTGGCGGCCACGGCGCCGGACTGGCGGACGCGGCTTCACGCGCTCTGGGCGCTCAACGGCCTCGACGCGATGGAGGCGTCAATCGCCGAGCAGGCGCTTGGCGACAAATCCGCTTATGTTCGCGCGGCGGCGCTGCGGTTGTCCGAGCCGTACCTCGCATCAGCAAACATGACGGCCGCCGTGATGAAGCTGGTTGGCGATCCAACGTGGACGGTCCGCCGCCAGCTTGGGGCGACGATTGGCGAATTGCCACAGCCGGGACGTGTCGACGCCGCCGTCAGGATGCTGACGTCGTACGGCACCGACCCGGTAACCGTGGACGCGACGATCAGCGGGTTGAAGGGCAGTGAAGGTGATGTCCTCAGCAGGGCCTTCACGGCTGATTCGGACGTGATCGCCATGCTCGCCGGCGCAGTGGCGCGCAGCGCCGATGCCGCGGCGGTTCAACAGATCCTTGCGCGGATCGGCGACCCCGCGACCGACGCCGCGCGGCGAACGGCGTTGCTCAACGGCCTCGATCTGGGCCTTCCCGGCGCGGGCGGCGGCCGTGGCCGTGGGTTTGGCGGGCGGGGAGCGGCGCAACCTGTGAGAGTGGTCGCTCTCACGAGCGAGCCGGCGGATCTCGTGAAGCGTGCGGCGGCGGAAGATGAAGCGGGAGCCATCGCGAAACGCGTCGTCGCAAAGCTCGATTGGCCGGGGAAGCCCGCGCCGGTCGTGACTCCCGCGGTGCCCCTGACCGCCGAACAACAGCAGCGATTCGACGCCGGATCGGACATCTACAAGAGCATCTGCCTCGGGTGTCACCAGGCGGACGGCAAAGGCAAGGAAAAGATCGCGCCCAGTCTCGTCGAATCGCGTTATGTGAATGGCCCCGACGCGGGCGCGGCGACGCGTATCCTCCTCGCGGGAAAGGAAGGCCCCGTCGGTCTGATGCCGCCGCTTGGCTTTGCACTCAATGACGAGCAGATCGCTTCGGTATTGACCTACGTGCGACGTGAGTGGGGACATACGGCCTCGGCGGTGGCTCCCGACGACGTGCGCGAGATCCGGGGTTTGACGAAGATGCGCACGCGGCCGTGGACCGATCCCGAGTTACAGACCGGACGCGGAGGTCGCGGCGCCGGACGCGGGGGACAGTAGTATTAGCGGGTGCCGGAACGGGCGTATCGAGCGGAGCGGAACGGCGATGTCGTGCACCTGGTAGATGCGGCGGCGGAGACGGCGGTTTCCTTGCTGCCTCCCTGCGGGAACGTCACCATCGAGTTGTGCGTGAACGGCCGCAACGTCCTGCGATTCCCTTACGAATCGGTCGAAGATTTCCGGGCCAGAGACGTTCGCGGGATGGTCGGGATCCCGTTCCTCGGCCCGTGGGCCAACCGGCTCGACGAGAAGGGGTTTTACGCGAATGGCAGGCGCTACGCGTTCGACATGGGGGTTGGCAACATTCGCGGCGATCTGCCGATCCATGGCTTTTTGACGACGACGGATCGGTGGCGGGTGATCGACGTGAACGCCGATGCCCAAGCGGCGTGGGCGACGAGCCGGCTGGAGTTCTACAGGGATCCGGCCTGGATGAAGCAATTCCCGTTCGCCCACACGGTGGAGATGACGCATCGTCTCGCCGGCGGCGTCCTCGAGGTGGCGACGCGGATTGATAACCTGAGCGTCGAGGCGATGCCGGTGGCGGTGGGATTTCATCCGTATTTCGCGCTGACCGACTCGCCGCGCGACGAATGGACGATTGCCGTTGGCGCGAAAACGAGATGGCTTCTGGCGCCAGACAAGATCCCGACCGGGGAGACGGAGCCGATCGAGCGGCTGTTCGCCGATCCCGCGGCCGTTCCGCTGAAGGACTATGAGCTCGACGACGTGTTCGGCGACCTCCGGCGGGATGATTCGAGACGTGCGGTGATGAGCGTGTGCGGCAGCCGCGAGCGCATCGACGTGCTCTTTGGCGAAAACTTCAAGGCCGCGGTTGTGTTCGCGCCGCGCGATCGGCCGTTCATCTGCTTCGAGCCGATGGCCGGTATCACGAATTCGCTGAACCTGGCGCAGCGCGGGCTGTACCACGAGCTGCAGAGCATCCCACCGGGCGGGAAGTGGCAGGAAAGTTTCTGGGTGCGGCCCTCAGGCTTCGGCCACGTGTCGCACGCGGAGTAACGCATCAGGCGGAGTCACGGAGGATCTTTGGCGGCTCAGAACGTTCTCGATCGATTTCGCCTCGACGGCAAAGTGGCCCTGATCACGGGCGGCGCTCGCGGGCTTGGACGGACAATGGCCGCGGCGCTGGCGGAAGCCGGAGCCGCGATTGCGCTCGCCGGACGCTCGAAGGACACCTGTCAGCAGGCGGCGGACGGCATCGCGTCGGCGACCGGACGAACCGTGAAGGCGTTCGCCGCGGATGTGACGAAGATCGAGGACGTGGAGCGGCTCGCGAACGACGTCGAAAGCGAGTTCGGCAAGGTCGACATCCTCGTCAACAACGCGGGGATCAACATTCGCGGTCCGATCCAACAGCTCACTGAAGCCGACTGGGACGCGGTGATTGATACGAACCTGAAAGGGCCGTTCCTCTGTGCCCGCGCGATCGGCCCGCGCATGGTGAGCCGCGGCTGGGGCCGCGTCATCAATCTGGGGTCGGTGCTGGGCGTGATCGCGCTCCCCGGCCGCGCCCCGTACGCGTCGTCGAAGGCGGGCATCATCAATCTGACGCGCGTGCTCGCGCTCGAATGGGCGGGCACCGGCGTGACCGCGAATGCGATCTGCCCTGGCGCATTCGCGACGGAGATGAATAGATCGCTGCTCGACGACCCGGTGAAGTACAAAGAGTTCGTCGCGCAGATTCCGATGGGGCGCTGGGGAGAACTGGAAGAACTGACGGGCGCGGTAGTGTTTCTCGCGTCCGACGCGTCGTCTTATGTCACCGGCACCCCGCTCTTCGTTGACGGCGGCTGGATAGCCCGGTGACGGTAGCTGCACAACACGTGTAGGGCGGGTCTTCAGACCCGCCAGAGGAGAGAATCAGATGCAGATTCGCATGTCCACACTCGCACTCATTGTCGTGGCCGCCTTCGCGGCAGGGATTGCCGCGCACAAGATGTTCCGGCCGATGCCGGTGCACGCCGCGGCTGCCAATAACGTGTTCGAGATGCGCACCTACACGGCCCCTCCGGGAAAGCTCGACGCGCTGAAGGCGCGGTTCCGCGATCACACCATCACGATTTTCAACAAGCACGGAATGAAGAGCATTGGTTACTGGGTGCCGCAGGACGGTGCAGAGCACGAGAACACGCTCGTCTACATCCTCCAGCACGAGAGCCGCGAGGTCGCCAAGAAGAACTGGTCGGAGTTCGGCGCCGATCCGGAATGGGTGAAGGCGAAGGGGGCTTCAGAAAAGGACGGCCCGCTGACGATCCCGGGCACTACGAAGTCGGTCTTCATGGACCCAACGGACTTTTCACCGATCAAGTAACAGGTCGGCTCAGGGCTCAAGGCTCAGGGCTCAAGCTTTCAGCCTAAGCCGTGAGCCCTAAGCCATAAGCCCTTCAGGAGCTGTTGTCATGAAACGCGCTGCGCTGATCCTGGTCACCACGCTCGCCGTGTGCATCCCGCTGGCTGCGCAGCGAGGCACGACGACGTCATCAAAGCCGCTGCAGGTGTACGTCGTCGACACCGAAGGGGGGAAGGCGGCACTGTGGATCTCGCCGACCGGGCAGTCGCTGCTCATCGACAGCGGCAATCCCGGCAACCGCGACGGCGATCGGATCATGGCGGCAATCAACGATGCGGGACTGAAGCAGATCGACTTTCTGATTTCGACGCACTACCACGTCGATCACATCGGCGGCATGCTGGAGCTCGCCAAACGCATTCCGATCGCTCACTTCATCGACCACGGGCCAACCGTGGAGGAACGTGAGCAGGTCGCGGGCTTCCAGGCGGCGTATGCCGAGTTGTACGGCAAGGCGAAGCACACCGTCGTGAAGCCGGGCGACAAGGTTCCGATCACCGGCCTCGACTGGCGCATCGTGTCGGCGGCAGGCAGTGTACTCAAGACGCCCCTGCCCGGCGGCGGAAAGCCGAATCCGGCGTGCGCGGGAGTGGCGCCGAAAGAAGCGTCGGCAAAGGACGAAAACGCCATGTCGGTCGGCAGCCTGATTACGTTCGGGCAGTTCCGCGCGATCGATCTCGGCGACCTCGTGTGGGCGAAAGAGTACGAGCTCGTGTGCCCGAATAATCCGGTCGGCACGATCGACGCGTTCTTCGTCACGCATCACGGTCTCGACGCGTCGAACACCCCGGCGCTGGTGCACGGCGTCGAGCCGCGGGTGGCGATCATGCAGAACGGCACGCGCAAGGGGGCAGGCGCCGAGACGATGCCGACGATGAGAACGTCGCCGGGGCTCGAAGACATCTGGCAGCTGCACTGGTCGTACAATGCCGGAATCGAGCAGAACAGCGCGGGCGTGTTCCTCGCGAACGTCGACGACAACGCGACGATCGCGGGAATTCTCACAGCTCCTCCGCGGGGAGGCGGTCCCGGCGGCCGCGGCGCAGCATCCGGGCAGGCGCCCGGCGGCGCGCCCGCTGGACCACCGACGACGACTCCGCCTCCGGCAACGGCCCCGGCCGTGGTGGGCACTCCTCCTGCGGCGACACCCGGAGCTGCGGGCGCGCCGCCGCAAGCGCCACCGGGCGGCGGGGGCGGCCGCGGCGGACCTGGAGCGGCCGCGGCGGCGCACACGCCGGCCTACTGGATCAAGCTGACGGCGACGCCGGACGGCACGATCACGGTCACGAACAGTCGTAACGGGTTTATGAAGACGTACAAGAAAGGCTCAGGGCTCACGGCTCAGGGCTCGGGCAGGAGATCCCAATGACAACTCGCCTCGCGCTTCTCGCGGCAGCTACGGCGCTCGTCGGAACGACCCTCATCGCGCAACAGGCAGCGCCGCCGGCGCCCGCGGCGTCTGCTCCCCAGCCGCCGCCTGCCGGGCGCGGCCAGGGCCGCGGTGGCGGGATCCAAGCCAGCCCGTTCACGACGCCGCCGGTGCGGGTCTTCATCTATGCAGGCCTGAAGACGCACGGCGAGGGGCAGCACGACTACCCGCAGTTCCTCGCCGACTGGAGCAAGCTGCTCATGAACCGCAACGCGATCGTCGACGGCGGATTGCACTTTCCGTCGGAGAAGGAGCTGCTCAACTCCGATGTCGTGATCGTTTACAAAGGCGACGCCGGCTACATGAGCATGGAGGACAAGGCGAACCTCGACGCCTATATGCGCCGCGGCGGCGGCATCGTCAGCATCCACGACGCACTGTGCGGTCCTGATCCAGAGTATTTCGCGCAG
>Ga0207650_10003684_pt1 | contig 10477 bp, 8 predicted proteins | sample KBSS63metaG_FD_184325 | JGI IMG/M metagenome (GOLD analysis project Ga0207650, IMG submission 184325) | Switchgrass rhizosphere microbial communities from Kellogg Biological Station, Michigan, USA - KBS S6-3 metaG (SPAdes) (version 2) | ecosystem: Host-associated > Plants > Roots > Rhizosphere >...
GACATCCGCGGACGCGCTGCTGCAGGCGATCGCCGCACACCGCGTCACGATCCTGTTCGCCGCGCCGACGGCGTATCGCGCGATGGCCTTGCAGGCGGCGCAATATGATTTGACAAGCCTGCGCAAGTGCGTATCGGCGGGCGAAGGGCTTCCCGCGGCGACGCGCAAGCTCTGGAAGGACACCACCGGCATCGAGCTGATCGACGGCATTGGCGCCACCGAAATGATGCACATTTTCATTTCGCACGACGACACCGATGCGCGACCCGGGGCCACCGGCAAGCCCGTCGCCGGATATCGCGCCTGCGTGATGGACGATGCGGGCCATCCTCTGCCCGCCGGAAAAGTGGGGCGGCTCGCAGTGAAGGGACCGACCGGCTGCCGTTACCTGGCCGACGAACGTCAACTCCAGTACGTGCAGCACGGATGGAACTACACGGGAGACACCTACCTCGTCGACGACGACGGCTGGTTCGTCTACCAGGCGCGCAACGACGGGATGATCGTGAGCGCGGGCTACAACATCGCGGGACCGGAGGTGGAAGGCGCGCTGCTTGGGCATCCGGCCGTCGCCGAATGTGGCGTGATCGGCGTGCCCGACGACGAGCGTGGCCAGATCGTCAAGGCCTATGTGGCGCTGAAAGCGGGCTTCGAACCGAGCGACATGATCGCGAAGCAGTTGCAGGAACACGTCAAGCAGAGCATCGCGCCATACAAATATCCGCGCGCGGTGGAGTTCATCGCGAACATGCCGCGCACCGAAACGGGAAAGCTGCAGCATTTCCGGTTGAAGCAGATGGACGCCGAACGCCGGCGCAGTATTGCCCGGTAATGGCGCGCAGCAATCGGCGCGAACCTGAAGGACGATCAGCAATGCACATACTGCAACCACCCCATTGGGCGCCGCCGAAGGGCTACGCCAACGGCATCGCCGCGCGCGGCACGACAGTCTTCGTCGGCGGTCAGATCGGCTGGAACAGCCAGCAACAGTTCGAGTCCGATGACTTCGTGACGCAGGCGAAAACTGCGCTGCGCAACGTTCTCGCGATCCTCGCCGAGGCCGGCGCGGGGCCCGAACACATCACGCGCATGACGTGGTACGTGACCGACAAGCGCGAATATGTCGCGAGTTACCGCGCGCTGGGTGCGGCCTACCGCGAAGTCATCGGACGGCACTTCCCGGCGATGACCGCGGTGCAGGTCATGGCGCTCATCGAAGATCGCGCGAAAGTGGAAATCGAAGCCACCGCGATGGTGCCGGATGCGTAGGCCCCCGGTGGCGTTGGTGACCGGTGCGCGGCGCGGCATCGGCCGCGGAATTGCATTGGCGCTCGCGGAAAGGGGCTTCGACATCGTCGTCAACGACGTCGTGGATGATGCCGCCGCGGGCGAGACGGTGGCCGGTATCGCTGCCCATGGGAGGCGAGCCGCCTTCATTGCTCATGACGTCGCCGACGTCGCGGGTCACACGGGTTTTGTCGACCGGTGTTTTGCCGCCTTCGGGACGATCGACTGTCTGGTCAACAACGCGGGCGTCTCGGTCAAGGTGCGCGGCGATCTCCTCGACGTGACGCCCGAATCGTTCGACCGCGTGCTCGGCGTCAACCTGCGTGGCACGTTCTTCCTGACGCAGACGGTGGCGCGCAAGATGGTTGCCGAGATGCGCGGCCCGGACGATCCGCCGCGTTCGATCGTTACGATTTCGTCGGCCAATGTGCGTACGCTGGGACCGAACCGCGCCGAGTACTGCATTTCCAAGACCGGGCTGGCGATGACGACCCAGCTGTTTGCCCATCGCCTCGCCGAACACGACATCATGTGCTACGAAATCCGCCCGGGGATCATCCGGACCGACATGACCGCAGGCGCGTTCGACCGGTATGACGGCCTGATCCGGGATGGCCTGACGCCGGTACGCCGGTGGGGCGAGCCTTCGGATGTGGGCGAGACGGTCGCGGCGCTCGCGCAGCGATTGTTGCCGTTCAATACCGGCGACGCGTTCAACGTCGACGGCGGCCTGCACATGAAAGTGCTGTAATAGACGGAAAGTAGACCTGCGGGCGCGCCCGTCGGATAATCCCATTCCGAACAAGATCGGTCGACGGATCTTTCGCGCCGCCGGCCGTACGCCCGTCCGTCCAACCGGAGTTCCCGATGAATGCCCCCGACCGCGCCCATGCCAAGGCCGTCTTCAAATGGGACGATCCGTTGCTGCTCGATGCGCAATTGACCGAGGAGGAGCGGATGGTTCGCGATGCCGCACAGGCATACTCGCAGGACAAGCTGATGCCGCGGATCAAGGACGCCTTCAGGCACGAGACGACCGACCCGTCGATCTTTCGCGAAATGGGCAGTCTGGGATTGCTCGGCGCGACGCTGCCCGTCGACTACGGCGGTTCCGGCCTCAATTACGTCTGCTACGGCCTCATCGCGCGCGAAATCGAGCGCGTGGATTCGGGTTACCGCTCGATGATGAGCGTGCAGAGCTCGCTGGTCATGTTCCCGATCTTCACCTATGGCAACGAAGCGCAGCGCAGGAAATATCTGCCGAAGCTCGCTACCGGCGAATGGATAGGCTGTTTCGGACTTACCGAACCCAATCATGGTTCCGACCCTGGTTCGATGGTCACGCGTGCGCGCACTGTTTCCGGCGGATTCAGCCTGTCGGGCGCGAAGACGTGGATCTCCAACTCGCCGATCGCGGACGTCTTCGTGGTCTGGGCCAAGGACGACCAGGGGATCATCCGGGGCTACATTCTCGAGCGCGGGATGAAGGGATTGTCGGCGCCCAAAATCGAGGGCAAGTTCAGCCTCCGGGCGTCGATCACCGGCGAGATCGTCATGGACGAGGTGTTCGTTCCCGAGGACAACCTGCTGCCCAATGTACAGGGCCTCAAAGGGCCCTTCGGCTGCCTCAACAGCGCGCGCTACGGCATTGCATGGGGCGCGCTGGGCGCCGCCGAATTCTGCTGGCACGCCGCACGCCAGTACACGATGGACCGCATCCAGTTCGGAAGGCCACTGGCGGCCAACCAGCTGATCCAGAAAAAGTTGGCCGACATGATGACCGAGATCACGCTTGGGCTGCAGGGATGCCTGCGCCTCGGGCGGATGAAAGACGAAGGACTTGCTGCGCCGGAGATCACTTCGATAATGAAGCGCAACTCGTGCGGCAAGGCGCTCGACATCGCTCGCATGTCGCGCGATATGCACGGTGGCAACGGCATCGTCGACGAGTTCCACGTGATACGGCATGTGCTCAACCTCGAGACCGTCAATACATACGAAGGCACGCACGACGTGCACGCGCTGATCCTGGGTCGCGCGCAGACCGGCATCTCCGCTTTCTAATGAAGCTCTACGACTATTTCCGCTCATCCGCGGCTTATCGCGTCCGTATCGCAGTCAACCTGAAGGGCCTGACGCCCGCGCGCGAGTTCGTCCACCTGCGCAAAAACGTCCAGCGCGGGGACGACTATCTCGCGCTGAATCCGCAGGGGCTGGTACCCGCGCTGGCGGTCGACGATGGCGCGGTTCTCACGCAGTCGCTGGCAATCATCGAGTACCTTGACGAGCTGTACCCGTCGCCGCCGCTGCTCCCTGCGGCGCCGATCGCCCGCGCACGGGTGCGCGGCATCGCCCTCGAGATCGCGTGCGACATCCATCCACTCAACAACCTGCGCGTGCTCCAGTACCTGAAGAACACGATGGGCGTGACGGAAGAACAAAAGGACGCCTGGTACCGTTATTGGATCGACGTTGGCTTGGAGGCGCTGGAGACTCGACTCTCGCGCGACCCCGAAACCGGCCGTTACTGCGATGGCGACGCGCCGACGCTCGCCGACATCTGCCTGGTGCCGCAGCTGGCCAATGCGCGGCGCATGAACATCGACGTCACGCCCTATCCCACGCTTACGCGCATCGAAGGAGCGGCCCTATCGCTTCCGGCGTTCGCCGACGCGGCTCCGTCGCATCAACCCGACGCCGAATAGTTCCATCAATCTTTCGGAAGCGACAATGAAATACGCGATACCGATGTGGGATGCCCCGGCCGTACCGATTGCCGGCTCGACCGAGCTCTTTCCGGTGCGTCACGTGTACTGCGTCGGCCGCAACTATGCGGAGCACGCGAAGGAGATGGGCGGCGACGCGACCAAGGAACCTCCGTTCTTCTTCTGCAAGCCCGCCGACGCCGTTGCGCCCGTCGCGGCACCCGAAGTCGGCAGCGTGCGCTATCCGCTGGCGACAAAAAACCTCCACCACGAAATTGAGCTGGTCGTCGCCATCGGCAAACGCGGCGTGCATATCAGTGCCGGGGATGCGAATGCTCTGGTCTTCGGGTACGCGACCGGGCTCGACATGACCCGCCGCGACCTGCAGAACGACATGCGCGAGAAAAAGCGGCCGTGGGACCTGGGGAAGTCATTCGCCCAAGCCGCGCCGATCGCACCCATCCACCCGGTCGCTAGCACGGGCTTCATGCAGCATGGAGAGATCCGCCTCGACGTGAACGGCACAGTGCGGCAGAAGGGCGATCTCGCGGACATGATCTGGGACGTGCCGCACACGCTGGCGTTCCTGTCGCAATACTATGAATTGATGCCAGGCGACCTCGTGTTCACAGGAACGCCCGCCGGCGTCGGCGCGGTGGTCGCCGGCGACCGGCTGGACGGGCACATCGATGGCCTGACGCCGTTGTCGATCGTCATCGCGTGAATACCTCCGATTCCACCTCGCTGCTCAGTCCCGAGTTTGTCGAGCGGGGTTATAACAATCGCGCGGCGGTAGCGGAGCATCCGCGGTGGCTTGCGAAATATCCGGAACTCTCTGCTGTCACCCGCAACCGCCATGCGCACAAGCTCGACCTGCGCTACGGGCCGGGCCCGCTGGAAACTGTCGACCTGTTCCTGCCCGACGGCTTCGCGCGCGGCACGTTCGTGTTCATTCACGGCGGTTATTGGCGGGCGCTCGACAAGACGGACTTTCATTTCGTCGCCGGGCCGTTGCTGGCGAAGGGAATCGCCGTCGTGATCGCGAACTACGACCTGTGTCCGGCGGTTTCCATCGCGCGAATCGTCGACGAGTGCCGCAGGATGATGATATGGGTCGTCAACGAGAGCCCCAAGCACGGCGCCTCCGCCGAGAATGTCGTCGTCGGGGGCCACTCGGCGGGTGGGCACCTTGCGGCAATGATGTTCGCCACGGACTGGGACGCGCTCGGGCTCGCGCGGGACCCGTTTGTCGGCGGCCTCACGCTGTCAGGCGTGCACGACCTCAAACCACTCGTGCTGTCTTCCATGAACGACGACTTACGGCTCACCAACGCCGAAGCGGCGCGCGTGTCGCCGGTGAATCATGCCATCCTGGTGCCGGCGCCGCTGCTGGTCGCGGTCGGCGGTGCGGAGACGTCCGAATTTCTGCGCCAGTCGCAGTTGATATGGGACGCGTGGCCGGACAACTGCCGCCCGGCCGCCGGTCCCCTTATCGTTGCGGGCAAGCACCATTTCAGCGTCGTCGTCGACTTGGCTGACCCGGAAAGCGAACTGGCGGGCGCGACCATGGCGCTTTTCATTTAGGACCTATTCCAGCGCCGGACATTGCGCGGCCATTGACAACTGACCATCGGTCATTTACGCTGTCTCCCAATTGACTCGCGGTCATTTAGCGGGTGTCTCCGGGAGGACGAAGGACATGGTCATACGGCAGCGCGCAATCCAGGCCGAAGCCAAGCCAGGAGCGGCATCACGCCATCCTGGACGCCGCTGAACGACTACTGTCGCGGTCGAAGGACCGGATGGCCAACGTCGCGGAGGTCGCCGACGAAGCCGGCCTCGCCAAGGGCACCGTTTACCTGTATTTCCCGAGCAAGGAAGAACTGCTGCTCGCGGTCCACGAACGCAACATCGACGGTTTCTTCCGCGAACTGATCGACCGCCTCGAGGGCGACGATGTAGTCACCATCGACGCCATACTCGCGCTAACGCACCGACATATGGTCGAGCCGCCGTTGTTCCTGCCGCTTGCCGCGCGTTGCTTCGGGATGATGGGGCAAGGCGTGCCGACTGAGGCGGCCTTCGCGTTCAAGCAACGGATGGCGCAGCGCCTGCAGCGCGCCGGCGCCGGACTCACACGCCATTTTCCCGAACTTGCGGACGCGGGGGGAGTGGGCCTGCTTCGGCACAGCTATGCACTGATCATTGGTCTGTGGCAGATGTCCGGCGAATCCGCCGGCAGCGCCTGCGCGATCGACATTGCCACCGCCGATCCGGTGGTCTTTGGCTGGCGCTATTCCGACGAACTCGATCGCGCGATGCGCGCACTCTGGGAAGGCACGGTGGGATTGCGCTCGCCGGCGTCCCTTTGAAGGTGACCGCCATGCATTTACTGCGGACCATCGCCCCCGTACTGGTGCTTGTCTCGGCGCTCGCCGGCTGCGGCGCCAAGGACAAGCCTGCGGACGTCGTGCGGCCCGTGCAATTGGCACAGGTGAAACTGGGGGGCGCCGGTTCCACGTCCGTTTTCGCAGGTGAGGTAAAGCCTCGCTACGAAGCGGACCTGGGCTTTCGCATCGGCGGCAAGATCGTCGCGCGCTACGTCGACACGGGCGCGCGCGTGAAAAAGGGGCAGCCGCTGGCACGCATCGACCCGGCCGACGTCGGCCTGCAGGCGGAAGCCGCCAAGGCGCAAGTCGCCGCGACCGAAACCGAATGGAAATTCGCGCAGGCCGAATATGACCGATACCAGGGCCTGCTCAAGGAAAAATTCATCAGCGCGTCGGCACTCGACGCCAAGCGCAACACGCTCGACGCCAACCGCGCGAAGTACGAGCAGGCGAGGGCCAATCTCGCCGTGGCGCAAAACCAGGCCAGCTATGCGACGCTCAACGCCAGCGACGATGGCGTGATCACCGCCGTCAACGCGGACTCGGGCCAGGTCGTCACGGCGGGACAACCGGTATTCAGGCTGGCGCGCGCCGAGGAGCGCGAGGTGGCAATCAGCGTGCCGGAAAACCGCATCGGCGAACTCACGAGCGCCAAGCGCCTGGTCGTGGCGCTGTGGGCAAACCCGCAGAAGCTGTACCCGGCGCGGGTACGCGAAGTGTCGCCGTCGGTCGATGCGATGACGCGGACGTTCGCCGTGCGCGTCGCCATCGCCGATCCGGATCCGGCGGTGCAATGGGGGATGACCGCAAACGTCGGCGTACTTGCGGATGGCGCGCCGAACGCGGCGGTTCTGCCGGCGACTTCGATCTATCAGAAGGACGGCAAGCCCGCTGTGTGGCGTTTCGATCCCGGGACCAGGCAGGTCAGCCTCGCGCCGGTGACCATCGGCCAGTATCGCGAGGACGGCGTGGTCGTGACGTCGGGCGTGCGCGAAGGGGATCTGATCGTCGCGGCGGGCGTGCACAAGCTGCTTCCGGGCCAGGTAGTGCGGCCCTATGAAAGCGCCGCAACGGGCCAAGTCCCGGCCGCGGCAGCGCCGTTGCCGCCCGCAGCGGGCAGCTGAACACGCGATATCGCATCGGCCATGACTCCCGTGATCCCGTCCGGCGGCCCGCCGGACTCGCGCTTCAACCTGTCCGAATGGTCGCTGCGGCATCGCTCGCTGGTGCTGTACCTGATCGTCGCCTTTGCGCTGGTCGGCTTTCTTTCCTATGAAAAACTCGGGCAGTCCGAGGACCCTCCGTTCACGTTCAAAGTAATGGTCGTGAAGACCAACTGGCCTGGCGCCACGGCGCACGAGGTCGAGCAGCAGGTCACCGACCACATCGAACACCAGTTGCAGCAGGTCCAGTACGTCGACTGGGTGCGCAGCTACTCCAAGCCCGGCGAGTCGTTGGTGTTCTTTGCGATCAAGGACTCCGCGCCGGCAGCCGTGGTCCCGGATACGTGGTACCAGGTGCGCAAGAAGATCGGCGACATCCGCAACACACTGCCCAGCGGCATCCAGGGACCGTTCTTCAACGATGAGTTCGGCGACGTCTACACCAACATCTACGCGCTGACGGGCGATGGATTCGGATACAAGGAACTCAAGGATTTCGGCGATCGGGCGCGCGCCGAGCTGCTGCGTGTTCCCGGCGTGGCCAAGGTCGATTTCATCGGCGAACAGGATGAAAAGATCTTCATCGAGATGTCCAATGCCAAGCTGGCCACGCTCGGCGTGGAGCCGGCGCAGATCATCCAGACGCTTGCCGCGCAGAACGTGGTGGCCGCCGCGGGCGTGTTCGACACCGGCAGCGACCGGATCTACGTGCGCCCCTCGGGTGCGTTCGACAGCGTCGACGCGATCCGCGATATCGCCATCCGCGCGAACAACCGGGTCTTCCGGCTCGGGGACATTGCCACGGTGACCCGCGGCTATGTCGATCCGCCGCAGCAGAAGATGCGCTGGCAGGGCCAGGAGGCGCTCGGGCTCGGCGTCACGATGGTGAAGGGCGGCGACGTCATCGAACTGGGTCATGGCCTCGACGCGATGGTAGACCGCCTGCAGCAGCAGATGCCGGTGGGTGTCGAATTGCAGCAGGTCGCCAGCATGCCGCGCGCGGTTCAGCGCTCTATCAATGTATTCATCCGCTCGCTGACCGAGGCGGTACTGATCGTGCTCGCGGTGTCGCTGGTCAGCCTGGGCTTTCGCACCGGCCTGGTTGTAGCAATTTCGATTCCGCTGGTGCTCGCGGTCACATTCCTGTTCATGTACCTGCTCGACATCGGCCTGCACAAGATTTCGCTCGGGGCGCTGATCCTTTCGCTGGGATTGCTGGTCGATGACGCGATCATCGCGGTCGAGATGATGGCGATCAAGCTGGAGCAGGGATTCGACCGCTTTCGCGCGGCGGGCTTCGCCTACACCAGCACCGCGTTCCCGATGCTCACCGGAACGCTGGTGACGGTCGCGGGCTTCCTGCCTATCGCCACCGCAAAGAGTTCGACCGGCGAGTACACGCGGTCGATCTTCCAGGTCTCGGCGATTGCGCTCATCGCGTCCTGGGTGATTGCGGTAGTCGTCATCCCTTACCTGGGGTACAAGCTGCTTCCGGACTACACGAAGACGCGCGGTCCGTCGTTCACCGCAAGGCTTATCGCCAGGCTGCGCGGCCGTCCGGCGCCGGTGGCCACGCATGCGCACCATGGCGACCCGGAGGCGGTATACCGGACGCCGTTCTATACGCGGCTGAGGGCGCTCATCACCTGGTGCGTGGGTCATCGCAAGTCGGTGATCGTCGCCACGCTGGCCATTTTCGTCGGGTCGCTGGCGCTGTTTCGCTTCATTCCGCAGCAATTCTTCCCGGCATCGTCGCGGCCGGAACTGATGGTCGACCTGCGCCTGGCGGAAGGAAGTTCCTTCGCAGCCACGCTGGAGCAGACGAAGAAATTCGAGACGGTGCTGAATGCCGAGTCCGGCATCGAAAGCTACGTCACCTATGTCGGCACCGGCAGCCCGCGCTTCTACCTTCCGCTCGACCAGCAGCTGCAGCAATCCAACTTTGCGCAGTTCGTCGTCACGGCCAGCAGCATTGCCGACCGCGAGCGTCTGCGCACGCGGTTGCTGACACTCTTCGAGAACGACTTCCCGTCGCTGCGCGCGCGCCTGTCGCGTCTGGAGAACGGTCCTCCGGTAGGGTTTCCGGTGCAGTTCAGGGTGTCCGGCGAGGACATTCCCACGGTCCGGCGCATCTCCCGGGACGTGGCCGCCGTGATGCGCGTGGACGCGGATGCATCGAACGTGCAATTCGATTGGGACGAGCCGTCGAAGGTCATCCGCGTGGCGATCGACCAGAACAAGGCGCGGGTGCTGGGCATTTCTTCGCAGGACCTCGCGACGTTCCTCAACAACTCGCTGTCGGGGTTCTCGGTCACCTATTTCCGCGAACGCGACAAGCAGGTCGAGGTTCTGCTGCGCGGCGCCGCGGAGGAGCGCGCGAAAATCAGCTTCCTCAAGGACCTGGCGATCCCCTCGCGCAACGGGCGCGCCGTGCCGATCACGCAGATCGCCGACATCCGCTATGAGCAGGAAGACGGGATCATATGGCGCCGCGATCGCCTCCCGACGATCACGGTCCGTGCCGACGTGAAGGGAGACGCGCAGGGGCCCGACGTGGCAAACCGCCTGACCCCGCAGCTCGACAAGATTCGCGCCACGCTGCCGCTGGGATACCGGATCGAGCAGGGTGGCGCGATCGAGGATTCGGCGCGTGGCCAGAAGTCGATTGCCGCCGGCTTTCCCGTGTTTCTACTGACCGTGCTGACGCTCCTCATGATCCAGCTGCGGAGCTTCTCGCGTACGCTGATGGTGGTTCTGACGGCTCCGCTGGGATTGATCGGCGTTGCGCTTGCGCTGCTGGTCTTCGGCAAGCCGTTCGGGTTCGTCGCGCTACTGGGGACGATCGCACTGGCCGGGATCATCATGCGCAATTCGGTGATCCTGGTCGACCAGATCGAGCAGGACATCGCCGGAGGGCATGCGCCCTGGGAAG
>Ga0207650_10003686_pt1 | contig 10474 bp, 8 predicted proteins | sample KBSS63metaG_FD_184325 | JGI IMG/M metagenome (GOLD analysis project Ga0207650, IMG submission 184325) | Switchgrass rhizosphere microbial communities from Kellogg Biological Station, Michigan, USA - KBS S6-3 metaG (SPAdes) (version 2) | ecosystem: Host-associated > Plants > Roots > Rhizosphere >...
GAGACCATCTAACAATTGACGATGAGCAAGACCAAGTTCGAGGTCTTGGAAATCTGCAACGGGCATGACATTCCGGTCGGACCCATCCTGTCGATGAAGGAGCTCGCAGAGGAGCCGTCGCTGCGGGCAACCGGCACTGTCGTCGAAATCGATCATCCCACCCGCGGCCCATACCTGACAGTGGGTAACCCGATCAAACTTTCCGACTCGCCCGCCGATGTGCGCCGCTCGCCGCTCCTTGGCGAACACACCGACGAAGTGTTACGCGTGGTGTTGCGCTATTCGGACAAGGAGATTTCCGAGATCAAGGCGTCGGGCGCGCTCAGCGCGCCGGAGAAGAAAGCCGAAGCAGCGTAGCTCTTCTTCCTCCCCCCACTGGGCGGGAAGAATTGAAGAGAGATGGAAGAGGTTTTGAATGCGCATTGTCATTCATGGGCAGCAGGCGTTCGGTAAGGCCGTGCTCGAGGCGCTGATCAAGCGCGGCGAGGAGGTCGTTGCCGCTTACGTCGCACCGGAGAAGGAAGGCGCCAAGACCGATCCGCTCAAAGAGGCGGCGGTGGCCGCCAAGCTGCCGATCTATCAGCCGGCGTCCTATCGCAAGCCGGAGGTCTGGGAGGAATTCCGCGCCCTCAAGCCGGACTTGCAGGTGATGGCGTTCGTGACGCTTTTTGTTCCGGAAGAATTCCTCAACATTCCGACCCACGGCTCGATCCAGTATCATCCGTCGCTGCTTCCCGCGTATCGCGGGCCGAGCGCGATCAACTGGCCGATCATCAAGGGCGAAACTGAAACCGGCCTGTCGATCTTCTGGCCCGACAATGGGCTCGATACCGGCGACGTCCTGTTGCAGAAGAAGACGCCGATCGGTCCGAACGACACACTCGGCTCGGTCTATTTCGATCGCCTGTTTCCGGTCGGGGTCGAGGCGATGCTCGAAGCAGTCGATCTGGTCAGGGCCGGCAAGGCGCCGCGGCTGAAGCAGGACGACAAGAAAGCAAGCTATGAAGGCCGTTGCGGCCCCGACAATGCGCGCATCGACTGGGGCAAGCCGTGGAGCGAGATCGACCGTCTCATCCGCGGCTGCAATCCGCAGCCCGGCGCCTGGGGCACGCTCGCCGGCAAGGCGGTGAAGATCTTCGAGGCGAAGCCGCTGCCGGCCAGAGACCCGAAGGGCATCGGCGGCAAGATGGGCGAGATCGTTGCCGTCGAAGGCGACGGCTTTGTCGTTGTTTGTGCCGACGGGCGTTTCAAGGTCACGCGCGTGCAGGCGGACGGCCCCAAGATTGCGGCGGGCGAATTCGCTGCCGCCGCGAAGCTCAGTCCCGGAACGAGGTTCTCATGAATCCGACCCCCGCCGCGGCGGCGAAGGCGCAACCCGACGCCTCGCAGCACGTCAAGCCGAAATCCGACATCGAGATCGCCCAGGCCGCGAGGATGCGGCCGATCCTCGATGTTGCGCGGGAGCGGCTCGGCATCAAGCCTGAGGACCTCGAGCCTTATGGGCACTACAAGGCCAAGGTTTCGCTCGACTACATCAAGGGGCTGCACGACCGCCCGAACGGCAAGCTCATTCTGGTGAGCGCGATCACGCCGACGCCGGCTGGCGAAGGCAAGACCACGACCACGGTCGGCTTGACCGATGCGCTCAACCACATCGGCAAGAAGGCGATGCTGTGCATCCGCGAGCCGTCGCTTGGTCCCTGCTTCGGCATGAAAGGCGGAGCAGCCGGCGGCGGCTACGCGCAGGTCGTGCCGATGGAGGAGATCAATCTGCACTTCACGGGGGACCTGCACGCGATCGGCACGGCGAACAATCTGCTCGCCGCGCTGATCGACAACCACATCTACTGGGGCAACGCGCTCGGCATCGACACGCGCCGCGTCGCCTGGCGCCGCGCGATCGACATGAACGACCGGTCGCTGCGCTCGCTCGTATCCTCGCTTGGCGGTGTGGCCAACGGTTTTCCGCGCGAAGACGGCTTCGACATCACGGTCGCCTCCGAGGTGATGGCGATCTTCTGTCTGGCACGCGATCTCGACGATCTGAAGAAGCGGCTCGCCAACATCGTCGTCGCCTATACGCGCGAGCGCAAGCCGGTGCGGGCCGGCGATCTCAAGGCGCAGGGACCGATGACGGCGCTCCTCAAGGATGCGCTGGCGCCGAACCTCGTGCAGACGCTCGAAGGCACGCCCGCCTTCATCCACGGCGGCCCGTTCGCCAACATCGCGCACGGCTGCAATTCGGTGCTGGCGACGACGACCGCGCTCAAGCTCGCCGACTACGTGGTGACCGAGGCCGGGTTCGGTGCCGATCTCGGCGCCGAGAAGTTCATCGACATCAAATGCCGCAAGACCGGCATCGCGCCCGATTGCGCGGTGCTCGTCGCCACAATCCGCGCGCTCAAGATGCATGGCGGCGTGAAGAAGGAAGACCTCAAGGCGGAGAACCTCAAGGCGCTGGAAGCGGGCATGGCCAACCTGGCGCGGCACGTCGAGAACCTGAAAAAGTTCGGCATTGTGCCGGTCGTCTCCATCAACCGCTTCTCCGCCGACACGGAGGCCGAGGTCGCGCTGGTGGAGAAGGCGTGCGCCAAGCTCGGCGTCGAAGCGCTGATGGCCGATCATTGGGCGCTCGGCGGCGAGGGCGCGGCCGATGTCGCCCGCGCCGTCGTCAAGGCGGCCGACAGCGGCCAGAGCAAGCTCAAGTTCCTCTATCCCGACGACATGCCGCTCATGGAGAAGATCCGCACTATCGCCCGGGAAATCTATCGCGCCAAGGACATCGACGCTGACAAGTCCGTGCGCGATCAGCTCGCGGCGTTCGAGCAGATGGGCTACGGCAAGTTCCCGGTTTGCATCGCCAAGACGCAATACAGCTTCTCGACCAATCCCGACGCCAAGGGCGCGCCCTCCGACCACATCATCAAGGTGCGCGACGTGCGGCTCTCGGCCGGCGCCGAATTCGTGGTTGCGATCTGCGGAGAGATCATGACCATGCCGGGCCTGCCGAAAATCCCGGCGGCCGATTCAATCGACGTCAAGGATGGCAGGATCGTCGGACTGTTCTGACGACGACGCATTGGTTTGCAAACAACTGGAAAGAAGCGAGGTAAGACATGTTGAAATTTTTCTTTAGCGGCGCGCCCAATCCGACCAAGGTGGCGCTTTTCCTGGAGGAAGCTGGTCTCCAATACGAGGCGATACCGGTCGACGCCCGCAAGGGCGATCAGCACAAGCCGGAATTTTTGGCTGTCAATCCGAATGCAAAGGTCCCGGCGATCGTCGACGGCGACGTGACCGTGTTCGACAGCAATGCGATACTGCTCTACCTCGCCGAGAAGACGGGAAAATTCCTGCCGCCGAAGAGCGACAAGCTGCGCGGCGAGCTGCTCTCGTGGCTGCTGTTCGTCGCTTCCGGCATCGGGACGTATTCCGGTCAGTTGGTGCATTTTCGCACCTATGCGCCCGAGAAGAACGAATACGCGATCAACCGTTATGCCTTCGAGGCGCAACGCCACTTCGGCATTGTCGAGGCCCGGCTCGCCAAGCACAAATACATGGTCGGCGACACCTACACGATCGTCGATATGGATCTGTGGGGCTGGGCGCGGCTCATCCCCATGTTCTCCGGCGAAGCCGCCTGGGCGAAATTCCCCAACCTCAAGCGGCTGGTCGACGAGATCAGCGCCCGGCCGGCGGCGCAGCGTGCCGTTGCCCTCAAGGACAAGCACAAGTTCAAGACCGAGATGGACGACGAAGCGCGCCGCGCGATGTTCCGCCATATGACCGAAAAGGTTGCCTGAGGCCGTCGCCGGATCGTTCGCGGGCTCACGCCGGCCGAAGCAAAGACTCAACGGAAGGATCGCGCGGTCGTCGCGGTCCTTCCGCAACTAAAACATCCCCATGCGCTCGCTAGCCATGAAGCCGGTGAGCAGGAGGGCGCCGAAGGCGGTCACCACGAGCGCGGCGCAAACCTCGATGCCGCGCAGCAGGAGCGTGCCGTAGCCGGCGCGCGTGGCGGCAAATCGCTTGGCGACAGCTTTGGCGGCAACCGCGAGCGTCGCAATGGCGGCGACTGTGATCGCGGTGCCGAGGCCCATCACGAAGGTCGAGGCGATCCCGGCCCAGAACAGGCCCTGCGCCAGCGCGAAGACGAGAACGAGGATCGCGCCCGAGCACGGGCGCAGCCCAACAGCGACGATCGCCGACAACCCGCGCTGCCAGCCGCCCGGCCCGGCCAATTCCTCCGGTTCCGGTCCGTGCGCATGGCCCCAGGGCAGGGCGCTGCCTTCTCCCTCATGTGCGTGATCGTGGTCATGCGCGTGTCCCTGACCATGAGCGTGACCGTGATCGTGGCTGTGGGCGTGGCCGTGACCGCGGGCGTGATCGTTGCCATGATGCGAATGCTCGACGCCGGCTTGGTGATCGTGCCGGCAATGGATGGCGGCTTCGCTCGTGTCGCGGAGGCGATCTGACGCCGCCCGCGCGGTCGCGACACTGGCCGCGGATTTCGCGCTCAAATCATGCACGGCACGAAGAAAGCCGCGCCCTTTCACCCAAAGGAGGCGCAGGCCGACGAGTGTGATGAGCGCGTAGCTGACGATCTCGATCACCCGAACCGTATCGCCCATCATTTTCGCGGTCGCGCCGATCAGCGCCGCGGCAATGGCGACGATGGCGACCGCGGTCACCGCCTGCAGCAGAGCTGAGGCGAACGACAGCACGATACCGCGCCGCCAGGTCTCTTCATTGGCGAGCAGATAGGATGAGATCACCGCTTTGCCGTGCCCCGGGCCGGCGGCATGGAAAATGCCATACGCGAACGAGATGCCCATCAGCCCCCAATAGGCGGAACCATTGGTCTTGGCGGCGCGGATGAGGCCGGCGAGCGCGCGGTAGAATGTCGCCTGTTTGGCCAGGAGCCAGCCGGCGATCCCTGAAGCCGGCTGTCCGCCGCCGACGCCGAAAGGTCCGGTCTGCGCCCATGCCTCGGAGAGCGAAATCACGAGCGCGCTCGTGATCAGCATAAGGACGGCGATCATTGCCACCAGTGCAAGCCGGCGAACCATTTGCGCCGCGGCCTCGCGCGCTATGGGCAAGTCACCGAAATCCGGTTGGAGTAATTCGCCCCCATGCCGACGTTGGCTTCCGACGTCATCAGGTTCGGATCGAAGCGCTGTGATGACGGGAAACTCTCGTCGTGCGGTTTCTCGACAGCAGTCGTGCATTGGGCGGGTGCACTGACGAGTCGCACTGCGTCTTTTTCCGCGAGACCGAAGTCCACGAAGAACTGCGGATCGTAGATTTCGAGGTCGAGCGCCTTGGCCTTGACCGGCTTCTTGAACGGCAGCGTGAAGTGCAGCGTGAGCACCGCGTCCTTCTGGTCGTAGGTGAGCCAGTAATCGACCGGATCGCCGAACGCGTCCTTGTCCCGTTTCCCATCCACCTTGGCGTAGGTGAAGTAGGCGTACTCCTTGAGCGATTCGACATTGACCTTGGCGAGCGGTGCCAGTTCTTCGCGCGCAAATGTGCCCTTGGTCTTTTGCTCGATCCCCTGGGTGGCGAACGCAGAGAACATGTCGTCGAAGGTCCAGGCGTGGCGTACGCCGGTGACGGAGCCATCGGGCGCGTACAGCAGCTCTTCGGTCATTGTGACCCAGACGTGCGGGTGCGCGTCGGCGCCGCCCACGAGCGTGCCGAGGCAGGTGAGAAGTGCGAAGACAGTGCTAAGTCGGCCAATCATCGCGCTCGCCTACGTGTCGCAATATTTTCCATTGGGAGTGGGGCCGAAACGAGATGGCCTCATACGCCGGCGGCGCCGCCATCGGCGCGCGGATCGTGGGCGGCTTCGCAGGTGGCATCGGGGTGCAGCACTGCCGCACCGGCGTGCCCCATGATGTCGGAATATGCTTCCGGCAGGATGTCGATGGCGTGGCCGGCGACTTCAAGCGTGTCGATGAGGTCGCCGTCGAAGCGCGATTCCATGCGCAACGTCGTGCGCTGCTTGCCCCAGGTCCGCCCGAGGACCCAGCGCGGACGGTCGATCGCTTCGCCGAGCGGCACCTGGAAGTCGACGTGGCGCGTGAACACCGCCGACTGTGTCTGCGGCTGCCCGTCGCCGCCCATGGTGCCATAGGCCATGACACGCCCGTCGTTGAGGACGGCGAGGGCCGGATTGAGCGTGTGGAACGGCAGCCGGCCGGGGGTGAGCAGATTGAGGGCGCCGCGCGTGAGGGAAAAGCTGATACCGCGGTTCTGCATCAGCACGCCCGTGCGCGGCAGCACGCAGCCGGAGCCGAATTCCCAGTAGAGCGACTGGATGCAGGAGACGACAAGGCCGCTCCGGTCGGTCGCGCCCATCCATACTGTGTCGCCGGCCTCCTGGGTCAGCGGCCAGCGCGCCGCTTTGCGTCCGATCTTCATCACCTCGCCGGCGAGGAAGCGCGGATCGAGATACCGGTCGAGCGAGTGGGCGAGGTGATCGGGATCGGTTACGACGCGGTCGCGGGCCCGCAGGGCGCGCTTCGTCGATTCGACCAGGCCGTGGATGTGGTTGAAGCTCTCCGCCTTGGTGACCCCAAGCCGGGCGAACAGGGCGAGTATCATCAGCGAGGTGACGCCCTGGGTCGGCGCGTCGGTGTTGTAGACCGTGCCCGAGGGCAGCTGAACATGCAGCGGCTCGGCGACGGTGGCGTGGTAGCGGACCAGATCGTCGTGCGTCAGCGGGCTGCCGATCCGCGCCAGATCGGCTGCAATCTCGCGCCCCACGTCACCGCGATAAAAATCGTCGAGGCCGGCGCGGGCAAGGTGAGCGAGCGTGTCGGCGAACGCCGGCTGGCGCATCGAGGTGTCGACGGTCGGCGCCTTGCCCCCGATCAAAAACGTCTTGGCGAAACCCGGGACGGGTTCAAGCTCGGCAAGCTTCTCCTCGGCGAGCTGCTCCTGGCTGCGCGAGACCTTGTAGCCGTTGCGCGCATAGCTGATGGCCGGCGTCAGCAAAATGCTCAGCGGCAGCCTGCCGCCGTTCGCTGCTGCAGCTTCGAGCGCGAGCATCCAGCCGCCGATGGCGCCCGGCACGGTCAGCGCCGCCAGCGGCCCGCGCGTCGGGATGGTCTCGTACTCGCGATAGAACTCGGGCCTTGCCTCGAACCCCGCAGGGCCTGCGGCCATGATGGCGCGCACGCGGCCGGAAGGCTCGTGGATGAGCCAGAACCCGTCGCCGCCGATGTGATTCATATGCGGATAGACCGCCGCGATGGCGGCGCACATCGCCAGCATCGCCTCGATCGCATTGCCGCCTTCGGCGAGAATCGAACGTCCGGCCTCTACGGCGCCGTGATGCGGCGCGCAGACGGCACCGCGGCGGTGACCAGCGCTGTGCAGGTTCATGTCGGTCAATGTGCCACGGCGGTTTCGGCAAATCCACGCTTGCGCAGCAGCGCTTGCGCGCTCGGCAAACGGCCACGGAAGGCCTTGTAGGCCTCGGCCGGATCGCGGGCGCCGCCCGCGGCATAGATCGTCTTGCGCAGGCGTTCAGCCGTCGCAGGATCGAAGATGTCGCCGGCCTCCTCGAAGGCCGCGAAAGCGTCGGCATCGAGCACTTCGGACCACATGTAGCTGTAATAGGCCGCCGCATAGCCGTCGCTGGAGAAGATATGCCCGAAATGGGGCAGCCGGTGGCGCATGGCGATTTCTTCCGGCATCGCGACGCGTGACAGCGCCTCGCGCTCGAAGGCGGTTGCATCGATCGCACCCGGCGCGGCCAGCGCATGGAGATCGAGATCGACCATGGCCGAGGCGACATACTCGACCGTGGCAAAGCCCTGGTCGAAGTTACGCGCGGCAATGAGGCGCCGCAGCAGGTCCTCCGGCATCGGAGCATCGGTCTTGTAATGCCGCGCAAAGCGCCGCAGCACGTCGGGCTGTTCGAGCCAGTGCTCGTAGAGTTGGGATGGCAGCTCGACGAAATCGGCGGCGACGTTGGTCCCGGAAATCTTCGGATAGGTGACCGCAGACAAGAGGCCGTGCAGCGCATGGCCGAACTCATGGAACAGCGTGCGCGCGTCCTCAAAGCTGAGCAGCGTCGGCTCGCCGCCACTGCCCTTGTTGAAGTTGCACACGTTGACGACCACCGGCCGGATGTCGCCGGCAAGCTTTTCCTGGTCCCGTAGCGACGTCATCCAGGCGCCGCCACGTTTCGACGGGCGGGCGAAATAGTCGCCGAAGAACACGCCGATCTGGCTGCCGTCCGAGCCGCGCACCTCGAACACGCGCACGTCCGGATGCCAGGTCGGAACGTCCGTGCGTTCCTCGACTTGCAGGCCGAACAGCCGCTCGGCGGCAAAGAACGCGGCCTCGATCATGCGGTCGAGTGTCAGGTAGGGCTTGATCGCTGCTTCGTCGAAATCGCAGCGGCGCTGGCGCAGCTTCTCCGCGTAGTAGCGCCAATCCCATGGTGCAAGCGCAAAGTTGCCGCCTTCCTCCTGCACCAGCGCCTGCAACGCTTCGCGATCGGCGAGGGCGCGCTCGCGCGCCGGCGCCCACACCGTCTGCAAGAGGTCGCGTACCGCGGCTGGGGTCTTCGCCATCGCGTCGTCGAGGCGGTATTGGGCGAAGTCGGCATAGCCGAGCAGCCGCGCACGCTCGGCGCGCAGTTCCACCATCTCGGCGATGATCGCCTTGTTGTCGGTCGAGCCGTTGTTGTCGCCGCGGGAGACGAAAGCGCGGAACACTTTTTCGCGCAGGTCGCGCCGGGCGGCGAATTGGAGGAACGAGAGCGCGCTCGATCGCGATAGTGTGACGGCATGGCCGGCCAAGCCGCGCTCCCGCGCTTCGCCCTTCATGGCTTCGCGCATGAAGGTGGGCACGCCGGCAAGCTCCGCGTCGTCGGTGAGAGCGAGTGCGAAGGCTTGCTCGTCGGCGAGAACATTCTGACTGAATGCGGTGCCGAGCGCCGCTAGGCGTTCCATGATCTCGATAAGGCGCGTTCTCGCCGCGGGAGCGAGCGCAGCGCCGGCACGACGGAAGGTCGTGTGGTAGCGCTCGAGCACACGCTTCTGTTCGGCGTCGAGCTCAAGCCGATCGGCCGCGCGCATGAGCGCGTCGATGCGGCGGAACAAATCTTCATTGGTGTTGATCCGGTTCCAGTGGCGCGCAAGCGGCGGCGCGATCTCGCGCTCGACCTCGAGCAGCGCCGCGTCGCTATGGGCGCCGACGAGCAGGTAGAACGCGGCGCCGACCCGCTCCAGCAGCCGCCCGCTCAACTCGAGGGCCGCGATGGTGTTGGCGAAAGTCGGTGGCTCGGGCTGCGCGGCAATGGCGGCGATCTCGGCGTCGTGCTCGGCAAAGGCTCGCGCGTAGGCATTGCGGAAATGCTCCGCCCTGATGCGGTCGAAGGGCGGTACCCCGTCCGGGGTTTCCCAGGTGCGAAAGAACGGGTTGTCGGATCGATCGGGATCGGTCATCGCGAGGTCATGCCACAGGCTGGAGCAGCGTGATATAGGTCATCGGGCGTGCGCGCCACAGCCGTTAAGGAAGTCAAAATGTCTCGACACGCCGACTATGTTCCGCACGGCGTCATTCCGGCGGTCCTGCTGCCTTTTGCCGACGATCTCGGCATCGACGAGAAGAGCTTTCGCAAGCATCTGCGCGAGGTCGCGGCGACAGCGAATCTATCTGCGATCACCGTGAACGCCCACTCGACGGAAGTCGCCTCCTGCAGCTTTGAGGAACAGCGTCGGATTCTCGACATTGCCGGCGACGAGATCGGCGACCGGTTGCCGATCGTCAACGGCGTGTGGGCCGACGGCAGCCTTGAAGCCGCGCGCATTGCCCGCATGGCCGAGGAAGGCGGGGCTTCGGCGCTCCTGGTGTTCCCGCCGGCGCCGTTCACCCTCGGACAATCGCCGGCAATGGCGGTCGAACATTTCCGGCGCATTGCCGACGCCAGCGGCCTGCCGCTCATCGCCTTTCAGTATCCGCTGGCCACCGGTCAAGGCTATCCCCGCGATACGCTGCTCAAGCTGATCGAGGAGGTGCCGACAATCCGCGCCATCAAGGACTGGTCAGGCAATGTGCCGCAGCACGAGATGCATGTCCGCGAGCTGCAGAGCCTCGATCCTCCGGTCAACGTGCTTACGACCCACAGCGCGTGGCTTCTCTCTTCGCTTGTTCTCGGCTGCAACGGCCTCCTCTCAGGAAGCGGTAGCGTCATCGCGGACCTGCAGGTCGCCATGTTCCAGGCAATCAAAGCCGGCGATCTTGCTACCGCGCGGCGGATCAACGACCGCATCTATCCGCTCGCGCGCGTGTTCTACGCCGAGCCGTGGGCGGACATGCACAATCGCATGAAGGAAGCGCTGGTCCTGCTCGGCCGCCTGCCTCGCGCCCTGGTGCGCCCGCCGCTGGTGAAACTCGATGCTGCCGAGATCGAGCGCATCCGGGCGGCGCTGGTCGAGGCGGGCCTGCTATCGGA
>Ga0207650_10003689_pt1 | contig 10473 bp, 8 predicted proteins | sample KBSS63metaG_FD_184325 | JGI IMG/M metagenome (GOLD analysis project Ga0207650, IMG submission 184325) | Switchgrass rhizosphere microbial communities from Kellogg Biological Station, Michigan, USA - KBS S6-3 metaG (SPAdes) (version 2) | ecosystem: Host-associated > Plants > Roots > Rhizosphere >...
CTTGATGCCGGGCTGATCAAAAGCCGATCGACTACGGCTTCGATCGAGTGGTTCCGTCGTTTATCCAGCCTGATTTCTTCGTCTAGCGACAGCAATTCACCGTCGACGCGCGCGCGCAGGAAGCCGTCTTTGGCGAGTTTCTCCAGCTCCTTTTTGAATTCACCCTTACGACCGCGAACGATCGGCGCGAGGATCATGACGCGCTCACCTTCCGTCAGGCCGAGGACATTTTGAACTATCTGCTCGACGCTTTGCCGTGTGATGGCCGCGCCACACTTGTGACAGTGAGGTTGTCCGATAGACGAAAACAGCAGTCGCATGTAGTCGTAAATTTCTGTGACCGTGCCGACGGTTGAGCGTGGACTACGAGACACGGTCTTCTGTTCGATTGAGATCGCGGGGGACAGTCCATCGACCGAATCGACGTCGGGTTTCTCGAGTTGATCCAGAAACTGGCGGGCGTAGGCGGATAAGGATTCGACATAACGGCGCTGGCCCTCGGCATAGATGGTGTCGAAAGCGAGGGACGATTTGCCCGAACCGGATAAGCCTGTGATTACTGTGAACTGATCGCGAGGGATATCGACGTTGATGTTTTTGAGGTTGTGCTGGCGCGCGCCTCGGACTGTGATGCGATCGATTCCCATGGGCGAAGACTGATATGAAAACTAAATGTGTCGCTACGGATGCGAATTTCGGGAGGTAGCGAACCAGTCATTCTAGCCGAGTGGAATGAGCGGAGCAACCGAGGGCAGGCGTGACGTAATGGAGTGAGGACTTTAGGGGCGCACTCATGTGTGCGCCCAGAGCGGACACACAGGTCCGCCCCTACATAACGATGGGTGGCGCCGCCCAAATCATTGACCCGGTCAGACAGGCGCTCGTAAAATCAGCGCAACCGCTCGCTTCCTTCCACTCCCCATTTCTTGTCCTTGAAAGGGCACATAATGGCGTCCACAGGCAGTTCGCTGATCCTTGCGAGTAACCAAATTCTCTCGGCATTGCCGCGCCAAAACTATCCGCTTCTGTTTTCCAACCTACATCCCGTGACTCTTGCGCGTGGCGATGTGCTCTACGACCTGGCGGGACACATAAACCACGCGTTCTTCATCATGAGCGGCATGGTTTCACTATTGGCCACGACCGAAGACGGCTCGACCACACAGGTTGGCATGGTTGGCGACGAAGGCATGGTGGGGGTTCCGGCGATTTTGAAGATTAGTAAGGCGCCCTACCAGGTGACGGTGCAGATTCCCGGTGGCGCGATGCGCGTCAAATCAGAAATATTGGTGAGTGAATTTGCGCGCGAAGGACCGCTACAGGACATCTTGTTACGTTACGTTCATTCGTTGCTCTGCCAGATTTCCCAGTCTGCGGCTTGCAATCGCTTCCATCGAATTGAACAAAGACTTTGTCGTTGGCTGCTGATCAGCCGCGACCACGTCAAGTCTGACGATCTGCGGCTCACGCAGGAAGCGCTCTCTCACATGTTGGGCGCCACCCGCACCAACGTAACCAAAGCTGCGACGGCTTTGAAAGAGGCGGGACTAATTCGGTATCACCGGGGAAACATTCACATCATCAACCGGCCCGCGATGGTAAAGCTCAGTTGCGAATGTTATCGCGTTATCACTCAGGAGATCGGATCGTTTCGCGCGGCATAGTGTTTCGTTGCCGTTTCGAGTCGGTTCTGTGATCTTTTGAAGATTGTCGCGCACGCGACAGACACCTTCCTCATTCCAGTCTATCTTGCCGCGACCTAATGCTTCCAAAAAGCATTTCTCTCGGAAAAAGCAGCTCGCAAAAAACTCGATGGATATAAGAATTCAGCGCGTCATCGCTCATATGCAAGAGAAACCCGGGCGGGAGTTGTGTCTCGCCGACCTGGCCCGGGTCGCCTGTCTCTCGCCTTCGCGTCTGCGGCACAAGTTCAAGGCAGAAGTCGGAGTCACTCCGAGTGTTTATCTGCAAACGCTGCGGCTGAAAATGGCGAGAGAGCTTTTGATAACCAACGAGCTAACTGTGAAAGAAGTGAGAGCCGCGATCGGCATTCGCAGTGACAGCTACTTTACGCATCGATTCAAGCGGAACTTCGGCATCCCGCCTTCACGTTCACGCATTTACTAACCGTCAACAATTCTTCTTTTCGCTGCAGGCAGGGGAGCTAGCCAGATAGAGCAAGAGATAGCCACTTCGAGCAAGGAAAGAGAGTTGTATTCAAAAAGGCCGAGCCTTAAGTTGGAGGACATTATGAACGAACCAAAAAATAAGTTGAGCCGAGCAGTAGAACTGGCCACCAACATCTCGATCATGATAGTCGCGCTGATCGGCGCCACGGTTCTGGTCAAGAATTATTTGCTGCATGCACCCGCTCCGGCAGTAGTTGGACCACCGGCGGCAGCGCGCACTGCGGGCTCGCGAGAATTGCCGGCTGGACCAGCGGAAGGAACCAAAGTGACAGTGCCGGGCGTGAGCTGGGAAGAAGGGGACCAGACTATTGTCCTGGCGCTTTCAGACCATTGCAAATACTGCACGGAGAGCGCGCCGTTTTACCAAAAGCTGACGCGTGAGTTGGCCGAACGCAAGAACGTGCGGCTGGTAGCTGTGTTTCCGCAGGAGGCAAGCGCGGGGCAGAAATATTTGGCAGGTTTGGGAGTGCCGATTACGGAAGTAAGACAAGCTTCGCTTGATTCGGTGGGGGTCAGAGGCACGCCGACCTTGTTGATTGTGGACAAGTCGGGAGCGGTCAAGCAGTCGTGGGTGGGCCGCTTGAGTCCCGAGAGAGAAGCAGAAGTACTGAATCGCATAAAGGCTTAAAACTACGCGGGGGATACGTGGTTTGCAGGAGGCGCAAAGATGAAAAGAAGACTGTTTTTATTGGCGCTGTTGATGCTGGTGACCTGGCTGGCCTATGCGGCGCCGGCGAGTGAAGCCGGTAGCGAGCGGTTGGTGGTTAGTGCCGGAGCGCCCAGCCTGAACGATGCGGCGCCAGCGGCGGCGCGGGCGAACGCAGGGCCGGTAGCGGCGCCGCTATCAGCCGCCCTACAAGACTCCTGTTGTGCCGATCCTAACCAGACCGATCCTCACTGGGAGTGCTTTGACGGCGCCTGCGTACAAGTTAATGGCTGCGGAACGAACGTTAACTGTGCCACTTGCGGGTGCAGCTCGTCTCAGGAGTGGACCTGCATCAATAACGGCGGAACCTGGGATTCATACACTTGTACTTGTGATTACAGTTGCGATCCTTACGGCCAGCAGGAGGCTAACTGCTATTACTCCGGCGGCACCTGGGATCCTTATAACTGCATCTGCTATCCACCGCAGTGTAATCCCGGCCCACCAATAACAACATATTCATACTACTGGGACGACTACTACTGCAACGGTACCTACTGGGTCGATTGCAGCAACGCCTGTCATCACAAAGTGCGTTATTGCCAGGACGGCAGTATCTACAGCGAGGGTGACGAATGCACCAACTCCTGTGTCGTCAGCGACGAATACTGCGGCGGCGGTGGCGGCGGCGGCGGAGGCGGCGGTGATTGCTGGGATTGGTGCTGGTGCGAAGACGGCTGGTGCTGCGACTGGGATTACTGCTGGGAAGAAGAAGTCGATTTGTAACCGGCGAAGTAGCGGGACGAGTGAGCCACAGGCTGGAGGTTAGAAAATGTCTAAGAAGATGGCGTTGTTGTTAGTGGGTTTGCTGGTGATTGCGGGGGCATCGGCAGTGGGCCAGAAAGTGAAGACCGAGAAGCCCCATGATCGCCTGCACGACGAGGCGAAGAAAGCCGGCGGTGGTTTCGTGCTGAGATACAAGCCAAACCGCAGCACGATTTATCCCAACATCGAGGAGCTGGCCAAACGCAGCGATTTGATAATAGTTGGCCGCACCCTGGGCAATCAGTCCCAAATCAGACCGGACGGCAACTTCATCACGAAGGACTTCCTGGTGAAAGTTCAGGAAGTGATCAAAGGAGAACTGCCGGTCGGATCGCGGTCAATAGTGGTCAGTCTGCCGGGCGGCGGCCACCGCTTTCCTGACGGCACCTACGCCATGGTGTCTCCGCTGGGCCAGAAGGAGGCTCAGGATAACGGCGTGTACGTATTTTTCCTGAAGGCCAAGACCAAAAAGAAAGATCCGGCGTTCAAAGGACACCTGTTGGCTTCGGAGACTCAGGGGCTGTTCGCGCTGACCAACGGGAAAGTTGAGCCGGCGGATTTAGCCGCGGACGATCCGATAGTGGTGAAGTATCGAGACATGGACGTGCCGAGCTTTCTCAGCGAGATTCACAAAGCCGTGCCGCGCAAAAAGAAGTAATGCTGTCGAGCGAGTTTTTGAGGTCCGGAAATAATTGCGGGAGAGAAGACAATGATGAATAACTTGCGAAAGCTCACGGCGGACTTGATGGTGGTTCTATTGCTGGTTATCTCATGGCCTGCAACCGGCAAGTCGCAGGAGCGACGCGCCCAGGGCCGATTGCGGACCGCGCCGGGAACGGCCAGTAAAGCGAACCCACCCGCCGGCAATCCGGCTGCGAAATTCGGAAACATGAGCCTCGAAGAAAAACTGGTCCGCGACGTTTATGCGCGGCTGATGCGTTACCAGTCAGCGGGAGTCGACGAACTGGCTGCCGAAAGCGGCAAGCCTGCTGAGCCGGGTGATTATCTTACTTTCGAGATCAGGAACATTCGCACTGGGCCAATCGCCGATATCTACAACAGCGCGCTTACTGAGGTGGTGACGACTCACCCCGGCGCCTCTATCAAAATCTCACCGGTCCATTTAGGTGAACGCGACGGCACGGTTCACGCTTATTACGACGCAAACTGGAATAGTTTTGTGTTGAAAGAACAACAGCCGGTGAAGAAAGAAACTTCTCAAACGTGGTCGCCGGGCGCTGCCGCTGCCGAAAAGAAATTGCGCGAGTTGGAAGCGCCGCTGTTAGCGGATCAAAACCGCACGTTTTCTGCCAGCAAAACACAGCCCGAGATTTCCGCCGAGCCGAACGCGTCGAACAAGCTCACTGCTGCTCCCGAGACCGTAAGCCAGATGCTGAGCACCGGCGGCGAACGCTTTGCCGGGGTCAATAGATATGCGGCTTACAACGTGAGCGTAGTTATGAAAGGGCAGCGATATAACTACCGGGCGATGATGGTTTACAGACTGGACAAGACTGAGGCTTCGACTATTGCGAGGCCCGAGCAGGTACAAATTCTCGATAACCTGGTCCCCGGGTTAACTGAGGTCTACGGAGAAGAATCGGCTCGCTTGCGCGCGCCCTGGACCAAGTATGTAAGGAGCAGTTTGTATTTGGCAGTCACCAGGGCGATACGCGAAAACCGTGAAGCAGGTAAACCTCTAATTCCGGCGGATGCTCCGATCGGTTATTTACCGGGCGATGACGTCACTGTGAGCCTGAAAGGCACGAACATGCTGGCAGCTGACACCGTGCTTGCAAGTGAAACTTCCTGCGTCATACCGACTGTAGCTTCGCTTCAAGCCACCATGATTTCGACCAAAAACGCGGCCACGGGAACGCGCCCGGCTGCGGGTACCTTTAATACTACGAACGCCGCGACCAGTTTTGCAGGTGCGTCTACGAGCGATTTGGCGGTTGTATTCCAGGGTCCGACAACTCTCGCGGTTGCAGCACAGGGCGTGAATCCCTCGACGGCCGCAAATCAACTCCGTTGGAAGATCGATCGCGATAGCAGCGAGACGGGCGCTTCCGGTCTGCCCGCCCTGAGTGTCCAGGCAGGACCGCAAGTGACCGTGACTCCGTCAGTGTCCGGAAATTTCAATATCACCTGTTGGAACGACAACGATGGTGATGGCGCTTATAATGCTGGCGAAGAGTTGCGAGTGATGCATCTGGCCGTGGTGAAAGCTTCAGTGAATTCCAACGACTCCTCGATCGATAGCGGTGTCCAATTTACCGGAGCGGCAGACGGCGTATCGACCGAGCTCGCCATGGCCATGAACTTCAGTGTCACCCTTGAAGGCGGCGGAGCGAATAAGCTGGTGGGCGTAAACAAGATTCATTTGGGCAACGTAGGAAATCTGCGCGCTGACACGTCCCAGATAAACTATCCGGTGCCGCAGGGAGGCGCCGCTGCCACTCAGCAGGGGGACGAGCCGATGTTGCCCATTGAGCCGATTGATCCGCCTGAACCAACGCCCACGCCGACGCCGACTCCCACGCCAACGCCTACTCCCTCGGGAAATGTTCCCGGAACGGCCATGGAAAATCCCGGTGGACAACTACCGATGATCGATGCGGGCAATGTTGCAGTGAATGCAGAACCAACCGGCGGCGCCTCGGTTTTCCGCGCCTCGTCGGCGGAGGATGGAACCGGCGCGGCAAGATTTATCCGGTCTGACGACTCGCCTGGCTTTGGTCCATGGGCCGTCACGCATCCGCGTACAGGTAATCCCTGGAAGACTACCCTGGGCGGTTACGACTTCCGCGAATTCATCGCCGGCTTCTCAGACACCTTCCCGCGCTACTACGTGGTTCTGGGTAAGGCCGACTGGACCATCCGGGCCATCGGCACCCGAACGGGCGGAGTTTGGACCGACAGCGGTGGTTCGGCGGTGACGTTGCAGGGCACTACCAACGACTCCGCGGCATTCACCCTAACGGTTACAGGCGGCTCACCGCAGCCGGGAGACGACGCGGGAATACAGATTCTGGGTCTTTCATACGTGAATCAAAAGTCGTACGTTTATACGCCTTGAGTTGTCAGGCTCAGTGTTTGATAGTTCTCGCAAGGGCGCGGCATGCCCTACATCGGAATGAGCAGAGAGGTATTTTTATGGTTAACCAATCAAGGATTTTGATCTCGGCGGTGTTGCTGCTGGCCTTAATCGCGCCGCTGTTGGGCCAGAGCGAGAAGAAGTCGCAGCCCACTGTTGCGACGCAGGCGTCAAGCAATCGGCAACGGCTGGAGTATGAATTGGGCCAGAAACTCGGAACCGCGCTCGCGGACAATTGCTCGATCGTAGTGGCCACTGTGCGCAGCGTATCAGCGCCGGTCAAGGATGCCGAAGGCGCTGAAACTGCGAATGCGGCGTCGTCAACTAACGTGCAGTTGGCGGTTGATGAGTGGTTATGGGCAGCGCCTGAGCGAAAAACGACTGAGCTGCAAGTGGTGCGAGTGACCCCGCCCGAGCGGCAAAAGTATGACAATGGACCATGGTTAGCCTGGAAAGACGCGGAGGTCACAGCCGGCAACAAACTGATTGTGGCTCTTTATTCCAAACAAGCGGGGAATCGGGCCTATCGCGGCAAACCCTACGACGTTGCTCTCGTCGTTTCCGATGTCAGCACGTTTGCAGCGATTCGTGAGGCCCTGTATCGGCATGACCGTTACCTGCACAATCCGAGCGAGCTGGCCGCAGCCGGCGCCGGCCCGGTGAGTCAGCCGCTGCTGCTTGGTTATACCGTGAGTTATCTATGGCGCGGGGGCACTTACGGAAATCGCGACAGCGAAGGCCTCGCCCTCGAGCGCTTCCTGGAAAATCGCGATCTGCCTGAGCCTGCCGCTACGCTGATTAAGTTAACTCTGCCGCGCCTCATGTCGAGTGAGTCGCGCGCTCTGTCGGACGCCACGCGGCGCTCGCTACTGGAGAGTCTGGTGGTCGCCGGCGCCAACGAGGACGCCAAAGTGGCCAGTCGCGCAATTAGCGTGCTGCTGCGTTTGAGCGACAGGAACCAACTTGATATTGCGCCATATCTCAATCCGGAACGTCAGCGAAAACTGGCTGAGAACTACCGCGCGTCCGTTGAGAACAAAATGATTCACCAACGGAACGCGAATTTCGAGAGCCAGTTGAAAATTGTTAACTAAGCAACGGCAACCCTAACTGCCAGCACATCACGCAACGATTGCGTGTTGGACCTAATTTCAGATTTCCTCTGCGCCCCCTTTGTGTTCTTTGGGTCTCTGTGGTGGATTGCCACGCGAAGATTTACCACAGAGACAGAGGACGCACAGAGACCTCAAATCAGGTCACTGTCCCCGGTTGCAGCGTCTTGACAGCCTTTTAAAGTCGCTCCTACACTTCCCAAACATCTCAATAAATAAATGTCGTTCGTGATTCAAAGCATAACTGTGTGAACCTGCCAAATTCTCTGACCCTGCTGCGTATCTTTATCGTCCCGCTGCTCGTCGTTGTCCTGCTCACGCCCTTCTTCGAAAACTGGTTTGGTTTGCCGCGCCATATTTTTGGCGTGGCACTTTTCCTCGGTGCCGCCTTGACTGACTATTTGGACGGGCACTTTGCGCGTAGCCGGAATCAGGTAACACGCCTGGGCCAACTACTCGATCCGATCGCCGACAAACTGCTGATCTCGGCGGCATTAATTTCTCTCGTCGAAAACCAACTGGCGCCGGCGTGGGCCGTCGTGATCATCATCGGTCGGGAGTTTGCCGTGACGGGTTTGCGGTCGATTGCCGCAGCGGATGGCGTAGTGATCTCAGCGTCGCGGATGGGGAAGTTTAAAATGCTGGTCCAGGTGTTGACGGTGGCGCTGCTGATTGTTTCGAGTGTTGCCGGAAAACCTCCGGTGGGAAATTTTGGCCGGCCGTTTCCGGCAATTGAGTTTTGGTCAGTGCCGGAATTGCGCGCCGCGTTCCAACATCTGTTCGGTGCGGCCGCTGTCACTGCAAGCGACTGGCAGGTTTTGTTGTATACCGCCGGGCGGGCGATGCTTTGGCTGGTCGTGATCTCCTCCTGTCTTTCAATGTATGGTTATTTCCGCTCCTTCTACCGATCGGTAATATCAGGCGCGAGCTCCGGATTCGGAACGCGACAGCCGGGCAAACCGGTTGTTCCTGCTGTTCGCGATTAGTTGCCTCCTGCTACCCAAGTTGAATGTAGGGGCACGGCATTCCCCGCCCCTGCGAATGATGACTCACATCCTCCAAAGAAACTGTTCAATTGCGACTCTCAGCCCAATGTTTCGCTGTCGCGAGTGTTAATATATCTGCAATCCTGAGTGCGACTTGCGTTTTCGTATGCGGGTTGTTAGTATCCGCATTTTGTCGGAAAGCGCTATTTGCACTCTATAGCGGGCCGGCGTAGCTCAGTTGGTAGAGCATCTGATTTGTAATCAGAGGGTCGGGGGTTCAAGTCCCTTCGCCGGCTCCACTAGGCACTTGACAGGATACGCAGGGGTGGTCGAGTGGTTAATGGCACCGGGCTGTAAACCCGGCAGGCTAACGCCTTACGTAGGTTCGAATCCTACCCCCTGCACCAGGCTGAGATTTGAGATCTCAAATTTCAGATTGTAGGTACGGTTTGAAAGAGGGGACCCGAATTTCAGATCGGAAATTTGAGATCTCAAAGTGGGCGGGTGTAGCTCAGTTGGTAGAGCATCAGCCTTCCAAGCTGAGGGTCGCGAGTTCGAATCTCGTCGCCCGCTCCAAAGAAATGTAGAACAAACTGTCAGTTTGTTCCGCCTTGGGATGTTGAAACCCGCAAGCTAACAGCTTGCGCTACAAAAGCGCCCGCGTAGCTCAGGGGTAGAGCGCCTCCTTGGTAAGGAGGAGGTCATGAGTTCAAATCTCATCGCGGGCTCCATTGTTGGTTCGTTAACCGGGTTTTAGATTTTCGCAGCTTATTAAAGAGGCTAGCAAAGAGGCTAACTAGGAATGTCAAAGGAAAAATTCGATAGAAGCAAGCCGCACGTGAACATTGGGACGATTGGGCACGTGGATCATGGCAAGACGACCCTGACGGCGGCGATCACGAAGGTGCTGGGAAAGAACAATCCGAAGGTGCAGTTCATTGCCTTCGATCAGATTGACAAGGCACCGGAAGAAAAGGCCCGAGGTATCACGATCGCGACGGCGCACGTGGAGTATGAGACGAAGAACCGTCACTACGCGCACGTCGACTGTCCGGGCCACGCCGACTATGTGAAGAACATGATCACGGGCGCAGCGCAGATGGACGGCGCGATTCTGGTCGTCGCCGCTACTGATGGCCCGATGCCGCAGACGCGTGAGCACATACTGCTGGCCAGACAGGTAGGCGTGCCGGCGATGGTGGTGTTCATGAACAAGGCCGATGCGGTGGACGATGCCGAGTTGCTGGAGCTGGTGGAGCTGGAAGTGCGAGAGCTGCTGAGCGCTTATGAGTTTCCCGGCGACGACATTCCGGTGATCAAGGGTTCGGCGCTGAAAGCTCTGGAAGGCGACCCGGAATGGGAGAAGACAGTCGAAGAGCTGATGGAAGCAGTCGACAGTTACATTCCCACCCCGGCGCGCGACATTGAAAAGCCGTTCCTGATGCCGGTGGAAGACATCTTCACGATTCAGGGCCGCGGCACGGTGGCGACTGGAAGAGTGGAGCGCGGCAAGGTGAAGGTAAACGAGAGCGTGGAGATAGTGGGCATCAAGGACACGCGCACCACGGTGGTGACGGGCGTGGAGATGTTCAAGAAGCTGCTGGACGAAGGGGTGGCC
>Ga0207650_10003692_pt1 | contig 10468 bp, 12 predicted proteins | sample KBSS63metaG_FD_184325 | JGI IMG/M metagenome (GOLD analysis project Ga0207650, IMG submission 184325) | Switchgrass rhizosphere microbial communities from Kellogg Biological Station, Michigan, USA - KBS S6-3 metaG (SPAdes) (version 2) | ecosystem: Host-associated > Plants > Roots > Rhizosphere...
GTATGCCACGGGACCTTACGACGATTGGCATCAAAAAGCCTGGGCGGCTTCGTTCGTGCTGCTCGTTGTCGTACTCTTAACGAGCGTTTTAACGAGGGCCTTTCTAAGAGGTAATTCCGATGAGTAGCGAGACCTATGCGATCAATGACGTGAAAACCCGCGAGCTTGAGGGTCCCATCGCCTCAGCCACCGAGGCGCTGGGACCCGACAACGGCGTGCGCATGCGTGTCGACGAGTTGTCCGTATATTACGGCAAGGTTCAAGCAGTCAAGCAGGTGACCCTGTCGATCAGAACACACAAGGTCACGGCACTCATCGGACCCTCGGGCTGTGGCAAATCGACGTTTATCCGCTGTCTGAACCGGATGCACGAGCTGACTCCGGGAGCGCGAGTGGAAGGCAAGGTCCTGCTGGATGAACAGGATCTATATGGCGCCGGCGTCGACCCAGTCGACGTGCGTCGTCGCGTCGGCATGGTATTTCAAAAGCCCAATCCTTTCCCCAATATGTCGGTGCGCGACAACGTCATCGCCGGCTTCAGATTGAACGGCGTTCGCGATCGTAAAACTCTCGACGAAGTCGTCGAAAAGAGCCTGCGTAGCGCGGCCCTATGGGATGAGGTAAAGGATAATTTACAGAAATCGGGCGCGAGCCTTTCCGGAGGACAGCAGCAGCGGCTCTGTATCGCCCGAGCGCTCGCCGTTAATCCGGAGGTCCTGTTGATGGATGAGCCCTGCTCCGCCCTCGATCCTATCGCCACTGCGAAGATCGAAGAACTCATTCATGAGCTCAAAGAGCAGGTCACTATAGTCATCGTCACTCACAACATGCAGCAAGCCGCGCGCGTCTCCGACTTTACGGCTTTCTTTTATCTCGGCGAGCTCGTCGAATTCGGCGAGACCGGAAAGCTGTTCACAGCACCGGAGAAACGGCAAACGGAAGATTATATCACCGGCCGTTTCGGCTGATGGAGGGCGCATGCCTAACGAGCATACCGACAAGAAGTACGAAGAAGATCTCAAGAAGCTCCGCGAGGAAATCCTCTACATGGGTGGGCTGGTCGAGGACCAGATTCAAAAAGCGGTGAAGTCGCTGGTGGACCGCGATTCCGAGCTCGCCAAGATCATCATCGAGCGCGATCGCGAGGTGAACCGGCTCGACGTCGACATCGACGATATCTGCATAAGATTGTTGGCGCTGCACCAACCCGCAGGTCGCGACCTAAGGTTTATCACCACCGGCCTCAAGATCACCACCGATCTCGAACGGATCGGCGACATGGCCGTCAACATATGCGAGCGAGCGCTGGAGCTCAACCTAGAGCCCCAATTGAAACCCTACATCGATATTCCTCGGATGGCCCGGATCGCGCAGCGGATGATCCGCGAAAGTCTCGATGCGTTCGTGCGCGAGGACACGGAGCTCGCTCTGAGGGTGTGCAAAGCCGATGACGAAGTCGATCAGCTCAACGCGCAAATCTTCCGTGAAACCATCACCTTCATGATCGAGAATGTTCAAACCATCAGCCGCGCGACGAAAATCAGCTCGGTGTCGAAATACCTCGAACGCATCGCCGACCACGCCACCAATATCGCGGAAATGGTAATTTTCATGGTGAAAGGTAAAAGCATCCGCCATCTCAAAGAGTTGCCCCCTTCGGTTTGATCTATGAAGACCGGACAAAAAATTTTAGTGGTCGAAGATGAGCCGGATATTCGCAAACTGGTCAATTACAATCTAGCGCAAGAGCGTTTCCGGGTCATCGAGGCCGAAGACGGCGAGCAAGGACTCAAAATGGTCCAGCGGGAGAAGCCCGATCTGGTCATTCTCGATCTGATGTTGCCGGGTCTTTCGGGCATGGAACTCTGCAAGATTCTGCGCGAGCGGCACGAGACGGAAAAGCTTCCGGTGCTGATGTTGACGGCCAAGGCCGGCGAAGCCGATCGCATCGTCGGTCTTGAGATGGGTGCCGATGACTACCTGGCCAAGCCCTTCAGCCCTCGCGAGCTCGTCGCGCGCGTGCGCGCGGTGCTCCGCCGCGTCGAGAGCGCCAAGCAAGCAGACCATCCGCCGGCCTACGATAAGGGCGGGCTCAAAATCGACTTCACGACCTATGAAGTCTTCGCGCGCGGGCATAGTGTCAGGCTGACTTTGAAGGAATTTGAGCTTTTGCGCTTCTTGGTCCAGAATCCGAACCGTGTGCTCAGCCGAGATCAACTGCTGGACCGGGTGTGGGGAGGCGAAACCTTTGTGACGCCGCGCACGGTGGATGTGCACATTCGCCGGTTGCGAAAAGCGATCGAGAAGGACGACAGCAAGCCCCAATGGATACTGACGTTACGCGGCGTCGGCTACAAATTCGATGAAAAGGCTCTGGAACAGTAGTCTTGTCGTAAAAATCTTTCTCTCCTATTTTGTCGTCGTCGCGCTTCTCTTTCTGAGCTTCTATTTCTCTGCAAACGTACTCCTGCGGCATTTCTACATCCGGTCCCTGAGCACGCGCATGGAACAAGAAGCGCACCTGCTCGCGCGCATGGTGCCGTTCGATCAAGCGGGCGCGGCGCTCGACAGCCTTTCCCGCCAGCTCTCGGGCGAGTTAGGCGCCCGCGTCACGATCATTGCCACCGATGGCCGAGTGCTCGGCGACTCCGCTGAGATCTCCGAACACATGGAAAACCATGCTACTCGCCCGGAAATTCTCGAGGCGATGCGAACGGGCACGGGAACATCGATTCGCTATAGCACCACTGTCAAATACAGCATGCTCTACCGAGCTTTCCATCAGACCGGACCCGATCGAGATCGCTTTGTGCGGCTGGCTGTGCCGTTGACCGACATCGACAACGTGATTCGGGCGGTTCGTCAGTCTTTGGTTGCCGGCCTCGTGGTCGCCTCGGCCGTTGGGCTACTGCTGGCATGGACATTTTCGCGCCACCTGAGCCGGCGTTTTCGCAGGTTAGTGCAGTTTTCCGGGCAGGTGGCCGCCGGCTCATTCCCGCAGAACTTTTTTCCCGAATCGGGCAGCGACGAGATTGCCTTGCTCGAGCGTCATCTGAACGAAATGAGCCTGCATCTGCGCGCCAACTTGTCGCAAATCATCGAGGAAAAGGAAAAGTCGGATTCGATCCTGCGCTGCATGATCGAAGGCGTCCTGGTGCTGGATCCCAAAGGGCGTGTTTTGGTGATGAACCAGCAGGCGCGCGCCATGTTCCACGTTCCCGACCGTCTGGACGTTCATGGCGCATCCGTTCCGGAAATCACGCGCCACCCGGAGGTCCACAGAATTCTCGAAGAGATATTGACCTTTGATTTCTCGACCCAAACCTATTCAAAGGAAGTCGAGCTCGATGACGAACGCTGGTTTCGGGTGAATGCGGTACGTTTGCGGGATACTCGGGAGAATCTCCAGGGGTCGATTCTAGTTTTCCATGATGTCACGGATATCAAACGCTTCGAATCCGTGCGTTCCGATTTCGTCGCCAATGTCTCCCACGAGCTGCGCACCCCGCTTACCGCGATTCGCGGCTATGTCGAGACGCTCATGCACACGCCCCCGGCGGATCCCAAGGAAAGCCGGCAATTTCTCGCGATCATCGATCGCCACTCTGAAAGGCTGAGCCGTTTGACCCAAGATCTTTTGACACTTTCCGACCTGGAATCGGGCAAAATACAATTATCTCCACAGCCGCTCGATGCGGCTCATCTCATTCAGCGCGTCTTCGAAGTCTTCTGGGATCAAGCGGCCCGCAAGCAAGTCAAGCTCACCCAGAGAATCGAGCCAGAGCTGCCGAATGTTCTCGGCGATATCGATCGTTTACAGCAGCTGTTCATCAATCTTGTCGATAATGCGCTCAAATACACGCCGAGCGGCGGCGAAATTATCCTCGAAGCGCGTTCGCTTCCGCCGCGGAACGGCGCGATCTCACACATCGAACTCGCCGTCATCGACACCGGCGTCGGCATTCCGGAAAAAGACCTGCCCCGTCTTACCGAGCGATTTTACCGAGTCGACAAGGCCCGCTCGCGAGAGGTCGGCGGCACCGGTTTGGGCTTGGCGATCGTCAAACACATTGTGCAGGCTCATAAAGGCGACCTTACCATCGAAAGCGTCTTGAACCGCGGCACGACGGTACGGGTCCGCTTGACCGTCGCAGTCGTCGCACGAAATCATCCCCACACAGTCTTGTCTCTCTGAACTTTCCTTGCGCTTGTGCACTTTCTTCCGCTGCTTTTGGTTGAAGCTGTTTTGGACGCGTGTTAACTTTCATCCCGTCCATCAACTTGAATCAAATTAATCAGAACAAATTCCATCACTTGAGCAACTTTGGAGTGACCATGCCGAAATTTCAGTTTCTGCCGGCCGAGACCAAGTTCTATGAATGGTTTGAAAAAGCCACGGGTAATTTGCTCGAGGCGGCGGAAGCGCTGCAAGATCTTCTCGATAATTACGTGCAGGTCGAAAGCAAAGTCGCGCATATTACCGAATTGGAGCATCGCGGCGATTTCATCGTACACGAGGTGATGCACCTGCTCATCAATACTCTGATCATTCCGCTCGACGGCGAAGATATCGAACGGCTGATTTCCGCCCTCGACGACTCCTTGGATAAGATCGAGGCGACCGCCGTGCGCATGTTGATTTTCCGCATCGACGAGCCGACGGAAAAAGCTCGACAACTCGGGCAGCTCATCCGCAGCGGCGCGAGCGAGCTGCACATGGCGATGCCGAATTTGCGGGAGAAGAAAAACTTCCGGTTGGTGACCGAGCACATCAAGGAAATCAATACCATCGAGAACAATGGCGACCGCATTCTGCGCGAGGCATTGGTCGAGATCGTCGCCCACAAAGATGACATCTTCAACCTGATCCGCTGGAAAGAAATCTATGAAATGCTCGAAGAAACCACTGATACTATGGAAGATGTCGCCGACGTATTACAGCGGGTCGTGATCAAAAATGGCTGATCCGCTCCTGGTCCTGACCATCCTCATCGTCGCTATCGCTTTGGTTTTCGACTACGTCAATGGGTTTCACGATGCGGCAAATTCCATCGCGACGGTAGTCTCGACTCGGGTTCTAACCCCGCTGCAAGGAGTCGCTTGGGCGGCGTTTTGGAACTTCATCGCGGCGTTCGCTTTTGGCACCGCGGTGGCGAAAACGATCGGCAGCGGTCTCCTCGACGTTCAGCAGGTGGACTCGTATGTGATTCTTGCCGGCCTTCTCGGCGCTATCGCCTGGGATCTCATCACGTGGCATGTGGGCCTACCCACCAGCTCTTCGCATGCGCTGATCGGCGCCTATGCCGGCGCGGGAATTGCCAAGGCTGGGCTTGGCGTGATCGTTCCCGGCGGCTGGATCAGCACCCTGTTCTTTATTGTATTAGCGCCTGTCATGGGAATGGTTCTCGGCATGGCCAACCTAATTCTGATTCTGAACATTTTTAAACGCTCAATCCCCTCCAACGTCGACCATTTCTTTCGCCGTGGCCAGCTGATCTCCGCAGCCGCATACAGTCTTGGCCACGGCACCAACGACGCGCAGAAAACCATGGGCATCATCGCCGGTGCTCTCTTCACCGTGCCCGCTTATCGTTATCTGGTGAGCGATGCCACCGGTCATCTGGCGATCCCGTTTTGGATCGTGCTGCTCGCCCATGCCGCCATCGGGCTCGGCACCCTCTCGGGCGGCTGGCGTATTGTTCACACCATGGGATCGAGAATTACGCGACTGCAGCCGGTAGGTGGATTTGCCGCCGAAGCCGCCGGCGCCGTGACCCTTTTCAGCGCGGCGCATTTTGGCGTGCCGGTGTCCACAACGCACACGATTACCGGCGCGATTGTTGGCGTGGGCTCGCTCCGACGGCTGCGCTCGGTGCGCTGGAATGTCGCCGGCAGGATCGTCTGGGCATGGATCCTGACGATTCCCGCCTCCGCGCTGATCGCGATGTTTTGTTGGCTGGCGATCGATATCGCGAGGAAGATCTTTCAGTCGGTTTAGCGGCAGTGGTTACGAACTAGATTTCGCGGCGGCCTTCCAAAGCTTTCCCCAGTGTCACCGCGTCGGTGTACTCGAGATCGCCGCCCATAGGCAGTCCGCGGGCGATTCGCGTCACCGAAATCCCCGTCGGCTTAATCACCTTCGAGAGATAGAGCGCGGTGGCTTCGCCATCCATGGTGGGATTGGTGGCGACAATCACCTCGCGCACGGCGCCATCTCTCAGGCGCTCGAGCAATTCTCTGATGCGCAGTGCTTCCGGGCCCATGCCATCGAGGGGCGAAATGGTTCCATGCAGGACGTGATAGAGCCCGCGGAATTCTTGGGATTTTTCCACGGCGAGCAGGTCCGCCGGTTCCTCGACAACGCAGATCTTGTCCTTTTCACGCTCGGGGTTACGGCATACGGCACACAGCGCGCCGTCTTGGTTTTCCAAGTTGACCTCGCTGAAACCGAAACAGCGTTGGCACAATCCCATCTGCTGGCGCAATTTGCCGATGCTATCGGCGAGGCGCAGGACGTCGTCCTTATTTCCTTTTAACATGTGAAAAGCCAAGCGCGCCGCGGTTTTCTCCCCGATGCTGGGGAGCCGCGACAATTCCTCAATCAGGCGGGCGAGAGGCGCGGGATACAAACTCATGGCATACCTGGAATTTTCAACCCGCCGGTCAGCTTGCTCATTTCCGAAGACGCCATGTCGCGCGCCTTACGCACGCCATCATTGACGGCGGCGAGAACCAAGTCTTCGAGCATTTCCTTTTCCTCGACGTTGATCACTGATGGCTCGATCTTGATCGCGGTGACATTGAACTGGCCGTTCACCGTCGCCTGCACCATGCCGCCGCCCGCCGATCCTTGTACAGTTTTATTGGCGAGCTCTTCCTGCATTTTGGCCATGCGCGCCTGCATCTCTTGCGCCTGCTTTAAGAGATTACCCATGCCCCCTATGCTTGCCATTATTCTCCTCCTGGATCACTGGCCGTTTTCCCGTCGTACGTTGCGCACCGATCCACCAAAAATACGCAGCGCCTCTTTGACCATGGGACTGCGCTCTTCATCCGGCTTCGCCGAAACATTCGTCGCGCTAGCAGTGGTGCTGGAGCCGTAGGAGGGCGCGCCAAAAATTTGGAGACTCACATCTGCAGAAAAAAATCGTTTTGCCAGCTCTTTCAGCGCCGCCAAATTGTCCTCGTCCTGCCAGAACGCCAGGTGATAACGCTCTTGGATGCTGATCTTCAATGGATCGGGCGGGAGTCCCACCGCCATGGCCGTTTCCAGATAGGGCGAAAGAAACCGCTTTTCTGCTCCGACAAACGCGACGAATTCCTCCCACAGGTTTGATCTATTTTGATGCTCTCGGGGCTTCTCGTTGGCGCCCTCTAGCGCGGCTGTTTCAGCGCCGGCGCCAATCGTCTGAGGTTTGAGCGGCGGGTTGCCATCGGCGGACGGCGTGCTCGCCCGCCGCTCGTGCATGGCCGCCGCGCCGGATTTCCCGGCAATCTTCTGTTCCAAAGATTCGAGACGTCCGATCAGTTCGGCCACAGCGATCGTTTTCGGCAGATTCGCCAGATGCACCAGCGCCGTCTCCAACACAAACCTGGGCGTTGTCGAGCGAGTGATCTGCTCTTCGCCGGCAGCCATAGAGTCGAAATAATCGAGCAGCGTTTCACTGGAGACCGATCCGGCCTGCTCCATCAAATCCTTGATCTCCTGGTCCGGCAGATCGAGAAGTTGAGTGCCCGCAGCCGTAGGCTCTTTGCTTGAGCTGCCGATCAGTCTCGCGACGAGCAGATTTCTAAAGTGTTCCACGAGATCTCGCGCGAGTCTTCCCAGATCACATCCCTGATTAAAAACTTGCGTGATCAACTCTAAACACTGTCTCGCGTCGCCCTGTAGCACCGCCGCCGAAATCTGATAAAGCACTTGACGCTCTGCCAACCCGAGCACTTCGTGCAATGAACGTTCGTCGATGCGAATACGTGCATCAATTTTGTCCGATGACTCGCCAAACGCCAGCACCTGCTCCAGAAGCGACTGCGCATCGCGCATGCTCCCATCTGCTTCGCGCGCCAGCAGCCCCAGAGCGCCGTCGGTGATCTCGACCGCCTCCGCTTTTGCGATCGCGCTCAGCCGTTGGACGATCTCGCGCAGTTTGATGCGGCGAAAATCGTAGCGTTGGCAGCGCGAGAGAATTGTTGCCGGGAGGCGGTGCGGCTCAGTCGTGGCAAGAATAAATTTGACCGAAGGCGGCGGCTCTTCGAGCGTTTTCAACAAGGCGTTGAAGGCATCCTTGGTGACTTGATGAACTTCATCGATGATATAGATTTTAAACCGGCATTGGGCCGGCTGGTAGCGGACGTTCTCGATAATCTGGCGAATCTCATCGATACCGCGATTCGAAGCGCCATCGATTTCGAGGACATCGATAGATCGGCCCTGGGCGATCTCCTCACAGTGGGTGCACTCATTACAGGGAACGGGCGTCGGCCCTTTCTCGCAATTCAATGCTTTGGCCAGAATGCGCGCCGCGGTAGTTTTGCCTACACCCCGGACTCCGGTGAACAAAAAGGCATGTGCGATGCGTTTCGTTCGAATGGCGTTTTGCAGGGTCCGGGTGATGTGCTCCTGCCCCACGATATCGGCAAACGATTGAGGGCGCCATTTTCGCGCAATCACTAGGTATGACATAGCTCGAATAGCCGCTAACCGACCCCAACTAATGATTGATGGATTGTCTATGCGCGCTGCGGGGTGTCCATTGCTGACAGCCAGGTTTCCCCGTGGCACAGGGGCTGATCCGCTACCGCTGCTTCCTTCCGGACCTGACGGGGTTTACGGTGCCGCCTTGCACGGGACCTAACTATCAGCAATCGACATCCAGCTTCGCTCAATGTTGTTTTGGCGGAGAGGGAGGGATTCGAACCCTCGGTACGGGGTTAACCGCACACACGATTTCCAGTCGTGCACCTTCAACCGCTCGGTCACCTCTCCACTGAGAGAAATCAAGTAATTAGCGTTTTTGCTTTGGCCTCAGGAGTGTCGATGTCTCCAAAATGTCTCCATCGGCGCTTCTGGGGCCGTTTTTCTAATTGCTTCAGCAACCTAGCACAACAAATTCGCTGGAGCAAAGATGATTTGCCGTTCGATGCAGTTACACGATTGATTATCGTGAATCCAAAAAAAACTTTTGTTTTGTGGAGCAGTTATGGAGCTATGTCTCCATGATGTCTCCACCCCGAATCAACCTAATTTTCCAAGATGATGAAGTCGGACAATCAAAAAACCACGGTCACAACGGCAATAGTCCACCACCGGCACCTAAAGGCAACCGTTACCATGAACAGCGCGGTTTTCATGCGCTCAAGAAAGCATGGTCAAAGCTCGGTAACCGGATGATCGACGGACGATCACCGGCAGCCGTAGCACTTAGGAAGTGGCGCCAGGAAATCATCGACGACTTAGGCGGACCGGATAACATGTCAGCACAGAAAGAAACGATTATCGACCTTGCTTGCCGAAGCCGGCTAATCCTTCACAGCGTCGATACGTGGCTATTTGAGCAGGAGTCGCTAGTCTATCGAAGCAAAAAGCGGCTCGCCACTCTCCTGCCGGTTGTGATCCAGCGCCAAGCGTTGGCCGATAGTCTCGCCAAGTACATGAGCATGCTCGGCATCGAGCGCCGGCACAAAGTGAAGTCGCTGCAGGAAATTCTTAGCGCCGAGTCTAACGGCAACAGCAAGGCGGAGCCGTGAAAGGCCACGAGCCAAGTACGAGCGCGAGAGGATTATCTGCTTCGGCGGCGGATCTGAGAGTTAAAAGACCAGTTGGACAATGAGCATTAAAATGGATGCTGCGATGAGCAGACCGAGCCCGAGCACCGAAACACTTTGGTTCAGCAAGCTCCAAATCAGTAACAGCACGCCGACCAAACCGATGGCATACGCTATCGTGGTCAACGACTCCGTCCAAGTCATGGTTGCGAGTTCTATCATGGCTGCGGGTTTATCATCGAAAATGAGGGGGAGCAATGAAATTTTTCGCTCACAATTGCCCCAGGATTAACGCACGAGCGGCGCAGCCATCCTGAGCCCGCAGAATGCGTTAATCTAGTCGTTACGACTAGGAGCGGCCATTCTCAGCGATGTGCTAACCCGTTCTGCAATGTCGATATTGAGCCGATGAACCATGGCCGGTGGCGAAGGACTCAGCGGCGCTTCTGCAGCGATGAGTGCAAATACGACTATCACGCACTGAAGCGAGTGAAGGCGCTGTTCAATCGAGTCGGCATGTCGGAGTTTCAGCGACTCTTGGAGCAATCATGAATGAAAGTGGAACTCAGTCGCACAAGTGGCGGTAATGATTACGTTCGGCTTAGAGCATCCGGTAGTTTCTGATGGAAAAAAAAAGCACGACGAATACGGCGGCCACCGAGAGAATAGGATGATGAAGCAACCAATTAAGGGCTGGTTCAAA
>Ga0207650_10003696_pt1 | contig 10462 bp, 11 predicted proteins | sample KBSS63metaG_FD_184325 | JGI IMG/M metagenome (GOLD analysis project Ga0207650, IMG submission 184325) | Switchgrass rhizosphere microbial communities from Kellogg Biological Station, Michigan, USA - KBS S6-3 metaG (SPAdes) (version 2) | ecosystem: Host-associated > Plants > Roots > Rhizosphere...
TCTTCAACGCCTACAACGAGATCCAGTCGATCCGCGACAAGGACGAGTTCCTGATCCCGTTCATCACGGCGATCATGGATCCGCACTTCCATACCGGCACGCCGGAGAACGACCGGACGCTGCTCAAGTCGCTGATCGTCTTCGCCTGCCTGATGGAAGGCCTGTTCTTCTACGTCGGCTTCACCCAGATCCTGGCGCTCGGTCGGCAGAACAAGATGACCGGCGCTGCCGAGCAGTACCAGTACATCCTGCGCGACGAGTCGATGCACTGCAATTTCGGCATCGACCTGATCAACCAGATCAAGGCCGAGAACCCGCAGCTGTGGACGACGGAGTTCAAGGCCGAGATCAAGGCGCTGTTCGAGAAGGCGGTCGCGCTCGAATATCGCTACGCCGAAGACACCATGCCGCGCGGCGTGCTCGGCATGAACGCGTCCATGTTCAAGGGCTATCTGCGCTACATCGCCAACCGGCGCGCGGTGCAGATCGGCCTCGCGGAGCTCTTCCCGAACGAGGAAAACCCGTTCCCGTGGATGAGCGAGATGATCGATCTCAAGAAGGAGCGCAATTTTTTCGAGACCCGCGTCATCGACTACCAGACCGGTGGTGCGCTGACGTGGGAGTAGATGCCGTCGCGAGCTGTTGCGTCGGCGTGTGAGAGATCAAGATTCGCAGGTTCACAGAGCAGCGACAACGAGCGCTGCCAGCCTGCAACCCGATTCATCGTACTGGGACGCCCCTCCTGGGCAGTCCACGGCGATGAATAGCCACTGGCCGACGACGCGTCGGAAGCCGGTGGTTCCTTTGTAACTTGATCAAGGAGAAACGTGATGGCAACTGCGAAAAAGGCCGCTAAGAAATCCACGGCCAAGAAGTCCACGGCGAAGAAGTCGACGGCCAAGAAGGCGACGGCGAAGAAGTCGACGGCCAAGAAGGCGACGGCGAAGAAGTCGGCGAAGAAGACCGCCAAGAAGACCGCCAAGAAGTCGGCGAAAAAGTCCGCCAAGAAGTCGGCCAAGAAGTCCGCCAAGAAGTCGGCAAAAAAGTCCGCCAAGAAGTCCGCCAAGAAGTCGGGTAAAAAGGCTGCCAAGAAGTCTGGCGCCAAGAAGGCCGCCAAGAAGTCGGGTGCCAAGAAGGCGGCAAAGAAAGCGCCTGCCAAGAAGGCGTCGGCTAAGAAGCCGGCGCCGGCGAAGAAGGCGGCTGCGCCGTCGATGGCTGCGCCCAGCGCGATGCCTGCGACGCCTGCGAAGACTGCCCTTAGCCCTCAGGCTGCCTGGCCGTTCCCGACCGGCAGCAAGCCCTGACCGACGCGCTTGCGTCTGTCATCAGCCCGGCTTCGGCCGGGCTTTTTTAATCCGGAAGGATCTGGGTGTCGGCGAAGCCGTGCGCAGAGACGACGGGCATCATGGCGACGTCGTTGTCCGCCGGCGCGCGCTCGACGGCGCTGAGCGCCTCTTTGAGCTGGGCGGCGCGGCGTTTCGCGACTCGCCCCTCGGCGGCGCTTTGCTGGAGCGATTCGACCTCGGCCTTGAGCTGGCCGATCTGCTGACGCGCCTGCGCCGTCTGCTGCTGGGAGAAGAGTCGCCCCTTCTCGATCTTCTGCAGACGTTGCTCGGCGGCGACGAGCTTCCTGCCGTACCACCAGCGGCAGGCCGCCCAGGTGACGACGGAAGCGACGACGAGCGCGACCGGGATCGCGACCTCGAGCACACCTGCCTGACGAATGTCCATGCAGCGGACTTCGGTGTGACTTCGATGAACTTGAGCGCGATGCCGGTCAGGGTGCCGCAAATGTGCGATCCAGCACATGATTCTGGCCGCCGCGGCTGGCGATCTTGAGGGCGCCCAGTCGGTTGCCGAGGCGGGCGCAGTCGACCAGTGGCCAGCCGCGCTCGAGACCGAACAGCATCGCGCTGCGAAAGGCGTCGCCGCAGCCGGTCGGATCGACGACCTCGGTCGCCGCGACGCCGGGGACGACAGTCTTTTCGCCCTGTTGCCAGACCTCGCAGCCCTGTGCGCCGAGGGTGACGACGACGCCGCGCAGGTGCGAGCGCGACATTGCCTCGATCGAGCGGCCGGTGCGCTCGGCGAGCATCTGCGCCTCGTAGTCGTTGACGGCGACCCAGGTGGCGCCGTCGACGAACGCACGCAACTCCTCGCCGTCGAACATGGGCAAGCCCTGGCCCGGATCGAAGATGAACGGTACGCCGGCAGCGGCGAGCTGGCGTGCATGGTCGAGCATGGCGCTGCGTCCGTCGGGCGCAATGATCGCGATGCGGAGGTCCGCGCGCGCCGGAACGGCCGTTTCGTGCGCCCACTGCATCGCGCCGGGATGGAAGGCCGTGATCTGGTTGTTGTCGGTGTCGGTGATGATGAAGGCCTGCGCCGTGAACGCCTCGGCGACCTCGCGGACGTGCTCGGTGGTCGCTCCCCAGGAGCGCAGCCTTGCCAAGTAGTCGCCGCCGTCCGCGCCGACGGCAGCGACGATGATCGGCTCGCCGCCGAGCGCGGCGAGGTTGTAGGCGATGTTGCCGGCGCAGCCGCCGAACTCGCGCCGCAGGCTCGGCACCAGGAACGACACGTTCAGCACGTGAAGCTGGTTCGGCATGATCTGGTCGGCGAAGCGGCCGCCGAAGGTGGCGATGCTGTCGAAGGCGAGCGATCCACAAATGAGGGCGGGCATGCAGTCTCCAGGGAAGTCGCGGCGGCGCCGCGTTCGGTTTCAGGGATAGAAGATCTCGACGGTATAGCCGACCACCACAGCCGTGCCCGTGCTGAGCGTCACCTGCAGCGGCGTCTCGGCGTGCGGGGCGATCACCTCGGCGGCGCTGAAGTCGCGTGGCGCCAGTGCGCGGCGCGCGACCAGGCGGCCGTTGGCGTCGGTGAGGGTCAACTCGATCGAGGGCAGAGCCAGCGCCAGCTCGCTCCGGCTGCGCAACGTCACCGAGAGGACGAACGCGTCTTGGGCGGTGGCGCGGGTCAGCGCGGTGCTCTCGACCAGCACTTCGTCGATCCGGCGCGGTGCCTCGATGCGACATTCGGGCGCGCGACACCACGCGGTGAGGAGAGGAAGAAGCGAAGGCCAGCGCGCCGCGAGGATGTCGCGATGGTGGTTCGCTGCCTGCGCCGCGAGAACGAGTGCGGCCAGGACGCAAGCGACGCCGAGGGCGCTGCGCACCGGGGTGCTTTGCCAGCGGCCGTGCCGATCGGCACGACGGACGAAATCGGGCTGCACCGCGTTCTCGAAAGCAAAGGCGCCGCTGTCGGTCACGGTCAGCGTCGCCAGCTCCGTATCGGGAGTCGAGGTGTCGTTGTCGGGGAACAGGTCGGAATCGAAGCGCGCGTCGGAGAACTCGACACGGTCGCGCCGGCCGAGCTGGGCGGCAGGCTTCGGCTTGGCCTCCGAGCGCTTGCGAGGCCCGAACAGATGGGCGTCGACCGGGTCGGAGAGCAGCTCGCCGAGGTCCGATTCCCGCGCGTCGCCGTCGCGACGGCCTTCGCCTGGGTCATCGCTCTCGCCGACTGCCGCGTCGTCGCGCGGCGAAGGCAACGACGACCACTCCGCTGGCGGCGGCGCGAGACTCGCCACGATCGGGTCGACCGGCTCTTCCTTCCAGTCGGCCGGCGCGTCACGGCCCAGGTCGAAGAGCCCTTCGAGGGCATTGAAGACGGAGTTGCAGCGACCGCAACGCACCCAGCCCTCGGACACCTTGAGCTGGTCCTGGACGACTCGAAACGCCGTCCCGCAAGAGGTGCAGCGCGTCGCCAGACTCATCGCCAAATCATGCCATGCGGCGAGCGCCGGATCGCGTGCCGACGAGGAGGATCCAGCCGTCGTCTTCAGCGGCGACGTCGAGATCGAGCCAGGCCGCGTAGGCGCTGCGCAGCTCGTCGGCCTGGCGCGCGAGCACGCCGGAAAGGACCAGCCGGCCGTCGGCGTCGACCAGTGCCGCGAGCACCGGCGCGAGCAGCTTGAGCGGCGCGGCCAGGATGTTGGCGACCACGAGCTGATATGGCGCGACCGCGTCCTCCGGCAGGCCGGCCACGATCTCGACGTCGTTGGCCACCGCGTTCGCCACTGTCGCTTCGATCGCTGCCGGATCGATGTCGACCGCATCCACGTGCCTCGCGCCGAACAGGCGAGCTGCGATCGCGAGGACGCCGGAGCCGCAGCCGTAGTCGAGGACGCGCGGCCAGGTCGTGCCGGCCGCGTGGCCGTGCTCGGCGATCCAGCGCAGGCACATCCGCGTCGTCGGATGCGTGCCCGTGCCGAAGGCGCGGCCGGGGTCGAGCCGGATCACCTCGCGCGCTTCGGGCGGAACTTCGGACCAGGTGGGGACGATCCAGAACGCCGGCGTGATCTCGCACGGGCCGAACTGCGACTGGGTGAGCCGGACCCAGTCCTCCTCGCCGACCGCGTCGATCGATTCGATGCGCAGCGTCGCATCGCCGCTCGCCGCTGCAAGCGCTGCCGCCGCCGTGGTGGCCGCGGCTTCGTCGGCGAAGAGGGCGCTGATGCGGGCGCGCTGCCAGGAGGAGGTCGAGGCGACGCCGGGCTCGTCGAAGACCGGCGCCTCGTTCGCCGTTCCCGCGTCGGCGTCCTCGATCGATGCCGACAGCGCGTCGAGCTCGTCGCAAAGTCGGTCGCATAGCGCATCGACCTCGGTCGAGGCAACGAGAAGCGTGAGGGCGTGCATCGCGCCAGTACCGAGGCCGCTAGCGCTTGTGTTGATCGAGCCAGCCTTCGAGGTAGTGAATGCTCGTTCCGCCTTCGACGAACTTGGCGTCGACCATCAGCTCGCGGTGCAGCGGAATGTTGGTCTGGATGCCCTCGATGACAGTCTCGGAGAGCGCCGTCCGCATCCGCGCCAGCGCCTGGTCGCGGGTATCGCCGTGGACGATGATCTTGCCGATCATCGAGTCGTAGTTCGGCGGTACGAAGTAATTGGTGTAGGCGTGCGAGTCGACGCGCACACCGGGGCCGCCCGGCGGATGCCACATCGTCACTCGTCCCGGCGAGGGCGTGAACTTGTACGGATCCTCGGCGTTGATGCGGCACTCGATCGCATGGCCACGGCAGACGACCTGGCGCTGCGCGAACGGCAGCTTCTCGCCGGCGGCGATCCGGATCTGCATCTGGACGATGTCGATGCCGGTCACCCATTCGGTCACTGGGTGCTCGACCTGGACACGGGTGTTCATCTCGATGAAGAAGAACTCGCCGTTCTCGTACAGGAACTCGAACGTGCCCGCGCCGCGATAGGCGATCTTCTTGCAGGCGGCGACGCAGCGCTCACCGATCCGCTCGATCACCCGGCGCGAGATGCCCGGCGCCGGCGCTTCCTCGATGATCTTCTGGTGGCGCCGCTGCATCGAGCAGTCGCGCTCGCCGAGCCACACCGCGTTCTTGTGCGTGTCGGCGAGGATCTGGATCTCGATGTGACGCGGGTTCTGGAGAAACTTCTCCATGTACACCGCCGGGTTGCCGAACGCCGCACCGGCCTCGGAGCGCGTCATCTGCACGGCAGAGACGAGCGCGGCCTCGGTGTGGACGACGCGCATGCCGCGCCCGCCGCCACCGCCGGCCGCCTTGATGATCACCGGGTAGCCGATCGCCCGCGCCGCCTTGATCGCTTCCTTCGGATCGTCGGGCAGCGCGCCTTCGGAGCCTGGCACGCACGGCACGCCCGACTTGATCATCGCCTGCTTGGCCGACACCTTGTCGCCCATGATCCGGATCGCGTCCGGCGTTGGGCCGATGAAGGTGAAGCCGCTGCGCTCGACGCGCTCGGCGAAGTCGGCGTTCTCGGACAGGAAACCGTAGCCGGGATGGATCGCTTCGGCGTCGGTCACCTCGGCGGTGGCGATGATCGCCGGCATGTTCAGGTAGCTTTGCGCGGAGGGCGCCGGGCCGATGCAGACCGCCTCGTCGGCGAGCTTCACGTACTTCGCATCGCGATCGGCCTCTGAATAGACGACGACCGACTTGACGCCCATCTCGCGGCAGGCGCGCTGGATGCGCAGGGCGATCTCGCCCCGGTTGGCGATCAGGATCTTCTTGAACATCGTCAGTTCAGACCGGTGTCGAGGCTGCGCGGCGTATCGACCGCGCCGGTGAGGCGCCTCATTCGATGACGAAGAGAGCCTGGCCGAACTCCACGGCCTGGCCGTTCTCGCACAGGATCTCGCGGATCGTCCCGGCGGCGTCGGCCTCGATCTCGTTCATGATCTTCATCGCTTCGATGATGCAGATCGGGTCGCCGACCTTGACCGTGCTGCCGATCTCGATGAAGGGATCGGAGCCCGGGCTGGCCGAGCGGTAGAACGTCCCGACCATCGGCGACTTGACGACGTTGCCCGTCGGCGCGGGCGGCTCGGCCGCTTCCGCCGCAGCGCGCTCGACAGGCGCAGGCGCCACCGCTGGGGCGACGTAGGCGGCGGGAGCGGCCGCTGGCGCTGCCTGCGCCGATGCCTTCACAATTCGCACCTTGCCGTCGGCTTCGGCGATTTCCAGCTCGGAAATGTTCGACTCCGAGACCAAGTCGATCAACGTTTTCAGCTTGCGCAAGTCCATCGGGTGTCCGCTTCGCAAGCCGGGCAAGCGATGCCGCCCTCGCTGCGAAAGCGGCAGATTCTAGGGGAAATGTCTGCCTTTGCCGCCAATAGACGGCAGATCAGGGCTTGCCCTAGTGTGTCGAGGACTTCCAACCGGCCAGCAGTTCGTTGCTGACGGCGCCCAGCCGGCGCTGGACGGCGGCGCCGGTCGAATCGAACGCCACCGTGAACGGAAGTCCGCCGCCGACGTTGCCAAGGCGTCGCGACAAATCGAGACCGATCGCGCCGGCGATGGCGACAGGCAAAGTCAGGGTCCGCTCGGCGATGAAGCGGCGCACCGGATCGGCTTGGTCGACGGCGAGAGCGAGCACTCGCCACCCACCGGCGGAGTGCTCACGCGCGAAGCGGTCGAGCAGCGGCATCTCGACGACGCAGGGCCCGCACCACGTCGCCCAGAAGTTGAGCAGCAGCGGCCGGCCGCGCCGGCCGGCCATCTTGACCGGCGTGCCGTCGACGCTCTGGAACTCGAGCCCCCAGAGGTCGATCGAGACCTCGGGCGCCCCGGCGTCCTCGGCTTCCTGGCGAGCGCGGCGCCAGGCAGTGCCGGCCCCGATCGCCGCCGCGGCGAGGCCGGCGCCGCCGAGAACGACCAGGCGCCGGTTCACGGCCCCGCCTCGCGCGATCGCAGCGCGGCCAGGTCGCCGCGGTCGCTGCGCCCGCGCGCGTCGCGGTGGAGGGCGCCGCGCAGGTCGTCGTAGTCGCGCACGGTGAGGGCGAGATGGACGTCGCCCGGGATCTTCACGCTCGGCACGTGCAGGTTGAGAACGTCGAGAACGCGGCCGCGCGGGCCGTCGATGCTGCTGACGTCGTAGTCGATGCGCTGGTCGATGAGCGCGATCTCGGCCGACTTCGAATCGTCGCAGAAGAGGTCGATGAAGATGCTGTTCAGCCGGGTCGCCGTGCCGCGCCAGACGGCGCCGGTCAGGTGCGGCCGGAAGGCGGCGAGCTTTTCCATCCAGAGCGCGGCGATCCGGCGCAGCTCGGCGAGCTCGGCCGGCTGGGTGTCGGCATGGAAGACATCGAGGTAGGCGCGGACCTCGTCCTCGATCTCGTCGTTGCCCGGAAGCTCGCCGTTGCGGGCATTGCCGCCGAGGTCGCGCGCGGCGCGCCGCTTGGCGGCTCCGTACTCCATGCCCTCTTCGACAATGAGCCGCGCCGCCGCCACGGCGATCGCGGCGCTGTAGGTGCTGGCCATCGAGAGATTCTAGGCAGCGGCCGCGACCGCGACGCTCGCGGGGTCCGTTCAGGGAACGTCGACGCGTCCCATGCGGGCGACGATCGTCGCCGCCCGGCCGACGACGTAGGCCGAGCCCGGCCGCTTCTCGAATCGCTTGGGCGCCGGCAGCATGACCGCGAGCTGCGCCGCCTGCTGCGCGCCGAGCGCGGCCGCGCCGACGCCGAAGTAACGCTGTGCCGCTGCCGTCGCGCCGAACACGCCTTCGCCCCACTCGACCTCGTTGAGGTAGATCTCGAGGATGCGTCGCTTGCCGAGGATCGCCTCGAGCTCCCAGGAGAGCAGCAGCTCCTGCGCCTTGCGCAGGAAATTGCGCTCGCTGCTCAGAAACAGGTTCTTCGCCAACTGCTGGGTGATCGTCGAGCCGCCGACGACCTTCGGCGCGCGCGCCGGCGCACCGGCTTTCGCGCCGGGCTTGGCTTCGCGGCGCTGCGCTGCCTGCTCGGCGAGCTGGTCGGCGCGCTCGTTTCGCTCCCACGCCTTTTCGAGCGCGTCCCACTCGACGCCGCTGTGCTCGGTGAAGCCGCTGTCCTCGGCGGCGATCACCGCGCGCTTGAGCTGCGGCGAGATCGCCGCGTAGTCGCTCCATTGCTGATGCCAGCCGTGTGGCCGGCGATCGAGGGCAAGCCGCCACGCCTCCGAGCGCTGGAACGTCGTCGACTGCGGGTCGACGATCGCCATCACTGCGATCCGGGCCAGGAAGTAGAGCTGCAGCGCGATGAAGGAGACGACGACGAGCAGCGCCAGCCGGCGCAGGTTGCGGCCGATCGATGTCGTCACGCCAGCCCGCGCCGCCGCGTCACGATGCCGCGATCCGCTCGCGCAGCGCGCGCAGCACCGGCGCCGTCTCGGGCTCGACGCCGCGCCAGAGGAGGAACGCCTCGGCGGCCTGCTCGACCAGCATGCCGAGCCCGTCGCGGCCGCGGGCGCCATGCGCTTCGGCCCAAGCGACGAAGGGCGCAGCCGCCGGTCCGTACATCATGTCGAGGGCCAGGCCGTCGCGTCGCAGCACGCTCGGCGCGACCGGCACCGCAGCGCCGGCGACGCTCGTCGCCGTCGCGTTGACGACCACATCGAAGCCCTCGCCGCAGCCGTCGAGCGATGCGGCGGCGACTCGTGCCGAGAGGGCGGCATCGAGCGCATCGACATGGCGATCCACGAGAGCGCGCGCCTTGTCGACGCTGCGATTGGCGACGACGACCTCGCTCGTGCCGCTCGCCAGCAGCGGGCCGAGCGCGCCGGCCGCGCCACCGCCGGCGCCGATCAGGAGGACGCGAGCGCCACGCAGATCGATGCCGGCGTTGCGCTCGATGTCGCGCACCAGGCCGGCGCCGTCGGTGTTGTCGCCGAGCCAGCCGTCCGCGTCGAAGCGCAGCACGTTGCAGGCGGCGGCGATTCGTGCGCGCGGCGTCGTCTTCGCGACCCGCTCGAACGCTTCGAACTTGAACGGCATCGTCACGTTGCAGCCACGAGCGCCGCCGGCCGCGAACTCGCGAACGGCCGCGGTGAAGCCGTCGAGCGGGCAGAGCAGTCGTTCGTAGACGACCGGTTCACCGGTCTGCGCCGCGAACGCGGCATGGATGAACGGCGACTGGCTATGCGCGACCGGATGGCCGACGACCGCATAGCGGCCCGCGGTGCTGCTCACGGACCGCTCACGGCCGCGCTCATGCCGTGCTCCCGCCGCTCTCATCGCCCGCTCAGCGTCGTTTCGAGACCGTCCTCGCGCGTGAAGCGGAAGCGCGAGGGAATCGCCAGCTGGTCGGCCTGCTTCTTCATCGCCGGCGTGAAGCGGCCGTACGGCGAGGCGGCGTGGACGATCGCGACGGCGCGCCGGTCGAGCACCTTGTTGCCCGAGCCGCGAACGATCTCGGTGTCGAGGACGCGACCGTCGGCGTCGACGCTGATGACCATCGTCAGCTCGCCGTAGAGCTTCTTGCCCTGGTTCTCGGGGAAGTTGCGCGTGCCGCGGTCCTCGATCTTCCTGCGCAGCTGGTCGTAGTAGAGCGCGTAGACCTCCTCGCGCGTCGCCGGGCTGATGTAGCGCTTCTTCGGCCGCGCGTTCTCCTGGTTGATGCGCTTCTCGATCTCGGCGAGCATCTCGACGAGCTGGCGGCGCCGCTCTTCCTGCTCGCGCTCGTCAGGCGTTCCCGCCTCGCGCGTCGGGTCGCTCGGCGGCAGCAGTGCCAGCTCGCGCCGCACTTGCGTCAGCAGCTGCTGCTGGGTCTGCTGCAACTGCTCGATCTGCTTTCTCGTCTCCTCGTTAGCGTCGCCGACCTCGGTCAGCGCCGAAGGCGGCAGCGGCGAGGTGGCGCGTCCGGCCGGGGCCTCGCCGCCGCCGGCCAGGCTCGCCTGCGCGATCGCCTGCGCCTTCTCCGGCGCCTCGCCGGAGCGCGAGTTGACGAGGACGACCTCGAGCGGCGAATCCTCGAACAGCCGGTTGAAGCCCTCGGGGTCGGCGAAGCGAACGCCGAGCAGCGCGCCGTGGAAGGCGACCGAGACGCCGAGCGCAACCTGCAGCGTCGAGAAACGGGTGGGCAGCGCGAGTCTCACGCAGGCGCGGCGGCGATCGGGTCGGGCTCGACCCCCGCGTCCTCCGGCGCGACGTCGATG
>Ga0207650_10003707_pt1 | contig 10445 bp, 10 predicted proteins | sample KBSS63metaG_FD_184325 | JGI IMG/M metagenome (GOLD analysis project Ga0207650, IMG submission 184325) | Switchgrass rhizosphere microbial communities from Kellogg Biological Station, Michigan, USA - KBS S6-3 metaG (SPAdes) (version 2) | ecosystem: Host-associated > Plants > Roots > Rhizosphere...
CGGGCCTCACGCATAGTGCACCCGCCGTTCGACGAAGCGGAACTGGAAAGCTGTCAGCCCGATCACGATTGCCATCAGGATTACCGATTGGGCAGCGGATGAGCCAAGGTTGAGATTTACGAACCCATCATTGTAGACCTTATAGACCAAGGTCTCGGTCGCCTTGGCCGGGCCACCCTTGGTGACGGAATCTATGATGCCGAACGTGTCGAAGAACGCGTAAACAGTGTTGACGACCAGCAGGAAGAAGGTCGTCGGGGCTAGCAACGGGAACACGATGGTCCAGAAGCGCCGCGTGCCACGCGAGCCGTCGATGGCCGCGGCCTCAAGCAAGGATTTCGGGATAGCCTGGAGGCCCGCGACAAAGAACAGGAAGTTGTAGCTGATCTGTTTCCAGGCGGCCGCCACGACGACAAGCGAGATTGCCTGGTTGCCATTCAGCAATGGATCCCAAGCGAACCCGTTGCGACGAAGCAGGTATGCGAACGTGCCCATGGCAGGATTGAACATGAACAGCCAGAGCATGCCGGCGACGGCTGGCGCCACGGCATAAGGCCAGATCAGCAGTGTCCGGTAGAGGGTCTTGCCTCGTACCACCTTGTCGGCTGCTGTCGCCAGTGCAAGGGCTGCGATCATGGAGAGTGCCGCCGTCGCGACGCTGAAGATGACTGTCACCTGTAGCGAATGAAGGTAGCTCGGATCGCCGAGGACCTGCCGGAAGTTTGCCAGCCCGACGAACCCGCTCTTCATGCCGAACGGGTCTTCACGCTGCAGCGACTGATACAGTGCCTGGCTGGCCGGCCAAAAGAAAAACACCACCGTCAGGACGATCTGCGGCGCGACCAATACGTAGGGCAGGATCTTGTTGGGAAAGACGACGTTCTGCACGACGATCTCCTCTGAAGGGGAGGGTGGTCCGCGACAGTGCGCGGACCATGACTTCGCGTTGTCAGTTGCCGTTTGCCTCGGCGATTGCCGCATTGCCACGTTCGACGGCCTTGTCGAGGGCCGTTTTGGCATCCTCCTTGCCGGCGAGCATCGCCTCGAATTCCTCGTTCATGATGTCGCGGACCTGTGGCAGATTGACGAGGCGCACACCCTTGGAGTTCGCCGTCGGCGGTTTGCCCATCATCTGCAGGATCGGCGTCTCCATGCCGGGGTTCTTCTGGTAGAAGCCGGACTTCTTCGTCTCCTCATACGCAGCCATCGTCACCGGCAGGTAGCCAGAGACCTGGTGCAGGCGGGCTTGGATCTTGGTCTGCGAAAGGAAGTGGAAAAACTCGCCGATGCCTTTGTATTCCTGATCGGTCTTGCCGGCGAAGACCCAGAGGCTTGCACCGCCGGGAATGGTGTTTTGCGGACGGCCGTCTCCCTCGTCATAGGGGAGCTGGCCGATGCCATAGGCAATGCCGGCCTTGACGATATCACCAAGGCCGCCAGAAGACTCCGTCAGGATCCCGCATTCGCCCGATGTAAAGAGTTGCTTGGCCTCGGAAGTGCGGCCGCCATAACGGAACGTTCCATCCTTCGCCAAATCGGCGATTGCCTGGAAATGCTGCACAAACGGCGCCGAGTTGAACTCTAGTTTCACGTCGGTGCCGCCAAGACCATTTTCATTCGTGCTATAGGGCACGTTGTTCCAGGCGGCATAGTTTTCCGTCTGAATCCAGGTGAGCCAGGTCGATGTCAGCCCGCAATTTGCGGCGCCACTCGACTTGATCTTTTTTGCGGCATCAAACACCTGCGTCCATGTCTTTGGCGGGTTCTCCGCATCCAGGCCGGCTTTTTTGAAGATGTCCTTGTTGTAGTAGAGGATTGGCGAGGAGGAGTTGTATGGGAAGGACAGCATGGTGCCGTCCGGCTTCGAATAATAGGAGACGATCCCCGGAAGGTAATCCGCCTTGTTGAACTCGTAGCTGGCCTTCTTCAAGACGTCGACCGCCGGCATAATCGCTCCTTCGGCTCCCATCATGACGCCGCTACCCGCATCGAAGACCTGCAGGATTGCTGGCGATTGCTTGGCGCGGAACGCCGCTATACCGGCGTTCAATGCTTCCGGATAGGTACCCTTGAAGACAGGGACGACCTTGAAATCCTTCTGGCTCTCGTTGAATTCCTTGGCGAGCTTGTCGACCACTTCGTTGTTGGCGCCCGACATCGCATGCCACCATTGAAGTTCTGTTGCTGCAAAGGTGTGCGTGGCGCCTGCTATCGACGCCATTGCCGCGATGGAGCATGTCATAATGAAACGGTTGGTCATGTTTCCTCCCTGTCATCTTTAATCATGCAACGGCGACCCTCCCAGATCACCATTGCAACTGCCGTACGCTCTCCAAAATCCTAGTCAATCCGCCCTGGATGCAAACGCGTTCACGGGACTTAGAGCAGCATGGTCCTCCGTCCAGATGGAGGGAGATATTTATAAGCCAGCTATCGTTCCTAGCCCATCCCGGGCACCTGCGCCAATATGCCGGTATTTCGCGATGCCTCTCAGGTCATTGCGGAACATGTCCCGCAACTCGCGAAACGAGGAAAAGCCCTGTCTTCGTCAGGCAGACGAGCAGTTCGTTCCTGTCTCGAGGTGGTCGAGATTGCAACATCACCGGTATCTCCTGAACATCGTGTTCCAATCAGCCTGGACCTGATCTACAGGCCAGCAATCTTTTTGAGATCGTCAATCGCGCCCGGTGCTGCGGCGAGAACCTGGGAGCCCCTGGTCAGACGCTCGCCTTCGGTCGGGAAGGGGTGGTACCAGCCGCCGGCTTCCTTCACGAGGCAATAGCCCGCCAGGCAATCCCAGGCGTGCATATACGGCTCATAGTAACCGACAAGGCGACCCGCCGCGACGTAGGCAAGCATGAGCGCGCCGGAGCCGTTGCGGATAAAATTGCCCCCCGCTTCGAGGATGCCTTCGACGATCTTGCCTACGGAGGCGGGCGTTACGTGGCTGTTGGCACCAAAACCTGTCACGGCATTCTGTATGGTGCGGCTTGCGTCGAGCGACAGCGACTTGCCATTCAGTGTCGCACCCCTCCCGAGGCAGCCCGCATACAGTTCGTCGAAACAGGGAGCGTAAATTACGCCAACGACCGGTATGCCGTCATGAAGAAGGGCGATGGAAACGCACCAGCTTGGCATGCCGTTGACGAAAGGGCTGGTCCCATCAATAGGATCGACGACCCAGGTATAACCGGAGGTTCCAGCCTGCAGGCCGTATTCCTCTCCCAACACGCCATCCGTGTCGTATGCCTCGCCGAAACGGGCGCGGATCAGCTCCTCGACCTCCCGATCGGCGATCGACACGACGTCCTGAGGATCGCGCTTCGTTTCGATTACAAGTGTCTCGCGGCGGTTGAAATAGTCGAACGCGAGCTTGCCTGCTTCACTGGCAACGGTCTGGGCTAGAGCGAAGCGCCCTTTAAGGCCGGAGACGGTTTGGGAGGTCATTGCGATTTTTCCTTGTCTGGATACAGCATGAAATTGAAAGGGCGAGGCATGCTTCATGCGCTGATGATGGCGATGCCCCGCTCTCGAAAGCCGATCGTCACCTCGGTCGAAGTCGGAAAAGGCTTTTCGACCGCATCGTCGACGACGAACAGCGTCGACGACCGCGTCTTGACTTCATATTCAACGTGATCACCCAGATATGCTGCGTGGATGATGTGGCCGCTGAAGCCGCTAGGCGAGGCGCCCGGCGAAAGTGTTATAGCGTTCGGCCTGACGGCGAGCTGGGCTGGGCCCTTGGCTGCCTTCAAGGTCGGCATCCGGTGGTGCAGACCCTCGACGTTGATCACGGCATGGCCAGGCTCGATTGCGATCACATCACAGGGAACGACATTCGCCTCCCCCATGAAGTCGGCAATGAAGGCCGAGGCAGGTGTTTCGTAGAGAGCGCGGGGTGCGCCCTGCTGGGCGATCTCGCCATCCTTCATGACAATAATCTGGTCCGACACGGCCAGCGCCTCATCCTGGTCGTGGGTAACATAGACGGCCGTAAAGCCCAGACGTTGCTGCAACTCTCGAATTTCCGTCCGCACCCGTCTGCGCAGTCGCGCATCGAGATTGGAGAGCGGCTCGTCGAGGAGCAGAACCTGTGGCTCCAGAACGAGAGCGCGAGCGACAGCGACACGCTGCTGCTGGCCGCCGGAGAGTTCCGCTGGCAATCGCTTGCCCATGCCGCCAAGCCCGACCAACTTCAGCCCCTCTTCGGCCCGTTCACGCGCTTCCTTCTTCTTCAACCCAGAAGACTCCAGACCATAGGCGACATTGTCCAGTGAAGTCATATGGGGAAACAGGGCATAGCTCTGGAAAACCATGGAGACATCGCGCTCGTTGGCGGGCAGCATCGTCACATCCTTGCCGGCAATCAGGATACGGCCCGAGGACGGATGCTCCAGACCCGCGAGCATCCGCAATGTCGTCGTCTTGCCGCAGCCAGAGGGGCCGAGGAGTGTCACCAGCGTCCCTGGCGCAATGGTCAGCGACAAGTCCGGAATGGCGGTGAAGGCGCCAAAGGTCTTCCTGACATTCTGGAAAACAACGGAACCGGGTTTGATCATGCTCATGCTGGGTTCTCCTGACCGATCGGAGTGGATGCGATTGCGACGGGTTCGGCGGTCGCAACGCGGTTCTCGCGCCGCAGACGGCGTTCACCGACGATTAACTGGAAGCCCGTGATGACGGCGATCATCACGAGGATCAGCGCTGAGGAATAGGCAATGGCAACGCCGTATTCGCCATTCTCCACCAGGCCGACAATGAAAGCGGTTGACATGTTATACTGGGCGCTGACGAGGAAGATCACTGCGCTGATCGATGTGATGGCGCGCACGAAGGAATAGACGAGTGCCGCCGTGATGGCAGGGCGAAGGAGGGGCAGGATAACCTTGCGGATCGTCCGGGAGCTGTTGGCGCCCAGCGTCAGGGATGCCTCGTCGAGACTTTTGTCGAGCTGGCTCATCGCTGCAACGCCACCGCGGACGCCGACCGGCATGTTGCGGAATACGAAGCAGGCAACGAGGATCAACGCGGTGCCTGTCATTTCCAGCGGCGGCAGATTGAATGCCATGATGTAGCTGATGCCGATGACGGTGCCCGGAATGGCGAAGCTCATCATTAATGCGAACTCGAAGAGGTTACGGCCGACGAACCGCTGGCGAACGATGATATAGGCGGTCAGCAGGCCGACAGCGGCCGTCAAGGGTGCGGAGATCAGCGCGATTTCCATCGTCGTCCAGAATGAGTTCCAGGCAACCCCGGACCATTCCAGCCCACCGTCATTGCGGATGCCGATGGAGAACGCTTTTATGTAGTGTTCGATGGTCAGGCTGTTATCCAGCCCCCATGTCTTCACGAAACCACCGAACAGGATCATGCCGTAAACGACGAGCGTGAATGCGATCCACGGAATAACCAGGGCGTGGACGGCGATCGACAGGCCTTTCGGCAGGGCAATGTGCGCACCGGAATCACCTTTTCCGGTCACGGTGGCAAAGCTCTTGCCCGAAAGCCAGAAGCGCTGCGCGATGAAGGCTGTCATCGTGAACATCAGAAGGATCATCGCAAGCACGGCTGCTCTTGACGGATCGTTCTGCGAGCCGACCACAGCGAAAAAAATTTCCGTCGACAACACGCCGTGGCTCCCGCCCAGCACCATCGGATTGCCGAAATCCGCCATGCTTTCGATGAATCCGATCAGGAATGCATTTGCCAGCCCCGGCGTCATCAAAGGCAGAGAAACCCGCCAGAGTGTCCGCCAGCGATTGGCGCGCAATGTTTGCGAGGCTTCTTCCATCGAAGGACTCACACCTTCGACGACACCAATCAGCACCAGAAACGAAATCGGGGTAAAGGACAACACTTGGGCGATCCAGATCCCTGTCAGGCCGTAAAGCCAACGGCTGGGTTCCGCTCCGGTCAAGCTGCCCACCCATTCAGTGACGACACCGGAGCGTCCGAACAGCAGGATCAGTGCCAGACCGATGACGAACGGCGGCGTGATGATCGGCAGGATGGTCAGCAGCCGCAGACCCTTCATGAACGGAAATCGGGTGCGAGTGGCGACGAGGGCAAAACAGAGCCCAAGCAAGGTTGCTCCCGTCGCAGTCAGGATCGCGAGGCTAAGCGTCCGCCATGCAACGCCGCAACTGTCGCCGCCAACAATGCAACGTAGGCTCCAAACCGAAGGATCCTGAATATTGGTGATGAAGCCGGTCGCATCGAATGAGCCGTCGATCGACTGGAAGGCCCCGACGAACATACTGCCGACTGGATAGAACACAAAGATGGCCACAAGGAAGATCAACATCGTGATCGAGCCTATGACAAACGCATCGCCCTTCATCACGCCCTGTTTCGCAAGGCCGAAGGAAAACAGCAGGACAAAGACGATTGCTGTGACTATGGCGCCGGCGCCCATGGCGGGCTGCCCGTCCGACATGGGGCCAAACAGAGTTTCGCTGACGGACCAGCTCCAGCCGGAGAAGTTGATCGCAAGGCCCTGCAATATCAGATAGGCGACGCCGATTGCACCCGACCAGGCAAGGACGAGCCCTTGACGATCAGGCGCGCGAATGAAGCGCGAAGCGCCTGCCACCAGAAGCGGGGCAGCCGCAACCAGCAGCCACCAACGCCCGAACTCGAAGATTTCCAGAGCCGCCGGGGCTGTTGCCCGATCCTTCGGATAGCTCGAGAGCCATCCGAAATTGTAGAAACCGCCCTCGATCCGGTACCAGGGCAACACGATCATGGCCACAAGGCCGACGATGAAGGCGACATCCTGCCTGCGATTGGCTTGTGCCATGGCTGTTTATCTCCGCTCAAATTTTGTGAAGGCTGCCAAAGATAACTTCGGCAGCCAACGGCCCTTGGGCTCAATTAGCCTTGGCGCCGATCTCCTTGTCCCAGCGGGAGAGCAAGGCCTTGCGGACAGTCGGATCGCCATATTTGGCGAAGTCGTAATCGATGAGCTTGATGTCCTCGAACTTCGGCGCTTCCTTCGGCACCTCGGCAGACTTGTTGGATGGAAGCTGGTAGGACTTGCCGTCCTTCATGTGCGATTGAGCTTCTGCCGACAGCGCCCAGTCATACCACTTCTTGGCATTTTCCAAGTTCCTCGCGCCCTTTACGATCGACATCGAGCCGATTTCGTAGCCGGTGCCCTCGCAGGGCGCGACCGTCTTGATCGGGAAGCCCTCGACCGTCTGGGCTACCGCATCGTGCATAAATACGATGCCAATCGTCGCTTCACCGCGCGCGGCAGACTTGACGGGAGCCGAGCCGGATTTCGTGTACTGTGAAATGTTGGCGTTCAGCTTGGTGAGATAGTCGAAGGCCTTTTCCTCGCCCATGATCTGCACGACCGTGGCAAGGGTGTTGTACGATGTCCCCGACGAGTTTGGATTGGCGATCTGGATTTCACCCTTGTAGGAGGGATCCAGAAGATCGGCCCAGCATTTCGGTTCCTTCAGGCCCTTCTTCTTCAGGAGCTCCGTATTGTAGCCCCAGCCAAGTGCCCCGGCGTAGACGCCGACCGTACGGAACTTTGAGGTTTCGGCCTGCTTCTTGGCCCAATCCTGAAGTTGATCGAACAATGGTGATTTGTATTCCTGCGTCAAACCTTCGGCGGCGGCCTGAAGATGCGGATCGCCTGTCCCCGCCCACCAGATATCAGTCTTCGGATTGCGGGCTTCGGCGCGGATTTTCGCGTAGGTCTCGCCTGCGGATAGGCGAACCATGTTCACCTTAATGTCCGACTGCTTCTCAAACAGGCTCTTCATGACGTCGCAGACCTCGGGGTCGGCCGAGCAGATCATGTTGAGATCGCCTGCCGCATGGGCCGAATAGGCGCAAAGGGACATACCCGCGGCAAGCAATGCCGCGGCCAATTTGATGGATCGCATAGTTTCCTCCGTTAAGACGACGCCTCCACGCCGGTCGCTTTTTGCAAGCGTGTGCAAATGCTGCCCGCGAATGGTAAGCCTGTCAACACATTTGTCATAAAAATGTCATGGAGTTCGACAAGGCGCTTCTTGCACGGGTTTGCAAAAAGGCGCATGGATCTAAGCAAAGCAAAGGGAGCCGGGTGCGTGTCTCAGAAACTCTTCGTTAGCGCGGATGAGGTCGCCAAGCGGGCAGGGGTGTCGCGCTCGGCCGTGTCGAGGGCGTTTACACCTGGCGCGTCCGTGTCGGCATCGACGCGTCAAAAGGTGGTCCAGGCTGCCGAAGAACTTGGCTATCATGTCAATCATCTGGCCCGCGGCCTGATGCGCAACGAAAGCGGGATTGTTTGTCTAATCGTCTCCGATGTCGCGACACCCTACCGGTCGGCACTTTTGCGAGAGCTTACGTTACAGCTCCAGTCGGCAGGCAAGGTGGCCATGCTCGTCAATACGGACCGATCGGACGGCAGCGTCGATCGCGCCCTGCAACAGGCCATCCGTTATCGAGCCGATGCTTCGATCATCATGTCCGGTCTACCCGACAAGTCGATAGCCCAGCTCTGTCTGCGCAGCGGCCAAAGGCTTGTGCTGATCAATCGCGACGACGACCAACCGGGCCCTTTGCGGATCAATCTCGATGATACCGAAGCGGCCCAGAGGGTCGTTACCGCATTTTTGCGGGCAGGATGCCGACGGCTTGCATTTGCCACTTCCGACGCGGGCACGCCAAGTCTGATGGCGCGTGAGAAGGGTTTCGTTGTCGCAGCGAAGGCGCAGGGATTGGATGTCACCGTGGAACGCTTCGGTTTCACCGGATATGAATCCGGCAAGGTGCTGGCTCAACGATTGCTCACCAAAAGCGAGCGCCCCGACGCCGTGTTTTGCGCGACGGATCTTTTGGCCTGCGGGTTCATGGATGCTGCCCGTCATCAGTTTTCGATCTCGGTCCCTGAGAGCCTCAGTATCGTTGGCTTCGACGATATCGAACAGGCATCCTGGTCTTCCTACGAGCTGACCACATTTGCGCAGCCAGTGGCGGCCATTGCGAACGAGGCCGTCCACTGGCTGTCGGCGGAGCCGTCAGGCGACCTCGATCAGACATCAAAGCGACTGCATGCCGAATTAGTGTGGAGGGGATCAGTCCGTGCGGGTTAGTGGGTCCAGGCGCTCCCTTAAAAACTGGGCGGGCAAACGGTCGAACGCGGTCAACTATCTGTGTAACCGAGATAAATCTGAATATATGACAGTTTTGTGACAACGGCTCTTGCTTTGTCTCTGCGGGTCGGAAACCATAGGCGGCTAATAGAAAGCCGATCGGGAAAGCCTCTGGTGTTCCCTGTTTGGGTTTCTCGGAAGAGGACTGGAATGGCATTTCTTTTCGGTCTCTTTGCTCTGGCCAGGCATATCGCGCACCTGCTTTGGAGGACGCGAATGGTGCAGGCTGGTATCCAGCGAGCGTTTGCGGTTTACCCGGTCCTTAAGGGCAAGGGCGAGCTCCTTGTGAGCCGCATCACGCGATCTGAGGAACAGCATCGGGCGGATGCCAATGCCTAAGAAGAAGCCACGCACCTTTTTGCGAAAACTTGCTGATGAAGCAGGCACGCTCTTCCAAGGTCGGAATATCGAGCAATACGCCGCTATCTGCTATCGGCGTATGCCGGGGACTGGAGAGATCGAGGTTCTCCTGATCTCGACGCGCGGCAGTGGCCGTTGGGTCATTCCGAAGGGATGGGCCATGCTGAACAAGCAACCGCATCAGGTCGCCGAACGCGAGGCCTGGGAGGAGGCGGGCATCAGAGGGAAGGCGAAGAAAAAGGCCTACGGATATTATACCTACCTGAAGACGCTCGACACGGGTGCGAAGGTGCTGTCGGTCGTGCAGGTGCACCTGCTCGAGGTCTCGGATGTTGCTGTCGAGTTTCCGGAACGCGGGCAACGCGGCACGATGTGGCTGTCGCCGCTTGACGCGGCCCTGCAGATCAGGGAGCCCGAGTTGCGATCGCTTTTGACCGGCGCGGAAACAGTCCTCGGCAAATGTCCGAAAATATTGGCCAGGAACTATATGAAAGTTCCATAAATGGGCGTTATCCCACCTGCAGAAAGAATGGGGGACGATTCTGACCCATACAGATGTGGGATATTTGACAAACTTTGCCAAAATCGAATATGATCCCTTCAAATGGAGGTTTCCGATGGCGACAATGAACGTATCTCTTCCAGACCCGATGAAGGATTGGGTGGAGGCGCAGGCAAGGACTGGGCGATATTCCAACGCTAGCGACTACGTACGCGACCTGATCAGACGCGACCAGACACGAAACGACAAGATTGCCGCCATGCAAAGTTTTGTCGAGGCCGGGCTCCAAAGTGGCGTTGGCATTCGATCAAAGGATGAACTCTTCGCTGAGGCGATGGCTCGTGCCAGCGAGTCATGAGTTTTAAACTTTCTGTCGAGGCGGAAGAAGACATCATTACGATCGCCGAGCAGGGTGCCCGTATGTTTGG
>Ga0207650_10003710_pt1 | contig 10440 bp, 8 predicted proteins | sample KBSS63metaG_FD_184325 | JGI IMG/M metagenome (GOLD analysis project Ga0207650, IMG submission 184325) | Switchgrass rhizosphere microbial communities from Kellogg Biological Station, Michigan, USA - KBS S6-3 metaG (SPAdes) (version 2) | ecosystem: Host-associated > Plants > Roots > Rhizosphere >...
CCGCTGATCCTCGCTCGCATGAAGGACGCCGTCGACGAACGGCGCGGCGTCGACTCGAGCAGAGGCCGGCGGGGCAGCCATGCCGGCGCCTGATCGAGCGCGTCTGCGCGCGGCCGTCGTCTCGGTGCACTACTACCCCGAATATGCCGCGCAGAGCCTTCAGCATCTGCGCCAGATGTGCGAACACTTGCAGCCAGAACGCTGCGTGCTGGTTGCCAACAACCCGACGGTCCTGCCGGCGCTGCAGGAAGCCGCCGCTCGTTCACGGTACGCCACGTCGGTCCTCTTGCACGACAACAGCGGTCTTGAATTCGGTGCCTATCAATCGGGTCTCGACCGGCTTTTGGCTGATAGCGAGCCGGACTGGACCGTGATCCTCAACGACACCTTCGCGATCCACCAGTGTTTCTCACGCCCGATGCGCCGGCACTTCGTGCATGCCGTGACGACGATCGACGATCGCGACACGCCGATCGTCGTCGGGCAGGTCGAAAGCCTGCCCCGATCGTTCGAGTTGCTCGGGATTCGCATGCATCGCTGGATCACGACCAACGCCTTCGCCGTCAATCGGGGAGCGCTGCGCGCAGTGAAGCATCGCCTGCGCTGCGCCGAGCCCGACGACCTCGTCGCAGGGTTGACGCCCGCCGAAGCCTTCTTTTCGCCGCGGCTCGATCCGGTATTGCGCGAGCACCTCAGCCGCTGGCTATTCGTTCCGGACGGCGCAGTGTCTTGGTATCGTGCCGCGCCGCTCGACGAGCAGAACGCGCCCGCGCTTGCCCGAAAGGCGCGCAGCATCCTGCAGGAGAAATACCTGTCGGCGCGGCTCGAGGCGGCGAGCACGATTTTCGCTGACATCAAACAATTGTCGAGCTCCGAAAGGCTGCTGCAGCGCATCGACGCAATGGCGTTCTCGCTTCGTCGCCATCAGCGCACTTCGCACCGGCCGGCTCGACTCGAGGAGGCCAGGCGATGACTTCGGAGATCAACGCGCCGTACTACGCGAAGGAACGGCCCGAGATGGTTCCGTTCCTGCCGGCGGCGCCAACCAGGGTGCTCGAGGTCGGATGTAGCGAAGGGCGATTCCGGGCCAATCTGCCCAAGTCCATTGAGTATCGCGGCGTCGAACTCTCCCCCGCGGTCGCCCGAGTCGCGGCGACGGTCCTCGACGCCGTCCTGATCGGAACCTACGGGGAGGTCGCGGCCGAGTTGCCGGCGCACTACTTCGACCTCGTGATCTGCAACGACGTGATCGAGCACATGCCCGATCACGATGCGTTCCTCGAAGACATCAAGCAGAAGATGGCGCCGGGCGCTCATCTCGTCGGTTCAGTGCCCAACGTTCGCTACCTGCCGCACCTCAAACAGCTTCTGGTCAGGAAGGAATGGCGCTACGCGGACTGGGGTGTCCTCGATCGAACGCATCTGCGATTCTTCACCCGCCAGAGCTGGGAACGGACCTTGCGCGAGCACGGCTTCGTCATCGAGGCGATCGCCGGGATCAACGGCGTGGATCTAGGCCCGACATGGTCGCGCCGCGTGGCCAACAGAGCCGCCATCGCCGTCCTCGGTGTCGATACGCGCTTTCAGCAGCACGGCTTTCGCGCCCGCGTCGGCCCCTAGTACCAGGTGAACTGCGTCGAGCAGCCGATGGTCTTGGCGTCGTACGTGTAGTTTCTTGCTCCCGAAACGTCACGATTTTCATACGCCAGGGTGCAGGCGGCGCCCCAGTTGCGCGTGATCTGGTAGTTGGCGCCCAGCGAATAGGTGTTCGAGATGTCGATCACATCCTCTGCCGGTGCGCCAGTCGCGAAGGCCAGGTTGAGCTGGTGTGCGCGGTAGTACCGAGCGCTCGCGAAGGTCGAGATCTTGGCCGTTGCCGCGTAGGTCGCGCTGATGCCCGCCGATGTCGTGATCGTGTTGTTCTGGAAGACGCCGACGATCGGCGTGAAGGCGATGCCGGTGGCGGTCTGGGTGAACGCGAAGGTGGTGTAGGACGTCGAGTTGAAGCCGGCATCCCGAGCCGCGTCGACCCGCAACGAGATCTTGCTGGTTGCCTGCCACGACAGTCCCAGGGCGCCCGTCCAGCCGCTGAGGTCGGTATCCCCGCCGCCGGAGTTCGACTGCCTCGTATAGCTGAGGCGCCCGTTCGCGACGATCTGTCCGGTGACGTCGTAGTCGGCCATGAGGTCGACATACTGGCCGTCCAGTCGCGTCGACTGGACCTGCCCGGTGGCCGGATCGACGAAGGCCTGTGGCGTGCGGGTAGAGTCGGCGCGGACGCCGATGCCGACGCGCAACGGCCCGCCGCCATGATAGAAGAGACTGAGGCTGGCGCTGCTCTTGTCGAATTCCGACGCCACGTACTGGATCGACGAATAGCCGACCTTCGAGTAGCTGGCGCCCCCCTCGAGCGTAAGCAGCGAAGGGCCGCCCCAGCGAATGACCGCCTCGATGGTTTGCGTGTCCGAGATGTTGCGGGTCTCCAAAGGCCTGCTGCCGCCCGCCGGTGCCGATGTCAGGCCCTGGTTGAACGAGCCGCTGATTCGGCCGGACAGGTTCTCGATCGTCTGCCAGTCAACGCCCAAGTTGGCGCTGTAGCTCGTATTGTTCAGCGTGGTCTCGTCCTGATATTTGTTGTACGAGACGACCGCGCGCCCGAAGAAATGCTGCCGGCCGATCAGCTGGTCGAAGCCGCCCAGAAGGCTGGTCGACGAGAAGGTGTCGGCCGGTCCGTCCGGAACGCGATAGACGTTCGAGTCGTGCGTGAAGCCCTGACTGACGCCGATGTAGTAAGGGTTCGGATCCGACGGACCGCCGAGCGTGCCGCCTGTCGGCGCGCCCGATCCGCTGGGGGCGCCCGTTGATGCCGTGGAGCTGCCGGGGGGCGCCGCTGAGCTGCCGGTTGGCGCCCCCGAGCCGCTCGGCGCGCTCGGACCGCCGGTCGGCGCGCCGCCGCCGGACGGCGCGGCCTGGGCGCTGGCCTCGGTCACGCAGGCGAGCGCCAAGCTCAGCGCAGTCGCCGCGGCGCTGATCGGATGAAGCAGAACTCGGCGGCCATTGTTCATGTTCGGTGTCCTCGGGCGCTTGCGGTACAAGCCGGTGGTCTCAGTAGGCCTGGCGATCGAAGAAAAGCACCCGGATCGTGCTCACGATGATCCTGAGGTCCAGTCCCAAGGACCAGTTGCGCAAATACTCCAGATCGTATTCGACCCTCGTCCTCATCTTTTCGACGGTATCGGTCTCGCCGCGCTGACCGTTCACCTGCGCCCAGCCGGTGATGCCCGGCTTGACCTTGTGGCGGACCATGTACGCCTTAATCATCTGACGGTATTCCTCGTTGTGCGTGACCGCGTGGGGCCGCGGCCCGACGATGCTCATCGTTCCCGCCAGAACGTTGAAGAACTGCGGCAGCTCGTCGAACGACGTGCGGCGCAGGAAAGCGCCGAACGGCGTCACGCGAGGGTCGTTGCGGGTCGCCTGGCGGACGACTTCGCCGTCTTCCATGGTGCGCATCGAACGGAACTTGTAGACGACGATCTCGTGGCCGTCGAGGCCGTTGCGGCGCTGCCTGAACAGCACCGGCCCCGGCGAGCTGAGCTTGACGCCGATCGCGATCGCCAGCAGCAAGGGCGAGATGAGCACGATGATGACGCAGGCGATGATGATGTCGCTGATCCGCTTCACCAGCTGGTTGGTGCCGGTGAACGGCGTCTCGCAGATGCCGACCACCGGGACACCGTTCATGTCCTGCAGCCGGCCCTGGATGATGCTGATGCCGAACACGTCGGGCACGAAGAAGAGCGATGCCGTCGTGTCTTGCAGCTGTTCGAGCAGCTCGACGATGCGGGGCTGCGAGCCGAGCGGCAAGGTGATGTAGACCTCGCGGACGCGATGCTCGGTCGTGAAGGCCGCCACCTCGGAGAGCGAGCCGAGAACCTTGGCCTTGGCCTCGCTGTCGATTCGACCGTCGGTGCGGTCGTCGAAGAAGCCGACGAACTCGACGCCGGCATCGTCGCCGCCCTGCAATGCGCGAGCCACCTTCACGCCCAAGGCGCTGGCGCCGACGACGACGGCGGTGCGGCGCGACTCCGGTCGCGCCGCCCGCCGCGCGACGATGGCTCGCCCCAGCCACGTCGCCAGCCACTGCAGGATCGGTGTGATCACCGCCCAGGCGAGCAGGACGCTGGTCTCGAAGTAGTGGAGGCTGCGCGTTGCGTAGGCGCACAGCGCCAGGATCGACAGCAGGACCAGCCACGAGGAGGCGATGTCGACGGCGGCGCCGAGGAGGGGCTCGCGGAAGCGGTCGCGGCCCGGGAAGGTGAGGGCGAAGACGAGGAGGCACAGGGTCAGCGCCGGCCGGTCCATGGCCTCGCCGGCGATGAGGGTCGTGACGATGAAGGTGAGGACCGTGATCCCGGGCTCCAGGAACGCGGCGATCAGCGACTGCACCGATTGGGGCGCGCTGAAGAAGGTTCTCTTGTGCGGATCGTCGAACATCAGCAGAGCTGCGGGCGCAGCCCGGGATTGGAGCAGGGGGCCGCCTGCCTGCGCGGCGAAGGTAGAGGTTCTACACGGGATTTTGAGACGGCGTCATGCCCTGAACCGGGGTCCGGCCCGGCCGGCACGTCGCTATTGTCCGGCCTGGCCAGGCCAGGGACCCGCGTTGGGTCAACCGGCGTGCGCCTGGGCGCGGCGGCCGCGTCCGAACAAACCGAGCCGCTGCGCCTCGAGGGCCGCCTCGGCACGCGAGCTTACGTTGAGCTTGCGGTAGATCTGCTTGACATAGTCAGAGATCGTATGGCGCGAAAGATTCAGCTGAACGGCGATCTCCGGCAGCGTGTAGCCCTTGGCGACGCGCAGGAGCACCTCGTTCTCGCGGTCGGTCAGGACGACGTGGGGGACGTTGCGCGGCCGCTCGCGGGCCGATGAACGAGATGCGAAGTGCGCCATGACCCGGCGCGCGATCGCCGGAGACAGGGGCGGCTCGCCCTGGCTCATGCGCCGGAACTGGTCGACGATCACAGCTTCCGACTGGTCTTTCAGGACGTAGCCGAAGGCGCCGGCCTGGAGCGCAGGGAAGAGATGATCGTCGTCGTCGTGGATGGTGACGACCACCGCCTGCGCCTTCGGCTGGGCTTCGCGCAGCGCGACGACCACGTCGACACCCGATCCGTCGGGCAGCCCGAGGTCGATCAGGGCGACGTCGATCTGCTCCTTGGCGATGATCGCCAGGGCGCCGTTGACCCGGGATGCATCGAAGAACACCGGATCGGCGAACACCTCGGCGACCTGCACCTTGAGCCAGGCGCTCGCCTCGGGGACGTCTTCCAATAACAAGATGTTCGTCATGCGAACCTCCGTATGCGCCCGCCCTGAGGGCTGCCGACGGGCAGGGAGGGGCGAAGCGACCTGAGCAGAGCAAGCAACGTGCACACCGTCATGAGCCCTCGTGGGCGGCGGTGTCCGTCGCCCGGGATGCTAACAAGCGACCGTGACCGCACGACGGCAGCTCACAGCGGGACCGTGAGCGAAATCACGACACCGTACCCTGGCCGCGACTCGACCAGGCACTGCCCGTTCATCTTCTTGGCGCGTCGCTTCATGCTCGACATCCCCTGGCCGCGGTGTAGGTCGGCGGCGATCCCTTTGCCGTCGTCTCTGACCGTGAAGACCAGGCTGCGATCCTCGATCGTGCAGCGCACTTCGCAATGGGATGCCTCGCTGTGCTTGATGACGTTGCTCACCGCCTCACGCAGCACCCGCGTCAGCTGCATGAACAGGCGCGCGGGCAGCATGTAGGTCAAGTCGGCCGGATGGTCCCACAGCGTCTCGATCTTGGCCTGAGTTAGCCGGCCGATGATCTCGGCGCGCCAGTCGGCCAGAGCGTCGTCCAGGCGTACCGGGCGGCCCGCGAGGCCCCGCACCGAGAGGCGCATTTCCTCGAGGGCCTCGCGCGCCAGCTGCGGCACGCGTGCCGGATCGGCGGTATGGACGATGGTCAGCAGCTTCGCGCCGAGGTCGTCGTGGAGGTCGGAGGCGATCCGCTTCCTCTCGCGCTCGGTGAACTGGTCGACCCGCTGCGCCGTCATGTGCTCGACACGGTGGTCGAACTCAGTCGTCAGCGCCTTCAGCTCGGTGGCGAGGCGGTTCCGGTCCGACTCGGTGGCGTGCAAGGCGCGCGCAAACATCAGGAACAGACGTGTTCCGACCGCGCCGAACAACAAGGGCACGACGATGGTTAGGATCGAGAACGCCGGCATCTCCATCAGTCCTGCCTGCACGCCCAGCTCGGCGATCAGGGCCAGTTCGCCGGCGGCGATGGCCAGTGCCATCGGCCCGAAGTCCTGCGGCCGCTGACGCCACGTCACGACCAGGTAAATCGCCATGACGGCGGTCAGCTCGAGCGCCAGCAGGGCGTACCAGAACAGCGCCATGGAGAACTGGTGATGCGGCCCGGCCAGCACCAGCGAGAGCGGCAGGACGACCCATTGCAGCGCGATGACGTTCTCAATGAATCGCGATCGGAGGCCGGCGAAGCTGAGGAAGAACTGGACCGCGAGCGCGAGCAGGACAGCCCAGAACGAGCACAGCATGAACTCGCTGACGTCGTTGCTCCACGGCATGTCGGGCGCCGAGGAGGCGAGCGACATCACGACCCAGCCGAGGCAGAGCCAGCCGAGGTACGAGAAGTACACCTCGCGCCGGTTCAGCCAGCCGACGGCGATCAGGATGCAGCCGATGCCGATCAGGATCAGGCTGCTCACCTCGACCCAGCGCACGCCCCAAAACAGCCGCGCGGAATGGGTGGCGAGCAGCGACGACTGCCGTCCCCACTCGATGCGCGAGAGCCCTGCCGCGGCCTGGCGCGCACCGACTCGCTCGAGCGGATGACCGACGACGCGCAGCTCGACGACGTTCTCGCCGGATCGAAGCAGCGCCGGCGGCAGCGTCACGAGCTGGGGCCGGGCGCAGTTGCGCGTCACCGGCTCGACCATGCGGCCGCCGATGAAGATCAGGGCGCCGTTGAGGTGAACCTGGACGTTGCTGCACGCCCGCTCGATGTAGAGCGCGAGCAGGTCCTCGGGACCGCTGCTCTCCTCGAGGCGAAAGCGGGTCTGGTACCAGACGCTGCCGGCAAAGCCGGGACGCGACGTGGCCCAGTCATCGGGCAGCGTGACTTGGGCGGCGGGTTCGGCGGCGGGGAAGCGCCGGTCGGCGCTGACGACAGTCATCGCTTCGTCGATGACCCGGGTGCCGGCGTCGAGCGCGAATGCCGGCATGACGGCGGCCGCGAGCGCCGCGAAGAGCAGGCGCGCGAGCCAGGCTCGCCCGAGTCGAAGCGCGAGCGCAGGAAAAGGGCGACCCCACATCGGCGCCGATTGTGCGGGAAGGCATCGCTGCGCCCGACCCGGAAAAGGCGGGCGCAAGTCCGCTTTTGGCCGGCGGCGTGCCGGACGACGACCTGCGCAACGAACGTCAGGCTTGCTTCCGCTTTCTCCGCGAGATCTCGACCGTCGCCAGGAGTCCCGCGAGCATCAGCATGTAGCTGGAGGGTTCCGGCACCGGGGCGAAGATCACGTCCTGGTGCTCGGTGCTTTCGATCACGCTGATGCTGCGGCCGGCGTCGTTGCCGAGGCCGGAGAGCCACGTCGATGCGAGGCCGAGTGCACCGCCTGCGGCGCTGCCGCCGCTGAAGCTCGCCGCACCGCTGCCGAGCGCGTACGCACCGGGTGTCGTTTCGTAGGCGATCTCCCAGACAGCAATCTGGAAGGCGGCCTCTTCGATGCTGGTGTCGACGACTCCGGCGCTGGCGTAGAGGCGGCCGAGGTCGGCGTAGGCGCGGTTGTTGGCGAATGCGTGCGTCGTTCCCGGCGCGGTGTAGTTCGAATAGAGGGTGCCGAAGGCGATGTGCTGGTAAAGGTCGACGCAGTAGCTGACGAACGACGGACTGCCGTTCAGGATCGTCGCGAAGCCACCCGCGTTGACGGTGCCCGACGCCACCGCATTCGGGGCGACGAGCGAGAACGCGACTGTTTCGGAGGCGTGCGCGAGACCGGTGAAGGTGACGTTGTCGGCACGGCCCGGTGGCGCCTAAGGCGCAGGCTAAGGCGACCGAGGCAATCGGAACGAGGCGCATGAAGACTTCCCAGAGACACGCGCCAGTTGACGCAACGGGCGTGACTCTAGGGAAGCGTCTTGCTCGCGACCGTCCCGCGGGCACGGGAACGAGACCGGTCTTCCGACGAACGGTCCGACAAACGGTCGAGTGCTCAGCGCTCGATCACCGACAAGGTGACCGGCGCCGGCACGACAAGCGTTGAGAAGTAGCCGTCAGGCGACGGGCCTCGATCTCACGGGGTCGCCTTGATGAAGATGACCAGGTCGTTAAAGTCGGGCTCTCCAGGGCCGCCGAAGCCGTCGTCGAAGGTCAGCGTCCAGCCGTTGGCAAAGTCGCCCGTGAGTCGGATCGCCGGTTGGAATGCCAGGCTCGTCGCCGGCACCGTGCCGGACACGACAGCGATCTGGAGCTGCGTGTTCGCAGGGAACGCCGCGCCGCCATTGAGCGTGAAGACCGTGCCGATGGGGTCGACGCAGCCGTCGGGGAAGATGGTTTCCGGGATCGGCGCCGTGATGACGACCCGGTTGCCCTGAGCCGAGCAGGAATGGCTGACGAGTCCCGCCTGGACCTTGGACGCCTGCGTGAGATTGAGGACGCAGTTGCCGCCGACGCAATTGAGCGATGTCGCCGGCGGTGCGACGACGATGCTCTGCACGCTCGTGCTGGTCTTGCCGGCGACGTCGGTGATCGTCAGCTTGGCAGTGAAGGTCGTCAGCGTCGTCGCCGCGTAGGTATGAGTCGTCGGGTTCGCCGCGGCCAGCGTCACGCTGTCGCCGAAGTCCCAGAGGCGCGACTGGAGCACGCTGCCGGCGTCGTAGGTCGTCGTGTCGGTGAAGGTGCAGGCAAGCGAGGCGCAGCTCACGGTGAAGTTGGCGTGGGGCGCCGCCGGTGTTGCCGGCGCGGTGACCGTGACGCGGCGGACCACGTTGCTGGAAACGCCGGATCGATCGGCGACCACGAGAGTGACGTCATAGCCGCCGGCCGCGGCGAAGGTGTGCGCCGGAGCGGCGGTGGTGACCGCAGCCGTCCCGTCGCCGAAGGTCCAGCTTTGACTGGCGATGGCATCGCCGACGTCCTGGTCGGTGCTGTTGCTGGTGAATGTGCAGGCCAGGTCGGCGCACGAGAACGCGAAGTTCGCGGTCGGTGCCCGATTGGCAGCGGCTGGCGCGGAATCGCCGCCCCCGCCGCCGCCACCACAAGCCGATAACGCCACGAGAAGCAGCGGCGCGAGGCCTCGCAAGGAATAGCTCATCTTTCGTCCCTCAGAAAGCCTGTAAATGTTGACGTGAACTCGCTCGTGCCTGCCCACCCTCGTGAAACTTTCAGGAGGGATAAATCGACGCTTACGAGGATTCACACAATTTACCAAGGAAATCGGGCATCGACGGGGCCAACGGCCGTTGTTACAGCCACGTCCCGACATACGGTGATTGGGCCTCGGCCGATCCGCTCTCACGAGCCCACGGATTCGAGGGCAAATGGCGAGCCGAGGCATGCTAGAAGCAGCACGAGTCGAGCCCTGGCGCACTCAAACCGCCTACATCACGAGCGTGTCAGTTCAACAAGGGGCCCCCTGCCGTCTGTATTCGAAACGAGCCTGACGCTGTGGAGGCGCACGGTGCGCCCACTCGGCTCGCATTCGTGTTCAGCTCGAGGTCATTCGGGAGGAAGGGAGTCCGCGAACAATTCATCCTCCCGGAATTCCCGTGACCGCAAGTCCGGCACCGCGCCTGGAAACCGGCGCTGGGCGTCCTCCCGGCTGAGGGGATGATCGGTGAGCTCGCGCTCGCCGGTACGCCGATCGATCACCCACCATCTGAAGTATTCCGTCACGTCGAACCTGCATCCAGCCGAGAGGTCCATCTGCAAAGCAAATTCTGAACCCAACCGCCCGACACGTTCGGCCGGCGCGTCCACAAGGACGTTGACTTGGTCCCGCCGACAGGAATCGAACCTGTATTTGCCGCTTAGGAGGCGGCCGTTCTATCCATTGAACTACGGCGAGTTGCGCGGGCGGACGGGCCGCCGTACGAGGGCTGGCAGTGTAAGACGGAGAGGGGGCGGCATACTCGACGGCGCCTCCTGGAGCAGCCATGCCGACTCTCGACGGATCCCACTCTCGCGGCTCGGGCGGGCCCCCGGTGCGCTACCGAGTCGACTACGAAGTCGTCGGTCACACCATCAACTATCGTGCAAACTTTGCCGGCGCTGACGGCCCTTCGAGCCACGAGGGGCAATTCGATTTCGATCCGGCGCACGTCGACGCAAGGGCGGCGGTCGAGGCATTCATGCAGAACCACATCGCCAAGGCCGATTGGGAC